>Ga0137403_10005217_pt1 | contig 15102 bp, 13 predicted proteins | sample CZOMad2_1_16fung_FD_122057 | JGI IMG/M metagenome (GOLD analysis project Ga0137403, IMG submission 122057) | Vadose zone soil fungal communities from Angelo Coast Range Reserve, California, USA - CZOMad2_1_16fungal (Hybrid Assembly) | ecosystem: Environmental > Terrestrial > Soil > Vadose zone... | reverse complement strand
TGGATGACGGGCAGCGGCACCCAGTTCAACATGAACGTCAACGAGGTGATCTCCAACCGCTGCTGCCAGCTTGCCGGTACCCCGCTTGGCAGCCACACGCCGGTCCATCCGAACGATCATGTCAACATGGCGCAGTCGTCGAACGACTCGTTCCCTTCGGCGATGTGCATCGCCGCGGCGGTCAACGTGAAGCAGCGCCTTGTTCCCGCAGTGACGGCGCTGCGCGACGCGATCGCCGCAAAATCGAAGGCGTGGGATGATATCATCAAGATCGGGCGCACCCACATGCAGGATGCGACCCCGCTGACCCTGGGCCAGGAATGGTCCGGTTATGCCGGCATGCTCGCGGACAATCTGGAGCGGATCGAAGCGGCCTTGTCGGGCGTGTATCGGCTGGCGCTCGGCGGCACGGCCGTTGGCACCGGCATCAACTCGGCGCCGGGCTTTGCCGAAGCGGCGGCCGCCCAGATCGCAAAACTCACCGGACTGCCCTTCGTCACCGCGCCCAACAAGTTCACCGTGCAGGGGGCTCATGATGCGCAGGTCCAGCTCTCGGGAACGCTGCGCACAATAGCGGTGTCGCTCTACAAGATTGCCAATGACATTCGCCTGATGTCATGCGGGCCATGCGCCGGATTCGCGGAATTGAAGATTCCGGAGAACGAGCCGGGCTCCTCGATCATGCCGGGCAAGGTCAACCCGACCCAGTGCGAGGCGTTGGCGATGATCGCCGTGCAGGTGATGGCCGATGACGTCGCCGTGGGTTTCGGCGGCGCGGGCGGCTACCTCGAAATGAACGTCTACAAGCCGCTGATCATCTTCAATATCGCCCATTCTACCACGATCATGACCGACGGCTGCACGAACTTCCGCAAGTTCCTGATCGAGGGCACCGAGCCCAACCGGAAGAAGATCAACGAATACGTCGAACGTTCACTGATGCTGGTGACCGCGCTCTCGCCGGTGATCGGTTACGACAAGGCCTCGAAGATCGCGCACTATGCGATGGACAACGATCTGACGCTGAAGGCGGCCGCCCTGAAACTGGGCTTTGTCACCGAAGCCGAATTCGATCGGGTCGTCGATCCCGCGAAGATGGTGAAACCGTACGTGGCGGGAGGGCCGTCGACCGCGCACGCAGCCTGAGCGCCAGGGCGCACCGGGAGCCGGCTCGAACCGTTCGGGCCGGCTCCGCACAGAGCATTGTCGTCGCAACGCCTGGATCGGGAGAAGCTCCCATGACAGCCGATGAGCGCTGTAATCTTGTCCTCAGCTTCGCTCGGATACTCTTCATCAACGGACAGGCCACAGATCAGACCGTGGCCGCGGCAGAGCATCTTTCTCGCGCGCTCGACCTGCACGCAAATGTAATGGCGCGCTGGGGCGCGCTGCAACTTCGGTCCGACAGCAAGGCCGACCCATTCTGCCAGGTGCCAGCCGATCCCGCCGGCGTCGATATGGATCGCGTCGCATCGACGATGCGGGCGATCGAAGATGTCGAGTCCGGGCGGCTTTCGCCAGACGCGGCTACCAAGGCGATCGGCTTGATCTCGCAGGCGCCGCCGGCTCCGACATGGCTGTTCGCGCTTGCGGCCGCGGCAGGCGCCGTGGCGCTATCGGTTATCTTCGGTGTCGACCATTTGGTTGCAGCGGTGCTGATATTCGTGAGCGCAGGCCTTGGCGCAATTCTGCGCCGCGCTCTCGCCCAGCTGAGTGCGAACTATTTTCTTCAACCCTTCTGCGCCGCGCTGCTCGCCGGCCTGATCGGCGCGCTGGCGGTGCGCTATGATCTGAGTTCGTCTCTACGCCTCGTCGCAGTCTGCCCATGCATGGTGCTGGTGCCGGGACCGCACTTCCTCAACAGCGCGCTTGACCTTCTCGCGGGCCGTATTCATCTCGGCGCCGCACGACTGGTCTATGCCGGTCTCATCATCATCGCGATCTCGACGGGACTGCTGCTGGGCCTGGCGCTTCTTGGCACCTCCCTGCCGGTCGATCCGCCGGGGCGAGCAATTCCATTGTGGTTGGATGTCGTTGCCGCCGGCGTCGCGGTCGCCGCCTACAGCGTGTTCTTCTCGACGCCCCTGAACATGCTGCCCTGGCCGGTCGCGACAGGCATGCTGGCCCACGCGGTGCGATGGGCAGCGCTCGGGGTGTTCGGCTTCGGCGTCGCAGCCGGCGCGCTGGTCGCCTGCATCGTCGTCGGACTGGTGCTCACACCGGTCTCGCGCCGCACCCACATGCCGTTTGCGGCGATCGGCTTCGCCTCGGTCGTATCGATGATGCCGGGCGTCTATCTCTTCAGGATGTTGAGCGGGCTCGTGCAGATCGCCGGCGGCACCGAGACCACGTTGCCGCTGCTGCAGGGGACAATCTCCGCCGGAATGACCGCCTCGATCATCATCCTGGCGATGAGCCTCGGCCTCATCATTCCGAAGATGATCGTCGACTATCTCGGCAACCGATCGTCGCAAGCAAGAATCATGGGAGCGGCTGATCATGTCAACGCTCACTAGGAGTTCCGCCGTGCTGCCAAACATTGCCGGTCCGGCGGATGATGCGGCGGAGCTATCGCGCCTGGAGGCATGGCTGCCGCCGCTGCTCAGCGTCATCGCGGGAATGGTCGACCTCACCGGCTTCTTTACCCTCGGTCATATTTTCACCGCCCACATCACCGGCAACCTCGTTGTGGCGGCTGCGGCGGTGGTGCATGGCGGCCCGTTCAACCTGGCACAGGCCATCGCCATTGTCGTCTTCATGCTGGCCCTGGCGGTCGTCTGGTTGATCGCGCAGGCCTCGCACCGGCGCGGCCCAAGCCTGGCGCGGCTCTTGCTCCTGGTTCAATTGCTGCTGCTCGCCGCGGTCCTGATTTTCAGCGTAATCATGCGGCCATCCGCCGAGCCCAGCGGATTGGCAGCCGGCATTGTCGTGATGATCGCGGTCTCCGCAATGGCATGTCAGTACGCGCTGCTGCGCCTGGCAATACCGGGCGCGATTTCGACCGCGGTCATGACCGGGAATTTGACCAATACCGTTTTGTCGCTGATGGATTTGATGTCGAAGGACCGCGCCTTGCTGCCGGTCGATGCCGGCCGCCTGAAGCGATCGCTGCATCTCCTCATCGGCTTTCTTTTCGGTTGTGTCGCGGCCGCGTTCGCCGTGCATCAGCTGGAAGATTGGTCCTGGTCGTTTCCGGTGGTGCTGGCAGGCGTGGCACTGGCCTGCGCTCATGCCGCAGGCCGACGAACGGAGGCCGTTAGCTAGCGCGCCTTGTGCGCCGGCGCTACCATGCGTTGTTTCGCGTATTCGCCTCCCATTCCGAATCAGCCACCGTGCCGAATCGTTAACGTCGAATTAATCGACGCATCCCAAGCTGGGCGGTTGAGGCACTTGACCGCATGAGGAAGCCCATGGACGCCCAGCGAATTGCCATCGATGCCGTGGTTGCGTTGACCGATTGCGACCGCGATACGGTTGCTGCCTTCATTCGCCGTCTTTACCTGGCCGGCGTAAGGGACCCGAAGCGCTTGACCTTCAAGGGCTTGCAGGCGCTGGCGCGGGCCTAGGGTTAGCCAGAGCCGTTTCTATTCCGGCTTGCCGATCGACACCTTCAGCGTCCCGACACCGTCGACCCCGCATTCGATCTTGTCGCCGGGCGAGAGCGCGGCGACGCCGGCTGGCGTCCCCGTCATGATGATGTCGCCGGCGCCGAGCGCCACTTGCTGCGACAACTGCCAGATGATCTCCGGCACGCTCCAGATCAGTTCGGTGAGGTCGCCCTTCTGCCGTTCGGTGCCGTTGACCGAGAGCCAGATCTTGCCCTTCGTCGGATGGCCGATCTTCGAGGCCGGCTGCAACGCGCCGCAAGGCGCGGAATGGTCGAACGACTTGCCGACTTCCCATGGCCGCTCCTTCTTGCGCGCGGCAAGCTGCAGATCGCGGCGCGTGAGGTCGATGCCGACGGCATAGCCGTAGATGTGTTCGAGTGCCTTGTCGGCGGCGATATTGAGGCCGCCGCTCTTCATGGCCACGATCAGTTCGACTTCGTGGTGCAAATCCTTGGTCAGCGGCGGGTAGGGGATGGTGGCGCCATCCGGCTCGAGCATGTCGGCGTGCTTGGCGAAGAAGAACGGCGGCGCCCGCTCGTCATTGCCCATCTCCCTTATGTGCTCGAGATAATTGCGCCCGACGCACCAGATGCGGCGAACTGGAAAGGCTTTGGACTCGCCGACGACGGCGATCGAAGCCTGCGGAGGCGGGGGAATGACGAAGGATGTCGCGCTCATGAAGATGTCTCGGTGGGGTTGGGGTGGCGAATCGGAGGCTAGCCTTACGCGGTTGCGCTGATCGGCGCCAGCGTCGCAGGCCCGGCATCGCGGTGTTGCAGGCGGAAGAACGACGCATAGCGCCCGTTGCGGCGCAACAGATCGTCATGCCGCCCGCGCTCGACGATCTCGCCGCCCTCGACCACCAGGATGGCGTCGGCGTGCATGATGGTGTGCAGGCGATGGGCGATGACGATGGTGGTGCGGTTCTGGCAGAGATGCTCGATCGCTTCCTGCACCTGCTTTTCGGATTCCGAATCGAGTGCGGCGGTCGCTTCGTCGAGCAGGATGATCGGCGCATTCCTCAGCAGTGCGCGCGCCACCGCGACGCGCTGACGCTGGCCGCCGGACAATTGCGTGCCGTGTTCACCGACCGGCGTGTTGTAGCCGAGCGGAAAGCCCATTATGAATTCGTGCGCGCAGGCTGCCTTTGCCGCGGCGACAATCTCGGCCTCGGTGGCTCCCTGTTTGCCGAACGCGATGTTGGCCCCGATGGTGTCGCGGAACAAATACACGTCCTGCCCGACATAGGCTGTCTGCCGGCGAAGCGATTGCCGCGACACCGCGACGATCGGCTGGCCGTCGATCAGGATATCGCCGCCATCAGCCTGATAGAACCGCAGCAGCAGCGCCAGCACCGTCGATTTGCCGCCGCCGGAAGGACCGACCAGTGCGGTGACCTTTCCGGGCTCGGCAATAAAACTCATGCGATTGAGCACCGGCTCGTTCGGACGGTAGGCGAAGCTCACGTCGCGCAGTTCGACCCGCGCGTCGGTCAACCTCAAGGCTGGCTTGTCGTCGTCGCTGGGCTCGCTGGCCGGACTATCGACGATCTCGAGCAATTTTCGGGCGCCGATCAGGCTGGAGTTCAATTCGATATTGAGGCGGGCGAGGCGCTTGGCCGGTTCATAGGCCAACAGGAACGCGGTCAGGAACGAGAAAAACTGGCCGGGCGTCGCGCCCAACGCGACGACGCTGTAGCCGCCATACATCAGCCCGCCCGCGACCGCGAGCCCGCCGAGCGTTTCCATCAATGGGCTCGAGCGGTTGGAGACGCGCGCCATCTTGTTGGCATTGACCTCGACCGCCGTGATGCTGGCGTCGATGCGTTCGCGCATCGTCTGCTCGAGCGTAAAGGCCTTGACGGTGCGGATGCCCTGCAGCGATTCCTGCATGGTCTCCATGATGTCGGCGGTGCCGGTGAATTGGGTATGGGCGAGGCCCTTGATGCGCTTCACCAGCTTGCGCAGCACCAACATCGCGGGCGGCGCCACCGCGAATCCAAACAGCGCCATATAGGGGTCCTGCATCACCATCACGGCGACAAGCCCGATCAGGGACAATACATCGCGGCCGACGGCATTGATCAAGAGATTGAGAACCTGCGTGACGGAATTTGCCCCCGCGGTGAGGCGCGCGAGAAATTCGGAGGAGTGCCGCTCGGAGAAGAAGCCGACGCTTTCGCTCATCAGTTTTGCGAACAGCGCCCGCTGGTTGTTGGCGAGGATGGCGTTGGAGATCTTCGATAAAATAACCTGATGTCCGTAGGTCGCCGCGCCCTTGAGAATGAAGATGATGACGGTGATGCCGGACAGGATCGCGATGCCGCGGACGTTCTTGTCGACATAGGCCTGATTGATGACCTGGCCGAGCAAATAGGCCGAGCCTGCGGTCGTGGCGGCCGAGACTGCCATCAGCGTGAACGCCAGCAGATAGCGCCGCCAATAGGCGGCCCCCTGTTCCACGACGAGGCGGCGAATCAGGATCGCCGCGCCATAGGGATCGTCAGTGATCTTGTTCGGGAGTTCGGTCATCAGCGTTCCATTGACTGCGCTGGGCGGTTCTCTGTCCAGCGCGTCAGGGTTGCTCCGAAACGTCCGTCTCCTTGCCCGCTATATCGAGGTTTTTCAAGCCAAATCAGGGCTTGCCGCGGGTCAGATCTTCAGGCCGACACCGCTTGCTCAAGCTCGCCATGGCGCTCGCGGAGCAATTTCTCCTCCCAGACAAGCGCGTGCGCGGCAATGGTATCGAGATCATCATATTTCGGCGTCCAGTCCAGGAGCTTGCGGATGCGGCTGGTATTGGCGACCATGGTCATGATATCGCCCGCTCTGCGCGGAGCATATCGAACCGCGAAATTGCGCGCGGAGACACGGCGTACCGCCTCGATGGTCTCCAGCACGGAATAGCCGCGGCCGTAGCCGCAATTCAGCGTCGTGGATGCCCCGCCACCGCGCAAGTACGCCAGCGCCGCCAGATGCGCCTGCGCGAGATCGCTGACGTGAATGAAGTCCCGTATGCAGCTTCCGTCCGGCGTCGGATAATCGGTTCCGAAAACGTCGATCTTGGCGCGCTGTCCGGTGGCCGCCTCGACCGCGATTTTCAACAGGTGCGTTGCGCCTACCGTCGCAAGCCCGATCCGCGCCTGCGGGTCGGCGCCCGCCACGTTGAAGTAGCGCAGCACGACGTAATTCGTGCCGTGTGCCGAGGCCACATCGTGCAGCATGATTTCGGCCATCAGCTTGGAGGAGCCGTAGGGCGACAATGGCCGGGTCGGGGCATGTTCGGGAACCGGCATCTGATCCGGATTGCCGTACACGGCCGCGGTCGATGAAAAAATGAAACGGTTGACGCCGCACTTGACCGCCGCGTTCAACAGGCTGCGCGTGGTCATGGCGTTGTTGCGGTAGTAACCGAGCGGATCGCGCATCGATTCCGGCACCACCACTGAGCCTGCGAAATGCACGATGCCTTCCACCTTGTGCGCGGCGATCACGCCCTCGACGAGGTTCTCATCGGCGGCATCGCCAATGAACAGCGGCACGCCTTCCGGCAGGAACGCGGAAAAACCGGTGGACAGGTTGTCGACCACGACAACGCTTTCGCCGGCTTCCACCAGCGCGTGAACCATGTGACTTCCGATATAGCCGGCGCCGCCGGTGACAAGCACGGTCATGAGATCATCCGTCTCCCGATAGAACGGCGATGCTATCGGGACCGCGGTGAAGAGGAGGTTTCGGCGCACGCGAACTGGCCACTATGCTTAATGTTGCGTATAGGACTTGCGCGAAACGGAGCCTGACGTGGGACTATCGAACCTTTCCGCCGACACCGACAATCTGCAGCTGGTCGTGCCGAATCTGCACAGGCGCTATTCTGGCGTCACCGCGACCAACCGCATGGTGGCGCCGAAGCTCGCCAAGATGTTCTGCGCGGCGTGGCTCGGCCCCAACAGGCCTGACGGAATCGCGGGAATCGGATTTTCTCAACTCCTCAAATTATGGCGCCGCCGCGCACCACTGATCTGGCACGCGCGGCGCAACAACGAGATGATCGCAGGCGTCTTGCTCCGATCGCTCGGCTGGCCGCTCAAACTGGTGTTCACCTCGGCGGCGCAGCGGCATCATAGCTGGACCACGCGGTGGCTGATCCGAAGGATGGACGCGATCATCGCCACCAGCGCCATCTCGGCATCGTTTCTCAAGCGCAGGGCAACGGTGATCCTGCACGGTGTCGATACCGATCGCTACGCGCCGCCGGTCGATCGCGCATCCGCATTCGCCGAAGCCGGCCTGCCGGGCCGCTACGCCATCGGCTGCTTTGGCCGGGTGCGTGCGCAAAAGGGCACGGATGTGTTCGTGCAAGCGATGTGCGCCCTGTTGCCGCGATATCCAGATTTCACAGCGGTGGTGGTCGGCGCGATCATGCCGGAGCAGCAGGGCTTTGCGAACGAATTGAAGACGCGGATCGAGGCCGCGGGCCTCACGTCGCGCATCCTCGTTACCGGCGAACTTCCGATCGAAGCGGTGCCGCGCTGGTACCAGCGGCTGACGATCTACGCCTTCACCTCGCGTAATGAAGGCTTTGGGTTGACGCTGATCGAGGCGATGTCGGCAGGAAGCGCGCTGGTGGCATCGCGCGCGGGGGCCGCAGAACTCGTAGTCGAGGAGGGCGTGACCGGCATACTGACGCCGCCCGGCGACGTCGATGCGCTGGTGGCAGCACTTGAGCCGTTGATGCGCGATCCCGCTTCCGCGGCGAAAATGGGCGAGCGGGCAAGGGCGCGGGTGCTTGAGAAATTCAGCCTGGATGCGGAAGCGGCGGCGATAGCCGAAGTTTATCGCGCGCTGACCTGAGCCATGATTTCCGTGACGAACGCATCGAGATCGCCGCCCGCGAACAGAAAGCCCGGCAGGCCTGCGGCCTCTGCCGCCTCGATATCGGTCGGTCGGTCGCCGATGACAAAGCTGCCTTCGCGCCGTACCGGCCAGTGCTCCATCAGGTCATGGATCATTCCGGGGCTCGGCTTTCGCCAGTGATGGTCTTCGAGATAGCCCGCAACCGTTCCGTCCGGATGATGCGGGCAATACCGGATGTCATCGATCACGGCGCCTTGCGCCCTGAGCTCTGTGCGCATCCAGTCGTGCAGCGTGTTGAGTTCGTCCTCGGTGAAGAAGCCGCGCGCTACGCCTGATTGATTGGTGAAGAAAAATACAAGATATCCGGCCGCGTTGAGCCTGCGGATCGCTGTTGCCGCATTCGGCATCCAGCGGATGCGATCGCGCGTGCCCATGTAGCCGTCGTCATGGTTGATGACGCCGTCGCGATCGAGGAAAGCGGCAGGCCTCAACGCAGAGCGGGAGGAACCAGCGCCGCTCATTTTCGCGCGCCTTCGCGCATCAGTGCCTGTTCGATCGCCTCGCAGATTCCGTGCGCGACAGTGAGGTGAATTTGCTGGATGATCGCCGTGTCATCGCTCGGCGCGACCAACAGATGATCGCAGAGCGCGACGAGCGCTTTGCCCTTGGTGCCGGTGAAGCCGATCGTGACCAGCCCGCGCTCACGCGCGGTGCGTAGCGCCGCCAGGATGTTCGGCGAGCGACCCGAGGTGGACAGCGCCAGCAATACGTCACCGTGCCGGCCAAGACCTGCGACCTGTCGCGCGAACACCTGCTCAAAACCGTAATCATTGGCGATCGCGGTCAACGCCGAGGTGTCGGTGGTCAGCGCCAGTGCCGCGTAAGCCGGCCGGTCCTGTTTGTAGCGGCCGACGATTTCGGCGGCGATATGCTGGGCATCGGCGGCGCTGCCGCCGTTGCCGATGACCAGAAGTTTGTTGCCTGCGCGCAGCGAGCCAATGATGACCTCGGCGATTTTTCGCGCGGTGGCGAGCAGGTCCGCGTCCTGTATCGCGTGCTCAAGGGCTTTGAGCGAATGCGCCAAGTGAGTCCCGATCGGGTCTTTGGAATTCTGGCTCAAGCGACACCGTGAGAGGTTGCGGTTTGATCTTTGGTAATGACCGCCTTGAGGCTGCGCAAGCGCGCAAGCTCAGGGCGCAGCATCGGTCCCGGCCTCGGCCAGTACACGCCGGGCGATATCAACCACATCGGATGCGGGGATGTCCCGCATGCAGCGATGCTCATTCATGGTGCAGACCGGGCGGTGGCAGGGTTGGCAGGAAACGAGGGTCTTGGTTTGAGCCGTCGCGGCCAGGCCGTTGAGGGGCGCCCAGTGGTAGGGGCTGGTGGGACCGAAAATGCCCATGGTCGGCGTCCCCAGAGCGGCGGCGATATGCATCAGGCCGGAATCGTTTGAAATCGCGACTTTGGCCGCCGCGACAGCCAAAATCCCGTTGCGCAGATCAGTCCCGGTGAGGTCGCGCACGCGCGGTCCGCCTGCGGCCACGATTTCCGCGGCAAGCGCCGTCTCGCCGGGCCCTCCGACCACCCAGACGTCGAGGCCTAGTTGGGCCAGAAGACGCGCGGCCTCCGGGTAATAGGTCCAGCGCTTGGACGCCCCGACCGAGCCTGGCGCCAGCGCCACGGCTGTGCCTTGGCCGAGTCCCCGGGCCTGCCGAAAGCGGCTGACCTGTTCGGCCGGTACTCGGAGCTGCGGCACCGGCCATTCCGCCGGCAGGGGGGCGCCATCGGGCAGCGCCAGCGCCGCATTCTTGTCGATGAAGCGGGGCAGGGCCTTCTCGCCCCAGCGCCAGTGGTTGATCAGGCCAAATCTCGCCTCGCCGACGAAGCCGATCCGCTCCGGAATAGCCGCGAGCGCAGGCGCAATGGCCGACTTCCATGTACGAGGCAGGACGAGCGCAGTAGCGTAGTTTCGCGCGCGGAGCTGGGCGGCGAGCCCCCATTGCTTGGCCACGGCCAGCCGGCCGCGCGGCAGGTCCCAGACGATGCCGGAACGGACACCGGGCATATAATCGACCAGTGGCGCGCACAGGGTGGTGGTCAGCAGATCGACGGGCCGGTTGGGCCAGCGCTGGTTCAGTACCCGCACCACGCTATGGCCGCGCACGAAGTCGCCGATCCACATATAGGGCACGATCAGGATCGGACGCGTGTCGGTCGCGTCCTCAATCCCAACATATTTTGAATTAACATTCATTTTTTAACGGCTTGGCGGCCCCAGATATTTGCCTCTTTCGGTAACTGCTCCTCTGCAGCAGGTAAAGGCATCGGTCGTCCTCACCGCGCCGGATAACCCGAGTTGCCTGTGAGGCGGGAGTGGGGCAAAGCTGGCGACGCACAATCTGGGCAGGGTACGTCATGTTGCTGGTGACCGGGGGCGCCGGTTTTATCGGATCGAATGTCGTGGCCGCGCTCAATGAGGCGGGCCGCGCCGACATAGTCGTCAGCGACGTGCTTGGCCATGACGGCAAATGGCGCAATCTCGCCAAGCGCCAGCTCGCCGACATCGTGCCGCCGGCAGAGCTGCCGAATTGGCTGGACGGCCGGCGGCTCGACGCGGTCATCCATCTCGGCGCTATTTCCGAGACCACGGCAACCGACGGCGATCTCGTCATCGAAACCAATTTTCGGCTGTCGATGCGGCTGCTCGACTGGTGCACGGCGCAGGCGACGCCGTTCATCTATGCGTCCTCGGCATCGACCTATGGCGATGGCGCGCACGGGTTTCGTGACGACCAGTCGGTACCCGCGCTCAAAGCGCTGCGGCCGATGAACCTCTATGGCTGGAGCAAGCACCTTTTCGACATGGCGGTAGCCGAGCGCGCCAGCCGCGGCGACAAGCTGCCGCCGCAATGGGCCGGCCTGAAATTTTTCAACGTGTTCGGCCCCAACGAATATCACAAGGGCCCGATGATGAGCGTGCTGGCGCGGCGCTTCGACGACATCAGGGCCGGCCGGGTCGTGGAATTGTTCAAGTCGCACCACGATGGCATTGCCGACGGCGATCAGCGGCGCGATTTTATTTATGTCGACGATGCGGTGCGGGTGATGATGTGGCTGCTGGCGACGCCGTCGGTCTCGGGCATCTTCAACGTCGGCACCGGCAAGGCCCGCAGCTTCAAGGATCTGATGCTTTCGGCCTATGCCGCGCTCGGCACAGTTCCGAATATTCGTTATGTCGACATGCCCCAGTCGATCCGCGACAGCTACCAGTATTTTACCCAAAGCGATGTCGATCGGCTCACGCGGGCGGGTTATAACGGCGGCTTCACGGCGCTGGAGGAGGCGGTCGGCCTCTACGTCAAGGGCTACCTCGATCGCGCCGATCGCTTCCGCTGACGGCGCTCGAGCATGATCCGAAAAAAGTGGGAACCGGTTTTTCGAAAAGATCATGCTCAAACGAAGGGATGAGATCATGATCCGATTCAATCCAATCGGATCATGATCTCGGGGATAACGCAAACAGATGTTCGATTTTGAAGCCCTGACCCATGCGATGGCCCGCCAGACCGTGCTCTGCGTCGGCGATCTCATGCTCGACGAATTCGTCTATGGCGAGGTGTCACGGATTTCACCGGAAGCACCGGCACCTGTGATTGCCGTACAGCGCAGCGAGACCAATGTCGGCGGCGCCGGCAACGTCGCGCGCAATATCACCTCCCTGGGCGCGCGCTGCATTTTTGTGGGGCTGATCGGCGACGACGACGCGGGATCGCAACTCAAGACCGAGCTGGCGAAAGAAGGTCTGATCGAAAGCGTTTTGGTTTGTGACTCCGCGCGGCCGACCACGCGAAAGGTGCGTTTCGTCTCCGAGCATTTCTCCACTCACATGCTGCGCGCGGACTGGGAGCTGGCCCAGCCGGCCGCTACCGATATTGAACAAAGACTGATCGACGCCGTTCTGCCGCTGTTGCCGCGTGCCGACATTGTGCTGCTGTCGGACTATGCCAAGGGCGTGCTGACGGCCCGCGTGATCCGCAATGTCATCGATGCCGCACGCAAGCTCGGCAAAACCGTGATCGTCGATCCCAAGAGCGCCAATTTCGCGATCTATCGCGGCGCGACGCTGCTCACGCCCAACCGCAAGGAGTTCGCAGAAGCGACCCGAAGTCGGGCGGATTCGGACAAGAGCATCGCCAATGCCGCGCGGGACGCGATGCAGCTTGCGGACTGCGAGGCGATCCTGGTGACGCAAGGCGAACACGGCATGACGCTGGTGCCGCGCGAGGGCGAGATCATCCATATACCGGCCCATCCGGTGAAGGTCCGTGACGTCTCCGGAGCCGGCGACACCGTTGCCGCGGCGCTTGCCGTCGTGCTTGCGACAGGCGCCGGGTGGGAAACCGCTTTGCGGATGGCGAACGCGGCGGCGGCGGTTTCGGTCAGCAAGAAGGGCACGGCCATCGTGACGTCGGCCGAATTGCGCCGAAGAATCCTGCCGCATGCGTTTCTGGCGGCGGAAGAAAAAATTGTCGCCGATCGCGGCGATCTGGACGCGCAGCTTCTGGAGTGGCGCAAACAGGGTTTGAGGATCGGCTTCACCAACGGCTGTTTCGACATCCTGCATCCCGGCCACGTCAAGGTCTTGACCGCCGCGCGCGCCGCCTGCGATCGCCTGATCGTAGGCTTGAACAGCGATGGATCGGTGAAGCGGCTCAAAGGCGAGGGCCGCCCGGTCCAGGATGAGCGCGCGCGGGCCGAAGTGCTGGCAGCGCTGGAGGCGGTCGATCTCGTCGCAATCTTCGACCAAGACACGCCGATCGGGCTGATCACCGCGATCAGGCCGAGCGTATTGGTGAAAGGGGGCGACTACACCCGCGAGCAGGTCGTCGGCCGTGAGATCGTTGAAGCCCACGGCGGCGAAGTGCTGCTCGTCGACGTGCTGCCAGGCTTCAGCACGACCTCGTTGGTCGATCGCGCGCGGGGAGGCAAGGCGTGAACGCGCTGGCGCGAGAGCCTGCGGGCGCGCCGTTGTGGCGGCTATGGCGGGATCCGGCCGCCTGGATCACGACCTCCGATATTTGCATCATCCTGACCGCGCTCGCTCTGCCCTGGTCGACGTCGCTGGTCGCGATCTTCGTGGTCGCAGCGCTCGTTACGATGGTCCCTTTCTTCGATGCGAAGGCTTTCCTGGAAATTCTAAAGCGCCCGGTTTCCATCCTGCCGGTCGCCTTGTTTGCGCTCGCGGTCATCGGAACGCTTTGGTCGGACGCGCCATGGGGCGCACGACTATATGCGATCGGTCCGGCCGCGAAACTCTTGATGCTGCCGGTACTGCTCTATCACTTCGAACGCTCCAGCCGTGGCCTGCAGGTATTCACGGCCTTTTTGGTGTCGTGCGTCGCGTTGATGGCGATGTCCTGGCTTGTGGCGTTCGATCCACGGCTGGCGCTGAAATCCGGCGCCGAATACGGCGTGCCGGTCAAAAACTATATCGACCAGAGCCAGGAATTCGCCTTGTGCGCCGTGGCGCTCGCCTATCCCATCATCATGTTATTGCGCGCGGGAAGAACAATTTCTGCGCTGGCGCTGGGCGCGCTCGCACTGAGCTTCGTGGTCAATATGGCCTTCGTCATTGTTTCGCGTACCGTGCTGGTGACCATGCCGGTCATGCTCGCGGTATTCGCGCTGCTTCATCTGAAATGGCGAACCAGCGTCATCATATTGTGCGTGGCGATCATGCTGGCGGGGCTGGCCTGGGTAGCCTCGCCACCGTTGCGCGGGAGGATCGGGTCGTTCTTGACCGATTACAATCTTTACAAGGAGCGAAACCTTCCAACCTCGATGGGCTTGCGGCTGGAGTATTGGCAGAAGTCGCTGCGGTTCTTTGCCGAGGCTCCGCTGCTGGGGCACGGTACGGGATCGACCCGGGGACTTTTCGAGCAGGCCGCGATCGGCCGGGCCGGCGCCGGCGCCGATGTCGTTGCAAACCCGCATAACCAGACCTTGAACGTCGCGATTCAGTGGGGCGTGCTCGGCGTGATCGTGCTGTATGCGATGTGGCTCTCGCACCTCTTGCTGTTTCGCGGTGAGAGCCTGATCGCCTGGATCGGGCTGATGGTCGTGGTGCAGAACTTCTTCACCTCGCTTTTCAATTCCCACATTTTCGATTTCAACGAGGGATGGATGTATGTTCTCGGCGTGGGCATCGCGGCAGGGATGATATTGAAATCAAGTCCGCGTGAAGTATCCTCTGGAATACGGAATTCCGTTCAAGCATGACGGCTGGCATGCTGCGGCCAGATCAGCTATCAGCAATCTTGTAAAACGGGCGGAGCCCGACATCTCTGGTGACCGGTCAGTGACACGATGCGCCTCCCAAATCTGACCCATCGCAATGCGTTGATTGCAACCCACGATGCGCTCGCGACCGTGCTCGCGGTGCTGACGAGTTTTTATTTGAGATTCGAAAGCGATCTGGTTGATCGCCTGCCGCTGTTGTTGCGGATCCTGCCCTATTTCATCGCGTTCAGTGTGATCGTTTGTTATACCCTGAAGCTGACCACCACGAAATGGCGGTTCATTTCGCTTCCCGATGCGTTGAACATTTTGCGTGCGGCCACCGCGATGGCCCTGGC
>Ga0137403_10005216_pt1 | contig 15104 bp, 18 predicted proteins | sample CZOMad2_1_16fung_FD_122057 | JGI IMG/M metagenome (GOLD analysis project Ga0137403, IMG submission 122057) | Vadose zone soil fungal communities from Angelo Coast Range Reserve, California, USA - CZOMad2_1_16fungal (Hybrid Assembly) | ecosystem: Environmental > Terrestrial > Soil > Vadose zone... | reverse complement strand
CAGGTCGGCCTTCCATTCCCGCGCGCGCTCGACGATTTCGACGAATGCTTTTCCGCTCGTCACCTCGCTGGTGAATGCCAAACCTTTCAGGGATGAGTGCGCCGATGCGACGAGCCCTTCCATAGCCGCGGTTGCCTTTTGCACGATTTCGATGACAACTTCGCCCGAGCCGGCCGGCTGCGCTTCGATGGCATGAAACAAGTGAAGCGCACCGGAATGCAGTCGCGCCATCTCGACAGCGACGCGAAACGCTTCCAGCGAGCCAGGCGAGAAATCGACGGCGCACAGAATTCGTTTGAATGCCATGTTGGCTCTGGCTCTAGCGTACTCAAGATTGGAATAGTGAAAGGATGGAATAATGGATCGATGAGTTCAAAACCCAATAGTCCCATATTCCACTATTCCAACACTCCATTTAATCCTTCGGCGGCAATAGATGCTCCTTCTGTTCAGGATCAAAATGCCAAAAGGTCACGAGCGTCATCGTGCCGTCGGCGGATTCGACTTCGATCGCCTCGTGTCCTGGTTGGTCGGGTTGTTTAAACCAAACGCGCTTAGGCGTGTCGATGATCTGGGTCACGTGGGCGTCGAATCTGCCGCCGACTGTGATGTCAATGCGGGGCTTGGGGCCTTTGTCGGCGCTAATGCCGACAAGCGGTAATCGGGTCGTTTTCTCCTGATCCCCTAGGTCGCGCCCAAGCACTTCCCAGGTAACAATCCATCCTTGGTGCTGCTTACTGAAATTGTCGAAGAACTTGATCCACTGTTCGCGCGGGATTTCTGTGCTCGACATGTTCTACCTCCATCGTTAGTTTCTAGCGTCATACCGGCGAAGGCCGGTATCCAGATCTCTTCGGCATTCCTGGATGCCGGTTTTCACCGGCATGACGGCATAACGGCGAATGAGTTATTCATACAACTTTAAATCCAACACACTAGAAACTTTTATTTCTAATCAGACTAAAACTCCGTTTGCTGCTGGCCTGGAACGCGCGCGATCATGACCGGACATTTGGCATGATCGAGCACCTTGCGAGAAACGCTGCCAAGAAAAAAACCGAGAACGCCGGTGCGGCCGTGGGAGCCCATGGCGATCAGCTCTACGCCCATTTCATCGGCGAATTTAAGAATCTCGCTTGCGGGATCTCCTTCGACGACGATTTGGCGGCGTGAAACCAGTCCCTGCCGAGCGAGCGGCCCATTGGCCGCTGCCACGACTCGCTCGGCGTCCAATCGCCGCTCCAGCTCGCGCCGGCGTTTGCTCTCCGCATCCATCGGCTTCTTTTCGCTGCCGACTTCCGCCGGCTTCTGCACGTACAAAAGGTTGATCTCGGCACCTTCGGTATCGACCAGGCCGCCGATTTTCCTGGCGGCTTCCAGAGAGGGCGCCGAACCATCCACCGCCAGAAGAATCTTGTTCGGGTGCTTTTTCACCGGCGCAATCAAATCGACCTCATTATCGAGAGCCGCCACCGCCGGCAAAGGCTTGCCGGCGACCAACTGCAAAACGGAATCGCCGCCGGTGGTCAGGTGGCGCATTTGCTCGAACGGCAAATCGAAGCTGCGAATCGCGCGCGCCAGGCTATCGCCGCAGACGACGCTGCGCCGAACGCGCTGGCCGTCGAGCAATGCGCGCGCGACTTCCCGCGTTCCTGCCGCGAACGGGGCAATTTCCCAAATTCCCAAAGGCCCGTTCCAAAACAGAGTATGCGCGCCGTCGATCAGCTGCTTGATCCGCTTGAGCGTGCGCGGTCCGATGTCGACCGCCAGCTCCGAAGGCAATAACTCGGAAGCGAGCACCGGCTTGGAGTGAGGCACGGGAATCCGCCGACCGCTGCTTTCGAATACTCTGAACAGATTCGCTTGGACGACGATGAAATCCTCCGGCAGGATGATCTCGACTTTTTTTTCCGCCTGGTACAGCAAACCTTCGGCGAGCGGCAGAAGCGCTTCGCTAACTCGCGCCGCGCCGATCTCGCGCCCCTGAGCTTTGAGAAAAGGAAACGCTAGCGCTCCGCCAATGAATAATCGGTTGAGCTTGGGGAGCAGATTCTCGAGTATCGGCAGCTTCTCTTCGATCCGGGCGCCGGCAACCAATCCGACCGAAGGCGGCTCCGGCTTATCGAGCACCGGCTCGAGCATCGTCAGCTCGCGGGCCAGCTCAAGCCCTGCCGCGGCGGGGCGCACGTGACGAGTGATCGCCACTGTGGAAGCGGTCCCCCGGTGCGCAAGCGAAAACGCATCGTTGCAGTAAACATCGCATAGTTCGGCGAGATCGCGGGCAAACTCTACATCGTTGGCGTCTTCGCCGGGATAAAAACGCAAGTTCTCGAGCACAATGATTTCGCCGTCGCGCATCTCGGTCACCGCAGCCAGAGCGTTTCTTCCTATCGCCTCGTCCAGTTTGCGCACTTTTTTGCCGATCAGAAGAGACAACCGTTCCGCGACCGCATTCACGCGCAGCGCGTCGACCGGAATGCCGCCGGGAGCGCCGAGATGGATGCCGACCACGACGCGCGCGGCCATGGCTGCGAGGTATTCGAGAGTCGGCAGCGCGGCGCGTAATTTATCTTCATCCACCCGTGACCCGTTCGCCGGCTGTTCGATGTCGGCATCAATGCGCACGAAGACGCGCTTGCCGCGCAAGCTCTCGATCGGCAACTGGTTGATTACGGCCTTATCCATAGCGCTCGCTCCGTTACTTCAAAGCACAAAAGTTCGTTGACGCGCGGCTTGGGTCTCCGGGGATTTATGATTGATCCACAGTTTTGTCAGCGGGGCCGCGCAACCAAGGCGGCGCAGGGCGCGTGATCAATCACACGGCGGGCGCCGATGCTCAGAAGGCCGCCTGCCGCGACCAGTACGATCAGTTCTGCTCTCATTCGGCGCGCGTAACGTAGGATCATTTTCGTTGGCCGCCCCTGCACCGCCACTTGACGCGCCGAGAGCAGGCCACGGGAAGCGAGTATCGCATTCGCCCGCGCGAAGATGCGCTCAGATTCGATGCGCCGTTCCAATTTTTCAGTTTCGCTCAGGCCCAGGGCAAGATCAGGGTACTGTTCTTCGTCGGGTCCCGAGCGTACGTGCAGGAGAGATATCTCGGCGCCAGGACTTACGAGCTCGGCGGCCGTATGCAGCGAGCTTGCGTCGCGCTCCGAGCCGTTGAGCGGAATCAGGACGCGAAACGGTTCAGGCTTTGCCTCGCTGACCTGACTCAGAACATCTACAGCGGGAAGCGGACGGCCGGCAAAATAATGAAGTGCCGCGCCGCCTGCGTGGGTGAGGTGTCTGATGCGTTCAGTGGGAAACCCGATCCGGCGAAGGCTGCCGACCAGACTTGTGCCGCACACGACGATGCGATGCAGCTCGGGCGAGGTACGGTTGGTCAGCTCCGTCGCCAAAAATCGGCTGCCTTCGCAAAACAGATCGATCTCACAGACGCCTAGTGGTCCGTGCCAAAAGATGGTTCTGGCCGGACCAAACCAGTCGCTCCAGCCCCAGCGCGTGGCCTTGCCGATGTCACAGATAATTTGATCCGATCGGAGTTCATTCTCAGCGACGTTTTGCAAATCAGCCCGAGGCATGACCAATTCGTCGCGGCTCAAGCGCTCAAATGTTTTCCCGTCGACCACGGTGAAATCGGCCGGCGTGGTCAAATCTCGCCTGCTAGCGCGCGCCTGCGCCATCATGCGCTCGGCGATCGTGACCATCTCCGCGGTAACCAGTGCGCTGCTCGGAAGAATCTCCCGCGCAACCAGGAAAGCGAGCGCGAGCTGGCCGGCGATCATCGTGCGCTCCGCGCGCCTGGCGATCTCTTCGGCGAGCAACAACTTCTCTTTTGATAGCTCGCCGCCAAGCACGGCCAGAGAAGGGCAGCGCAGTTCGCCGAGCATGACTTCAAGCATGCGCAGCTCACGCTCGAACGTCAGCCCGGCCAGCGCGCGCTTTGCTCTCTTGGCCACGCCGACGGTGGAGGCTCTGATTTCGTGCGAGAGCGCGAAAGCATCATTGCAGTAGATGTCGGCCAGCCGGGCTAGCGCGTCGGCCAGGCTGTCATCACCGTCCATTTCGCCAGCTTCGAAGGCGAGATTTTCTATCATCATAATCTCGCCCTCGCTGAGATGGCTGACGGCGCGCACACCGGCTTCGCCTTTCCACTGATCGAGCTTGCCGACTTTGCGCTCGAGCAGCTCACTCAATCGGGCTCCGACCGCATCTGCGTGAGGGGTGGCATCCGGCAAGCCGCAATGAGTCGCGACGATCACGCGCGCGCCGGCGTCGGCAACGAATGCCAAGGTCGACAGCGAATCGCGCATTCTCACTTCATCTTGTGCATCGATCCGCACCAGAACCGCTTGTCCCGTCAATTCGGCGGGCGGCATCACATCGATGCTTGCCACCGTCATTACTCACCTCGTCTTCAAAGTCCGACTCAAAATCTCAAAACCGCGCCGACGCCGCCCGCCTGTTGCAGACGCATCGCCGCATCCCCGGCCACTTCCGCAATCTTGCCGTCTTGCTCCAGCACACATTCCACCATCCGCTCGAGCAGGTCATCGACCGGCTTGATTGCCGCGCCGCAGTAATCACAGGAGCCGTCGATTTTGGCGTACAACATGCCGCAGTTCACACACTGGCCGCCTTTGGGGCTGAAGCCTTCGGCATAAAACAGCCGCCAGATTCGTTCCTCGGCCAGCGCACGCAGAGTGGCATCGAGCCCGAGCATGGACGGATGGTGCGCATCTCCCGCGATCAACTGCTCGACGACCTGCTTTTCGATTTGCCGTTCGACCCGCTGCTCGACTCTGAGCGTCTCTTCGAGGACTTGATGGGCGCTCGCCTTGACGGGCAACGAGAGCTGATCGACCACGCGCGCGCGCACGCGCTTGGACAAAAGATTTTGCAGCATCCCGGTCGCTTCGACGGGTCCACCCAGCAACAGCCGGTGGATGCCGTGGCGATCGACCAGTTTGTCGAGCATTTCGGCAACGTGTTTGAGGTGCCAATGGGCGTGCATCTCGGCCCTGTTCTGGAAGCGTCGCTGCGAAAGCCATTGGTCGGTGCCGGTGGTTTCGATGTGTTTCACTGGAGCGGGAGCGAAGGCGTCGTCATGTTCGGCGATCTCGCCGATAAACACGGTGAACAGCCGCGCCTGCTCCTTATCGGCGAGAACGACGCCGTAGCGCTCGTATTCATCGAGTATTTCAAGCAGCGGGACCAGGTACGGTGTGTTGTCCCAGCGCGCGATATTGCGCACCGGCGCCTTGATCTCGCGCGACCAGAAAAAGTTTTCCGAATCATCGCAGAACAGGATCAACCCCTTGGCCCGCGGCTCCAAGCCGGAAACATACTGCTGCGCGCGGTCGGCGTCGGCGGAAAATCCCGGTAACTGCGGTTCTTCCAATTGCGCTTCGATCGAGCGCAGCATGTCTTTGAGCGACGCCTCAAAACGGCGCTGGAGATTCTTGGATTTGCTTTGATCGATATCTAGATAGACGCTCAGAACCGGGCTGTCGGGTACGGCCTTGCGTTCAACCAGCGCGTCAAAATCGCTCTTGGATATCATATCGTGTCACACTGCTTCGCTGTCTGCGGCGCGCGAGCGAATCCCCGCATGGCGCAGCACAATGACGAGGGTCATGATAAACGCGCAGACAACCAGCAACCTTTCCCATTCGATGTGCAGAGCTCCGATGAGAATGACCTCGCGCAACGTGGCGACGATCCCGACCTCAACCATGGTCGCTACCGAAACGCGATGTTCCTCCAAGTAAATGAGCAGCAGACGGAAGAGTTCCACCAGCACGAGGACGAATAAAATGTCGCCGACGACCAAAGAAAAGTCGGTGCCGTCAATTAGCAGCCGGCCCAGGTGGGAAAGTTTTATCCCCATGGTGACCAGCAGCATCACGCACAGGCAAAACACGATGACGTCCTGGGTCAACTCCAGATACTTGCGCGGCGTTGGGTGGGTTTGGCGCACGATTATCCGGTCAAATCCTTCTGCCTGTTTCAGTCCGCCGTTCAATGGATCTCCTCGCCTTCTGCGTCGGCTCAGATGAGAAGTGCGCGCCGCCCGCTGTCATGGTTGACTTCGCGGGCGATGGTGGGTCGCCGGGCGTCACGCTGCGGCTCTTTCCAGTACTTGCACGATCGCGGATTTGGGCTGGACGCCGACGATGCGTTCCATCTCTTTGCCGCCCTTCAGCACCAACAAAGTCGGAATGCTCTGCACGTGGAAGCGCGACGCCGTCGCCGGATTCTCGTCGACATTGAGTTTTGCCACTCGCACGCGCCCCGCCATATCCTTGGCCAGCTCTTCGATCACAGGCGCAACCATTCGGCATGGCCCGCACCACGGCGCCCACAGGTCGAGTAGCACCGGCAGCGGCGAGCGCTCGACCTCAGCCGAGAACGTCGCATCCGTGACGGTCACCGGCTTATCGTCGGCGAGCAGAGCCGTCTTACACCGTCCGCACACCGGCTGCAGCCCCTGTTTGAGTTTTTCTGGCGGCACTCGGTTGTTCGCGCCGCAGTTTGGACAGCGAATCAATTTTGCATCAGACATTTTTTCTACAACCTTTCATGACGATCGTGCTAATCCCTCTCCTCCCTTCGACGGCGCTCAGGGCATGCTTTCCTCCGCCGCATCCTCCAGAGTGGGGGTTCCGCGCTCGCGAGCAGAAAAATATGCCCGGAGCATCGTCGAAGGGAGGCGGAGGCGCATCAGCCTTTGGCAACCCTTTTTTTTGCCAGCCCTTTGGGATTGGCTCCTGCCTTTGCCGGCGACTTCGATCGATTCTCACTTCCCTTGACGATAAAAGTACAGCCGGCCTCCAAAAGGCTCTGGCGCAGATGCTGGCGCGCGTACTCAAGAATGCGTTCGATTTCCGGCTCCGCCTTCTCGAGGGCCTCCGCGAGCTCTTCGCCCGTCAGCCCTTCGCCATGGCGCAGGCGCAAGGCGCGGCGCCATGCTCTCGGCATCCGCGCCAGCGCCGCGTTCACACACCGCAGCAGTTCCTCTTTGGCCGCCGCCATCCGCTCCGGCGTTGAAATATCCACGTCGGGAAAAATGTCCTCCAGCTTCAGATCTTCGTCCGGTTGATAAAACTCGAGGATTTCTTCGCCCAACGTAGTTACCTCTTCCTGGGGCGGGGTCTCTGGAATATCTTCTTCGATGTGGACCGTGCGGTTGCGCTCTGATTTTATGCGTTTGACTTCCCGCCGGAGCTGCTCTTTTGCAAGGTCGACGAGCCAACCTCCGACTTCCCGCTCGGCAGGTTGTTTAACAAATTCGTGGTAAGCCCGGAGCAGCACTGCGTCGACAACGTCTTCCGGGGTGAGCTCGCCCGGCATCAGGTCGCCCGCCGACTCGAAATAAGCGAGCTGGTGGCGGACCAATTCGTAGAGCCGGTCCAACTGCTGGCTTGCCGAGGAAAAGAATCTCTCTCGGTTATGTTGCTCTGATGGCGTAGTTTTCATTTCTGTCAGTCAAGCCTTTCGTCTCTCGCGCCGTTTCCACATCGGCTCGCCGCGTAAGGTCGCTTTGTGCGCTTCGACTTGCCGCTCGATCTCGGCAAACGCATCCCGCACGGTTTCTTCCAGGTCATGTCTCTCTTCTTGGGCAGCGAGAGTCTTTTGCGGCACTTCCAAAGTAATCGAGACGCGAAAGAGTTTGCGCGCCGAATTTTTTTCAACCAGCAATCGCAAAAATATTTCTTCGGGTGAAAATCGTTTGGTTTTTTTCTCGAGCTTTGTGATCCGCTCCCTGATCAAATTTTGAATCTGTATTTGTGGAGCCAACCCTTTGAATTCGATATTGCAGTTCATCTTTTCGGCCCTACGACAATAATCCCCGGAGAGCGCTTAAATTTCGTTTGCGCTCGCGGCGCCGGGATGATCACCTCAAGAAAGTTCGAGCAATGAGTTCGACATTTTCACATTTCCGTCAAATACTCGTGCACGAACTGAACCGCCATCGCGCCTTCGCCGACGGCTGAAGCGACGCGCTTCACCGAGCCCGATCGCACGTCGCCAGCGGCAAACACACCGGGATGGCTGGTCTCGAGCAAAAATGGCTGCCGCCGGGCGGACCAGGAGGACGACTGTGACAGTGCTGCGCCCGTTCGAATGAAAGCTTTGTCGTCTTTTTCGATCTCGCCGGGTAGCCAATCGCTTCTCGGTACTGCGCCGATGAAACTGAAAAGTGCAGGGGTGTTTAGCGTCCGCGCCGCCCCGGTCTTATTATCGACGATCTCGACTGAGGCGAGGCGACAGTCGCCGGACATCCGCCGGACGCAGGTGTTGTACAAAACTTCGATGTTTTCGGTCTGTTGGATCCGCTGCGCAAGATAGTACGACATATTCTTATAAAGATTGTCGCCGCGTATCAGCAGGTACACCTTGCGGGCAAGCCCGGCGAGAAAAACGGCGGCTTGGCCGGCGGAGTTGCCCGCGCCGACGACCACTACATCGGTTCCGCGGCATAACGGCGCCTCAGTCAGAGTTGCGGCATAGTAAACGCCGCAGCCTTCGAATCGCTCACAGCCCTCGGCCGCCAGCCGGCGATAGTCCGCTCCCGTGGCGATCAACAAACATTTTCCCGTGACGGTTTCGCCGCTGTCGAGGTGCAGCACCGGAAAGCCATTCACCGACGAAAAACGAATGACGGGTGTGGGCACAGGCAGGCGCGCTCCGAACTTGTTAGCCTGCAATGCCGCGCGGTCCGCCAAGTCGCTGCCGGAAATTCCGGTAGGGAAGCCGAGATAGTTCTCGATACGCATGGTGCGGCCCGCCTGGCCGCCTGGGCCCGCGCGCTCCAGTACTACTGTGGCTAATCCTTCGGAGGCGCTATAGACCGCTGCCGCCAGCCCCGCCGGACCGGCGCCGACGATGACCAGATCGTAAACTGTTTGAGCCAGCGGTTGGCGGATGCCGAGCGCTTCCGCCAGCTCGCGGTCGGAGGGGTTGCGCAGGAGCAACCTGCGACCCCAGGCAACGACTGGGGTGTCGCCTTCGGTTACGCCGAACTGCTTTAGAAGTTGGTTTACTTGCGGGTCGACTTCCAGGTCGAGCCAGGTGAACAGCACTCGGTTTTTCGAGAGAAAGTCGCGGATGCGAAAGGTGTCGCGCGAGTACCGTGAGCCGATGACACGCAGACCGGTAAAGTCCTTAGACTCGCGCAGGAGCTGTCGCCGAGCGATAAAGGCCTGTAGGATAATGTCGCCGAGCTCGGGTGACCGGTTGAGAATGTTCCGCAGGCCTTCCGCGGATACCTCATAAACTTCGCAATCGCTCCGGGCGGCGCAGCTAACGACGGAGGGCCTGCCGGTCAAGTGCGCCACATCGCCGGTGAACTCTCCGGGTCCGAGCACGGCGATAGTCTTCGGTGTGTCGCCGGAATCGTCCACGATCTCGACCTCACCTGACTTGATAACAAAAAATTTGAAGTCGCGATCGCCGACCTCGAAGAGCGTTTCTCCCTGCCGGTATCGTTTCAGTACCGCGCCTGCGCAGCGGCCCAATGTTGCCATGTGGGCTTGGTCAAGCCTGGGGAAGGCGACAGCACGTAAATCCTGCTCGGCCATATTAGATCCATCTGGAATAATGGAATGATGGAGTAATGGAGTGATGTTTTTGAACCCAGTACTCCATTACTCCAGCACTCCAACAACCCATGTTCCTCACACCTCGGCTTCGTCGACGTAACACCAGCGCCAGGACTCTCCCGGTTCGAAGGACTGAATGATCGGATGGCCGCTCGAAGAAAAATGTCTCCTGGCGTGCCGGTTGGGAGACGAATCGCAGCAACCGCCGCACGTCAGGCACAGCCGCAAGTGCACCCAGGGTGAACCGATGATCAAGCAATCCTCGCAGCCCTCGGCGCTCGGAGTCACCGGACGGATCGCGCTCACATGTGGATCGGTCAATATCGTTCTCCTCGCTGGACTCTGGAACTCGATTTCCTCTACCCGGTCTTCAGTCCTTGTTAGTCAGTCCTCAAGTGACATTTCAACGGCGACATCCAACTTCGAATAATATTTCTTGATCTCGTCGGGGCCGTACTTCGCTCGGAACTTCTCGACGATCCCACGCACCTTGGCAGGATCCGTAATCGGCCGGCCCTTGGCCGTGTGTCTGACGTTGTTAACCGCAAGAGTAACGGTCGGATTCTTTACAATGTTTTTGTACCACTCGGTGTCGGAGCCGGTTACGGGAAGCAGGTAAGGTTTGTTGCCTTCCTGGACGAACCAAACCGGCCGCGTGGTTTTGCGCCCGGACATGCGACCGGAGACGGTGAGAGCGATCTCGTCGGTCTCCTTCAGTGCGCTGACAAAGTCCTGGCGTTCTGTTTCAACTTGTCCCATAAATTTACTCCATGGAAAGTTCTCGGCGCCCGGTTAGCGCGGCAGCTTGGCTGCAAGAACATCGACCTTCTGAATCTTGCGCGGCTGGCTGAAGAGATCGGCAGCCTTTTGCTTCAGCGCCGCAGCGACGCGGCCCGAGAGATGCGCCTCTCGGCCCTCTTCGTCCGGGAAAGCGTCGAAGATACCGAAGGTGTTTGGTCCCACACGGAGCGCGAACCACGCAGTGGTTGCCGGTTCTTCTTCAACCACTGACAAGCCGGCGCGGAGAAAGCTTTCGACTTCCATTTCTTTTCCAGGTTTTGCCTCGAGTCGAACCCACAGAGCTTCGGTGACCATCGGGCATCCTCCCTCATGAAACGATAAGTTTTTGGCTGTTGCATAATTGCGAGCAGCGGCCGACTTAAAGCACGGGAAGCTCGCGTGGACGCGAGCCCCGCGGAAAAGACTCGTCGATCCAGGCCAGCTCGGCTTCGCTTAGGTAGAGATCTCCCGCCTCGGCGTTTTCGGCGGCGTGCTCAGGACGGGAGGACTTGGGAATCACGAAGAGCGATGGCCGCCGGACCAGGAACCGCAACGCAACCTGACGTGGGGTTGCGTTGTGCCGGGCGGCGATTTCCTGCAACACGCGACCGCCGAGGGTGTGCGGGCCCGGAAAGCGTCCATGACCGAACGGCGCGTAGCCGACTACGGCGAGGAAGTGTTCTTCACACCAAGGAAGCACCTCGTGCTCGACGGCGCGCTCTTGCAAATGGTAGAGAACCTGGTTGCAAACCAGACCGCCGTCGCCGGCGAGATCCCATGCCTCATCGAGGTCGGCCACGTCGAAATTGCTGACACCCCACGAGAGAATCTTCCCCTCCCTCTGAAGCTGCTCAAAGGCTTCGATGGTCTCCTCGAGGGGATATTTGCCGCGCCAGTGCAAAAGATAACAGTCCAGCCAGTCGGTCTGCAGGCGCGCGAGCGAACGCTCACAGGCGGCGATTGTGCCGCGGAGAGAAGCGTTTTGGGGAAGTACTTTTGAGACCAGGAAGACCTCATTGCGGCGTCCTTCGATTGCCTCGGCGATGATCTCTTCAGCATCGCCGTACATCTCCGCGGTGTCGATATGAGTCATGCCGAGATCGAGGCCAAGGCGCAGGGCGGCAATTGCGACGTCGCGATCACCTTTGTCGATGTTCCAGGTGCCCTGACCGATCACGGACACTTGACTGTCGGTAGAATCGAAACGGCGCAGTTCCATTCTAGGCTTTGGCTCCGGAATTGTTTTCCAATTCATTTGTTCTGAATGTTCTGAAAACGCCTCGTTCACACTTGCGCGTGGCTCCGCAGGGCCGTGCGTGAACAATCACGGCCGCAGCATCCGCTCCCCGCTTTACCGAGGCCGATGAAGCCGTTCCGTTTCACTTTGTTACTCACGACCGCTACTCTATTTCAAAATTGGGCCGTACTGTTTCGTAATCGCGCCATGCTATGCGCCATGTGTTGTAAGTCGTGAGATCTGCCCCACGAGCGGAGCCGAAAGGCAAGCACGACCAACAGCACGCCCGTGACCATCGCGTAGGCGCCGATACAGATGACCAGCGCGAACGCGCCGGGGTCGGGGAAAAGTGCGAGTATTACGCCCAAGGTGACGGAGGCAAAGCCGATCAGCGCGAGCAACCACTCGCCGGTGATAATTTTCCGTAGCCGAATAGCCGCGGCAATTTCCAATACGCCGGTGACCAGTGCCCATGCGGCGATCACGTAGAGCAGTGCGAGTGCGCTGATGCCCGGCCAAATGAAGGTTACGATTCCCGCGGCGACTCCCGTCACTCCCTCGAGCAGAAGCACCCACCAACGGTCAACCTCGCCGCGCCACCTGATCGCGCTTATGATGGCGAGGACACCGTCTACAAGAGCGTACGCGCCGAAGACGAGAACGAGCGCGGCGAGCGAAATGGCTGGTGAGATAAATGTGATGATTCCGAATATGATGCCGGCCAGCCCGCGCAGCAACAGGACCCACCAATTCCGCACCAAAGTGTCCACATCCAAAATCACGATGGACATGACTTCTCCTTCTAGAGTTCTCCTTTCAGTTTTCATGGAAAGACTTCCTCCTGTGACTTTTGTAAGCCTTGCGCGGCTCCGTCAACTCAAACTCCTCAAATCCCACGCTTTTAGCCGGCGTCGTCACGGAAAACGTCCACGATACCGAATCGCGATGGCCCAAGCCGGATCGTAAACCTGGCGCTGGTCGCCCGCTTCTCTTGAAGAAAGCTTTCGACCTCCAGTTTTTTGCTAGGCTTCGCCTCAGTCGCACGAACAGTTCTGCATTAACCCATGCGTGTTCCCTTCACTTTCGCATTACGCACAAGAACGGGCTAATTATTCTATTTTTTGTTGCGCCAGCTCACGCGAGAGCTATCCTCGAGTATTTTTTTCTGTTTTGCCTTTCTTCGCGTACTCAAACTCCGGCAGCGCTTTCAGCGCTTCTTTGGTTGCCCCTGGCAAAACCAGCTTGTTACTTTCTTCCTTAATGCGATTTATCGGGATCGCCACGTCATGCTTACCCATCCCCAGGAATCCCCCTGCACCGATGATCGCAAACGAAACCGACTTGTTCGGAGAAATAATCAGATCATCAACGGTGCCGATCTTCTCGTTCTTGTCGTTGTAGACGGCTTTGCCGAGAATATTTTTCTTCGCGCTCCAACCCGTCGCGACAAGTTTCATTTCTTCCTGGCTGACACCAATGGTTTGGGAGCCTGCGACTTGAGCATGCGCGGTTGCCGCTGCGACAGACAACGCCGCCGCGAGTCCCACCGCCGCGACACTCCCGATGAATCCTTTACTCACCGGTTCATTCAACAACCGAGTTTCTTTAGACATGATTTTTTCCTCCTTCACCGTTACTACTCTCCTGTTCGAGCAACAGCCATGCCAGTATCGGAAATACAGAAAGTTACGTTTTGAATATGTAGCTTGGTTTAATTATGTAAGGACACCTTACCGAGCGTTAAAACTCTTACCTTAGGACGGCTCCTCCAGGTCTCGCGATAATCCGCAAATTTACGAACACTCGCGACCCGTAAGGAGGGCTCAGCCTTGTGCTTCAACGATATGCGCTTGGCCCTTCATTTGCTCCATAAACAAGGAAAAGTCGGAGCGAAATTCTTTTAAGAACTAATTAATTTCAAAGGAAGGAGGAATAATTATGGCGAAGCAGGCCAAAGAAGTATCCACCGAACAGCGCGGTGGCTTAATCCCATGGAGGTCAGGAACGGAAATGGCGCGGTGGGAACGCGATATGGAGCGCATGCTCGGCAATTTCTTTTCAGGCAGGGCGCATCCCCTGTTCGATGACCGATCGTGGTCGGGTAGTGACTTGGGGATCGCGGAACCAAAAGTCGACCTCTACGAGGAGAAGGATCAGATCGTCGTCAAAGCGGAAATGCCGGGAATGACCAAGGACGATATTCAGGTTTCCCTTTCGGACAACATCTTAACGATCAAAGGCGAGAAGAAAAAAGAGGAAGAGAAAAGCGACAAGGATTATTACCGTTCTGAGCGTGTTTACGGCGCTTTTATGCGCAGCTTGCCGCTGCCTGCGGAGGTCAACCCGGAAAAGATCCACGCCGCGTTTAAGAATGGAGTATTGGAGGTTCGCCTGCCAAAAACTGAAGAGGCAAAGAAAAAAGCGATCAATGTAAAAGTACAAGGTTGACAAGCGCGGCTGTGCGGCTGGATGCATGGTTCGACTATCGGGTTCATTTAACAGACTCAAAACAATAGAAAGCGAGGTAAAAAAAATGGCGAGATGGGATCCGTTTGATGGAATGGAGGCATTGCGCAGCGAAATCGATCAGGCCTTTAACCGGGTTGGCCCCCAGTTTGCGCCGGCCTTCCGGACGGCTTTTTTACCCGGCCGGGGCGCGCGCGAGTATCCGCTTATTAATCTTTACGATGATCAGAACACCGTGTACGTCGAAGCGCTGGCGCCGGGCGCGGATCCGGCATCGTTCAACATTTCGGTCGCCGGAGAAACGCTGACCCTGTCCGGTGAAAAACCTCGGGCGCCAGGAGAGATAAAGCCCGAGGCATTCCATCGTGAAGAGCGCGCGGCCGGCAAGTTCGTTCGCAGCATCGACCTCCCTGTAGACGTCGATGAGACTAAGGTGAAAGCCGAATACAAGAACGGCCTTTTATTGGTGCACTTGCCCAAGTCGGAGAAAGCAAAACCACGGCAGATCAGCGTCCAGGTGGCCTGAAGCCCAAGCAAAAGAATTATTTTATTATTAAGGAGGAGGTAATTATGCCGGAGAAAACAGTAGCGACGACGAGTGGGAAGCAGGCCGCGACAGCAACGGGTCGAGAAAAGACGCGTGATCAAGAGCGATACATTCAACCGCCCGTCGATATCTATGAAAAGCCGGAAGGCTTGGTATTGCTCGCTGACCTGCCGGGCGTCGGACCAGGCGACCTCAACGTGCGCCTCGAAGACAATATTCTGACGATTCAAGCGAAGGCCCAACATGCGATCACGGCCGAGCCGATTTACCGTGAGTTCGAGCTGAGCAATTTTTTTCGGCAGTTCGAGCTTTCCGATCAAGTCGATCAAGGGAAGATCACGGCTCGACTCAACCATGGAGTGCTGATACTGGAGCTGCCCAAAGCCGAAAAGGCCAAACCACGGCAGATCACGGTTCAGGTGGAAAAAGCCGCAGCCTGACAATCGACAAAGGCGGAATTTTCTAG
>Ga0137403_10005215_pt1 | contig 15104 bp, 8 predicted proteins | sample CZOMad2_1_16fung_FD_122057 | JGI IMG/M metagenome (GOLD analysis project Ga0137403, IMG submission 122057) | Vadose zone soil fungal communities from Angelo Coast Range Reserve, California, USA - CZOMad2_1_16fungal (Hybrid Assembly) | ecosystem: Environmental > Terrestrial > Soil > Vadose zone... | reverse complement strand
AGGCGGCTAATCCGCGCCACGCGCACGAGTGGACGCTGTTCGAGACCGTGAAACCGCCCGAGGGCAAGGTACTCGTCCCCGGGGTAATCGAGTGCCAATCAACCTACATCGAGCACCCGGAGCTCGTCGCCCAGCGCATCGGCCGCTACGCCAACCTCGTCGGCCGCGACAACGTCATGGCCGCGGTAGATTGCGGGTTCAGCATCCACGTGGGTTCGAGCGGCGTCGACTCGGAAGTAATCTGGGCCAAACTCGAGGCTCTGGCGCAGGGCGCGGCCATCGCGAGCAGGAGATTTTGGCGCTGAAGCGGCGCCGAGTGCCACCACTCGGGTAAGCCGCTTGTTTCAGAACGTGTGGCCGGATGAACGCTCGGATTGACTCTGCTGGATTAATCCAATCCGATGAATGTTCTTAAAAATCCAAGCTAACCCGTGGCGCGGGCCGGTTCTCGCGTTGGCTTGGCTGCGTAGGGCCTAAAGGTTAATGCGATCAAGAAGGCGCCAATACCTATACCCCACGCACCGATGTAGAGCCATCCGTAACTGGCGAACGTGTCGTAGATCAAACCTCCAGCCAGCGGGCCAGTCGCCATGCCCAGACTACCAGCCATTGCTGTTCCGCCGATGATCGTCCCCATCATCCGCAGCGGGAAATTTTCGCGCGCGAGTACGGCATAAAGAGGCATTACACCGGCGTAGATAAAACCAAACAGGGCCGCCACGGCGTAAAACGCGCTCAGCTCACGCACGAAGAAATAGGCCAGTGCGCCGAACGCCTGCAGCAGCAGGCCTGAGACCAGAACGCGTTTTGCTCCAAACCGGTCGCCGAGAAAACCGAACGCGACACGACCGCCCAGGCCTGCCAGCCCTTCCACGCTGTAGATCGAAACAGCAGCAACGAGCGGAATCCCGCAACTTATTGCGTAGCTCACCGTATGGAAAATTGGACCGGAGTGCGTGGCACAACAAAGAAAATTCGTCAGCAGCAGCGTGATGAATTGCGGCGATCTAATTGCCTGGCCTAGGGTGACCCCTGATTGCGGCTCTTCGTGTGTGGCAAGGACGACGTTTTCGTATTTCAACGCCGGCGGGCGACGCACCAGCAACGCTACTGGAATCATAACGACTGCGGCGAGTGCGGCGAGGATTTGGAGGGACGTTCTCCAATCGTGGTTGGAAATGAGCCGCGCCGCCAATGGAGACATGGTCATTGGCGCCATTCCCATGCCGGCGGAAACGAGAGACACAGCCAGGCTGCGATGTGTGTCGAACCAGCCTGTCACGCAAGCCATCATGGGCGCAAAGATGGCCGCTGTCGCACCGCCGACCACCAAGCCGAAGATCAGCTGAAACTCAATAAGCGATGTCGCCCGGCTCGCCAGCGCCAGAGCTGTGGCCAAGACACTGGATCCAATCAGCACTATCAGGCGCGGACCGAAGCGGTCTGACAGGTTTCCCCAGATGATGCTTCCCAATGCCATGGCGAGAAAACCGAAGGTCATGGCGCTGGATATGCCGGTGATGGACCAACCGGTATCCCGTGAGATGGGCCGAAGAAAAACAGGCAGTGAAAACATGGCGCCTATTGCGACGCAGCCTAAAAGGCCGCCGGCTGCAACGATTACCCATCGATAGTGAGGTCTACTCATTTTTTGCTTCCCATCCAACCGTCCGGCTAATTGTAACGACGACTGAGAACAGCAATATTCGACACCGACAGGAATTTAGGTAGACTCGATGCCGCAAATGCTGTGAAAGGGACGAGTAGCCGGACGGTGCGGGCAAAGCGATCGGGGGACAGTGTGAGCCCCGCCCCGCGCACCGACGAAGATCACCCTGGAGCTGCTGACCGAACGACCATTGGGTCCGTGTAGGCTCAGCCGACTGGCCACCGTAAACGAGCCAATCTGACCTAGGGTCAGATCTTGAGGTTGCGCTGATACGCGCGCAACAAAGCCGGGTGGTACCGCGAAGACCATCGCCCCGGTGCTCTGTATGAACGCTATTTGCGTCATGGGGAGCGTCGGGGTTTTTGTTTTTGCGCAACCCAAACGGTAGGAAGTATGCTCTCAGACGTCCCTTCGCGATACGACGGTCCAACGCTCGAGAAATCCATTCTCGAGTTCTGGCGAGAAGAGCATATCTTCGCAACCGTTCTCGCGCAGGGACACGGCAAACCGCGCTTCGTGTTCTATGAAGGGCCGCCGACCGCTAATGGTCGCCCCGGCATTCATCACGTGCTCGCGCGGACCTTCAAGGATTTGTTTCCGCGCTACAAGACCATGCGCGGCTATCATTGCGAGCGCAAAGCCGGCTGGGACACCCACGGCTTGCCGGTCGAGCACGAAGTCGAAAAGGTACTCGGGATCTACGACAAGCGGCGGATCGAAAAGGAAGTCGGCATCGCACAATTCAACGCGCTCTGCCGGGAATCAGTGATGCGCTACGTTGCTGACTGGGAGGTCATGACGGAGCGGATGGGTTTCTGGGTCGACTTGCAGCACGCCTACTTCACCCTGCACAACGATTACATCGAATCCGTCTGGTACTTGCTCAAGCAACTCTGGGACCGAGGGCTCATTTACCAGGGCTACAACATTCACGATCTTGCGCAGCACTCCACCTTCGAGGAAGTAGTCTTCCTTATCTGGAATAAGCGTCTGCCTAATCGTGCGGAGCTGTCGGAGTTGGAACAGTCGCTGCGGGCTGCCTACGCCGTGCCTGCTGAGCTAGTCGATCTCATGAAGCAGTTTCCACGCGAAGCTGACCCGATTGATGTGTTGAGGACGTCGATTTCAGCACTTGAGTTCTACGATTCTAATGCGCGAGATATTTCGCGGGCCACCAGCCTCAAGACTGCTATCAGGCTCACCGCGCAGTTTCCGACAATCGTTGCCGCTTCGGATCGTATTCGTCGTGGACTTGAGCCGGTTCCCCCGGCGGGGTCTTTGAATATCGCTGCAAACTTCCTCTACATGCTACGAGGCGAAGAGCCCTCCGAACGGGAAGCGCGCATCTTCGACATTTGTCTGATTCTGCATGCCGATCATGAACTGAACGCTTCAACGTTCACTGCTCGCGTCGTTGCCGGAACTCTGGCGGATATGTACGCGTGCGTGACGGCTGCCATTGGCGCGCTTTCCGGGCCGCTGCACGGTGGCGCAAACACCAATGTAATGAAGACGCTCCTGGAAATTGGAGCGGTCGAGAACGTGGAGGCGTTTATCAAGAAGGCGCTGGCGGAGAAACGGAAGATCATGGGTTTCGGCCATGCGGTTTATAAAACGGAAGATCCACGCGCGACTCATCTGCGTCAGTTTTCGAAAGAAATGGGTGAAGCGGCAGGCGACTCGAAGTGGTATGAGATGTCTCGCAAAGTTGAAGAGGTAATGATGAGTGAGAAGGGTCTTTATCCCAACGTAGATTTCTTCTCGGCCTCCACTTACTACATGATGGGTATTCCACTCGACCTCTACACGCCCATCTTCGCTGTCAGCCGTATCAGTGGCTGGACCGGCCATATCCTCGAACAATACGCCGACAACAAACTGATCCGTCCTCGCGCGGAATACGTTGGCGCTCGCGATCTTCCATACGTGCCGATCGAGCAGCGTTAAGCAAAAAACCTTGTAATGGATTAGGAGTCCCTCAATCGTTTGGTCATTGAGAGGGTTTAGTGAACAAGCGATACTAGCGAGTTCGCGATCAGGTAGGCGCACCGACAGTGGCAGCAGGCTCGCCATCTGGGAACCTTAGCGTCGAAGATTTGTTCAACATGGCCAGACAGCCCTCGAAGAAAGACCAGGATCTCATAACAGCGGAGCTAATCGACCCGGTGATTCACTTCTTTCGTGGGCAAAGGATCATTCTTGATGCTGAACTCGCGCGAATTTATGGAGTGACTACAAAGCGTTTGAACGAACAGGTCAAGCGTAACCGTCAAAGATTTCCCGTAGACTTCATGTTTCAACTGATGGCGAAGGAATCCACCTCATTGTCATGTTCTAAATCGCAAATCGCGACATTGGACCGGTCGCAATTTGCGACCGGTTCTCAGAAGCACCGCGACCCTCGTTACCTGCCTCACGCCTTCACTGAGCACGGCGCGATCATGGCTGCCAACGTGCTGAACAGCAAGCAAGCCGTTCACATGAGCGTGTTCGTCGTGCGGGCGTTCGTGAAGCTGCGTGAAGTGCTCGCCACTCATAAGGAGTTAGCCGACAAGTTAACCGAACTAGAACGCAAAGTAGGTACGCATGACAAAGCGATCGTCTCGATCATAGCGGCGATTAGAGGACTGACTGAGCCCACCAGGCGAAAAGCGCGGGCAATCGGTTTTCGAGCCAGGCGAGAAGCGCTGAGGGACACTGAACCAGAGCAATCTGTTCGACGAGCACGCAAGAAGTAGGCGAGCAAGATCAGAAGGCAGAAGGCAGAGATCAGTAGGCAGAGATCAGAGGTCACAAGGTTCGAAGGACCGTCAGGTAATAGCCGCGACCGTAAGGTAGTGGTTCAATCATTTCCCGAAGGGGCCGACATTGAATCATTCTTCTTCGGCCGACGTATCATACGATCCACGAAATCACACGAAATAAGCCCGAATAGAAGATGTTCGCCACTAAGTCACGAGGGATACGAAGACCTTGGTGCGCTTTGTGTCGTCGTGGTGAATCGTTCTTTTCGCTGATCAAACAGCGGGAGCGGTTGCGAACGCTTGCAGTTGCACGAGCGCGGCGGGAGCTTCACCCAGCCAGGTCGTCGGACAGACGCCGCAGCGGGTGCATTGATTGACAGAGGGACAGGGGGCCGTTGAGCGAGCTTCGTGCGCGCGTTCGTCTTCCTGCTGCATGAACTCGCGAGAGATGCCCGAATCGACGATGTCCCACGGAAGAATTTCATCGTAAGCGCGGCGGCGGCTGGTGTGAAAGTATAAATCAACTTGCGTTTCGCGAATCGCCGCATGCAAATCGTCATTCAGCCGCGCAGTTGCTTCGATGACGGGAGCAATTCGTCGATCACCCGACGAGAACAACGCCTGTTCGTGAGCAATCCGCGCGGACATTGCGCGCACCTCGACGTTGGGAATGCGCGCGAGTTTCTTGCTGACAAACTTCAAACGACGCTTCAATTCTTTCTCTTCACAGATTGGTTCCCACTGAAATGGCGTGTTGGGCTTCGGCACGAATCCGTTGAGCGAGGGAATGATTTTGCCGGCGCGACCAAAGCGTTTGCCCGCTTCGAGCATGCGGTCCTTGATGCGCTCAACCAAAACGATCATCTCTTCCAGATCTTCATCCGTTTCCGTCGGCAAGCCAACCATCATATAGAGCTTGATGGTAAGCATGCCGCGATCGAACACCGCGCCGCAGATGTCGACGATCTCATCGTTGGTAAGATTTTTGTTGATGACTTTGCGCAGACGATCCGATCCGGTCTCAGGAGCGACCGCGATTTGCTGATCGCGCGATTCAACCAGCGCGTCGAGCAGCTCGTCAGAAATTTGATCGAGACGCAGGGAAGAAACTGAGATGCGATAGTCCATAGCGCGCAGGCCCTGGAGGATTTCGCTAATCTCCGGATGATCGCAGACCGCGGTCGAAACTAAACCGATCTTGTCGGTCTTTGATCGCCACGCCGTTGCTTTTGCCAGGATGTCGCGGGCGGGCACGACCCGGGGCGGCCAGTAGTTGTAACCGGCCCAACAAAAACGACAACCCTGCGAGCAGCCACGTGAAATCTCGATCAAGAAACGATCGCCCATCTCAGCCTGGGGCGCGAAGATCGTGGTCGAGGGTGCGAACACCTCATCACGTCGCAACTGATCGATCAGATCTTTTTGCTCGCGGCGAATGGCGCGGCGCAAGCTGCCTTCCTTCGGATTCTCAGCCGAAATCGCACGGCCGACGCGCGCGGGCACGCCGTCTTCCGTCGGGGTATACGCCGCGACCGTCCCATCGTCGTGGTAACTGACTTCATAAAAGGAAGGGACATAGAACCCGCGGCCCTGTTGAGCCAGGGCCAATAGAATTTCTTCTTTGGAGTCATGCTCGAAAATCACATCGACGAGTTTTGGTCCCAGGATTTCACCCTCGCCGACCGCAATCACATCGGTGAAGTCAGCAATCGGTTCCGGATTCAAAAACGACGAGGCGCCGCCCATCACGATTAACGGATCATGTTTAGTTCGATCCTTTGACCACACCGGCACACCGCTCATCTGCATCATCCGGGCCATGTTCACGTAATCGGTTTCGAATGAGATCGAGAAAGCAACTACGTCAAAGTCGCGAACCGGAGTATGTGATTCGAGTGACAGCAGAGGCGTGCGGGTGCGTTCGTACTCGCGCATCTCGTCAATTGGAGCATCCGCGCGATCGCGTGCGGCATGATCGTAGCCGGACCCATTACGAGGGTGCTTGTGTGATGAGCCCTCCCTGACGGTCGGGCTACTGCCCCGCATGCTACTGACACTGTCCGGCAGGAAGACTCGTTCGCAGGAAACTTCGGGAATGTTATTGAAGAGTTCATACATCGCCTGAAAGCCAAGGTTCGCCATGCCGATCGAATAGACATTCGGATAGCAGAGCGCGATCCGCAACTGCGCTCCGCGCTTGAGTACCCAACCCTCTTCAGCGGCGAGTTTGCGTTTGTGGCTTTCGACGATTTTATTCATAAATTGCTTTTTCCCCTCTCCAGTTGGGAGAGGGCTTAATACTTATCCATGCTGCACGGTTTCGAGGAAGGCTTTCAACTTCCTGGAGCGCGAAGGGTGACGCAACTTTCTCAGCGCCTTGGCTTCGATTTGACGGATGCGTTCGCGGGTCACGGCGAAGTGTTGGCCCACTTCTTCGAGTGTGTGCTCGGATCCGGTCGTACCCAGGCCGAAGCGCATCTTGATCACTTTCTCTTCGCGGGGAGTCAGCGTGGCCAGAACCTCGTCGGTGATCTCGCGCAAGTTTGACGCGACTACCGCGTCCGAAGGATTCAGGATTGATTTGTCTTCGATGAAATCCCCGAGATGTGAATCTTCTTCTTCGCCGATCGGAGTCTCGAGCGAGATCGGTTCCTGCGCAATCTTCAGGACCTTGCGCACTTTCGAAACCGGAATGTCCATCTTCTTCGCGATCTCTTCGCTGGTTGGTTCGCGGCCCAACTCCTGCACCAGCGCGCGCGAAGTGCGAATCAGTTTGTTGATAGTCTCGATCATGTGCACCGGAATGCGAATGGTGCGGGCCTGGTCGGCGATCGCGCGCGTGATTGCCTGCCGAATCCACCAGGTGGCGTAGGTCGAGAATTTGTAACCGCGTCGCCACTCGAACTTGTCTACGGCCTTCATCAAACCGATGTTGCCTTCCTGAATCAGATCAAGAAACTGCAAGCCACGGTTCGTATATTTCTTGGCAATGGAGACGACCAGACGAAGATTAGCTTCGACCAGTTCGCGCTTGGCCTGGCCCGTATGATGTTCGCCGGTGACGATGGCCTGCAGGCAGCGCTTCACCTCGACCGGTGAAATGTGATGCTCTTCTTCGACCAACTGCAGACGCTTCTTGGCGGTCGAAACATGTTTCTTATAGAGCTTGATATCGTCGGCCTTGAGCCGCTTCCTGGTGAGTCGATCGCTGTAAGTCGAGAGTTCGCGTTCGGCAGAGCGCACTTCTTTCTGCACGTTGCGAATCGCATTGATCAGCCGCTGCCGCGAGCGCTCGGTCATATTCAAGCGGCCGATCTCGTCGGCGATTTCGATGCGCAGCCGGCCGACTTTGCGGCGCAGGCGGGTGAGCTTCTTGGTTTTCTTGCCGCGCGTGATCTTTATCTCGGTGCGTAGCTTGGTCCATTCCTTCAGCGCATTTTTGAAAAGCTTATTGATATTCTCGATGCCCTCGATGGTCCACACGCGGTACTCATCCGCTTTGTCTTCCTCGCCGGCGAGCTCCGCCTGCTCGGAAAAGGTGACGACTTCGCGAATGCTCATCTTTCCGGCCGCCAGCTCTTCGCCCATCTTTACCAGCTCGCCAACCGCGATTGGCGAACGCGCGATCGCCTTTTGAGTTTTAATCTGGCCGCGTTCAATCCGCTTTGCGATGGCGACTTCACCTTCGCGAGTCAACAAGGGCACCACGCCCATCTCGCGCAGATACAGCCGCACCGGATCGTTGGTTTTTTCCAGCGCGCCGGCCGAAAGATCCAGTTCCAGATCTTCTTCGCTTTCGTCATCGTCGGTGGCGATGGCCGCCGCCTGTTCGATCAAGCGTTCGTCCGAATCAGCCACATGAATATTCGACGCGTCCAGTTTCTGCAGCACGTCTTCGATGTCGTCGGGCGAAACGACATTCTCCGGCAATTCACGATTCAGATCGTCGTAGGACAGAAATTTCTTGTCACCGCCCAGTTGCAGCAGCCGATCCATTACGTCATCTCGATCTTTTTCTTCAATAGCCATCTATTCGTTCCTGTTGTTCTGCGAGGCGCTAGCCGGTTTAGTTCGCCGCTCTTCCGTGCGGCAGAAAACTACCGCGTTGTTTTGATAGTCCCAGTTTCTTCATTGCCAGTTGATCGCGTAATTCGTTTTCACCGGCGCGATCCGCTTCAGCGATCCGCGAGCTGAGCTCGTCAATGTCGCGATCAAGTTTCATCAGCCGCAAAGCGTCCAGGCAGCTATTCGCATCGGCCAACGATTCGTCGAAAGATTCGGCGGGTGCGTTCATCATTATTCGCGGGAGCATTTCTGCCGCGATGGAATTGTCCGCTGTTGCTTCGCTTAACGAATCGAAACTGATTTCCTTGTCTGCAGCACCCAGTTCCTTCAGCGCCCGAAAAATCGCCGCCGTTGCTAATCCTTCGTAATCACTCGGCTCGAGCCGCGGCAGCATGATGTTTCGCAGCTCGTCACTGGCGAGCAACAGTCCCAGAAGCTTTTCTTCGGCCACCGTCGGCCGCACTCGCCGCGTGATTACCCTTTGAACGGCAGTCGCATCGGAGGTTGCACCACCTTTGACCTGCTGCCACAGTTCGCGGCGTTGATCTCCCTGCACACGCAGGCTGTCCATGGCAATGTCAAAGTATTCGCGCTTCTGGATCCGATTGTGCACAGCGCGAACAAACGGGAGCGTTTCCTCGACCGCCGCAGCCTTGTCAGCCGGGTTGTGAAGGTTACGATCCCGTACCGCTTGATCGATCACAAATTGTATATGGGGCTGTGCCTCTCCGCGGCGTCGTTGATATTCAGAAACGCCATTGTTTCTTATGAATTCGTCAGGATCCGCGTTGTCCGGGAGGACCAGAACCTTTACTTCAATGTCTTCTGCCAGAATCGTTTCAATTGCCCGCTTCGCCGCCTGCACGCCCGCTCGGTCACCATCATAGTTCACCACTACCTTGTGCGCAAACCTACCCACCAGTTTCACTTGCTCGGGCGTGAGCGCGGTGCCCAGACTCGCCACCACATTACGCACTCCGAATTGATAAGGAACGATCAGATCGAGATAGCCTTCGACCAGAATCGCGAAGCCCGCCCGCCGAATTTCATCCCGCGTCAGGTGCAGCCCATAGAGATTGCGGCCCTTCACGTACGCGGAGGTCTCCGGCGAATTCAGATACTTCGGCTCACCTTCGGGATCAAGAATTCGGCCGCCGCAAGCGATCGGTTTACCCTGGGCATCGAATACCGGAAACATCAAACGGCCGCGAAATCGATCGTAGGATCCGCCCTCATCTTTTTTGACGACCAGACCGCTCTTTTCAAGTTGCTCCTGCGTCGCGCCCTTTTGCCGAAGATGAGTCGAGAGCGCTTCCCAACTGTCAGGTGCAAAACCGAGCTTGAAAGTTTGGCTCGACTCTTCGGTGATGCCGCGTTGCTTTAAGTATTCGCGCACACTGCGCGCGGCCTGGCTCTGGAGTTGATCCTGCCACCACGCAAGCGCCCACTGATTGAGTTCAATGACCTGATCCGAGTCGCGTTTGTGCGCTTCAAAGCGGCCGTCGTCAACCAACTTGGGCAGCGGCACTCCGCACTTCTCCGCCACGATCTTGATCGCTTCCGGAAAGTCGACCCGTTCGATCTCCATCACGAAAGTGAAGACCGTTCCGCCTTTATGACAGCCAAAGCAGAAAAACATTTCTTTGGCCGGATTGACGGAAAATGAAGGCTTGGTTTCTTTGTGAAACGGACAGGGAGCAACCCAGTTCGCGCCCGTCTTTTTCAGAGTCACATAGTCCTGCACGATGCGGACGATGTCCGCCTGGCGTTTGAGATCGTCGATGAATGTTTGCGGGAAACGCACGAACTACTTTATGAACCAGCGAGCCGGGAAGATCAAATCATGAGCGTTTGAGAATTCGAGCGCGCGTACGCCACTGCGGCGCGAACGTCCTGCTCAGTTAGTGGTGGGAAGTGTTTAGTAATTTCTTTCGGAGACAGACCCTCAGCTAGCGAATCCAGGATCACCGCAACGTTGATCCGGGTGCCCTGAATGCATGGTTCGCCACCACAGACGTTTGGTTTCACGACGACTCGCTTCAGAAGTTTCTTGTAGGTCGTATCGGTCATTCCGAAAAGATTCTAATCGATCGAAGCTGAATGATCACTAATTGGCTCCCTCAGCTTCAATCAAATCTAAGGATCACAGCTTCAACTCAACGATTGTCGCCCCGGTCCCACCCTGATCCTGCGGCGCAGCGGCAAATCGCGCGACGTGCGGATGATCAGAAAGTAATTCCGCGATTGCTTTACGCAACGCGCCGGTGCCGTGGCCGTGGATTATGCGCACTTCAGTGAGGCCGTTCAAGAAAGCTTCGTCGAGAAACTTGTCCGTTAGATCTACGGCTTCATCAGTTTTTTTGCCGATCAATTTCAGTTCAGTCGCGTTCTGGAATTTGGAATCTGAGTCTCTTGAATGTAGGTGAACCTCAGTTGTTCCGGCCTGGCGACGCAGCTTCTCAAGTGCGCCCTCCCTCACGGTCGGGCTACTGCCCCGATCGCTACCGCGGGAGGTACTTGCCGTATTGACTTCATAAACCAGCTCCAGCTCGGCGAGTTTTTCGCGCATTCGCAGCGAACCCACGCGTACTTCAGCTTCGTCTTCACGAATGTGATTGATTATTCCGACTGAGCCGAACGAAAGCAGACGCACCCGGTCTCCCACCTTCAGATCGCGCTGGGGCCCGCGGATATCCTGCCGGGACCCGCGCACATCGCGGTCTTGAATCGATTTTTTCTGGTCAGGCTCAGCCGGAAGATCACTTAGGACCTGGCCATCGCGAACTACGCGCACACCGGGAAGCGTGGGCACGCTCCGAGATGATGAGGCTCGAGCGGCCTGGCCGGTCTTGCGGGCCGCCTGAGCAGTAAGCTGAGCCTCGCGTTTCAGCTCTGCCGTGCGGCGCGCGGCTTCGCGGTCGAGTTTCAAGCGTGAGGCGCGATCTTCGATCTTCGCCACGAGCTCGTGACTGTGTTCTTCGAATTCCTTTACCGCCCGCGAAAGTTCTCGTTCCAACTCTGCCTGGCGCGCTGCTTCCTGCTTCGCCGCCTGTTCGTCAATTGCCGCAAATTTTTCCGCCACGGCCGCGCGCTCTTCATCCAGCGCTTTGCGCAGGGCTTCAGCTTCCTCGGCCTCGCTCTTGATGCGCCGCAGGTACTCGATCGAAGCGCGTGACGAACCTCTCACTTGCTCCATGGCCCGGCCGATCACTTGGGCGGGAATACCGAAGCGTTGCGCGATCTCCAACCCCGAAGACGAGCCGGCAATACCTACCAGCAGCCGGTAAGTTGGTTGCAGAGTCTTTTCATCAAACTCGACGCTCGCATTCAACACGCCTGACTCGTTGGCCGCATAGATCTTCAATCCTGAGTAGTGTGTCGTCGCCATCACTTGCGCACCGCGCTGCTTGAAATGATCGACGACTGCAACGCCCAGCGCGGAGCCTTCTTCGGGATCGGTTCCGGTGCCGACTTCATCGAGCAGGACCAGCGCCGGCGCTGCGCATGATTCGATCATCGCCGCGATGTTCGCAACGTGCGAAGTGAATGTCGACAGGTTCGCCGCGAGCGATTGATGATCGCCGATGTCCGCGAGAATCGATTGATAAAAAGGGACGCGAGCCGATTGAGCCGGAACCGGTAAACCTGACAGAGCCATTAGTGAAACCAGCCCCGCCGTCTTCAAAACAACGGTCTTGCCGCCCGCATTCGCGCCCGAGATGACCATCGCGGGATGATCGCTATCCAGTGTGAATGAGACCGGAACGACCGTGCCGCCGCTGGCTCGAAGGTTTTCTTCCAGCAGAGGATGACGGGCGTTGATAAATTCGAGAGTGTCAGAACCCGGAGCGTCAGCGACGGGATCATTTGGCTTCTCGAATTGACTGCGCGATCCGGTCGCTAACGCTCCCGGTTCTGACACGATCGGCACTACGCAATCGAAGCTTTCAGCGAACGCGGCCTTGGCATTTATGAAATCGAGTTCGCCGATCGCGCTCGCCGCCAGCTCAAGTGCCGGAAGGTGAGTTCGCAATTCCTCTGAGAGACCAAACAAGATTTCAGCAATCTCGCGTTGCTCCGCCTCTCGCAGGGTCTGCAACTCATTATTAGCTTCGATCGTTTCCAGCGGTTCGATGAAAACCGTGGCTCCTGATGACGACGAACCATGGGCGACACCCTTGATGCGCGCCTGGTGATCCGATCGCACGGGTATGACGAAGCGATCATTGCGCACAGTTACTAATTCTTCCTGAATGGCTTCGCTCGATCTACGCATCAGGTTTTCCAGCGAGCGAGTGATTCGCGAACGAGCGTTGAAGAGTTGGCGGCGAATCGATGCGAGTTCCGGGCTGGCGCGATCGTCAAGTTCGCCACTCGGCAGAATCTTCTTTGTCAAAGTCGCAACCAGCTTTTTCAAATCATTGGAGAGTGGCGCAACAATCTCGAAAAGCACCGGGCAGTTTTCACGCTCACTTTGAATGGCGGCGCGAGCGTCAAGCGCGCGCTCGATCAACCGGGCGAGATCGAGCATCGCCAAAGGGTCGAGCGCCGTCCCGGCAATTCGTAAATGCGCAATTGAATCAGTTGGATCAGCTACGCCTTCGAATGACAGACGCGCTCCGCGCTGGCGCAACTCGATCATTTCGCTGAGACGGTGCAGTTCACGCTGCAACGCGGCAAAGTCATCGAGGGGAAAGATCTGAGCGATTCGCGCTCGGGCCAGATCGGTTTGCGCCCGCTGTCGCACCAGCGCGCGCAAAGAGTCGAACTCAAGTATCTTGAAAGCCTGTGGATTCATCGGTGTGAAGTAATCTTATCACCTCGGCGTTAGTATAGAGTTCAAGCCGTCTTGCTAAAAAAGTTGTCGGAGGGATGAAGCAAGTAAATAGTGGGAGCGCGGGCGCACTCGCCCGCAATCGCCGCGAAGCAAGAAACAGGCTCAGCGCTAATGGCTTTTTCGAGAATTGAGCGTGCTGCCCAGGCTTGTGCGGGCGAGGGCGCCCGCGCTCCCAGTACTTAGGGGCTCGTTCCAATCAGGCTCCCTCAAGGCAAAGCCAGTTCAAACTTCTGGCTTGCATCTCAGGCGGCAACCTAAAGGTTGAACTCTGACCATTGTGATCCGGGTCACTGCCTCTGTCTTTGCTCGCCCGTAGCTTTTGTCTTATATTCGTCAACTTCTCAGAACACAACGAAAGGCAATATCACATGCCAACTATTCCTATCACAGTCGCGCACGGCGACGGCATTGGTCCGGAAATCATGGAAGCGACGCTTCATATTCTGAAAGAAGCGGGCGCGAAACTGGCCATCGAAAAGATTGATATCGGTGAAAAAGTCTATTTGTCAGGCAATACTTCGGGGATCGCTCCGAGCGCCTGGGAGTCTTTGCGCAGCACCAGAGTGTTTTTGAAAGCACCCATTACCACTCCGCAAGGTGGCGGCTACAAAAGTCTGAACGTCACGGTCCGAAAAACGTTGGGACTGTACGCGAATGTGCGGCCCTGCGTGGCCTATCACCCGTTCGTTGAGACCAAGCATCCGGGAATGGATCTCGTGATCGTGCGTGAGAACGAAGAAGATTTGTACGCCGGAATCGAGTATCGCCAGACCGATCAGGTAATGCAGTGCCTGAAGATTATTTCGCGACCTGGATCCGAACGGATCGTGCGCTATGCATTCGAATACGCGCGCCGTCATAATCGCAAGAAGGTCACCTGCTTTACCAAAGACAACATTATGAAATTCACCGACGGGTTGTTTCATAAGATCTTCAACGAGATTGCTGCGGAATATCCGGACATCGAGAACGAGCATTGGATCGTCGACATCGGCGCCGCGAAGATGGCCGACACGCCCGAGGCTTTCGACGTCATCGTCATGCCGAATCTGTACGGCGACATCCTGTCGGACGTCGCGGCACAAATTGCCGGCTCAGTCGGGCTGGCGGGTTCAGCCAACATCGGCGAGAACGTTTCGATGTTTGAAGCGATTCACGGATCGGCGCCGCGCCGCGCCGGGCAAAATTTAGCAAATCCCTCGGGGTTACTGCTGGGCGCGATCATGATGCTGGTGCACATAGGGCAAACTGCGACGGCCGAAAGAGTGCACAACGCGTGGCTGAGTACCATCGAAGACGGCGTGCACACCTACGACATTTTTGATGAAGGCGTCAGCAAGCAAAAGGTCGGGACCAAAGAATTCGCCCAGGCCGTGGTTGAACGTCTGGGCAAGAAACCGCACACGCTCAAGACAGTCACTTATAAGCAGGAAGATATCGCCGAAGTTTACGGCGAGACAATCGTCAAGGAGCGCTCGGACACCAAAAAGGAACTGGTGGGCGTCGATGTTTTTGTCGATTGGCTCAAGGGCTCGCCGGACGATCTTGGGAGAGCATTAGCGAAAGTTGCGCCGGAAGGTTTGCAGCTCGCAATGATCAGTAATCGCGGCGTGAAGGTTTGGCCGGGCGGCGCGTCCGAAACGTTCTGCTCTGATCAGTGGCGCTGCCGCTTCGTGTCGAGCGATAAGGGCGCAGTTATTTCGCACAAACAGATCATCGAAGTGCTCGGCAGAGTAGAAGCCGCGGGTTTTGATTTCATTAAGATCGAGAATCTGTGCAACTTTGACGG
>Ga0137403_10005214_pt1 | contig 15105 bp, 15 predicted proteins | sample CZOMad2_1_16fung_FD_122057 | JGI IMG/M metagenome (GOLD analysis project Ga0137403, IMG submission 122057) | Vadose zone soil fungal communities from Angelo Coast Range Reserve, California, USA - CZOMad2_1_16fungal (Hybrid Assembly) | ecosystem: Environmental > Terrestrial > Soil > Vadose zone... | reverse complement strand
GCCCTCGATGGCCGCCACCGCGGCGGCGTGGAAGTCGGGGAGCGCGAGCAGGTGCTCCCACGTCGGCCGCCGCCACACGGCCAGCAGGCGGTGGCGGAGGAGCCAGCGCGCCGCCTCGACCATCTTGACGCCACGGGCGTAGACGGCTCCGACGCGCAGGACGACGGGCACCATGGGCGTTCCGTCACAGGCCGCGAACAGGCGCTTCTCCGCCAGGAGCCGCGTGCGCGCGTGCACCGAGCCGGGGGTGCCGTCCATGCGTCCCATGGCGGGCCGCTCGGGCGACGATTCGCCCTCGACGTGCGGGAAGCTCACCAGCACGAACTTGCGCACGCCGGCCGTGCGCGCCGCCGCCAGCAGGTTCTCCACGTAGCCGACGTTCGTCCGCGGCAGGAACTTCTCCGGTCGCGGCGCGAAGAGGACCCCCGCGAAGTGCACGATGCAGTCGACGTCCCGGCACGGCTCGGCCAGGGTCGCGGGATCCCCGAGGTCCGCCCGGCACACGGAGGTGTTGGGATACACGCTCGCGTCGAAGGGCAGCGGCGTGCGGTGCACCAGCAGCCGGAGGCGGTGAGGGCTCGCGAGCAGATGGCGGGCGAGGAGCGAGCCCATGTTGCCGGCGGCGCCGGTGATGAGGATATGCATGCGAGGTCAGAGGTCCCGCGGAACGCGGTGCCCCAGCTGCGTCGCGGCGAGGTAACCCGCGACGATCACCGAGACCGCCCCATCCCCTCGAGCAGCTCCCCGGCGCGTTCGCCCAGCTTCGCGCCACCGCTGCGCCCGGCGCCGAGGCTGCACGGAACCGTCCGACGATCGCGTCGCTGCGCGTACTCCTTGACCGCCTCGCGTACCAGGGCGGCGGGGGCTTGCCGCGCGCGCCGGGCGATCACCTTCAGCCGTTCGTAGTCCGCCGCGTCGAGGTAGACCGTCGTCTTCGCCCTGGACATGTGGCTACCATGTATGGCGACCAGGACGGTGGCAAGACGAGGCGGTCGGCCCGGCCGCCTGCCTACCGCTACGGAGGCCCGTCCAACCCCTCCAGCCGCCCGCTCGGATCGTAGTACAGCTCCTGCCCGCCGATCAGCCCGTCACGGTAGCGGTATATGACCACGTAATCCGAGCGCAGGCGCCGTCCCGCGCGCGTGAAGTCGAACTGGATGCGCACGAACGCCGCTTGGCCCCCGGGCACGATCGCCCACTCGACGGCACGGTAGGCGATCGCCTCCAGGTGGCGGATGGTGAGCGCGATGAACTCGAGCGTGCGCTCGACGCCTTCGATGCGGGCCGGCCAGCCGAAGAGCCGTACCGTGGGGCTCACGTAGACGACGTCGGGATGATAGAGCGCCCGCGCGAGCGAGAGATCACCGGCCGCGAAGGCGCGCGCGAAGCGCTCCTCCTGGGCGACGAGCGCGGGCTCGCTGATCACTTGATCGTGGCGCGACTCGGTAGCGCGCCGATCTCCGCCTCGAGCTGCTCCACCGCCCATTTGACGACCATCGCCCGGTGGCGAGACTTCGAGATCGCGTAGGCCTGCTGGTCGAGCGCCGCGAGCGGCGCGGCGGCGGCGCGCGCCTCCTCGACCACCCGCTCGGCGGGGCGCGCCACCCCGTGCAGGATGTGCCGCTCGAAGGCCTCCTCGGGCGAGAACGCGCGCGCGTGGAGGATGGCCTCCGTATGCCGGCGGGGCGGGATGGCTGCCTGGGCGAGCACGATCGCCCAGGTGGGGAGGGCCAGCCCGATCGCCACCTCGTTCAGGTGGAGGCGGAAGGGGCCCTCGGCCATGAAGCGGAGGTCGCACGCGAAGGCCAGCATCGCGCCGCCGGCGATCGCGTGCCCGGTGACCGCGGCCACGGTCGGGATCGGGAAGGTGAAGACGCGCAGCATGATGCGCCCGAAGGCGACCATCGTCCGCGCGAGCTCGGCGGGCGGGAGGGTGGGCAGGAGCTTCAGGTCGAGGCCGGCTGAGAAGACGCCGGTGCGGCCGGCGATCACCACTGCCCCGGGCCGCTCGCGCTCGGCGCGGTCGAGGGCGGCGTTCAGGCCCTCGAAGAACGCAAGCGCCATTGCGTTCACCTTGCCGTCGTCGAGGGTGATCTGGGCGACGTTGTCCGAGACCTGGTAGCGAATCGTGTCGGCCATGGGGCTCCCCCGCTCTTTCCATAGGCGGGACCCGTGTCGCCGGTCAATGCGAGTGGGCGCCCGCGGCACTCCGCCCTACCCCCTGTGCCAGCCGTGGCGCATGTGACACCCCCGAGTCGGCCTTCTGCGTGGCCGACGCCGCGGCAGGCGGCTTGCTATCGTACGCGTGGAACACGACCTCAACCTGCAGCAGCCGCACCTCGTTTGCACCCGCTTCGAGCTCGGCGTCCAGCGCATGATCGACACCTGGATCGCGGCCGGCCGCCTCGAGGTCTCGCCCGAGGACCTCCAGCTCGCACGCGAGTTCCTCGTGCAGGCGGGCTGGAAGGTCGAGGACGCTCCCCTGGCGCGCATCCGGATCGTCGATCGCGAGGGCAAGGTCGCGGAGATGAGCCGCGAGGGCGCGGTCATGGCCGCGCTCAGACGGCTGGCGAAGAAGTAGCCCCCCGCCTACAGCAGCCCCGCGCCCGTCGCCCGCCGCGTGCTCCCGTCCTCCCGGAACGCCGCGATCAGGTGCGCGGCGATCTGCGACAGGTGCACCTCGTCGGCGCCGTCGACGAGACGCGCCGAGCGCGCGTGCCGGAGCATGCTCTCGAGCGGCGTATCCGTGGAGTAGCCGAGCGCGCCGTGCACCTGGACGGCGCGGTCGGTGATCCGCCAGAGCATGTTCGCCACGTGATGCTTGGCGATCGAGACCTCCTGCCGGAAGGGCAGCCCGTGCTCGATCAGATAGGCGGCGTGGAGCACCATCAGCTTCGCCGCGTAGAGCTCCATCGCCGACTCGGCCATCATCGCCTGGATGAGCTGCTTGTCGGCGAGCACGCCGCCGTGCAGCTCGCGCTCGAGCGCGCGGCGGACGAGCATCTCGAGCGCCTTCTCGGCGCTCCCGATCCAGCGCATGCAGTGCGCGAGCCGGGCCGGGCCGAGGCGCGCCTGCCCGAGGCGGTGGCCCTGGCCCCGGCCGCCCAGGATGGCGGCGTCCGCCACGCGCACGTCCTCGAGGCGGATCTCGCAATGATTGCCGTGCCCGGCCATGGTCTCCACGTCGCGCACGATCGTCCAGCCCGGCGCGTCCGTGTCGACGAGAAAGGCCGTGTTGCGCGCCTGCGGTGGCTGGGCGTCGGGGTCGGTCTTCGCGATCACGATCGCGAAGGCCGCGCCGCGCGCGCCCGAGATGAACCACTTGTGGCCGTTCAGGACCCAGTGGTCGCCGTCGCGCACGGCCGTGGTGCGGATGCCGGTCGGGTCCGAGCCCGCCACCTCCGGCTCGGTCATCGCGAAGCAGGAGCGGACCCTGCCGTCGACCAGCGGGCGGAGGTAGCGCTCCTTCTGCTCGGCGTCGGCGTGGTGGAGGAGCGTGTGCATGTTGCCTTCGTCGGGCGCGTGGCAGTTGAGGACGTAGGCGCCCATCAGGGTGCGCCCGCACTCCGCCGACACGAAGGCCATGGCGAGCGCTCCGAGCCCCATGCCGCCCCACTCGGACGGCATGTGCGGCGCCCACAGGCCCGCCGCGCGCGCCTTCTCGCGCAGCGCCGCGTAGCCCTTGCGCCAGCTCCCCTCCTGCCGCATGCGCGCCTCGGCGGCCGCCACCTCGTTCTCCATGAAGGCGCGCACGCGCTCGCGGACCGCGAGCACGTCGGGGGGCAGGGTGAAGTCGATAGCCATCCGTCGCTCCTCAGCCGTGGCTCTCGATGTGGGCGCGCGCGAGGCCGATCAGGCCCTCGGCCACGGCCTCGCCGCCCGCCATCCGGTCGTCCTTCGTCTGCCCCTTGTGCCAGCGGTAGAAGAGCTGCTGCACGACGCCCGCCATCTTGAAGAGGCCGAAGACGTAATAGTAGGGCATGCGCGAGACGTCGCGGCCGCTCCGCTCGGCGTAGCGCGCGATCGCCTCATCGCGCTTCATGAAGCCCGGCACGCGCGACGGCATGGAGGCGAGGAAGGCGTACTCCTCGCCCGCCTCGAACCACGACGAGAGCAGCGTGCCGAGATCGGTGAACGGGTCGCCGAGCGTGCACATGTCCCAGTCGTAGACCGCGACGCAGCGTCCCGGGTCGTCGGCGGCGACCGCCATGTTGTCGAGGCGCCAGTCGTTGTGCACGAGCGTCGGCGGCGGCGAGGGCGGCATGTGGCCGGTGAGCCAGCGGATGACCTCCGGCGCCGCCGCGACGTCCTTCGTCCGGGCTCGCTCCCAGCGCTCGGTCCAGCCCTTCACCTGGCGCGCGAGGTAGCCCTCCGGCTTGCCCAGGGTCTCCAGCCCCGCGGCCTTGGGATCGACGGCGTGGAAGGCGGCGAGCGTGTCGATCATCACCTGGGAGAGCTTGCGGTTCGCCACCAGGTCCTTCCCGCCGCCGAACTCGGGCGGGACCTCGCGGCGCACCACCGTGCCGCGCCGGCGTTCCATGACGAAGAACGGCCTGCCGATGACGCTCGCGTCCTCGCAGTAGAGGAAGGCGCGCGGCGCGGGCGGGAACGCCTGGTAGAGCACCGAGAGCACGCGGTACTCGCGCCCCATGTCGTGCGCGCTGGCCGGCAGGTCGCCCGGCGGCGGCCGGCGCAGCACGTAGTTCGGGCCGCCCGGGTAGTGGAGCAGGTAGGTCAGGTTCGCGTGCCCACCGGGAAACTGCCAGACGTCCGGCGTGCCGCTCGCGCCCGGAAGACGCCCCGCGACGTAGGCGCCGACCGCGCCGGCGTCGATCTCCTCGCCGGGGCGGACCGGAATGACGTCGGGGTCGGGAGGGGTGCGCGTCACGAGGGCCTCACGCTGGGTGAGCGCCCCCCGACGTAACAGGCCGCTGCGATCGGCGTCAACCCGCGCTCGGATGCGTGGTTGCCTGGGCCGCACCGGCAGCTTACATTCGGCGTCCTTCCGCCCATGGACGACGTCGCCGCCGCCTTCAACCCGCAGCTCATGTTCGACTTCCCGGATCCGTATCCGATGTTCGCGGAGATGCGCCGGGCGCAGCCGGTCGCGCACTTCACGATGCTCGGCCGCGAGAACTACGTCGTCACGCGCTACGACGACGTGTGGGCCGTGCTGCGCGACGGCGACACCTACTCCTCGCGCGCCAACTTCGAGGTGGGGAAGTTCTTCGGCCGCACCATCATCGAGATGGACGGGAAGGAGCACACGCGCACGCGCGCGCTGGTCTCCGCCGTGTTCAGCGCGCGCGCCATCGAGGCGCTCCAGCCGGTCATCACCCGGCTGGTGCACGAGCGGATCGACACCTTCACCGGCGCCGGCCGCGCCGACCTGGTGGCGGAGCTGACCACCATCTTCCCCGTGCAGGTGATCGCCCACATCGTGGGCGTGCCCCCGGGCGACTACGCGCGCTTCATGCGCTGGTCGCTCGACCTGATCGCCTTCAGCAAGGACCCGGCGAAGGGGCGCGCGGCGTCGGACCACCTGCACGACTACCTGCTGCCGCTCGTCCGGAGCCGGCGTGCCGAGCCGCACGACGACGTGATCACGAAGCTCGTCACGGGGACGGTGGACGGCGTCGGGCTCACCGACGACGAGGTGATCAGCTTCCTCCGCCTGCTCCTTCCCGCCGGCGCCGAGACCACGTCGCGGCTCATGGGCAGCATGTTCTTCGCGCTCCTCGCCGAGCGGGGAAAGCCCCTCGAGCGCGTGCGCGCCGAGCGTGTACTCGTGCCCTGGGCCGTCGAGGAGACCCTCCGCTGGGAGACGCCCGTCCTCTTCGTCGCGCGCCAGTCGACGCGCCCCGTCGAGATCGCGGGCGTCCACATCCCGGAGGGGAAGTTCGTCTCCGCCGTGATCGCTTCGGGCAACCGCGACGAGACGCACTACCCGGACCCGGACCGCTTCGACCTGGACCGCCGCGCCGACGACCACCTCTCCTTCGGCTTCGGCCGCCACTTCTGCCTCGGGTATCACCTGGCGAAGATGGAGGCGCGGACGGCGCTCGGTGCGGTGCTCGACCGGCTGCCGGGGCTGCGGCTCGACCCGGACGCGGAGCCGCCGCGCATCACGGGGCTCGCCTTCCGCTCGCCGCAGGCGCTGCGGGTGCGGTGGTAGCACCGAAATTCAGCTCTCGAGGTCCGGCAGCACGGGCAGCCGCGTTCGCGCCGTCATGCGACGAAAGAGCCCGGGCAGCAGCGCCCGCACCAGGTACGCGATCCCGATGTACCCCGGCACCGTCACCTCGTACCGGCCGCGCTCGAGCGCACGCAGCACCCGGCGCGAGAACTCCGGCGGCTCCAGGAACGTCCGCTCCGCGCCGCGCGGCATGCGGGCCATCACCTCGGGCGTGAACATCTCCGTCCGCACCAGCGCCGGATGGACCGTCATCACGTGGATGCCGAGCGGCGCGAGCTCGTAGGAGAGCCCCTCGGAGAGGCCGGTGACGGCGAACTTGCTCGCCGAGTACGCGGCCTCGTCCGGCTGGCCGAGCTTGCCCGCCACCGAGGAGATGTTGACGATCCAGCCGCGGCGCCGGGCGCGCATCGCGGGCAGCACGGCCTTGGTCGCCCACACCACGCCCAGGTAGTTGGTGCGCATCATGCGCTCGATGTCGGCCGCGTCGTGATCCTTGAAGAGGACGTGGCGCCCGTAGCCCGCGTCGTTGACGAGCAGATCGACGCGGCCGAAGCGCTCGAGGACGCGCGCCACCGCGCCCTCGATGCTCGCCCGCTCGGCGACGTCGCACGGGACGGCGATCGCCTCGCCGCCCCCGCGCCGGATCTCGTCGGCCAGCGCCGCGAGGCGGTCCGCCCGCCGCGCCAGCAGCGCCACGCGCATGCCGTGCGCCGCCAGGTCGCGCGCGAGCTGCGCCCCGATGCCGCTCGAGGCGCCGGTCACGATGCCCGCGGTGCCCTGGTAGTCGGTGAGCCCGGCCATCGGCCGGCGTCAGGCCGCCGGCCCGCCGTTCTTGTCGCGCGGGGCCAGGCGGAGCGCCTGGCGGACGAGGCGCGGCACGAGCCGGGGCCGTAGCAGGCGCGGGTCGTAGCCCGCGAGCCGGCGCTCGTTCTCGCTGAGGCACGTCTCGGCGAGCTTCCTGAGCGTCACCTCGCCGATCGACTCGGGCACCTGCATGGTGAAGTCGTCGCCCTCGTCCGCGCCACGCAGCTGGAGCGCCGTCTTCACGCGCCCGAGCGCCTGGAGCGAGACGCCGAGGCCGCGGCGCACCAGGAAGCGGGCCTTCCTGTGGAACGGTAGATGGAGCCGGCGGTACGCCACCCAGTTGGTGAAGAAGAGGATGTGGCGCGCCTCCTCCTGCATCACGCCGTCGAAGCGCTGCACCAGAGGGCCGGGGAAGATGCCCGAGTCCGCCGCCAGGCGGAAGAGCCCGAAGGCGAAGAAGGAGTCGAAGCACTCCCCATACCCCATGCGAAGGAAGCCCCACTCCGCGTCGCGCGGGCGCACCCCCTCGCCGGCGGGGATGGGAATGCCGTAGTGCGCCAGCATGCTCTCCAGGAGCGCCGCGTGACGGCTCTCCTCGTAGCCCTGCAGGGCGATCGCCTCGCGCAGCAGGGGATCACGCTCGACCTCGGCCATGGCGTGCACGCGCGCGCCGGCGGTGCGCTCGCTCGACACCGCCTCGGCCCAGAAGGGCAGCGCGCGCAGGCGCTGGAGGTCACCGTCGCTCAGCTCGGGCCAGCGCAGGTCGCGCACCTCGTAGGCGTGGAAGGTGTCGACGAACTCCCGGCAGAAGAGCGCCTTGTGCTCGGTGCTGCCGATGTTCGATGCTGGCATGCTTGCTGCGCGGGCGCGCGGCCCCCCCCTATACCGGGCGCACCACCCGGGGGCAAGGCGTCGCCGCGTCCCGACGGATTTGACTGGATACGGAGCCCTCCCTATGGTCGCGCCCATGCCGCGGGCGCTCCTGGCCCTCGCGCTCTGCCTCCTCGCTGCCTGCGGCCGGGACGAGAGCGCGTGCAACGCGCCACGCACCGTGACGCCGCTCGATCCCGCCGCCACCGGCACGATCACCGGCACGGTCACGTTCGCGGGCCCGCCGCCCGCCATGAAGCCGGTGGCGCTCGGCGGCGATCCGCAGTGCGCCATCCAGCACCAGGGCCCGGTGCTCGCGGGCGACGCCCTGGTGCATGACGGGAAGGTGGAGAACGCCTTCGTCTACGTGAAGGACGGCCTCGGGACACGCACCTTCGCCGTCCCCGAGACACCGGTGACCATCGATCAGGTGGGCTGCCTCTACCAGCCGCACGTGGCCGGCGCGCAGGCGTGCCAGCCGATCGAGTTCGTGAACGGCGACCCGACGTTGCACAACGTGCACGGCATGCCCGGCCGTTCCGCGCCGTGGAACTTCGGCATGGCGCTGCAGGGGAGCAAGCGGCGCATCCGCATCGAGAGCCCCGAGGTGATGATCCCGGTCACCTGCGACGTGCACCCCTGGATGCGCGGCTACCTGGGCGTCCTCCCCCACCCCTACTTCGCGGTGACGGGCGCCGACGGGCGCTTCACGCTCCGGGGTGTGCCCGCGGGAGAGTACGTGCTCGCCGCCTGGCACGAGCGCTTCGGGACGCGCGAGGCGCCCCTCACGCTCGGCGCCGGGGAGACGAAGGACGTCGCCTTCGCCTACGCCGGCGGCGGGAATTGACGAACCGCCGCATCACTTGATAGCTGGCTCCCCAACCATCCGAGGAGGTAATCCATGGAAGCGACCGAGGCTCTCCAGGCGCTCTTGCGTTGGATTCACATCGTCGCCGGCATCATCTGGATCGGGCTCCTCTACTTCTTCAACTTCGTGAACGCCGGGTTCGCGGCCACCATGGACGGCCCCACCAAGCAGAAGGTGGTGCCCGAGCTGATGCCGCGCGCGCTCTACTGGTTCCGGTGGGGCGCGGCGTGGACCTGGGTGACCGGCGTGCTGCTCCTCCTGCTCGTCTTCTGGCACGGGGGCAACATGTTCGGCGCCGGCGGCGGGTCGGGCACGCTCGCCGTCCTCATGGTCCTCGCCACCTTCCTCGCCGCCGCCGCCTACGACGTGGTCGCCAAGAGCGGGTGGAGCAAGGACATCCGGCTCCTCGGCGGCGTCGGCTGGGCGCTCGCGGTGCTGGTCATCCTCGGCTACCGGGGCGCGGGCTTCGGCTACCGCGCCTACGTCATCCACACCGGAGCCATGCTCGGGACCATCATGGCGTTCAACGTGTGGATGCGGATCTGGCCCGCGCAGCGCCAGATCATCACCGCCACCAAGCAGGGTCAGGCGCCCGATCCGGCGCTGGTCGCGCTCGCGGGCGCCCGCTCGCGGCACAACACCTATCTCTCGGTGCCGCTCATCTGGACGATGATCAACTCGCACACCGTCGTCCCCTTCGCGGCGAACGTCTCCTACCTGATCCTCGCCATCCCGCTCGGGTGGGCGGCGGTGTACCTGATCTACAACAAGGCGGGGACGGTAAAGGGGTTCTGAGTCGGCGGCCCCGCCCCGCGTCGGCGGGGGCGCCGCCGGCGCTCCCGCGTCCTCGGCCACGCGCGCGGCCGTTGGCTGGGGCGTCCCCCCGCAGGGCCGCAGGCGCGCGCGGGCCTGCGGAGGTCGCGCCGGCGGCGCCCCCGCCGACGCGTACCACCCACCGCCCCCTTTATGTGCGGCGGACGCCGAACGTGCCGAGGGCTTTGGCGACCAGGGTGCCGTCGCCGGTCGTGACTTCGCCCTCGACGACGGCGACGGCCTTGCGGAGGCTCACCACGCGGGTGCGGCAGAAGAGGAGCTGCTCGCGCGAGAAGGCGACGTAGGCGACGTTGAGGCTGTGCGTGGCGATGCGGTCGGCGGCGTCCAGGCGGCGGTGGAGGGCGACACCGAAGCCCGTGTCGAGGAGCGCGGCGATGAAGCCGCCGTGCACCGCGCCGAAAGGGCTCATGAGCGCGTCGGGCACGTCCATGCGGACGACCGCTTCCTCGGCGTCGGCGTGCTCGATGGTGAGGCCGAGCAGCGCCATGAAACCGGGCACCGCGCTCACAGCGACTCCTGCACCTTGAAGCGGCCGGCGTAGACCGCGCTCCCTTCGCAGCGCTGGAGCACGATCTGGCACACCGGCACGCCGGCATGGATGGCGAGCGGGCGGCCGGCGACGTTCGACATCTCGAGCACCTGGCGGCTGTTGACGCCGGGCGCGACGAAGCCCGAGGTGACGTGGATCATGAGCCCGAGCCGCGCGTAGCGGCTTCGCCCCTCGAGCCAGCCGCCGACGTCGGGCGGCAGATGGAGCCGCTCGCGCGTGATGGCGTGGATCGTCTCGCCCGGCTGCAGGACGTACGCGTCGTCCAGCCGGCGCACGCGCGTCACGGCGCGGTAGTCGGCGTCCTCGGTCACCTCGATCGGATCGGTCCCGTCGTCGAAGACGCGGATCTCGTCGCCCAGATGGAGGTCGATCGAGGCCGGCCCGATCTGCTCGGGGGCGAGCGGCTCGATCGCGAGGCGGCCCTTGGCGATCTCAGCGAGGATCACGTCATGGGTGAGGATCATCGGCGGCGAGTGTAGCAGAAGCCCGGCGGTGGTATACACGACGGCGGGGGACGCCATGCGCTACGAGCACATCCTGGTCTCGGCCGACGCGGGGCTCGCGACCGTCACCATGAACCGCCCCGAGCGGCGGAACGCGCTTTCCGAGGCGCACATGCGGGAGCTGATCGCCGCGCTCGGCGCCGCGGGCGACCAATCCGACACGCGCGCGGTCATCCTCGCTGCCAACGGCCCCGTCTTCTCCGCGGGCCACGACTTCGCCGACATGGTGGAGCGCGACCTCGACGGCATGCGCCGCCTGCTCGCCACCTGCACCGAGCTCATGCTGACCCTCCAGTGCCTGCCGCAGCCGGTGGTGGCGAAAGTGCAGGGCCTCGCCACCGCCGCCGGCTGCCAGCTGGTCGCCTCGTGCGATCTCGCGGTCGCGGCCGAGGAGGCGAGCTTCGCCACCCCGGGCGGCAAGGGCGGCTGGTTCTGCCACACGCCGTCTGTGGCCGTGGTACGGGCCATCGGCGCCAAGCGCGCGCTCGAGCTGGCGCTCACGGGCGATCCCATCGATGCCCGCACCGCGCTCGCCTGGGGGCTCGTGAACCGCGTCGTCCCGCGCGCAGAGCTCGACGAGGCGACCGAGGCGCTGGCGCGCGCCGCGAGCCGCGGCAGCCTCGCCTCCAAGGCGCTTGGCAAGCGGACCCTGTACGACACGATCGACCTGGACCTCGGGGCCGCCTACGCGCGCGCCATGGAGGCCATGGCCCAGAGTGCCCTCACGCCCGACGGACGCGAGGCCATGCTCTCTTTCCTCGAGAAGCGGGCGGGCGTCTACCCGCCGAGGCGCTGAGCCGCCCATTCCGCGTGGGCATCGTCGCCTACTTCTGTATGGAGTTCGGGCTCCACGAGGAGTTCCCGATCTACGCCGGCGGCCTCGGCATCCTGGCGGGTGACTTCTTGAAGGCCGCGCGCGACCTGGGACTGCCCGTGGTGGGCGTCGGGCTCCGTTGGGCGCGCGGCTACTCGCGCCAGCGGATCGGCGACGACGGCACCCCGGTCGACGAGTTCCCCGAGTACTCCGCCGACTTCCTCACCGACACGGGCGCGCGCGTGCGCGTCCGCGTGGCGGAGCGTGAGGTCGAGGCGCGCGTCTGGCGCACCGAGCGCTGGGGGAACGCGCCGCTCCTGCTGCTCGAGCCGGTGGCGGAGGAGGACCGGTGGATCACGCACCGCCTCTACGAGCCGAGCCTCGACCGGCGCGTCGCGCAGGAGATCCTGCTCGGCGTGGGCGGCGTGCGTGCGCTGGCCGCGCTCGGGCTAAATGTCGACACCTACCACTTCAACGAGGGTCACGCCGTCTTCGCCGGCATCGCGATGATCGCCGAGCGCACGGCGGCGGGCACCGGGTTCCGCGAGGCATGGGACGCCGTGCGGGAGCGCATCGTGTTCACCACCCACACGCCCATCCCCGCCGGCAACGAGGTCCACCCGCTCGGCGAGCTCGGCCGACTGGGCGCCTGCTGCGGCCTGGGCGAGGCGGAGATGCGCGCCGTCGGCGGCGATCCCTTCAACATGACCGTCGCCGGGCTCCGCCTCTCCCGCCGCGCCAACGCGGTTTCGCAGCTCCACGGCGAGGTCTCGCGCGCCATGTGGCGCGACGTCGAGGGCGCGAGCGAGATCCTCGCCATCACCAATGGCGTGCACGTGCCGACCTGGCAGGCTGCGCGCATCCGGGCGGCGCGCGGCGCGGCCGACGGCCTGTGGGTGGCGCACCACACGCTCAAGCGCGAGCTGCTCGCCGCGGTCGCGGAGCGCACCGGCGTGCACCTCGACGCCGACGTGCTGACGCTCGGCTTCGCGCGCCGCGCCGCCGGCTACAAGCGCGGCGACCTGATCTTCTCCGACCCGGCGCGCATCGAGCCGCTGCTCGCGGGCCGCCTCCAGCTCGTGTTCGCGGGCAAGGCACACCCCGACGACGGCGAGGGCCGGCGGCTGGTCGCCACCCTGGTCGCGATGGCGCGCCGCTACCCCGGCGCCGTCGTCTTCGTCCCCGACTACGACATGGCCCTCGGGCGGTGCCTGACGCGCGGCGTGGATGTCTGGCTCAACAACCCGCGCCGCCCGCTCGAGGCCTGCGGCACCTCGGGCATGAAGGCGGCCCTGAACGGCGCCCTCAACTTCTCCGTGCTCGACGGCTGGTGGCCCGAGGCCTGCCGCCACGGCGAGAACGGCTGGGCGATCGGCGACGGCGGCGACACCGACCAGGCCCGCGAGCTGGACGCCCTCTACGGCACCCTCGAGCGCGAGATCTTGCCCGCCTGGGCCGACCGCGCGCGCTGGCTCGCCATGATGGAGGCGAGCATCGCGACGGTGGAGGAGCGGTTCTCGGCGGAGCGGATGGTGCGCGAGTACTTCGCGCGGCTCTACGCGCGCTGAAGGGGCGCCAGGCCACACGCGTCAGACGACGCTCGCCGCCACGCCGCGCTCGGCCAGCGCCGCGCGCACATCGCCCGCGAGCAGCCGCGCCGCCGCCGCGTCGCCGCGGAGGTGCGCGTCCAGGTGCGCGGCCGCGAGGCCGCGGATGGCGAGGTGCGCCCGCTCGCCCGGCACGAGCTCCGTGATGGGAGGAATCGCCTTCTGGATGTCCTCGAAGAGCGGATCCTGCGGCATCGTGCGGAAGAGCTCGTGCGTCTCCTCGACGCGGTCGCAGAAGTGCAGGTGGTCGGCGTCCTCGAGGACGACCATGCGCTTCGCCGCCGGCGTCCGCTCGAGGAGCTCGTGCATGCCGGCGAGCGGCAGGAGCGAGTCGCGGTCGGCGACCACGTAGAGCGTCGGCACCTCGCGGCCCCAGCGGAAGTCGACCGACTCGCGCAGCAGGTTGACCGGCAGTGGGCTCGCCCCGCCTGCCGGCGCCAGCGGCACCGCCGCGCGGATGCGCCGATCGCGCGCCGTGGTCGTGAGCGTCGTCCAGCCGCCGAAGCTGTGTCCCGCCATGCCGATGCGGTCGGCATCCACGAGGCCGTCCGTACCGAGGATGTGGTCGATCACGAAGCTCACGTCCGCCGGGCGGAGTACCACGAACTCGCGCAGCACCGTGTCGGGGTGCGGGAGCGTGCCGCCCGAGCGGAGGGTCATGACCCCCTGCACGACCTCGAGCATCGTGTTGCCGGTGTGATCCATGGCGCCCACCACGTAGCCGTGACTGGCCAGGTGAGTGCAGAGGAAGGTCGACTGCCGGCGGTGCCCGCCGTAGCCGTGCGAGAACGCCACCAGCGGATGGCGTCCGCGGCGCGGCGTCGCGTCGCGCACCGCCTCCTGCCACACGAACGGGAAGCCGGGCATCAGCTCGTAGCGGTCGCGCGTCGCCTCGGCGACGTCCTGGCCCGCGTACTCGTCGGTCGCGGGGTACCAGAGCTCGACGGGCAGCGAGCGGCCGGCGCGGGCGAGCTCGAGCGTGCGCACGCCGGCCGGGAACGGCCCGCGCGCGAAGGGGTCGTAGCCCACGTCAGTCCTTCTGGTACATGGTGACGACGCAGGCGCCTCCGAGACCGACGTTGTGCTGGAGGCCGACGCGCGCGCCCTCGACCTGGCGCTTCTCGGCCTTGCCGCTGAGCTGCCAGACCAGCTCCGCGCACTGCGCGAGCCCGGTCGCGCCCAGCGGGTGGCCCTTGGAGAGGAGCCCGCCCGAGGGGTTCACCACCCACCTGCCGCCGTAGGTGACCTCTTCCTCGTCGATGAGCCGGCCGCCCTCGCCCGGCTTGCAGAGACCGAGCGACTCGTAGGTGATGAGCTCGTTCGTGCTGAAGCAGTCGTGCAGCTCGATCACCTGCACGTCCTCGGGGCCGAGGCCGGTCTGCTCGTAGACCGCCTTGGCCGCCCGCCGCGACATGCCGACGCCGATGAGCCCCATGGCACCCTGGGCGAAGTCGTCGAGCAGGTCGGTCGCCATCGCCTGGCCGATGATCTTCACGGGGCGGCTGTGTCCATGCTTGTTCGCGAACTCCTCCGAGCAGAGGATCGCCGCGCCCGCGCCGTCGGAAGTGGGACAGCACTGGAGGAGCGTGAGCGGGTCGTAGATCATGCGGGAGGCGAGGACCTCCTCCAGCGAGCAGGCGTCGCGGTACTGGGAGCGCGGGTTGTTCACGGAGTGGCGGTGGTTCTTGACGCTCACCTTGGCGAACTGCTCTTTGGTGGTGCCGTACAGCTCCATGTGGTGGCGGCCGCCGTCGCCGAACATCACGGCCGCCGCGGGAGGCCGCTTCTTCGCCTCCTCGTCGTACTTCTCCTTGAGCCCCGTCAGCTGGCTGTCGAGCGGGCCCTTCTCCATCTTCTCGAAGCCGAAGGCGAGCACGCACTCGTTCATCCCGGAGGCGATCGCCTGGTAGCCCAGGTGGAGCGCGCTCGAGCCCGTCGAGCAGTAGCTGTGCACGTTGTAGACGGGGATGCCGCCGAGGCCCATGTAGTAGAGGGCGCGCTGCCCCTGGCAGCTCATGCCGTTCACGTAGCCCGCGAACGCCTGCTCGAACTTGTCGGG
>Ga0137403_10004013_pt1 | contig 15106 bp, 18 predicted proteins | sample CZOMad2_1_16fung_FD_122057 | JGI IMG/M metagenome (GOLD analysis project Ga0137403, IMG submission 122057) | Vadose zone soil fungal communities from Angelo Coast Range Reserve, California, USA - CZOMad2_1_16fungal (Hybrid Assembly) | ecosystem: Environmental > Terrestrial > Soil > Vadose zone... | reverse complement strand
GAGATCCGCGCGCTGAGTACCGCTGCCGATCTCGAGGAATACACCTATCTGGTTGCCGGTTGTGTCGGTGAGTTTTGGACGCGACTCTGTTTCCGGCACGTTCGCCAGTTCTCGAGCCGGACCGAAGACGAGATGCTTGCTCTGGGAAAGCGTTACGGCATGGCGCTTCAATTGATCAATGTGTTGCGCGACGCCGGCTCGGATCTTCGAGCGGGAAGATGTTATTTTCCCGAACACGAATTAAGCGCGGTGCACCTGACTCCCTCGCAGATCCTCTCCGAACCGGAGCGCTTCCAGCCGATCTATCGAACGTGGCTGGAGAACGCAAAGGCAGGCCTTACGTCTGGAATGGAATATTCGCGCGCGATCAAAAATCGTCGCGTGCGCGCTGCGACGGTGCTGCCGGCATTAATCGGCGCGCGTACACTCGCGCTTTTGAATGCGTCCGGTCCCGCGGCCTTGCAGCGGATCGTAAAGGTCGCGCGCAGCGAAGTACGCGCCATGATTCTGTGCTTAGGAATAAGTCTCGCTTCGCGCAAAGTCGCAGAGGCGATGTTCAAACGCGCCGCGGAGGCTCAAGAAACCGCGAGAAGATCCTAGGTCGCAGAAAATCGCGGAATACAGCAGTGAAAGTCAAAGAGCAATCAAAAGAGCTTTTTCAGCACTATTGCCAGCTACGTGGCTATCGCTGTTCCCCTATCAAAACGAGCAATCAGCAGGGCGTCCGAACACCAGATTTCGAGGTGATCGCAAATGAAATGAGGGTCATCGCCGAAACGAAAGACGTAACTGCAAATGCAGACGACATCCGATTTTGGAGAAAAGAACGAGCGGGGACGATCGTTGTTCATAGTCGGGAACCAGGAAAGCGAGCGCGTTATTTGATTAATGCCGCAAGAGGACAGCTGCGAAAGTCAGCCCAAGCTGGAGTGCCATCAGTCGTAATCCTGTGCGACAACATCATTGTTGATGGAATCCGCGTTGAGCGCGCGTTCCCATTTACCCCATTGACGATGACAGACATCGACGTCGCGCTCTATGGGTTGTGGCAAGCGAACGTTCGAATCCATCCCGGGTCGAAGCGTGAATCGCTTGGAGATACGCGGAGCCCAAGAAGGTGGTTACACGACCGGCAAATCATCAGTGCCGTAGTTGTTCTTCATGAATCTCCAGACAACATCGGGTTGTTCACGATCAGTTACCATAACTATTGGGCTTCTGTACCGTTACCTCGGAACGTCTTCGACGGAGAAGATGATTTTCACTTCACGAAGACCACCAATCCTGACATACGACCGAATAACTGGGTTCGGATCTAAAGACAAGAGCGTCTTTTTAACCTACAAAAAATAATTTCGCTGTCGCTCGCTGATGGGTTGCTCGAGCCGCTCCAGGACTTGGAGCATGTCTTCCCAGACTTTTCGTTTTTCGGAAGGCGCCTGGTTTCGCAGCAAGTACGCGGGGTGATACGTGATCATCAGTGGAATGCTGTTGTAAGTATGCCAGCGGCCACGCAATTCGCGCATTGCCGCTCGCGTTCCGAGCAACCCCTCGACAGCGACCGCGCCGAGCGCGACCAACACACTTGGCTGAATGATGTCGATCTGTTCCACAAGATAAGGCCGACACGTTTGCATCTCTATCGGCGTAGGCGGGCGATTCCCAAAACTGCCTGACGGCATGTCCGGGCGGCACTTCAGGATATTTGCAATGTAAACGTCTTCGCGCGCGAAGTTCATCGCCTTCAGAATTCTCGTCAGTAATTGTCCGGCGCGTCCGACGAACGGTTCCCCTTGCTGATCTTCATCTGCACCGGGCGCTTCACCGATGAACATCAAATCGGCGTCCGGATTTCCGACGCCGAACACGGTTTGCGTCCGCGAGCAGGCGAGATGCGCACATTTCGTACAAGCGCCAACGCGTTCGCGAACCGCGGTTAGTAAATCTGCTTTATATCGCGCTTCGGCATCTCCGCTGGGGACAGCGGACTCTACAGCATCGGCGGGTGTAGCGTGCGCTGTCCTTAGTGCGGGATGTTGAACGAGAGCAGCAGGAGCAGCTTGCAACCGCGCGAGCGCAGTTCTCGATGCGCATGGCGCACGATCACTCTTCTCCCGAATCCTCTCCAGCGCTGCGATGACTAGATCGAGAGCTGGCTGCGTCATGTGCATCGATCATCCAGAATTCCGCGCGCGACTGCAAACGATTTCAGTGAAGCACATGCGTGCTTGCAATTTCTGGCGTCCCGGACCGGCGCTGAACTTGAAATTCGGCGGTCAAAGATCGCCGCTACGGCCAATCTCAGCGATCGACAAGATACTTAAAACACGCGGCGGTTTTGCCAACCGGCCGCTTGATCCAGCAACTCCGGTTCGACGTCGAGTGCCGTTTTGATGTCCATCTGTGCACCCGCATCGGCAATTGCGGCGGTTGGTTCCTTGGACGCTGTTGGCCATTTAGAAAAATAGCCAGCAGCAATTTTGGCCTGCGGTTGCGCGTCGGCAGATGCGCTCACTTCGCCTCGCCCGCACGCTGCTCTGGTCGTTGTGCCGTCTGTCCAAACGGAGAACAGACAATCGGAATCGGGCGCGAAAGTTACCTGACTTGTTGTGACGTCGAAGTGGGATCCGCTTCTATCACTTCGGCTGAACAAACTAACAATTCTTCCACGGTTCAATCGTATCTGCGCACGTCGATCAAGCACGCCTCCGGCGGTTTCGTTGCCGTTCTTCGTTAGTCTGAGGTCTTCTATTTTGATCTCCGAATTTCCGGACAGTTGGACGAATGCGCCCGGGATCAAGGCCAGGTTAATCGAGGCGCCCTCTGCTGTGCGCACTGTGTCGCCCAAGTGAATTTTGCTCTTGGATGTGACCGGTTGGAAATCATTTCGTTCCGCGTTGCCGAAAACAACGTTGCCTCTTACGAAAAACACGGTTGCCGCTGTCGCACGAGTGATTCCTTTTGAGCATCCGTTTGCAGACAGGCAAAAACAGAGCGCGAGGACGCTGCTAACTGAAACAAAACGCATTGGAAATGTTCGCGACCGACAGCGCCGGTGAGACCTAAGCGGCGAACGGTCTTGAACAATCAGCAACGCCGCTATGGGGCACCATCACCGTGATTTTGCCAGTATGCCCCGGGCGTCAACCAAACTCCTCCCGGGTGGAGATAAACCAGACCTGAATCCCACATGGCAATGTACAGATGGTCCGCGCCGGGCTGAATGTTGACTGTTGTCGAAGTTGGTTCGGTATAACCTACAGCCGGCACCTTTAGGACGGTCAACACATGGGGCCCCGCTGGCAGCCAGGTGCTATAGCTGTGGCCCTGCGCGAGGGTCGTCACGGGCCGGCCGTCGATCTGAAGAGTGAAACCGAGATTCCATCCGAAGTTCGGCGCTCTATCTACGGTGAGGCGGCCAGGCGGGAAGTGATGATTAGACCGGAGGTACCCACGGGGGCGTTCTCCTTGCGCAACAGTGCTGATAAAAATTGCGCATCCGAAAACCAACATCAGAAGAACATTCCTCGCGAAGCTGTGTTTTGATTTCATGGTGGGTATTATAGCCTTTGAACGCCGCTTTTGCCAGTAGGTTGCGGCTGAAGCTCTTAAAAATATTCCGAAACGAGCAAAACGCGCCTTTTTGGATCAGCCGTACGCGCGGCCGGAGTCGCCTCAAGGCAATTTTAATTGGCGGGGAGCGCCGCGAGAATCGTTATGTGAAATGCAAAGCCATTAATAGTCACATTCTGGTTCGCACCCATGCAATCCACCTGCGCCTCGATTCTCAATTCAACCTGTCCAGACTCATCATCCCAATCGGCATCGGCATCTAGAATGTTCCAAGCCGCAAATCCTCCCGTCTTGATGTTGCCGATCTGAGGTTTCACTATTGAAGCTGTCGCAATTGCTCGAACGAACTGTCTGTTAGTGAGCTTTGGCCCGACCAACACACTGAAGATTTCCTTTCCTGATGCGAAACTAGTGCCCTGACCCACAATACTCAGACTCGCATCAAATTGTCCGTCGATGATGAAGAGATGGTTTGCATCGTCGGGACCCGCGACAAGGACGTCCAGTTGCTGAAGATTTTGGATCTGTGCAATTTTGATTGCCATTATGACCTCCTCAATTCGTTTCGTCTCAACTAAATCGCATTACTAAACAATTACGCCAATCGTGCAGCCCATGCTAAGGGCGTCATTTGTGATTTACCAATTCAAAACGAATTCTGGCTCGATTCTATGCAGAAGGAGCGTCTCAGCAATTGATTGCAGCGGGCGAACGATCTGGATTGCGGACGCGCACCGCGACGACGGAAAGCGCTTTATTGTGCGCGCCGACCAAAAGCTCAGCGCGTTTTTGGAATTGGAAAGGGCGGTTTGTATCCACCTATTGAGCCAACAATGCTGACCACAATCACAGCGACGGCGGCAAGCGCAGACTAGTCATCGTCCGGATCCGTCGGTACTGTTTTGTCATTCAGGAAATAGGTTTCGTCCTTGGCTGCACTCACATGCTGGAAGGGCCGGGGTGGCTGGTCCAGATCGAAGAAGTCTGTTAGATCCGTCGTAGCACGGTGGTCGGCAAAGGTGAGCTCACCTTCTGGAATCCCGAAGTTATGCTCGATGAAACGCAGAATGCTGCCGAAGTCATGCCGGAAATTGCTGATATAAGCTGCCGGCGTGTAGGCGGAGACGACAATCAGCGGAACGCGGAATCCATACTGGTAGTCGCCTTGGCGCAGAGGCCGAATGGTTGGTGGCTCGTGATCGTACCAGCCGCCCCAATCATCCCAGGTGATAAAAATGGCGGTATTGCGCCAATAAACTTCACCGTTGGGACAGGTTGTGTTATTGCCAATGGCATTGATAATGGCTGCCACCCAAGCAGGTCCACCGGTATTGTTGGGATTTCCGGCGTGATCGGAATTTTGCCCGGCCGGAATAACCCAGCTCACAGATCGGAGATTACAGGTCCTGATGTCGGCCAGCACATCCGACGGTCTGAGATCCACATGGTTTAACCACTCCCCACCCTGACAGGTTCCTCCCGGCCCAGTCGGCTGGCAGATATGAAAAATGGCATTCGGCGCCGTCCAGATGGAACCCGCGCTTGGCGTATAGTATCTCCACGAGAACGGTGCCGGCAGGATGTCCGGAATGGTTTGATGGTCGAAGCAAGGATAAATCTCGGAGTTCTCAATACCAGGCAGAGGGGGATTAGGATTCGGATGAATCAATTCGACTCTGGTCCTCGCCTCCGCAATACATCCCGCGCGCCAGTTGCTGTGTAGCGTCCCTCTCATGTTTTCCGAGGCGAAGATGCCCATGTGGTCATCGGCTGCAGTGGGAGCTGATGTACCTCCGAAGATAAACTGATGGGCGGGAAAACTTGGACCTTGATTGGTCTGGAACATATAGTTTGCCCACCCATATTGGGTCGCAAGCGTCAGGTACGGGTCCAGAAGCCGGTGCGTACCGACAATAGGATTCGCAACGAATCTGAATTGAGGCTGACTAGGGCACGTGCCGGAGCAGGCGACGTCGCCTGCGCCGTCCATTCTGCATGCCCCTGATGGATTTGCGTCGCATTGGCTGTTAAAAGCTCCGTGTGAGTGCCCCAGATCGTAGGTGTTTCCCAAAAGAACTGGCAGTGGTTGCGTCACACCCGTCGGCGAGTGCTTGTCTAGCCAGTTGCTGGTTTGAATGTTGTACTGGGTTGCATTTGGGGTTGTGCTGCACGATTCGCTTGTACCAAAGGGAGGACGGCACAGACCTTGGAAAAGATTGTCCGGTGTCCGGTTCTCTTGGACGATCACGATGACATGCTTGAAACTTGAGATTTGCGCGTGAGCGAGCAGCGTCCCAAGGAGAAGCAGCAGTGAACTTCGAAAGGCGAGTTTCATCCTGTCGTAGGTCGGCGGTTTGCGAATGACCTAATCACCGTAACCTTCCTGTACTTTTTCACCGGGTAAAGTTTAGTTTTCGGAACTCAAGAAGACCTTGGGCTACGTTTCAGCCCTAGAGCGAACATGCGCATTGCTGACGCGCATCGCGACGACAGAAAGCGTTTCGTTGTGCGTGCGGAGGAAAAGTTGACGGCTTTTCTGGAACTTGAAACTGCGAGCTAGATACAATGCTGGTGATAGCTTAACGCCAGAAGACGGTCTGCTTCTGCGCGCTTAAGTTATCGTGTCGAGCTTGCGATGAACCGCTTGGTTTTCTGTCCCCGGGGATCTCAGGGGTTTCAACCGTGTTTGCGAGCGGGTTTAGAGATCTGCCGCTAAAAGTTGCCCCTTCTTCGATGATGAGACGCGCAGCTTTTAAGTCCCCTCTCAGAGTGCACTTCGATTTTAGCTCGCATCGCTCAGCCGTTATTTTGCCGTTAACTTTGCCATGCACCGTGACAGATTTGGTTTTGATCTCGCCACGAATGTGGGCGTTCTCCCCAATCGTCAGCACCCCATCAGAATTGATTTGGCCCCGGACTGTCCCATCGATAAGAAGCTCTTTTTGAAACGTAATCGAGCCCTCGATTTCGACTTCACTCGACAGAGTGCATTTCCCAGAGGGGGACGAATTTTCCAAATCGTCCAATGAAAACGGAATCATCGAAATTGGTGTAGCGCGAAGTGCGACGTGATGCGAGCAAAAACTTCACAACGACGGAAACCGTTTCGTTGTGCACGCGGATGATAAGCTGACTGCGTTTCTGGGAACTCGAATCGGCTATTCGGGGTGCGGTGAATTGCCTCGACAAGCTGTGGAGATTTTTCCGAAACTCCCGGCATATGAAAACACGGATTCCATCGGTTCTAATCACATTTGCATTCATCTGCTTTGTGCTCTTGCCAAAAGCGCACGGGGTTCTGCCCTCGCCTGATGGCGGCTATCCAGGATTCAACACCGCGGAAGGGCAAAAAGCCCTGTTCCAGCTCACTAGCGGCACTGGCAATACAGCAGTTGGTTGGTTTTCGCTCGAAAGCGTCACCGCCGGCAGCTTCAATACCGGTGTTGGTGCTGGAACGCTTGTGCTTAACACGGGAGATGCCAATACGGCGACGGGCACTGCAGCGCTCTTGCTGAACACCACCGGCCAACGCAACACGGCGAACGGAACAGCGGCGCTGGTCAATAATTCCACCGGCGAAGATAATACGGCGGTAGGTGCCTTTGCGCTCAACAACAACATCGCCAGCGGTAATACGGCTACCGGTGCCACTGCGCTCTTTAGTAACACCACCGGCATCGACAACATGGCTAGCGGTTCCGAAGCGCTCTTTCACAATACCACTGGCAGCTTCAACACGGCCAACGGTGTTGATGCGCTCTTTAGCAACACCGCTGGCGACCACAACACGGCCAACGGTTCTGATGCACTCTTTAGCAACACCAACGGCATCGAAAACACCGCCACGGGGTCTGCAGCACTTGCAAACACCACAATCGGCTTCGACAACACTGCTAATGGTTTTCAGGCGCTGTTGAGCAATACCACCGGCGCCACCAACACGGCCAACGGTGCTTTTGCGCTCCAAAACAACAACACCGGTGGCACTAACACAGCCAGCGGTTTTCAGGCGCTCAATCACAATACAACAGGCGAAACGAACGTCGCGATGGGCGCTAACGCACTTTTTAATAACACAGCCGGCAACAACAATACGGCCGTTGGTTTTAACGCGCTCCCCAGCAACACCGGCAGCGGTAACGTCGCATTAGGCGCCGGCGCCGGTTTTTCTCTTACTACAGGCAGTAGCAATATTGACATCGGCGCCCCTGGTGTTGCTGGCGAGTCCAATACCTTGCGCATCGGTCAGACCCAGTTTGACACCTTTATCGCCGGCATCAGTGGAACAACAGTTCCAGGAGGTGTAGCAGTTGTCGTAGGCGCCGACGGTCATCTCGGCACGATCGTTTCCTCAGCGCGTTTCAAGAACGAGATCAAGCCCATGGAGAAAGCGAGCGAAGTGATCCTGGCGCTCAAGCCGGTGACCTTCCATTACAAAGCCGAGATTGATCCAAAGGGCATCCCGCAGTTTGGCCTCGTGGCTGAGGAGGTGGAAAAAGTGAATCCTGATTTGGTGGCCCGAGACGACCAGGGGAAAGTCTACACCGTGCGCTACGAGGCAGTCAACGCGATGTTGCTCAATGAGTTCCTGAAAGAACACCGCAAGGTTGAACAGATGCAAAAGCAAATTGAAGCGCTTACCGCGGGCCTACAGAGAGTGAGCGCACAGCTTGAAGCGAGCAAATTCGCCACAGGACGAATCCGCCGTGGCGGACCTGCGCCGCAAGTGGTCAGCAACAATCAGTAAAGCTGATTCCAACGGGCGAACGATCTGGATTGCGGACGCGCATCGCGGCGACGGAAAGCGTTTCGTTGTGCGCGCGGATGAAAAGTTGACGGCTTTTGTCGAACTCGAATCAGCGATGCGAGTTTGCGGCCAATTGGCTTGACTAGCTGGCGTAATTTTCTCCAGACTCGGCGTCGGTCTCTGCCGTCTCCTGTATCGAAAGGAGGTCCGCGTCTGCGCGCACGTGTGCATGGTGGGCCTATAACGTCTTCACATACTCGATCAACTGCTTCTTCTGCTCTGGTGTCAGATTCGTCCCAAAGTTATGACCGGCGTTGGAATTCCCCTTTAGCGTGGTCTTGAACAGGAAGTGCTTTACGCCGCCCTCCTCCGGCACGCTGGTGATGCCCACGTTGTTGGCATCGAACGTCCAGCTTCCCACGTAGAACTCCTTCACACGCTCGGTGTCCTTAGTCAGCATCTCCGCCAGCGTCGGCACCGAACCGTTGTGCAGGAAAGGTCCTGTGGCCCAGATGCCGTTGAGCGGACGGGCCTTGTACTTGTTCGAGAAGGAAGTCGGCTGGTTTCCGGAAAGCTTGTAGGCTTGCTCCACCAACTCCGCCGTTCCCTGGTAGTCCTCCACGGCTTTCTTGGTGTCGGCTTGAAGCGTTTCTAGCAGGTCGCCCAGCGGCAGTAGCTGTCCGGTTTTCTTTACGGTGTTGATGCCGATCAGTTCTACAACCTTGAAATCGCCCGCGTGGGGGAGATAGGCCCCGAAGGTCACGTTCATGAGCACCTCGACGGCGGAGTCCTCCTCGCCGAATACGGTGTAGGGATTCAGCATCTTCGGCGTTTCCTTCAAGACGCCCGTCTTCACCGTCCGCAGGACGTTCCGGTTCAGCGTATCGTCTGTGCCCACATTTTTCATCTGCGCCACAATCCGCCGCGCGGGTGAGGTCCGGTCGATTGGCAAGTGGCAAGACGCGCAGCGTTGCTCGTAGAAAGGTTTGCCCGCCGTGGCGAGAGCCTTGTCGATCGGCACCAGGTTTTCCGGCCACAGAGGCGAGGAGAGCGCCCAAAGGTCCTGCTCAATGGCGTTCAAATTCTTTGTCTCGATCGTCGTCGTTGGATACTTCGGCAGTTTCCCTTTCTGCGGCGCAATGGCGACGGTCCCGAATACCCCGAGCACCTCACCGATGTTGCGCAGCGCCGGGCCGGCTCCCGCATTCGGGATGGAGCCGTTCCACTGCACCACGTTGTGCTGCGGCGCGTCCCACACATGTGGATACGAGACGGGCGCGTCCGTGGGCCGCGCGTTCTCCGCAATCCCCAAGTCGCCGGCGGTTACCTCGTTCATGATGTTGCCCAGCGCATCCACGCGCCCGAACCCCGGCCGGTTATCCGCCGGAAGCGGATTCCGCTTGAGGCGCGCCTCCAGCCGGTCCCTCCATTTCGCCAGGCCGGCCTTCAGCGCGGTGGCGTCGGCCCCGACCTTCTTCGCGAACCGGTCGAACTTGTCCGGCTGGTCGATCGTCTGCGTCATGGACGCCACCAACTCCTCGAGGAACGTCTGCGTATCCCCCATCGCGGGGCCGCCCTCTACCTGCACCGCCACGCCTTTGATCATCCACTTCGCGGTGTGGCACGCCGAGCAGCTGAGACCCAGGATGTCGAGGCCGTCCACCTGCTCGCGATTCTTTACGTAACCGATCGGCAGGCCACCCGGGTTCTTGGCCGATTTTTCCGACACCGTAATGTAGCGAAGCCGTTCGAAATGGGCGTTGCCCGAGAACAGCTCCTGGCTGTTCGGCATTTCGAGTGCCAGGAACCAGTCGTACGGCACGATCTGCGACCCTTGTGATGTCCACCAGAAATGGTCGGCGGTCTCCTTGCTCCATTTCTGATCCAGAGCCACCGCCGCGTACGGCTTGGCGGCGTCAGCGTACTCCTTTCTTGCGGAGTCGTCACATCCTGCCGCAAGCAGCAGGACTGCCAGCGCGAGGACGGGGCGGGTCTTCATCGGAATCTGCATGTGGCCTCCTGCCTGGGGCAAGAGGGATACTGATACTGACAGGAAATTCCCTCTTTTGCTTTTGACGCTGTGCGGTTCACGGAGACTTGGTTTTGCGCGGTGTTTGTTTCGCCGAGTATATGCCTCCGTGGCCGGGCGACGAGCCATTTTCCTGCCGGGCTTTTGGGAGCCCGCGTGCGTCGCAACTGTGGATTCCAACGGGCGAACGATCTTCGTTGCAGATGCGCACCGCGGCGACGGTTTGGAGCGAGCGGTCGGGTGCAGCCGCGGGTTATACGGGTTACGGCCATGTCGAAGCTGCTGTCCTCGAGCTCGAGCGCGTGGCGTCTGCAACAAATCGACGCTGCGCAAATTGACGACGACGACATGGCTTTTTGGACAGTTAATCCCAAGATGGTAAAGGGGCGTCTACGCACGCGTGTTCTAGGAAACTTTTACTAAAACTTACGCGTAGAAAAAATGTTTTTGTTGACTGCGACATGACGCTGAGCGTCACACTTGAGAGCTTGCAGTCGCGCTCGTCACAATGGATGCGATCTTATCGTGACAACGATTCAGCATCGAAGTGAGAGACAGAGCTGACAAGCTGCCCCCTCACTTCATGAACCATCATGATGTGACGCCGAGCGGGGAACAAAACCGTGTCAGCGACCGCGCCCACAACTGTCGGTCGTGGTTGGTGGCATTCCCGTAGCGACGATTTTCTTGGAAGCGCCGTCCCCCCTCTCGAGGTAGACCTGATCATAGCTTTTCCAAAACGCGGTAAATGCGTAGGTTCTGCCGGGTTTTGCGTTAACGATTGTATGCGTGCAGTATTCTAGCCTCGGGGATACCGACAACACATGCCGCCCAGGGGGCAACACCGCCTCGTAACTCCGAAGAAACCCCAAATTCGCAACCCGGACACCGTCGACGAACAAGTTGAGGTTCTCGAAAGTCCCAAAATTGGCTCCCCTGGCCACAATCAAACGAGCGTCATCCTCAGAACGGGCCGAGGCAGAGTTCGATCTGGCCTCTCGCGCCTGAAGAGGTGTGCTTGCAGCAAAGCTGCATGCGATTGCAATCATGATTAGTTTAAGTGAAACGTAATTTAATATTTTCATAATCTACCTTCAGCCGGAACTCCATGGCGGCAAGTCCGCACTCGTGGGATTTTCTTCTCCTGCGGCTGAGGGAACTGCGCTTGCCACTTTCGAGAGAGACTCGGCGGATTGCATCTAACGACTTAGAACGGCGGCGAGAATTCTCCCGAATCATTCGGCATTTAGGAAGCGGAATCACCGCGACGACGGAAAAGCGTTTCGTTGTGTACGCAGATGAAAAGCTGACTGCGTTTCTCGAACTCGAATCGGCGATTTGAGGTTGCAGAATTGGCTTGACTAGCCATCGAGATTTTTTCAAAACTGACCTGTGTCCAAAAAACATTACGGATACCATCAGTTACGCGAACTGCGCAGCGAAGGAGGTGACCCCAGATGACAGCAAGAACAGGCGAAAAATGCGTGTCCGCCGGCCAGTATCACTGCCAGACACACACGGCCAGCAAAATAACGATTAAGGTAGGTGACACTTTTCCCATGTGCACTTTCGGCGGCGGCCCCGCTCCTCACAAGACGACGTGGGTGAAAGAAGAAACGACTTGATCGGAACGGAAAGAGACGCCAGCGGAATCCAGCGGGTACAGGCCACTACGGCTCTTTGAATCTGTTTCTCATTCGCCAGAATGGTGATGAAGTTGACGTTGAGCGGACCGTTTGTCGCCGTTTTGACGGCCTTGATGAGGCCTCGGATGGCCTCCGCCGGAAGGGGCCCGACAGCGAGGGAACCTACACCTCCCGCGTTGCACACAGCAATTGCAAGGTCTGGGGTTGTCCCTACGAACGCCATCGGTGCCAGTCCAATGGGATATTGAACTTTGTAATCGCGCGTGAACCGCGTTTCAATCTGGTTATTCATGCGCCTCTCCTTTGAGGGATGTCACTTCGCACCGGGCGGAGAAGCCGCAGCGCCGGTTCGCTGGAGCGCACTTGTTAGGCGGCATATTCATGTTCAACTCGAAAGTGACAGAACGACCGCCAATTGTGAAGCGGCCTCTTTCTCGGTCAGCTTTTGTGCGGCTTGCAGGACTTCGGTCGGCACCCAATCGGGAAATGGAGTGACCAGCAACCTGTGCTTGCCCGCAGGCGTGTGCACTTCGTTCAAGGCTGCAAGTCTCTGCTTGGAAAATCGTCCGGCGAATGAAACGAGGGCGGGCCACATCCGCCGATGGACGTAAGTAATTTTCCCACCCACCAGCCGGCACACCAAAACGTCTGGCGACCGGCGAATCGCTCGCGAGAGCAGGAATATGTCGTTGCCTTTCGGATGTGCCCACCAACTGTCCCGTAATGGTTCTCCTGCGACCACCTGAGCGAGACTTGGAACGGTCGCGCGTGCCGACTCAACGGCAATTCCACATTTCTTCACCCACGCTAGCGCTTGCTTTGCGTTCATCGCATCCGGGGCACGTTGAGCGGTCTATCGAGAATTGTGCCGAATCATTCGGCATTTAGGAAGCGGAATCGTTTCGATCTAATCTGGTTGCCTTTCCTCGTGAAAACGGGGGCGAGCATGTTACCGGGAAAATGTCGACCGGCGGCGATCTGGAATGTGATTTACACTTCTGCCGTCTCTCCCGACCGTCATTGCCCGGTCGCAATCGGGTTCTCCTCGTGATAGCTCCATTCGAGCCACGAGCCGTCATAATTGTGCAGGCGATCGACGTCCCAGCCCATCAGGTACAGCACGAAGACGGGCGTCGTGCTTCGGACGCCCGAGTGACAGTAGAAGATGTGTTCCTTGCCGCGGTCCATCTTGAACTTGTCGATCACCTGCTGAATCTCCGCCGCTGGCTTGAAGCCGGCGGGCTTCCCATCGACCTGCAGACGGTATTCTTTCCAGCTCTGGAAGACGGCCCATGGGATTCGGCCCGCTCGCCGCGCGTTGCCTTTCTTCTCCGCTCCCGACCATTCCGCCGGCTCGCGGTTGTCCCACACCTGGACGTCTTTCGAGGTCTGCGCCCGCCAGACGTCCGCCATCTGCGCGACCCAGCCCGATCGGCGCGGTTTGGCGCCGAAGCCACCCTTCCGGTCGGCACTCCCACGGGTCAACGACAGGTCCCCAGGATGACCGGCGGTCTTCCAGGCTGCGTAACCACCGTCCAAGACTCGCACGTCGGTCTTGCCGTACAGGTAGAAGGCCCACCACACGCGTATCGCGTCGTACTTCTCGTCATAGACAACGACCTTCGAGTCGTTGTCAATGCCCAGGCCGCGGGCGAAGTCCTGGAACGCTTCGCTTTCCAGCAGCATGCCGTCGAACGGGTATGGCTGACCGACCTTCAGCTCGTAGTCGGGACGCCAGACGTTGATGGACCCGGGAACGTGGCCGGCTCGGTAGGACATCGGCTCCACGACCGCGAGGACGACCAGCTTCGAGTCCTTGGCGTCGAGGAGCTTCTTCAGCTCCTCGGCCGTGATCAGGGCCTCGCCTCGCTCGAATCCCTTGTATTCCTGACCGGCGACGGCGAGCCCGACCCACGCCAGATAAGCCGCCACCACCAACTGTGTTAATAAATATTTGATGGGCCCTGTGTTTCTCTCTCTTAGGACACTCTGTAGCATCTTCGGCATTTAGGAAGTGAAATCGTTTGGGAACGGTGACAAGCGCGCTACTACTCTTTGAAATTGCCCGCTTGCTCGTGCGCCAAGGAGATTTTGTCATCGCCGCGTAGAGAATGAGAGAGGCACAATTCATCGCGTGCGGTACTGGGAAATAATCGCGGACAATCTCAGCAAAGCTGGTTGGAGCTGGGGCCGTGTCTCAGCGATTGATACCAACGGGCGAACGATCTGGATTGCAGACGCACATCGCGACGACGGAAAGCGCTTCGTTGTGAGTGCCGATGAAAAGTTGATGGCGTTTGTGGAACTTGAATCGGCGATTCGAGCCGCTAAGGCGTAATCAAAAGCAACGCATCGCGCCCGCCCAGCGGTTAGCCGCGTCGTCTGGTTAGATCTTTTTGGCCGCCCAAATGACTATGAAGAGACCGGTCAATCCCCCTGTGATGATCCCACTCGGAATCACGTATGGGGCGTCGCCCGATTTCGGGCCTCCCTTCGCAAGATAAATCACGAGAGTGAAGGCTAGACCGTAGAGCGCGCCGGTGACCATCGCGGACCACCATCGGGTAGTTGCGGCTAAGGAAAAGCCTGTAAGAAGCGCAACCAGTACGCCCTTCAACGTGGCCGCCATAAGGATTTGCCATTTGTATGGCTCCGTGGGCTCAAAAAAAATGCCCACACCGTCCAAGGCGCCGAGCACTGCACCAATGACTACTACGACGAGGAAATTCACGAGTCGGTGCCCCGATATAGATGGTTCAGACAACTCATAACAGGAGTGAAATCATGCGATCTAACGCCAAAGCTCAGCAGCGGTGGGGCACCGGAGAGGTTGAAGTCCCAGAAACCAATCATGCCCCGCCGTCTGCTGCAGCGCTTTGTTCGGCGTGACGTACTTTCGACAGGCGACTGTGCCAGGCCCACGCCGTAAGCGCAATGCCAATCAAGGCCGGGAGAGTGACAGCAGGAAAATCACGGGCAATTACCGATGGAGAGCAGATGCCGACTGCAACTTCCCACAGGTGCAAAATGGCATGCGCGTTGAGCCACGACGTTGCAGCAGCCCACAGCTCAAGGCGACTCGCCGGTTGGATCATACCGATGCCGAAAGCT
>Ga0137403_10005212_pt1 | contig 15110 bp, 9 predicted proteins | sample CZOMad2_1_16fung_FD_122057 | JGI IMG/M metagenome (GOLD analysis project Ga0137403, IMG submission 122057) | Vadose zone soil fungal communities from Angelo Coast Range Reserve, California, USA - CZOMad2_1_16fungal (Hybrid Assembly) | ecosystem: Environmental > Terrestrial > Soil > Vadose zone... | reverse complement strand
GCAGATCCAGAATCATTAGACTTAAAGTCCTTTGCAATCCGCAGATCCGAAAAAAGCAGGGGGAGGGTGCAAATTGTTAACCAGCAACATGCCTTTGCCTCGGCGCTACTCACTGCTCGCTACCCACTACTCACTCTCTCCTACGATGCAGTACACTCAACGCCTCGCTTCCATTCAAAGGAACCGCCCATGTTAGTCGTCATGCAGGCCCACGCCACCGAGGACCAAGTCCGCGCCGTCTGCCAGCGTATCGAGAGCCTCGGCCTGAAGGCTCACCCGATCCCGGGCGCGGCTCGCACCGCCATTGGCATCACCGGCAACGACGGCGCGATCGACCTCGGCATCCTCGAATCCCTGCCTGGAGTCATCGAGTGCATCCCGGTCAGCAAGCCCTACAAGCTGGTCAGTCGCGACGCCAAGCAGGAAGACACCATCCTGCGCATTCCCACCCCGAGGGGCGAGGTCCTGGTCGGCGGCGGCAACGTCGCTATGGTCGCCGGACCCTGCGCCGTCGAAACCGAAGCGCAGTGCATGGCCATCGCCGAGCAAGTCGCCAAGTCCGGCTGCCGCTTGTTCCGCGGCGGCGCCTACAAACCGCGAACTTCCCCGTACAGCTTTCAAGGATTAGGTGAACCCGGCTTAAAGATTCTCGCGAAGGTTCGCGAGGCGCACGGCTTCGGCATCATCACCGAAGCCATCGACAACGAAAGCCTCGACCTCGTCGAGCAGTACGCCGACGTCATCCAGATCGGCGCCCGCAACATGCAGAATTTCTCACTGCTCAAGCGCGCCGGTCGCGCGAAGAAGCCGGTCCTCCTGAAGCGCGGCATGTCTGCAACCCTCGACGAATTCTTGATGGCCGCCGAGTACATCCTCTCGGAAGGAAACTACAACGTGATGTTGTGCGAACGCGGCGTCCGCACCTTTTCCGACTTCTCAAGAAACACTTTAGATTTAGCAGTGGTGCCCGCAGTCAAGAAACGCAGCCACCTTCCCATCCTGGTTGACCCTTCGCATGGCACCGGCAAACGTCAGAAAGTTCTTCCACTATCCCTTGCCGCCACAGCGGTAGGGGCAGACGGTCTATTAGTTGAAGTACATCATGAACCCGAGAAGGCCCTCTCCGACGGCGTCCAATCCATTCTCCCCGAAGAGTTCGCCCAACTGATCGAAGAAGTCCGCCAGATCGCCAACGTCCTCCACCGCCATGTCAACTGACTCGACAGCCCGACGCCGACGCCGCAAGAACCCGCGCGTAATCGCCCTGACGGTCGCCCTGCTGGTCGGCGCAATCGCGCTTATCGCCCGCGAACATCGCCCTTCGTTCCTCCGTCCCGGAATTCACCTCAACGCGTACATCACCACGCAAGACGGCAACGTCAGCGTGGTGGATCTCGTACGTCTCAGCGCCGTCGCGCGAGTCCCGGTGGGACCGGCACTCTCTGGGCTGCGCGAGCATCCCACCCGCCCTGAAGTCTGGGGCGTCAGCACCCAGGGCGGCTACGTCTTCGTACTCGACACGCGCTCCAACCAAGTCACAGAGCGCATTGCTGTGGGCCCGCTTCCCTACGCCGTGGATTTTTCCGCTGATGGCAATCGTCTTTACACCACTTCGGCCGGCAGCGACACTCTGCTCGCAATCAACTGCCGGACGCATGCTTTTCTGGCTCACGCTGACACTGGACACGCGCCCGTACTCGCGCGTGTTACACCCGATGGCAAGGCCATTCTCGTCGTCAATCGCGGCGGTGCGACGCTGGGAGTTCACGACGCCGCCACGCTCGTTCAGCGCTTCTCGATTCCGGTCGTCTCGCAGCCGGATGGTGTCACCATTCTTCCCGACAGTTCCCTCGCTTTCGTTCTGAGCCGCAGCCAGCCGCGCCTCTCGGTCGTCGACTTACGTCGCGGCGTCTTGCTGGCAAATCTGCAACTCGCGGGAACGCCGTCCGACATGCTGCTCAAGCCCGACGGGGGAGAACTCTACGTTATTTCTCCCGATTCCCACGGACTGCAAGCCATCAATACCTGGACTCACGAAGTGGGCGATTACGTGATGCTCGGCTACTCGCCCACACGCGCAGTCCTCAACGCGGACTCCAGCATCATGTATGTTACCGATGCTTCCGCCAGCCGCGTCACCGCCGTGGACATTTATAACCGTCGCGTAATTCGCACCGTCAACGGACGCGAACTGCTGATCTCGGCCGGCCAATCTCCCGAAGCAATTCGCTTCGATCCCGCCGAAAACTTGCTCCTGGTGGTGAATCGCGGTTCCGGCGATCTTTCCGTGATTCGCGCGCGCCTCGGAAATCAAAGCCTGCTCACAATGATCCCGGTAGGCGATCAACCGCAGGAATTAGCGATCAAGTTGTTTTGAAGTGAAGCGGATGAAATGATCAGCGAGAGCACCACAAAAAAGGCGGTTCGTCGAACAAGCGGCTATGCGTTCTCGATCGGCCAGGAGGACTGCTCGTCCCCTAACGCGACTTCCAGAAATCCTTCGGCGGGCAACACGTCCACCGGCAAACCGCCGTGCCAAAGCGCCACGCCCAAGCGTAACGTCTTCTGCCCTTTCAAGTTGAGCTCGCTGCGCAGCACGGACACTTCGAGCATGCGATCAAACGCCGCGTTGGCCACAGTCTTTGGGTTGAGCAGGCACGCACGCCCGGTCTCCACGGCAAACTCCTTGAGCCGCCCGCGTTCCAATTTCACGACGACGGTCAAATCTTCTGCGCCGGCGATGGTGATGCGAAATTCGGGATCTTCCATCTCGCTGAGCGCTTCGAGAAACGGATCGACGCGTACGCTGATGCGGTCGTCTTCAAATCCGTAACGCAGCTCACGCAAATAGAACACCCGTCCGTGCATCGCGCCGCCGCGCCGCTCCGGAGAATACAAGCCGGCACCGAGCCACTCGAAGTAAGAAGTATCCCGGCCATCGATGGTGGTTTTGAGGAAACCGGTCGGCGGCACCTGCAGGGCGTGTTCGGGTTTCCGCTTGATGGGCTTGGCCAGATCCGACGGGGCCACCTGGCCGAGCGCGAGGTAAATTCCAGTGAGATGCTTGCGGAACAGCGCGTCGAACTCGGCATCGTTCGCGGTGCTGTGCTCCGGGCCAAACCACCAGCACCAATCGCTGCCCTCCGCAGCCAGCAAAGATTCCAGCGCCTGCTTCAGCGCTTCCTCCGTTGGTGCATCGCTGCGCGATTGCGCGCGAGCTTCCACCGCGCCCGCGTAGGCCTGGCGCGCATCCCAGAGCAGCTCCCAAGCCGCAACGTCTTCGGCGTGGCCGATCCAGACGTCGAAATTTGCGTTGATCCACGACGCCGGGAAAATTCCACCGGTGGTCGGAATATTTTTCGTGGCGGCAATCGCTTCGCTGGCGGTGAGCGCGCGAAAATCCTGATCGCCGGCGATGCGTTTGTAAAACTGACGAAGAAATTCGCGGCCGTTTCGGTCGTAATATTCCCAGGCGTTCTCGCCGTCCAGAAAAATACAAACCGTCAGCGGGTCCGCGCTGTGGACACGATCGCCGATATGCCGCAGTCGGCCGTGCAAATCTGCCGCAGCGGCGTTCGCGTCCATACGGCTGTAAACAAAGCCGATCAGATCGGAGAGTTGATGATCGCGGAACAATCCAGTGATGCCATTGCCGCCGATTTGTACGCGCCACGGTTTGTACAAACGATCGGCGTTCGCGGGGATGCCGTTGGTGTCGCGGAAGAAACCCACGTTGAGGGTGCGGCCGAGCACACCTTCATCGGTGCCGAACCATTGAAACCCCTCTTCCATGGCAATCGTGAGGGTTTGATCGGAAACCGAGCCTTCGGAGGGCCACAGTCCGGCAGGTCTTGAGCCGAAAACGCGCTCATGGTACTGACGGGCGCGCCGCAATTGCTCGCGCGCATCGTCGGGATAGCGGTACGCGCGACGAGGCAGGGGCGTTCCCGGATTTGCAACGCGTGCAATGTCGGAATCACATACCAGAGGAAGGATGGGATGGTAAAAAGGAGTGGTGCTGATTTCGATCTGACCGCTCTGGGCGGCCTGGCGATAGATGGGAAGAACCAGGTCCAAAATTTCTATGTGCTTGGCTTGGAGCGCGGCTTTGTCGCCCTCGGTAAAATCCTTGCCCTTGTTCGCGAGGCGGCTGACTACGTCATCGGTGGTGAACCACTCTTCGTCCATCCACGCAAGTTGAGAAAGTACTTGAAGGTCGCGCCAGTCGCGCGGCGTGAAGGTCACCAGAGCCTGGGCGCCACCCGCTGGCCGCGACCATTCCAGGAGTTCGACAAATCGCGGCCATCGCGACAACAATCTTTCGTGATTGATCTGAAAAGCGCGCGCGAGAATCTCGACTTTATCTTCGCGCGTCAGGCTGTCGGTGTTTTTGAAGGCCAGCGCGAACCAGGGCTCGTCGAATTTCCCGCTGGCGTATTCCTCGATCTGCATGCCGAGGGAAGGCACAACGTTGAAGGTGGCATGAAACCCGGGCGTTTCCTGAAGCACGCGAACCATGCCCCAGTAGTCCTTGACCGCGTGAAGGCGAGTCCACGGAAGAACGTAGCGACCGGTCTCGGGGTCGCGATATTGGGGCTGGTGCATATGCCACAAGACCACCAGATGAATGCGATTCATCGCGCGCGTCCCGGCCACGCGAGAGCGGCGCTCGTGCTACACTCACCGCTCTTGTCATGCGCATCCTGGACCGCTACATTGTCCGCGAAGTTTTTCGTCATGCGTTCCTTGGACTCGTCGTTTTTACCTTTGTTTTCTTCGTTCCACAGCTTGTCCGGCTGACGGCGTTATTCGTCCGGCACACCGGCTCGGGCACGCAAATCGCGGAATTATTCCTGTGCATCTTTCCCGGCGTTTTCGCGTTCACGACTCCAATGGCCATCCTCATCGGTGTGCTTCTGGGCCTCGGCCGGATGTCCGCAGACAGCGAAATCATTGCCTTGTCCGCGCTGGGCATCGGACGCCGGCGAATTTTAGTGCCCGTCGGAGTGTTGGCGGCGACGGGCGCGGCGGTGACACTGGCGATGACGTTGTGGCTGGCGCCGCTGGCGCTGAAAACTTTGCGCGGTCTCGAAACGGAACTCGGCGCATCGCAATTGAATTTCGCCGTGCAGCCGCGCGTCTTCGACGAGCGCTTCCCCCATGAGGTTCTTTACGTAAACGATATTTCCGCCAGTGGCACGCAGTGGCGGGGCGTATTTCTTGCGGAGGCCGGCGGAGAAAACGGCTCACGTTTGACCCTCGCGGAGAGCGCCATTGTAATCGCAGCGCCGAAGCAGGGCAAGTTAGAGCTTCACTTGATGGGTGGAACGACGCACGATTTCGACCGCGCCGATCCCGACCACTATTCGGTCACCGCGTTCGGCCAGAGTGATTGGCCGATTGAGGTCATGGGATTGATGCCTGCCCAGCAGGCACGACAGATCAAGAACGACGAGCGATCGGTGCACGAGCTGGCCGCGGAGAATGGCCCGAACTGGCGCGAAGCGCGTGTGGAATTGCAGCGGCGATTCGCGTTCCCAGCGGCGTGCTTTGCTTTCGCGCTGATTGGCGTGCCTATCGGAGCGCAGCCACGCCGCGGCGGACGAGCGGCCGGATCGCTAATCGCGGTATTGCTGATCGCAGGCTACTACCTGATGCTGATCTTTGGCAGCGGACTGGCGCGCGAAGGCACGCTGCCCCCATTGGTAGGCTTATGGATGGCCAACGTTCTCCTGGTGATCTGCGGACTGGCGCTGCTACCGCGGATGGAACAGTTTCACGGGGAAATACGATGGTTTCTGTGGATGGGCCGTCTGCGCGCGTGGCTGCGGTTGCGACGGCTGCGACGCTCACGAGCCCGTGCGGCCGCCGCGCGTGCGGCGAACGGAGTGCGACCGCAGAGCGAACCGGCCACGCAGACCAGTGGCAGTTTTCCGCGGTTAATGGACCTTTATCTGCTGCGCCGCTTTTTTTCGTACTTCCTGCTGCTGATGGCGGCGTTCGTTTTTCTTTTCGAGGCGTTCACTTTTTTTGAGCTATTGGACGATATCGCGCGTCACCGCGTCCCGTTCTTGATCGTGATCGACTACTTCCGCAACCTCACGCCGTACCTTCTCTACCAGCTGGCACCGCTGGGCGCGATGGTCGCGGCGCTGGTAACGGTCGGCGTGATGAGCAAGAACAACGAGATCGTAGCGTGCAAGGCCAGTGGGATCAGCCTGTATCGGCTGGCCGGTCCGCTACTTCTTGCCGGTGTCGTCCTGGCCTCCGCGATGATCCTGGTGGACGATACGTATCTGCCCTATGCCAACCAGCGGCAAGATGCGTTGCGAAACCAAATCAAGGGACGGCCGCCGCAGACCTACAAACAGCCGCAGCGGTGGATCTTTGGCGACAACGCGAAGATCTATAACTACGATTTGTTTGATCCCAACCAAAACCTGTTTGGTGGACTAAGCGTCGTGGAAATTGATCCGACCACGTTCCAGGTGCGCCGCCGAGTGTTTGCGTCGCGCGCGCAGTGGTCGGATGCGCAGAATTTGTGGGTGCTGGAATCTGGCTGGGTGCGAGATTTCTCGGACGGCACGATCACGAAGTACGACCGCTTCAATGTTAAAGATTTACCTGAACTCACGGAACCGCCCTCTTACTTTCATCGCGAGGTGCGCCAAGCGTTTCAGATGAACTGGAGCGAGCTGAGACGATATATTGATGGGCTGCATCGGGCGGGGTTTGATGTGTCGGCGTTGACGGTACAGTTGCATCGCAAGCTGGCGTTCCCGTTGATCGCGCCGATCAGCATGCTACTGGCATTCCCTTTTGCCTTTCTGGTTGGAACGCGAGGGGCAATTGGCGGTGTGGCGATTGGAGTGGGAATCGCGATTTTGTATTGGCTGGGAGCGGAATTGCTGACGGCTATGGGCGGAGTCGGGCAACTGCCGCCTTTGCTGGCCGGTTGGGCGCCGGATATTATTTTCTTTTTTCTGGGGTTGTATTTCTTCTTCAAGATGCCGACGTGAGCCGGAGATCATGAATATAGAAGTACGGCAGGCTGAATACCCGTCCGTCGAGGCTCTGCGGGAATTGTATCGAGCGGAAGCACAGTGCCAAATCATTTGCGACGGCGATCTGCCGAGGGGGCTGGCCGACCCATTTCTGGTTTTGCTGGATGGGCGCGTTGCCGGCTACGGCGCTGTGCGGAATCGAATCGACCAGGGCCGGCTGACGGAGTTCTACTTGCTGCCCTACGCTCGGGCCGAGGCCCCAGTGATGTTTCGCGAATTACTGCGCGCCAGCGGCACCAAGGAAATTGCCGCACAAACCAATATGCCGTCGTTATTGATGTTGCTTTACGACTACGCGACGGACATTACGACCGAGAAAATCCTGTTTGAAGACACACTTATTTCAAATTTGACTTGCCCGGACGGGCTGGTTCGACCTGCTCTAGACGGCAAAAATAGCCCCGATCCTGGCTCGCCTTGGGCAGTCGATGTAGAAGGTGCCTTGGTGGCAGCGGGTGGTTTCCTCTGCCACTACAATCCGCCGTATGCCGACATATACATGACCGTGGCGGAGGACGCGAGACGCCGGGGCTATGGAAGTTATCTGGTCCAGGAGTTGAAGAAGATCTGCTACGAAGCCGGAAAGAAACCGGGAGCTCGGTGCGATCCGAGAAATACTGCTTCCCGAAAATCGTTGGAGAAGGCCGGATTTCTGGCGTGCGGGCACCTGCTAGTGGGTCAGGTCGTTACCAATAATGGGTGAATACCTTTCGGAGCGGAGTTGCCGGTGAAGCCATGTGTCGCCGCGCCGACAACTCCAGTATTCATTGAGATTCGCTTACGAAATCGCGGAACATTCCTGAGAATTTACTTCCGCTTCTTTTTGGCGTTTTGCTTTTCTTCCACTACTGCTTGAGCTGCGCCCAGTCGTGAGATAGGAACGCGGTACGGCGATGCGCTTACGTAGTCCATGCCGACTTGGTGGCAGAACTTTACGCTGTCGAGGTCGCCACCGTGTTCGCCGCAGATTCCTACCTTGAGCTTGGGGCGGCTCTCGCGACCCTTCTCGATTCCCCACCGGATGAGCATGCCGACACCTTTGGTGTCGAGCGATTGGAATGGATCGGATGCGAAGACGCCGGCTTTCTTTTCGTCGACGTAGTCGGGGAGGAAACGACCGGCGTCGTCGCGGGATAGGCCCATCGTGGTTTGGGTGAGGTCGTTGGTGCCGAAGGAGAAGAATTCAGCGAGCTCGGCAATTTCGTTGGCGAGCAATGCGGCGCGTGGCAGCTCGATCATAGTGCCGACCGAATATTCAAGTTTTACTCCAGATTTCTTGATCAGGTCGTCGGCAACTCGACGCGTAGCTTGTTCGAGGATGGAGAATTCTTTTTTGTCGAGAGTGAGGGGGTGCATGATCTCAGGTAAAACTTTAATACCTGCCTTCTTGCACTCGATGCCCGCTTCGATGATCGCGCGGACTTGCATCTCCAGAATCTCGGGATACGTGATGGCCAGGCGGCAGCCACGATGGCCAAGCATCGGATTGGATTCGTGAAGTTGCTCGACTCGGCGAGCCACGACGTCGGGACTGAGTCCGAGGTCCTTGGCGAGCTCCTCCTGTTTCTTGCGATCGTGCGGGACGAATTCGTGAAGTGGCGGATCGATCAGACGTATGGTGACCGGGAAGCCGTCCATGGCTTTGAAGATGCCGACGAAGTCGCGGCGCTGGAATGGCAAAAGTTTATCTAAAGCTTTAACTCTGGCTTCCTTGTCATCCGCCAGGATCATCTCTTGAATGGCGCGCTGGCGTTCCTGGCCCTTCTCTGGAAACTCAAAGTCGGTGAAGAACATGTGTTCGGTGCGGCAGAGGCCGATGCCTTGCGCGCCAAACTCGCGGGCCTTGCGAGCGTCTTGCGGTGTGTCGGCATTGGTGCGAATACCCAGGCGGCGAACGCTATCGCCCCACTTCATCAGTGTTTCGTAGGCTGGCGGAAACTTGGGCGTGACCAGGTCCATCTGGCCGGAATAGACGACTCCTTCTCCGCCGTCGAGAGTAATCCACTCTCCCTCTTTCACAGTCTTCCCGCCGACCGTCATGGTCTTCGACTTGTACTCGATGTTGAATTTTTCGGCACCGACGATGCAGCATTTGCCCCAACCGCGGGCGACGACCGCTGCGTGACTGGTCTTACCGCCCGTGGCGGTAAGGATGCCTTGGGCTACGGCCATGCCGCCCACGTCTTCGGGGCTGGTTTCGCGGCGGACGAGGATGACCTTCTCGCCTTTCTTGGCCCACTCCTCCGCGTCGTGCGCGGAAAAGACTATCTTGCCTACCGCGGCGCCTGGGACGGCGTTGATGCCGCCGCCGAGAATTCTGGATTCGAGGGATTTTTTGTCGAGCTTGGTGTCGATCACCGGGTAGAAGAGGCGCTCGATATCTTCGGGCTTGATGCGCATGAGCGCTTCTTCCTTGCTGATCAGCTTCTCGTTGGCCATGTCCACGGCCATCTGGAATGCGGCTGAAGGAGTGCGCTTTCCGGTGCGCGTCTGCAGCATATAGAGCTTGCCGTCTTCGACGGTGAACTCCATGTCTTGCATATCGTGGAAGTGTTTCTCAAGTTTTTCTCGAACTTTCTCGAGTTGCCCGTAAACCTTGGGCATAATCTTTTTCATTTCGGTGAGGTGCATCGGGGTGCGGATGCCAGCTACCACGTCTTCGCCTTGGGCGTTGACGAGGTAGTCGCCGTAGAAGACCTTTTCGCCGGAGCTGGGGTTGCGAGTGAAGCAGACACCGGTGCCGGAGTTGTCTCCGGTATTGCCGAACACCATTTGCATTACGTTGACGGCGGTGCCGAGGAGGCCGGTGATTTTTTCGACGCGACGGTAGGTTACTGCCTTTTCCGCCATCCACGAACCAAACACGGCGCCGACGGCGCCCCAAAGTTGCTCGATGGGATCTTCGGGGAAATCCTTGCCGGTCTTTTCACGGAAGAAAGCCTTGTACTCGCGTACAAGTTCTTTCCAGCCGCTGGCCGGTACGGCGGTGTCATCTTTTACTCCGAGGCGCTGCTTCATGGCGTGGAGGCGGTCCTCCAGGTCCCCTTTGGGTAACTCCATCACAACACTGGAATACATTTGGACGAAACGACGGTAGGCATCGTAGGCGAAGCGCTCGTTGTTGACGCTGGCGGCGAGACCCTGGACGGAGCGGTCGTTGAGGCCAAGGTTAAGGATCGTTTCCATCATTCCGGGCATGGAGCGCGCGGAACCGGAGCGCACGCTAACGAGCAGAGGGCTTTTGGAGTCGCCGAGCTTCTTCTTGGTGACCTTTTCGAGCTTGGTGACGTTTTCGGCGACTTGTTTTTTGAGCTCGGCGGGATATTTTTTGCCGTTCTTGTAAAAATAATCGCAGGCTTCCGTAGAGATGGTGAAGCCAGCCGGCACGGGAAGGCCGATCTTGGTCATCTCAGCGAGGCCTGCGCCCTTTCCGCCCAGGAGGTCGCGCCAAGTGCTGTCGCCTTCCGCCTTACCTGCTCCGAAGAAATAAACCCATTTAGTCACTGTGTCCCTCGCGTTTGATTTGTGGTGAAACAGAACCCGATAAAAACCATCGTTACAACGGCTTTTGTACGACGACATTAAAGCGGTATTTGAATTGTCGGCGTGCCGACGGACCGCCGACGAAGAGCGGCGTCGATATTAAATTACAACTTTACATTTCAGCGGCGCTCATCTGCACCAATCTCTGAGAAGTCGGCAACCGTCGTGAATTCCCGCAAGAGTTCCGCCAGCAGGGATAGGCGATTGTTTCGTACAACCTCGTTGTCCGCCATCACCATAACTTCCTCGAAGAAGCGGTCGACGGACTTGCGCAGGCCGGCGATGCGATCGAGAGCTTGTTCGTAGTGCCCGGCCCTCTTCTCGGCCTGAACCTTGGCTGCAGCCTCCCGGCCGGCTGCAAAGAGTTCCCGTTCGGCGTCGTTTTCGAAAAGGCCGGGATTCACCGTGACACCGTTTTTGAGGTTGGCCTTCTCGATAATCTTTCGGATCCGTTTGAACGAGACCGTGAGCGGTTCGAAGTTTTTGGATTTGCGGATGGCGCGAAGGGCGATTAGGCGCTTGTGGGCATCGACCAAATCGTCGGCACCGGCGCGGAAGACGGCGTTCACCTCGTCGTAGGAGAAACCGAAGCGCTCGCGGAAGACGAACCTGGCGCGATCGAGAATGAAATCTAATACTTGAGATTCTTGAGCTGAAGTGACGGCGCGCTTAGGCGGGTGGGCGTGAAGTGCTTTGGCTGCGGACTTAATGGCCAGCGACAAAGATAGAGGTAATTTTTTGTCAAGTATGACTTTAACTATGCCGAGGGCAGCCCGGCGCAAAGCGTAAGCATCACTTGAACCGGTCGGCACGATGCCTACGGCGAAGCAGCCAACGATGGAGTCGAACTTGTCCCCCAGGGCGATGCAGCATCCGATGAGATTGCGCGGGATGGGATCGTCGAGACCGACGGGACGGTAGTGGTCGTAGATGGCGTCAGCGACATCATCGGGTTCGCCTTGCGCACGGGCGTAAAGACCGCCAACGATTCCCTGGAGTTCGGGGAACTCTCGTACCATTTCCGTGGCGAGATCGCACTTGGCTAGTTCGGCGGCACGGTCCGCGTCGGCAATATGGGCTTGCGGAATGCCGAGGTTGGACCACTGTTCCATGAGCCAGCGGGAGATGGCGCGGGTGCGTTCGACCTTGTCGGCATAGCTGCCGAGGCGGGATTCGTAGGTGACCTTGGCAAGTTTCGGGAGATAGTCGGCGAGCCGACATTTCTGGTCGGCGGTCCAGAAAAATTGCGCGTCGGCGAAACGAGCACGGAGGACACCTTCGTGACCGGCACGCACCAAACCCTTGCGGTCCTTCGCGAGATTGATTACCGCGAGAAAACTCGGCGCTAGTTCCCCATTTCGTTTTTCGAGGGCGAAATATTTTTGGTGGCCGCGCATCACGGTGATCAAGATCTCGTCCGGCAGGCTGAGGAATCGGGGATCGAAGGCGCCCTCGATGACGGTTGGATATTCGTTCAAGTAGGTGACCAGCTTCAAGAGCGGGGTGTCTTCGTGAACGCGATTGCCGCTTTTCTTTGTGTGGGCGGCAAGCTCGCGGTCGATCTTGGCGCCGCGCTCGGCCGGCCGCACGATCACACCATTGGCGGCGAGCTTCTTTTCGTAGTCGGCGAAGCCGCGAACGCGAATATCAGACGAGCCCAGGAACCGGTGGCCACGGGTAATGTCGCTAACGGCGATGCCGCCAAAGGAGAACTTCAGGGGTTTGCCCCCCAGAATGGCGACAATCCAGCGAATCGGGCGGATGAAGCGGGCGCCATCCAGGCCCGTCCAAGTCATGGAGCGGGGCCAGGAAAGGTCGTGGATCGCGCGCGGAAGGATTTCGGTGAGTATCTGCTCGGATGTGCGTCCGCGCTTGACTTGTTTGGCGGCGAGATATTCGCCCTTGGGAGTCTGGACGATGAAGACATCCACGAGGCGGATGCCCTGTTTTTCGGCGAAGCTGACAGCAGCACGGGTCGGCTCGCCGATTTGGTCATAGCCGACAGACTTTGGTGGGCCGGTGACTTCATTGACGACGTCGGCTTGTTTGGCTGGGAAACCTGTAGCGTGGACCGTCAGGCGGCGCGGGCCACTGAAGGTCTCGACGGCTATGCCTTGGATCAAGTTCTCAGCGGTCAGCAATTTCTCAAGATTTACTTTCAATTCCTCTTCTGCGCGCGGAAGCATCCCGGCGGGGATTTCTTCGCAGCCGATTTCAAACAAGAGGTCCATCTTCTTTTCTGGGGCGGCGAGCGGCTTGCGAACAGGCTTGTTCATGCACGCACCTCGCGACGCAGGGCGGAGCCACCAATTTGTTGGAGGTATGCGGCGGCGGTCTTGCACGCCACGCCCCGGACACGGCCCATTAGCGCGGCGCGCTCGGTGGTCGAGATTACGCCGCGGGCATCCATTAAGTTAAAGAGGTGGGAACACTTTAAGCAGTGGTCGTAGGCGGCCAGCACGGGAAACCGATTGGCCTTGTCTCCTTCCAGGCCTGCGAAAGTTTCAAGTAGTTCTTTAGCTTGTTTCTCGTGCAGATCGAACTCGCTGCGAATTGCACCGGCATCGCTGCGATCGAAACTGTACTCGGAGAATTGCTGCTCTTCGGCCAACCGGATATCGCCGTACGTTTTGTCGGCCGACCAGCGGATGTCATAGACGCTCTCGACGTTCTGGAGGAAGGCGCAGATGCGCTCAAGACCATAGGTGAGTTCGACCGAGATGGGATCGAGGTCAATGCCCCCGCTCTGCTGAAAGTAGGTGAACTGGGTGATCTCCAGCCCGTCGAGAAGAACCTGCCAACCGATGCCCCACGCACCGAGGGTCGGGGATTCCCAGTTGTCCTCCTCGAAACGGACATCGTGTTCCTTAAGTTCAATACCGAGTGCGGCGAGACTTTTTAGATATAGATCTTGAACATCGACAGGGGCGGGTTTAAGTATTACTTGAAATTGCGTGTGCTTATAGAGACGGTTTGGATTTTCGCCGTATCGACCGTCGGCGGGCCGACGACTCGGTTGCACGTAGGCAACTCGATACGAGGAAGGACCGAGGACACGCAAGAAAGTTTCCGGATGCATGGTACCCGCACCTACTTCAATATCGTACGGTTGCTGCAGGACGCAGCCCTGTCGAACCCAGAATTGAGAAAGCTTCAAGATCAGGTCCTGGAAGGTTAGTCTGATCGGCTTGCTATCAAGTTTCACTTTAGTTTTCAAGTCGTCTCCAGCAGCGTCCTCGTGTGCAGCCTTCGTTCGGTGTGATGCTCGATCCAGTCCAGTGCCGCTTCGCGTAACTCTCTCGCAGCAGACTTGAGGGACGCCGCGCTTTCAATCCGGTCGAGACGCTGGGTGGCGAAAGTTTCCGCTAGCTGGCGTCCCGGTAGATGCAAGGGCCTCATGCCATGGCGCCGGCACTTCTCGCAAAAGAGCCCGGGCTCCCAGGGAGCGTAAAACGCCTCGGCAGAGCCAAACACTTCGGCGCAGGCCGAGCACCGGTCAAACTGCGGAAGCCAACCGCCAAGGCGGACAGTCCAAAACGCGAAGTAGCTGAGCGGCAGAGACCAGTTGCCGGTTCGTTCGATCTCACGCGCTGCGAGCAGAATAAGCCGGAACATCGGTTCGGCAACTTCATGCTCGGGCAAGACCTGCTCGGAAATCTCGCTTACAACGGCCAACCCGGTACTGAGCTCGTAGTCGCTCTGTGACTTATTAAACGACTCGATCAACTCGCACTGCTGAATGCGGACGAGATCGCGCGTTTCCTTCTCGACGTACCAAATCTGCACGTGAGAGAGAATTTCCAGCGTGGAGCCATAGCGGTTCTTGATGCGCCTCGCCCCGCCGGCAACACCACGGATGCGGCCGGACGTACGCCCAACAAAACTGACGAGGCGATCGGCCTCGCCCAGAGGGTACGTTTTTAAGATGATGGCTTCCGTTTCCCGGGCGGGCATTCGTTGTCGGCGCGCCGACGCTACGTCGAACGCGATACCAAAACCTGTCCGAACCGCGCGCACACGCGGAACTATTTTACTTATCATACGTGCAAACGCGACGCAATTCTTTCCGGCGAAAAAACGCCACGAACCACTAAATATCTTTTCAACATTGGCCCGGTTCTATTGCGAGCCCGAACGTCCGTGTGCTCACACGCTTTCACCAGCTGCGGACATTGCTCGATTCCGCGCGCGGAAGCGTCGTTGTAGAGGGCTTGCATACTGTCCTCGTTTGAGGCCGGCCGGTGCTAAACCGCCTCAGAGAGTTTCGATTATCCTCCAAATCTCGCGGGGATGCCCACTTCTCACCGCGAGCCTTGATCGCCGGAATCTGCGCGATCTGAAGCCTCAAGCGTTTCTTTTGATTAACGGAGTCGTTGCTATGGCGGACGCATTGCAAAACTCCTTCTGTCCCGAGCGGACGTCTACGACATTCTGTTAACCACACCTTTTGATTATCGGACACGACGCAAACGCTATTTTGCATTTCGCGCCATTTCGGCTACT
>Ga0137403_10005211_pt1 | contig 15110 bp, 12 predicted proteins | sample CZOMad2_1_16fung_FD_122057 | JGI IMG/M metagenome (GOLD analysis project Ga0137403, IMG submission 122057) | Vadose zone soil fungal communities from Angelo Coast Range Reserve, California, USA - CZOMad2_1_16fungal (Hybrid Assembly) | ecosystem: Environmental > Terrestrial > Soil > Vadose zone... | reverse complement strand
CACGCCCTCGCCCGCCTGCGGGTTGCCGTCGATGAGGATGCGCCGTGCCCGCAGCTCATCGAGCGATTCGCGATGGCCGGGCACGCGTGCGTTGATCGCCTCATAGTAGGTTTCCGGCGTGTTCTGGAACGCTACGCCGTGCGCGCGCAGCACATCCACCGTGTGATAGATGTCATCGGTCGCGAGCGCGATGTGCTGGATGCCTTCGCCGTGATACTCGCGCAGGTATTCCTCGATCTGACTCTTGTCGTCCTGGGACTCGTTGATCGGGATGCGGATCTTGCCGCACGGGCTCGTCAGGGCGCGCGACAGCAGCCCGGTGCGCTTGCCTTCGATGTCGAAATAGCGGATTTCGCGGAAGTTGAACAGTTTTTCGTAGAAGCCCGCCCACAGGTCCATGCGGCCGCGCATGACGTTGTGCGTCAGATGGTCGATGCGTACGAGTCCTGCGGGTTCGGTTCCGGGCGCCGGGGTCACGGGGCGGAAATCAACGTCGTAGATGGAGCGCTCACCGTACAGATCCACCAGATAGATCAGCGAGCCGCCGATTCCCTCGATGCAGGGGATATTGAGCTCCATCGGACCTGCGCTCTGCGGTCCCGGCTGCGCTCCGAGGTCCACCGCCCGGCGGTAAGCCTGGGCCGCATCCCGCACCCGGAACGCCATCGCGCACGCCGACGGCCCGTGCGCCCGCGCAAACCCCTGGGCGAAGGAAGCCGGCTCCGCGTTGATGATGAAATTGATCTCGCCCTGGCGGTGCAGCGTCACGTTCTTCGAGCGGTGCCGGGCTACGACCGGGAAGCCGAGCCGCTCGAACAGGCTGCGCAGCAGCTGCGGGTCGGGCGCGGTGTACTCGACGAACTCGAAGCCGTCCGTACCCATCGGGTTGTCGGCAGATTGGCTCATGATTTCGGGGCAGGTCACAAGTTGCGGCCGCAGCCATTATAGGGCCGTGGAACCGGCGGGCAGCACATGACTGTATAATCGCGCGCCCGCGCCTTTGCGTTGCAGACGGTAAGCCCCAAGTTCGAGATCAAGTAGTGCTCCTGGATGACTGAGCATGCACGCGCAAGTTTCCTCTGCTGACGACAATCGGCTGCTGCGCAGCATTCCCGCCGCCCGCGTGGCGCTCATCGAGCGCATCGCTGCCGCCGGCCGTGCGCGCGAGCGCGGCGGCCGGACCGAGTTGCAGCAGCGCTTCCTGCGAGCCTACTTCCGGGGGGTCGGGGAGGAGGATCTGGCCGAGCGCGCCCCCCGGGTGCTCGCCGGTGCGGCGCTCAGGCATCTCGAGTTCGGCGCGCGCCGGGCGGCCGGCCAATCGCTGGTCCGCGTGTTCAATCCCGAGCGCGAGCGCGATGGCTTCGAGTCCGCGCGCACGCTGGTGTTGACCGTCACGGATGACATGCCGTTCCTCGTCGACTCGCTCGGCATTGTGTTCGGGCGCGCGCAACTCGCGATTCACCTGATCGTGCATCCGGTGCTGGAAGCCCGGCGCGACGCGCGTGGACGGCTCATTGACATAGGCTCCAATGGAGCGCAGGCCGCGCACCCGGAATCCTGGCAGCTCTACGAGATCGAGCGGCAGGCCGATCCGGCGCAGATCGAAAAGCTGCAGCGCGATATCGAGGCAACGCTCACGGACGTGCGCATCGCCGTCGATGACTGGAGGCCGATGCGCGAGCGAGTGCGCGCGATCATCTCCTCGCGGGCGGGATGGCGCACCTGGCGAAAGCCCGCGCGCATCGTGTACGGCATCTGGGCGTAACGCACGCGGTCGGCCTTCCAGGCGCGCAGGAACTCGGCGGTGGGCAGGGCCGCGTAGGGATAGCCCTCGGGATCGTGCATCCGCACCCGGTCGTGCTCGACCCCCAGCACCACCACGAAGTGATCGCTGCCCGAGAGCTGCGCGTGATGCGGCATGTAGCCGAGGCCGCCCATGTCGAGCGGCCCCGCCAGTACCGGCCCGCGCCCGGCCGCCTCGGCGAGGCGGGCGAGCGCGGCCTCGGGCGCGCCGTCGCGGTCCTCGCGGCACTCCCACCCGAGCGCCTCCAGCGCGGTGGTGATCCCCTGGTCCGGCGTGGCGACCGGCGAGCTGAAGTACACGAGCAGGTCGCGCCCGACCCGCAGGTAGAGCGTGCCGAAGGGCATCGTGGTCAGGCACTCGATGAAGCCGGGCTCGGGCAGCTCCGCGGCGGCGGCGCCCGATTCGCGCAGCGCCATGTAGACGCTGTTGGCGTAGCAGTAGGCGCCGTTGCCGGTGTAGCGGGTCACTGGATGGTCGCGGTGAGGGTCAGCGCCGTCTCCTCCGACGATTGCTGGGAACCGTAGCCGAGGATCTGCCGCGTGATCGCGTGGAGGCTGCCGCTGCTGCCGCCGAACTGCATTCGGCCGCCGCTCGGCACGATCAGCTCGGTCGCGGCCTCCACGACCTCGATCGTCCCGCCGCCCCCGGGGGTGAAGTAGCTGATCACCGGTGTCAGCGTCACCCGGACCTTGTTGCCGGGAAGGATCACCGGGCGCACCGCGAGCGCGGTGCCCACCCGCTGCCACGCGACGCCCTGGGCGACGTACCCCTTGCCGGACGCGTAGTCGTAGTAGTAGGCCATCTGCTGGTACGGGACGTCCTGCGCGACCAGGATCGAACCGGCGCCGCCGTCCTGCACCACCGTGAAGAGGCCGGCGGAGCGGGTGACGCGCGTGGTGGTGTCCTCCACCGCGAGGCCGCCCCGGCCGCGCACCCGCGGGTCGCCGCGGCGCTCCTGCACGACGATGTTCCCCTGCCCCTGGACGCCCTGGCGGGCCCCCTGGGTCTGCTGCTTGAACTCGAGCAGCACCTTCACGTTGCGGCCGCTCTGGGCGCCGACGGGCGCCGCGACCGCCAGCGCCGCCAGCACGAGCCCGGTGACGAGAAGCCGGCCCGGCGCGCTCACCCCGGGATCTGCGCCTCTTCGGGCAGGCGGTCCCAGACCGGATTCCACTCGGGCAGCGTGAGCCCGACCGCGCCCGCCTTCTCCGCGACCTCACGGGCGAAGGCCTGACGGACCTCGTCGTTGTCGCGCAGCTTGAGCCGGTACTTCCGGTAGAGCACGTTCTTGGCCGAGCCCGGCCGCCCGAAGATGTTCATCGTCCGGATGTACCACTTGTTGAGCGTGGACTGCGCCTCGTCGCGCGTCTTGGCATCCTCGGCGAGCCGCTTCACCCAGAACTCGCCGTGGCGGATGTGGAACTTCTCTTCCTTGAAGATCCCCTCGATCGCGCGCACCCAGGGCCCGTAAGAGCAGGTGCGCACGTCCTCGAGCTGGTGGCCCGCGCCGCGATCCATGCAGAAGTTGAAGAAGGTGAAGTCGCTCCAGGTGTCGATCGGGTAGTAGAAGATGTTGACGCGCTTGTCGGCGGTGATCCGCGCGGTGCCGATGTCGGCGTCGTTGGCGACCCGCATCGTGAAGGCCTCGTCGTGGGCCCGCACGTGCGCCTCCACGTCCACGCCCAGGTCGGCGAGGAGCCCGTACATCACGGTGGCGTGGCGGAGCTCGTCCTTCACGATCTGGGCGACCACGTGCTTCTCCTCCACTCCGGGCGCCTTCGTGATCCACGGCACGTACCCGTAGCCGCCCGCCAGCTCCGAGTCGGCCTGCATGGTCATGAGGTGGATGAGGTTCTCGCGGTAGGTCTCCGTCATCTCGTCGGGGGACTCGATGCGCTCCCCCGCCTCGATGCGGGCCAGCAGCCGGGCTTCGTCGCGCTCCGCCATGACTATCTCCTTTCCACGACCCGCACCGCCTTGCCTTCGCTGCGCGGGATGGTCTTCGGTGCCACAACCGCGATCTCCGGATTGAGCCCCAGGTGACCCCGCAGACACGCGGCCACCTGTGCGGACAGCGCTGCGAGCCGGGCGGGCGCGGCCTCGAAGCCGCCCCACTCGCGCACCACGCGCTCCTCCGGCTCCACCTGCACCGCCAGCGTGGGGAAGGCCTCGCGCCGGTCCACCACGAGCTGGTAATGCGGGGCCAGGTCCGCCACCGTCAGGAGCACCGCCTCGAGCTGCGAGGGATAGACGTTGACCCCCTTGATGATCAGCATATCGTCGGTGCGCCCCTTGACGCGCGCCATTCGCACCGTGGTCCGCCCGCAGCGGCAGGGCCCGGGATCGAGCCGCGTGACGTCGCCGGTGCGGTACCGGATCATCGGGAGGGCTTCCTTGGTGAGCGAGGTCAGCACCAGTTCGCCCTCCTCCCCGGCGGGCACCGACGCCCCGCTCCCCGGGTCGATGATCTCGGGGAGGAAGTGGTCCTCGTTGACGTGCAGGCCGTCGCGGGCCTCCACACATTCGCCCGCCACGCCCGGCCCGATGATCTCGCTGAGCCCATAGAAGTCCATCGCCGGGCAGCCCCAGAGCGCCTCGAGCTGCGCGCGCATCGCATCGGTCCACGGCTCGGCGCCGAAGAGCCCGTACGCGAGGCCGATCGCGCGCGGGTCGCTCCCCTGCTCCCGCAGGCTCTCGCCGATGTAGAGGGCGAAGGACGGCGTGCAGGCCAGGCCCTGCGGGCGGAAGTCCTGGAGCAGGAGCATCTGGCGGAGCGTGTTGCCCGAGGAGACGGGCACCACGGTGAGCCCCATGTGCTCGGCCCCGTCGTGGAAACCGAGGCCGCCGGTGAAGAGGCCGTAGCCGTAGGCGATCTGGATGAGCTGGCCGGGCTCGGCCCCCGCGGCCGCGAGCGCCCGCGCCATGACCTCCCGCCAGATGCGGAGGTCGTTCCGCGTATAGCCCACCACGGTGGGCTTGCCCTTGGTGCCGGAGGAGGCGTGGATGCGGATGACCTCCTCGCGCGGCACCGCGAAGAGCCCGAACGGGTAGTGCTGGCGCAGGTGGTCCTTCACCGTGAAGGGCAGCTCGGCGAGACGGTCGAGCGTCACCGCCTCGTCCTTCACCCCGGCCGCGGCGAGCGCGTCACGATAGAAGGGCACGCGCGCGCGGGCCCAGGCGACGGTCGCCCGCAGCCGCTCGGTCTGGAGCGCCCGCATCGTGGCGCGGGACCCGGTCTCGGCGTCGCGGTTCCAGATCATGGGTTCAACCCACCGGGGCTCAGCTCACCGCCACGCGCCGCACCAGCCAGCCCTGCCGCTCGAGGAACCGGGCCATGGTCTCGAGCGTGCGCGGATCGGCGGAGGATTCGAGGCTGATGCGGTCCGGCAGGACATAGCGGACCTCCGGATAGGACACGAGCACCCGGAGCAGCGTCCGCACGCGGGGATCCCACGAGAGCAGCCCGTGGTGCCCGGGGCCGGCGGTGTGCGGATCCCAGTCGGTCTGGAATCCTACCCGCAGGTTGCGGCCGGTCGGCGGGACCGCCATCAGGGCCGCCGGGTCCGCAGGGCTTCGTAGTGCGCGACCATGGCCGCGGTCTGCCGGGGCGCCGCGAAGCGCGCCTCCACGAGTCGCCGCGCCGCCTGGCCCATGCTCACCCGCCGCCCGGCGTCCAGCAGCAGCCCGATGGCGGCGTCGGCCATCTCGCCGGTCTCCGCCTTGGTGAGGATCCCCGTCTCGCCGTCGGTCACTACCTCGTCCACGCCCGAGGCGCGCACCGCCACCGCGGGCAACCCGCAGGCGTGGGCCTCGGCCAGCACCAGCCCCTGCGTCTCCGTCTCGGACGCGAACAGGAACAGATCGGCGGCGCGGTAGTAGTCGGGCAGCGCCTCGCGCGCCAGGCCCCCGTGGAAGACGATGCGCCGCCGGGCCCGGCCCGCGGCGGCGCGCGCTTCGAGCGCCCGGCTGTAGCTGCCCTTGCCCACCAGGTGCAGCGTGGCGGTGGACACCGCGGCGGCCACCGACTCGAAGGCGTCGAGCACGCGCTCGAGACTCTTCTCGCGATCGAGGCGGCCGGTGTAGAGGCAGATCAGCCCGTCGGCGGGCAGCCCGAGACGATGGCGGGCGCGCTCCCGGCTGGCCGGGCTGAACAGCTCGAGATCCACCCCGGTGGGGATCACCGCGACCGGCGCGGCCACGCCGCGACGGCGCAGGGTGTCGGCCACGTGCTCGGAGGGCGCCACGATCAGGTCGGCGGAGTCAGCGAAGCGGCAGGCCAGACGCACCGCGAGGCTCCGCACCAGCCGCGGCGGCAGCGGCACGTAGTGCGCGTACTTCTCGTAGCGCGTGTGATAGGTGAAGACGAGCGGGCGCCGCTGCCGGCGGGCCAGGCGCCGACCGGTCAATCCCAACAGGAACGGATGGTGGACGTGGACGACGTCGAGGTCGAGCGCGCGGGCGACGCGCCCGAGGCGCCGCGAGACGGGCAGTGGCAGCGAGAAGCCCGGATAGGTCGGGGCGGGAATCGATGGATAGCGGAAGACGTAGGGCGGATCCGCCTGCGGCGGCTGGGCCGCGGGCGCGAAGACCCAGGTCCGGTGTCCGAGCGCCTCAAGCCCCTGCCGGAGGGTCTCGACGGCCGTCGCGACCCCGCCACGGAACGGCAGGTAGTTGTTGGTGAACAGCCCGACCCGCATCCACTACTCGTCCGGGCTCTTCGGGTCCTTGCCGCGCTCGATGCGGTCGAAGTCACCCGGCTTGAGCGCCTCGAGCCATTCCTTGATCTTGGCCTGGTCGTCGCCCTTGCCGGTGCCGATCTCGGTCTCCTTGGCCACCTCGACGTTGCGGGCCTTCTGGACGACATCCTCCTCCACGAAGATCGGCGCGCCTACTCGCAGAGCGAGGGCAATAGCGTCCGACGGCCGCGAGTCCACCGTGATGTCGGCGCTGCCCAGACGGAGATGGATGACCGCGTAGAAGGTATTGTCGCGGAGATCGTTGACCACGATCTTCTGCACCCGCGCGTCGAGCGACTCCAGGATGTTCTTGATGAGGTCGTGCGTCATGGGCCGCGGGGTGGAGATCTTCTCCAGCTCGAGCGCGATGGCGTTGGCCTCGAAAAGGCCCACCCAGATGGGGAGGGAGCGTTTCTCCTCCTCATCGCGGAGGATGATCATGGGCATGTTGGAGAGCGGATCGAGCGCGAGCCCCTTCACTTTCATCTCCAGCCACATGGTGCGCCTCCTAGGCCTCTAGCTCCCCACGGAGACTGTGCGGCAGGGCGCGAACGACGCGCACCGGCACCACGCGGCCCAGCAGGTCGCGACCTCCGGGATCGAAGTTCACCACTCGATTGCAGCGGGTGCGCCCGGCCGCCTCGCCCGCGTTCTTGCGCGAGACCCCGTCGACCAGGACGGGCAGCGTCCGGCCCTCGAGGCGCTGGCTGCGCGCCGCGCCCACCCGGCCCGCCGTCTCCAGGATGCGCCGGTTGCGGTCGGCCTTCACCTCTTCCGGCACCTGATCGTCCATCTCCGCCGCGGGCGTGCCCGGGCGGCGAGAGTAGCGGAAGGCGAAGACATTGTCGTAGCCGACTTCCTCGACCATCTCCACCGTCCGCGCGAAATCCTCTTCGGTCTCGCCGGGGAAGCCCACGATGAGGTCGGTGGAGAGCGCGAGGTCCGGTATCGTCGCCTGGAGCTCCGCGATCAGCTCGAGATAGCGGGCGCGGGTGTAGCCGCGATTCATCCGCTCGAGCACCCGGTCCGAGCCCGACTGCAGCGGCAGGTGCAGGTACTCGCAGACCTTGGGGACATCGCGGATGGCGCGGATGAGCCGGGGCGTGAGGTTGTAGGGATTCGAGGTCGTGAAACGGATGCGCTCGATGCCGTCGATGTCGTTCACGCGCTCGAGCAGGGCCGCCAGATCGGTGGGCGGGCTGAGATCCCGCCCGTAGGCATTCACGGTCTGGCCGAGGAGCGTGACCTCGCGGCACCCCGCCTCCGCGAGGCCGCGGATCTCGCCCACGATGGTATCGGGGGGATGACTACGCTCGCGGCCTCGAGTTGTCGGCACGACGCAGAAGGTGCAGTACTTCTCGCAGCCCTCCATCACGGTGACGAAGGCCTTCAGCCGCTGGCCACCCTCGGGCCGCGCGGTGATCTTCACCAGCGCGCCCTCGCCGGTCTCGAGCACCGGCCCCCGCCCCTGCTTCGCGCGGCCGACCAGCTCGGCGACCCGCGAGATGGCGGGCGAGCCGAACACCAGGTCGACGTAGGGCGCGCGCTCCTGGATCCGGCCCTTCTGCAGCTGCGCCATGCAGCCCATGACCCCGATGACCAGATCCGGCCGCTCGCGCTTGAGATGGCGCAGGATCCCCAACTGAGAGAAGACCTTGTCTTCCGCTTTCTCTCGAATCGAACAGGTATTGAGCAGGATCAGGTCGGCGTCTTCCGGGCGATCCGTGAGCTCGTACCGTTCCTGCTTGAGCAGGCCGGCCACCCGTTCGGAGTCATACTCGTTCATCTGGCAGCCGTAGGTGATGAGGTGGAGCTTGGACATCAGAGCGAAAACAGCCGCGAGGGAAAATTCCGCATAACTGTTCGGGACTTACGGTAGCACCCACCCCCCGGCATGTCAAACTACGAGGGACCGGTCAGACGGTTTCCTCGAAGACTCCGATGCGCCGGAACTTCTCGTGGCGCTCCTCGATCAGCTCGGCCTCCGACTTGGACTTGAGCTGCCAGAGCTGATCGCGCAGGGCGGCGCGCAGGCTGGCCGCGGCGGCCTCCCAGTTCCGGTGGGCGCCCCCCACCGGCTCGGGCACGATGGCGTCGATGACGCCCAGCTTCAGGAGATCGGGCGCGGTCACCCGCATCAGCTCGGCCGCCTCGGGGGCCTTCGCGGCGTCGCCCCACAGGATGGCCGCGCAGCCCTCGGGCGAGATCACCGAGTAGATCGCGTACTCGAGCATCAGCACCCGGTTGCCCACCCCGATGGCGAGGGCGCCCCCGCTGCCCCCTTCCCCGGTCACCACGCAGATCACCGGCGTCCGCAGGCCGGCCATCTCCCGCAGGTTGCGCGCGATCGCCTCGGCCTGCCCGCGCTCCTCGGCGCCGAGTCCCGGGTAGGCGCCGGGCGTGTCGATGAAGGTGATGATGGGCTTGCCGAACTTGCCGGCGAGCTGCATCAGCCGCAGGGCCTTGCGATAGCCCTCCGGATGCGGCATCCCGAAGTTGCGCGCGATGTTCTCGCGCGTGTCGCGGCCCTTCTGGTGGCCGATCAGCACCACCGGCTCGCCGTCGAAGGTGGCGAGGCCGCCCACGATCGCCTTGTCGTCGCCGAAGACGCGGTCGCCGTGCAGCTCGACCCAGTCCTCCAGCAGCAGGTTGACGAGGTCGAGGGTGTGGGGCCGCTTGGGGTGCCGCGCGATCTGAGCGCGCTGCCAGGCGGTCAGGCTCGAGTAGACGCGCTGCTGCTGGCGGCCGAGCCGCTCTTCGAGCTTCGCGATCTCGTCGCGCGCCTCGAGCGGCTCCTCCGACGCGCGCAGCTCCGCGATTCGGTTCTCGAGCTCGAGGAGCGGTTTCTCGAACTCAAGCTCGTCCGGCATACTCGACGAGTATACTGCCCGCCCCGAGCAGGCCTTCCACTTTCGTCACCAGGTCGGGCGCCGGGTCCACCGCAAGCTCCTTGATCCGCAGCACGACCTCCTGCTCGGGCAGCAGCACGTGGAGGAACAGCGGCGTGCGACCCTCGTGCTCGCGGCAGGCCGCCTTCACCGAAGCGAGCAGCTCGGGCAGGGCCTCGGCCGCCGCGTTCACCCGGATGCGGCAGGCGTGCGCGGAGGCGGCTCCCGCGCCGTTGCCATGGCCGTTGCCGGCCGGGGCCAGGTTGCCCATCGCTTCCTCCAGGGGCTTGATCTCCTCCGCGAGCACGACGCGGCCCTTGTCGCTGTCGTCCGCGCGGCCGCGCACGATCACGGGACCCTTGTGCCGGAGCGCCCCCGCGCAGCTCCGGTAGGGCTCGGGAAAGATCGTCAGGGGGATGCTGCCGTCCACCAGCTCGAGCGTGGCGAACGCCATGCGGTTGCCGCTCTTGGTCGTGCTCTCGCTGAAGGCGCTCACCTGCCCCAGCAGGAGCACGCGCGCGCCGGTCGAGCGCGCGGCCAGATCACCGGCGCTGAGCGCGCCGATCCGGCGCGCCATCTCCCGGTGCTGCTCGAGCGGATGGCCGGAGAGGTAGAAGCCCAGCACCTCCCGCTCGTAGGCCAGCATCTCTTCCTGGGGCCACTCGGGCACGCGGGCCGCCACCGCGGTGGGCGCCGCCGCCGGCTTGGCCCCGCCGCCACCCAGCACGTCGAAGAGCGAGACCTGCCCTTCCTCGCGGTCACGCTGCTGGCGCTGGCCGCCGTCCATCGCCTGGTCCAGCGCGGCGAGGAGGCCGGCGCGCGTGCTCTGCAGGGAGTCGAACGCGCCCGCCTTGATCAGGCACTCGACGACTCTCCGGTTCACCAGGCGCAGATCGACGCGGGCGCAGAAATCGTCGAGGCTGGCGAAGCGACCGTCCGCCTCGCGGGTCCGCACGATGGACTCGATCGCGGTGGCGCCCACGTTCTTGATCGCGGCCAGACCGAAGTGGATCGCCTCCCCGGCCACCGTGAAGTCGGCGCGCGAGACGTTGACGTCGGGCGGCTCCACGCGCAGGCCCATCGCGCGCGTCTCCTCCACGTACAGGACGATCTTGTCCGTCTTGTCCATTTCCGAGGTCAGCAGGGCGGCCATGAACTCGGTCGGGTAGTTCGCCTTGAGGTACGCGGTCTGGTACGCGACCACGCCGTAGCAGGCGGCGTGGGATTTGTTGAACCCGTAGCCCGCGAACTTCTCGATGAGGTCCCAGATGCGCTCGGCCTTCTTGCCGTCGATCTTGTTGGCCTTGCAGCCCGAGATGAACTTCTCGCGCTGGGTGGCCATCAGCTCGCGGTCCTTCTTCCCCATCGCCTTGCGGAGCGTGTCGGCCTCGCCGAGCGAGAAGCCGGCCAGGTCCGCGGCCAGCCGCATCACCTGCTCCTGGTAGACCATGATCCCGTAGGTCTCCTGGAGGACCTGCTCCATCAGCGGATGCTCGTAGGCGATCGCGGCGCGGCCGTGCTTGCGGTTGACGAAGTCCTCGATCAGGTCCATCGGACCCGGCCGGTACAGCGCCACCATCGCGATGATGTCCTCGATGCGCTGGGGCTTGAGGCGCTTGAGCGCGTCCCGCATCCCCGCCGACTCCAGCTGGAACACCCCGAAGGTGCGGGCCTCGGTGAGGAGCTGGTAGGTCTTGCCGTCGTCCAGCGGCAGGGCGTCGCCGTCGAGCGCGATCCCGCGCGACTCCTTGACCAGGCGCAGGGCGTCCGAGATCACGGTGAGGGTCTTGAGCCCCAGGAAGTCCATCTTGAGCAGGCCGAGCTTCTCGATCGGCCCCATCGCGTAGCCGGTGATGAGCTCGGGCCGCTTGGGATCCTTGTAGAGCGGCACCCGCTCCATCAGGGGCTCGTCCGAGATGACCACCGCGGAGGCGTGGACCGAGGCGTGCCGGGTGCACCCTTCGAGCGCGCGGGCCACCTCCCACATCTCCCCCACCCGCTGGTCTCGCTTGACCTGCTCGGCGAGCGGCGGGGCCTTCTCGAGCGCCTCGTCGAGCGAGATGTTGAGCGGGAAGCCGGGCACCAGCTTGGCGATGCGGTCCGCCTCGCCGTAGGAGAAGCCGAGCACGCGGGCCACGTCGCGGATGACCGCCTTGGCCCCCATGGTCCCGAACGTGATGATGTGGGCGACCCGGTCGGCCCCGTAGCGGTCCACCACGTAGCGGATGACCTCGTCGCGCCGGTCGTCCGCGAAGTCGATGTCCATGTCCGGCATCGAGATGCGCTCGGGGTTGAGGAAGCGCTCGAAGATCAGCCCGTAGCGGATCGGGTCCACGTTGGTGATGCCGAGGCAGTAGGCCACGAGCGAGCCCGCGGAGGAGCCGCGGCCCGGCCCCACCGCGATGCCCTGGCGGCGCGCGTAGCTGATGAAGTCCCAGACGACCAGGAAGTAGCCGGAGAAGCCCATCTTGGAGACCACGCCGAGCTCGTAGCGGAGGCGGTCGACCACCGCGTCGGCGGGCGAAGACCCGTAGCGCCACTTGAGGCCCTCGAGGGCGCGCTCCTCGAGATAAGAGTCGAGCGTGAAGCCGTCCGGCACCTGGTACCTGGGCAGGTGGAACTGGCCGAACTGGAGATCCACGTTGCAGCGCTCGGCCACCGCCAGCGTGTTGCGGTAGGCCTCGGGCAGGTCCTTGAAGACCGCGCGCATCTCGTCGGCCGACTTCACGTAGAACTCGTTGCTCGAGAACTTCCACCGGTTGGGGTCGCTCATGGTGGTGCCGGTCTGGATGCAGAGCAGCGCCTCGTGGGCGCGCGAGTGATCCGCCTCGAGATAGTGCGAGTCGTTGGTCCCGCAGAGGGGGGCCCCGATGGCACTGGCGATCTTGAGGGTGCCCTCGGTCACGGCCACCTGCTGCTCGAGGCCGTGCGACTGCACCTCCATGAAGTAGTAGTCCTTGCCGAACACCTCCTGATACCAGCCCGCCGTCTGGAGGGCCTTGGCCTCGTCCCCGGCCGAGAGCTGCCGGCTCACCTCGGAGTTGAGGCAGCCCGAGAGCACCAGCAGCCCGTCCGCGTGCTGGGCCAGCAGCTCCCGGTCCACCCGGGGCTTGTAGTAGTAGCCCTCGAGGTAGGCCTTGGAGACCAGCTTCATGAGGTTGGCGTAGCCGGCGCGGGTGCGCGCGAGCACCGTGCAGTGGCTCGCGCCCTCGTAGCCGCCGTCCTGGCTCGAGCGCTCGAAGCGGCTGCCCGGGGCCACGTAGAGCTCGCAGCCCAGGATCGGCTTCACCCCCGCCTTCTCGCAGGCGGTGTAGAAGTCCACCGCCCCGAACAGGTTGCCGTGGTCGGTGAGGGCCAAGGCCGGGAACTTCAGCGCCTTGGCGCGATCGACCAGCTTCTCGAGGCGGGCCGCCCCGTCCAGCAGGCTGTACTCCGAGTGGACGTGCAGATGAACGAAGTCGGCGTGTTTCATGGCGCCGGCGGGGCCGGGAGCGACACTACTCCCACTCGATCGTGCTCGGGGGCTTGGAGGAGATGTCGTAGACGACGCGGTTGACGCCCTTGACCTCGTTGATCACGCGGCTCGAGATCTTCCCGAGCAGGTCGTAGGGGAGCCGCGCCCAGTCGGCGGTCATGGCGTCCTGGCTCGTCACCGCGCGGAGCGCGATGACCTGCGCGTAGGTGCGGAAGTCGCCCTGCACGCCCACGGTGCGTACCGGCAGCAGCACCGCGAAGGCCTGCCACAGCTCCCGCTCGAGCCCGGCCTGGCGCACCTCGTCCTGGACGATGGCATCAGCCTCGCGCAGGAGGGCCAGGCGCTCTTCCGTCACCTCGCCCAGCACGCGGATGGCGAGCCCCGGCCCGGGGAAGGGCTGGCGCCAGATGATCTCGCGCGGCAGGCCGAGCAGGGCGCCCAGCTCCCGGACCTCGTCCTTGAACAGCTCGCGGAGCGGTTCTACTAGCTTGAATCGCATATTCGGCGGCAGGCCGCCGACGTTATGATGCGTCTTGATGGTCGCCGACGGGCCCTTGAACGAGACCGATTCGATCACGTCGGGATAGAGCGTGCCCTGCGCCAGCCACGGGATGTGGCCGAGCTTGCGCGCCTCGTCCTCGAACACCGCGATGAACTCGGCGCCGATGGCCTTGCGCTTGGCCTCGGGATCCGTCACACCTCTGAGACGATCAAGAAACCGACTGGTTGCGTCCACGTGGATCAGGTTCACCTTGAATGCATCGCGGAAGGTCTGCACCACTCCCTCGGCCTCTCCCTTGCGGAGCAGACCATTGTCCACGAAGAGGCACGTGAGCTGGGCGCCCACTGCCTTGTGGATCAGCGCCGCCACCACGGAGGAGTCCACGCCGCCCGAGAGCGCGCAGAGCACCGGGTCCTGGCCTACCTGCCGATGGATGCGCTCGACCGCCGAGTCGACGAACGACGGCATGGACCAGTCGGCGGCGGCGCCCGCCGCGTCGAGGAAGTTCTTGAGCACGGTCTTGCCTTGGGGCGTGTGGGCCACCTCGGGGTGGAACTGGACCGCGAAGAGCTTCCGGGCCGGATCGGCCATGGCCGCGACCGGGCAATTGTCGGTGGCGGCCAGGCTCGTGAAGCCCGGGGGCGGCTTCAGCACGGTGTCCCCGTGGCTCATCCACACGGTCACGAGGCCGTCGGCCTCGGGCTCCACGCCGTGCAGCAGCCCCTCGCGGCTCAGGATCCGGAGCTGCGCCTTGCCGTACTCGCGACGCTCCGCCGGGACGACGTGGCCCCCCATGAGGAAGCCCATCGCCTGCATGCCGTAGCAGATGCCGAGCAGCGGCAGGCCGGACTCGAGCAGGCGCTTGTCGGGTAGCGGCGCCTCGTCCTCGTACACGCTCGACGGCCCGCCCGAGAGCACGATGCCGGTATAGCCGCCCGCCAGTACGCGGTCCACCGGATCGGTGCACGGCAGGATCTCGGAGTAGACGCCGAGCTCGCGGATGCGGCGGGCGATGAGCTGGGTGTACTGGCCGCCGAAATCGAGGATCGCGATCTTGCTGGGCGCGGCAGCCCGGGTCACCACCGCGAGGCTACCTGGGCGTCCCCAGCTTCTGCGCGCGCTGGAAGACCTTGCCCTCGGTCTTGATCGAGGGTGCGATGATCAGCTCGGTCTGCTGGAGCTCGCGGATGTTCATGGCGCCCACCGATCCCATGCAGGTGCGGATGGCGCCCACCAGGTTGAGGGTGCCGTCCTCGGTGAAGGCGGGCCCGAACAGGATCTGCTCGAGCGTCCCCGCGATGCCCACCCGGATGCGCGTGCCCCGCGGCAGGTTCGAATGCGGCGTGGCCATGCCCCAGTGATAGCCGCGGCCCGGGGCTTCCTTGGCGCGCGCGAAGGCGGAGCCGATCATGACCGCATCCGCGCCCGAGGCGAACGCCTTGCAGATATCGCCGCCGGTGGTCATGCCGCCGTCGGTGATGATCGGCACGTAGCGGCCGGTCCTCTTGTAGTAGAAGTCGCGCGCGGCCGCCGAGTCCGCGGTGGCGGTGACCTGCGGGACGCCGAGGCCCAGGACCTCGCGGCTCGTGCACGCCGCGCCCGGCCCCACCCCGATCAGCAGCGCGTCCACGCCGCAGTCCATCAGCTCGAGACAGGCCTCGTAGGTGACGACGTTGCCGATGATGAGCGGGATCGAGAGGTGCTT
>Ga0137403_10005210_pt1 | contig 15111 bp, 9 predicted proteins | sample CZOMad2_1_16fung_FD_122057 | JGI IMG/M metagenome (GOLD analysis project Ga0137403, IMG submission 122057) | Vadose zone soil fungal communities from Angelo Coast Range Reserve, California, USA - CZOMad2_1_16fungal (Hybrid Assembly) | ecosystem: Environmental > Terrestrial > Soil > Vadose zone... | reverse complement strand
TTGCTGCCATCCACCGACAGACCGCGTGTGCGGACGACCACTTCCTGGGCGCCGACGAGGAGGTGCAGGAACACCGGGACGCGCCCGGGATGCTCGCCGCAGAGCTGCTTGACGGCCGCGAGCGCGGCACTCGGGTCCTCACCCGGCGCGACGCGGATTCGACAGGCGTTGGGCTCGCTCACGCCGCCGCCGTTCTTCGGCCGGGCGCCGTAATCCGCAAGGGCCTGCTCGAGCAGGCGGACGTCTTCGGCGAGCACAACACGGCCCTTGTCGCCGTCGTCCACCCGGCCGCGGACCAGCACGGCCTCGCCCGAGCGCAGACACGCCGCGGCCGACTTGAACGGCTCCGGGAACACCGTGACCTCCACGGTGCCGTCCATGTCCTCGAGCGTGAAGAACGCCATCCGGTTGCCGCCCTTGGTCGAAGTCTCTTTGAGCCCGGTTGCGTGGCCGAAGAGCAGCACGCGCGAGCCGTGGCCCTTGGCCCCGAGGTCGGCGGAGGTCGTGACGCCCAGCGGCTCGACCACACCGCGGTATCGCGCCAGCGGGTGGCCCGAGATGTAGAAGCCGAGCACTTCCTTCTCGAACGCGAGACGCTGATCGGTCTCCCACTCCGGCGTGGTCTCGGCGGGCGCGCTCGCCCGGGCGGGCGCCGCCGCCGGGATCATCTCGAAGAAGGACCCCTGCCCCTCGGCGCGGTCGCGCTGCTGGCGCTGGCCGCCCTCGAGCGCCGTGTCGGTGGTCGCCAGCAGGTGCGCCCGCGTGCGGCCGAGCGAGTCGAACGCGCCGGCCTTGATCAGACTCTCCACCACGCGCCGGTTGACGAGCCGGAGATCGACCCGCGCGCAGAAGTCCTCCAGGGTCGTGAACGTCCCCTGGCCGCTGCGAGACTTCAGGATCGACTGCATCGCCGCCTCGCCGACGTTCTTGATCGCGGCCAGCCCGAAGCGGACCGTGTCGCCGGCGACGGAGAACTGTACGGCCGAGACGTTCACGTCGGGGGGCACCACCTGGATTCCCATCGCCCGGCACTCTTCGATGTACTTCACGATCTTGTCGGTATCCCCCATTTCGGAGGTCAGCAGCGCGGCCATGAACTCGACCGGGTAGTTCGCCTTGAAGTACGCGGTCTGGTAGGCGACGAGCCCGTACGCCGCCGCGTGGGAGTTGTGCACGGCGATTCCGTTGGCGATGAAGCTGTGCGCACGGGGGACCTCGAAGTCGTAGGTCGGCTCGGCGCCTTCGATGACGAACGAAGCTGGGCACACCCAAGCGATGGACGTCTCGCGGGTGTCGGTGGCCCCGCAGACGCCGCCCTCGTGGTGACGCTGGAGTTTCCCGGCACGCCTGGTGTTGACGTAGCCAGTATCGAGAACCGCGACGGTATCATTGGCAGTCAGATCTTCAGCGTTCACCCACTCGCGTTGAGTGAAGATCGGATGGTCGGGTGTGCATCGCAAGGTCATTCCGTTGGCCAGCGTCAGACGGCCCACCCGACGCACGCCGCTGGGGCGGACTCCAAGCGCTTGGTGCGGGCCATCTTTCGTGAGGACGAGATCGCCGTCGCGGATCTCCGTGATCGGCTTGCGGCTGCCGTCGGCCATCTCGACGAGCGTGTCTCCGGTGACGCATTTGTTGAAGCCATAGCCCGCGAACTTCTCCATCAGCTCCCAGACGCGCTCGGCCTTCGCGGCGGCGGTGTTGCGCTCGCGGCAGCCGCCGAGGAACTTCTCGCGCTGCTTGGCCATGAGCTCGCGGTCCTTCTTGCCCATGGCGCGGCGGAGGATGTCGGCCTCGCCCATGGTGAAGCCCGCCATCTCGGAGGCGATCTGCATGATCTGCTCCTGGTACACCATGATCCCGTACGTCTCCCGCGTGAACTTCTCCATCGCGGGGTGCTCGTACGTGATCTTGGACCGGCCGTGCCTGCGCTGGATGAAGTCGGGGATGAGCTCCATCGGGCCGGGGCGGTAGAGCGAGACCATGGCGATGAGGTCCTCGAGCCGCTCCGGCCGGAGGCCCCGCAGCGCGTCGCGCATGCCGGACGACTCGAGCTGGAACACGCCGAACGTCTTCGCCTCGGAGAGCATCTCGTAGGTCTTCGTGTCGTCGAGCGGCAGCGTGTCGAGATCGATGTCGAGGCCCCGCGACTCCTTGATCAGCCCCACCGTGTTGGTGAGAACCGTGAGCGTGCGGAGACCGAGGAAATCCATCTTGAGGAGCCCGAGCTTTTCGATCGGCCCCATCGCGTAGCCGGTGATCAGCTCCGGCCGCTTCGGGTCCTTGTAGAGCGGGATGTGCTCCTCGAGCGGCTCGTCGGAGATGACCACCGCCGAGGCGTGGACCGAGGCGTGGCGGGTGCACCCCTCGAGCGTGCGGGCGATCTCCCACAGCTCGCGCACGTTCGCCTGGCTCCGCACGATCTCGGCCAGCGGCAGCGACTTCTGGTGGGCGTCGTCGAGCGTGATGTTCAGCGGAAAGTTCGGCACCAGCTTCGCGAGGCGATCCACGTCGGCGTACGGCATGCCGAGGACGCGCCCGACGTCGCGGATCGCCGCCTTCGCGCCGAGCGTCCCGAACGTGATGATGTGGGCGACCCGATCGCGGCCGTAGCGCTCCGCCACGTAGCGGATGACCTCGTCGCGGCGGTCGTCCGAAAAATCGATGTCCATATCGGGCATCGAGATGCGCTCGGGGTTCAAGAAGCGCTCGAAGAGCAGTCCGTACCGGATGGGATCGATGTTGGTGATCCCGAGACAGTACGCGGTCAACGAGCCGGCGGACGAGCCGCGCCCGGGACCCACGGCGATCCCCTGCTCGCGCGCGTAGCGGATGAAATCCCAGACGACCAGAAAATAGCCCGCGAACCCCATCTTCTCGATGACGGCCAGCTCGTGGGCCAACCGCGCCTCGACGGCGTCGCCGGGATTGGGCCCGTACCGCCGCCGGAGCCCGTCGTGGGCCAGCTCGTGAAAGTAGCTGTCGAGCGTGTGCCCCTCGGGAGCGACGTAGCGCGGCAGGTGGAACTCGTTGAAGTCGAGCGTCAGGTTGCATCGCTCGGCCACCGCCAGCGTGTTGTGGCACGCCTCCGGGAGGTCGGCGAAGACGCGCGCCATCTCCTCGGCGGACTTGATGTAGAACTCCTGCGTCGAGAAGCGGAAACGGCCCGTGTCCTGAAGGTTCGTGCCGGTCTGGATGCAGAGGAGCGCCTCGTGGGCCCGGGCGTGGCCCGCCTCGAGATAGTGCGAGTCGTTCGTGCCGACGATCGGCGCGCCGATGGCCTTGGCGATCCGGAGGGTCTCGGCCATGACCCGCGCCTGCTCGTCGAGCCCGTGCGCCTGGACCTCCATGAAGTAGTGGTCCTTGCCGAAGACCTCCTGGTACCACCCGGCGGTCTCCCGGGCCCGCACGGCGTCGCCGGCGCTGAGGAGTCGCGACACCTCGGAGTTCAGGCACCCGGAGAGGACGAGCAGGCCGTCGGCGTGCTGGGCGAGGAGCTCCCGATCCACGCGCGGCTTGTAGTAGAACCCCTCCAGGAACGCCCGGGACACGAGCTTGACGAGGTTCTTGTAGCCCGTGCGATTGCGCACGAGGACCGTGAGGTGGTTGGCGCCCTCGTAGCCGCCGTCCTGCGAGCCGCGCTCGCGGCGGCTCCCGGGCGCCACGTAGAGCTCGCAGCCGAGGATCGGCTTGACGCCGGCCTTCTGGGCGGCCAGGTAGAAGTCGATCGCGCCGAAGAGGTTGCCGTGATCCGTGAGCGCGATCGCCGGAAAGCGGAGCTGCTTCGCCTTGTCGACGAGCTTCTCGAGCTGGGCGGCGCCGTCGAGCAGGCTGTACTCGGAGTGGACGTGGAGGTGGACGAACTCGCTATGCTGCATGGCTCACTTTCGAGCTCTTTTTCGAGCCCTATTCCCACTCGATGGTGGAGGGCGGCTTCGACGAGATGTCGAACACGACCCGATTGATGCCCTTCACCTCGTTGATGATCCGGTTGCTGATCGTGCCCAGGAGCTCATACGGCAGTCGCGCCCAGTCCGCGGTCATCGCGTCCTGGCTCATGACGGCGCGCAGCGCGATGACGTGCGCGTAGGTCCGGAAGTCGCCCATGACACCGACGGTCCGGATGGGCAAGAGGACCGCGAAGGCCTGCCACACCGTCCGCTCGAAGCCGGCGGCGCGCACTTCTTCCTGCACGACGGCGTCGGCCTCGCGCAGCAGGTCGAGCCGTTCCGTCGTCACCTCGCCGAGCACGCGGATCGCGAGCCCCGGTCCCGGGAACGGCTGTCGCCAGACGATCTCAGGCGAGAGGCCCAGCAGCTCCGCGAGCCTCCTGACCTCGTCCTTGAAGAGCTCCCGGAGTGGCTCGACGAGCTTGAACTGCATCTTCAGGGGCAGGCCGCCCACATTGTGGTGGGTCTTGATCGTGGCCGACGGCCCGCGGAAGGACACCGACTCGATGACGTCGGGATAGAGCGTGCCCTGGGCGAGCCACGGGATGTCGCCGAGCTTGCGCGCCTCGTCCTCGAACACGGCGATGAACTCGGCCCCGATGCGCTTGCGCTTGAGCTCGGGATCCGTCACGCCGCGTATCACATCGAGAAATCGCCTGGATGCGTCGACGTGGATGAGGTTCATCTTGAAGGCATCACGGAAGGTGTGGACGACCGACTGGGCTTCCCCTTTGCGGAGGAGCCCGTTGTCGACGAAGACGCACGTGAGCTGGTCGCCGATGGCGCGGTGGACGAGCACGGCGGTCACTGCCGAGTCGACGCCCCCCGAGAGGGCACACAGCACCCGCTGTCCGTTCACCTGGGTGCGGATCGCCTCCACCGTGGTGTCGATGAAGCCAGCCATCGACCAGGAGCGACTCACACCGCAAATGGAGAGGAAGTTGTCGAAGATCTTTTGCCCCTGGGGAGTGTGGACGACCTCCGGATGGAACTGGACGGCGTAGAGCCCGCGGTCCCTGTCCTCCATCGCCGCCACCGGGCAGTTCGTGGTCTGCGCGAGCGCCGTGAAGCCCCTGGGCGGGCGGAGCACGGTGTCGCCGTGGCTCATCCAGACGGTCACGCGCCCGGTCTCCTCCGGCTCGACGCCCTGGAGCAGCCGGCTCGACCCTTGGAGCGTAATCTCGGCCTTGCCGTACTCGCGCCGCTCGGCGGGGATCACGTGGCCGCCCAGGAGGTAGCCCATCGCCTGCATGCCGTAGCAGATACCGAGGACGGGCACGCCCGAGTCGAAGAGCGCCTTCGGCGGCAGCGGTGCGCCGTCGTCGTAGACACTCGAGGGGCCCCCGGAGAGGATGATGCCCTTGTAGCCCCCCGCCAGGATCTGCTCGATCGGGTACGTGCACGAGAAGATCTCGGAGTATACGGACATTTCGCGGACCCGGCGAGCGATCAGCTGAGTGTACTGCCCGCCGAAATCGAGAACCGCGATCGTGCCGGTTCCGACCGACATGGGCGCCCCGCTACCGCGGGCGCCCCAACTTCTGAGCCTGCTGGAACACCTTGCCTTCGGTCTTGATCGTCGGCGCGATGATCAGCTCCGTCTGCTGCAGGTCCCGGATCGTCCGGGCGCCGACCGAGCCCATGCACGTCCGGATCGCGCCCACGAGGTTGAGGGTGCCATCCTCCGTGAACGCCGGCCCGAAGAGGATCTGCTCGAGCGAGCCGGCGATGCCGACCCGGATCCGCGTGCCGCGCGGCAGGTTCGCGTGCGGCGTCGCCATGCCCCAGTGATAGCCGCGCCCCGGCGCTTCGATGGCGCGCGCGAACGCGGACCCGATCATGACCGCGTCGGCGCCCGAGGCGAACGCCTTGCACACGTCACCGCCCGTCGTCATGCCGCCGTCGGTGATGATCGGCACGTAGCGACCGGTCTGCTTCCAGTGGAAGTCGCGCGCCGCCGCCGCGTCCGCGGTGGCGGTCACCTGCGGCACGCCCAGCCCCAGCACCTCGCGGCTGGTGCAGGCCGCACCGGGGCCCACGCCGATCAGCAGGGCATCGGCCCCGACGTCCATCAGCTCGAGGCACGCCTCGTAGGTCACGACGTTGCCGATGACCAGCGGGATCGCGAGCTGCTTCTTGAGCTTGCGGAGATCGACCGGCGTGTACTCGGTGGCGATGTGGCGAGCCGTGGTGACCGTCGACTGGACCACGAAGATGTCCGCGCCGGCCTCCTGCGCGATCTGGGCGAACCGCTCGGCGCGCTGCGGGATCGAGGAGACGACGGCCGGTCCGCCGCCCTTCTTGATCTCGCCGATCCGCTGGTGGATCAGCTCCTCCTTGATCGGCTCCCCGTAGATCGACTGGATGATCTTGGTCGCTTCTTCCTGACTGGCCGAGACGATCCGTTCGAGGACTTCGGCGGGGTTCGCGTAGCGGGAGAAGATGCCTTCGAGGTTCAAAACCGCGAGCCCACCGTGCCGCCCCATCTCGACCGCGAGCCGGGGTCCGACGACGCCGTCCATGGCCGCGGCGATGATCGGCAACTCGAACCGGTGGCCGCAGAGCTCCCAGGAGATGTCGACCTCGTTCGGATTGACGGTGACGGTTCCGGGAACGAGCGCGATGTCGTCGAACCCGTACGCGACCCTGGCCTTGCGCCCCCGCCCGACCCACATCCCCATCGGCTATCCTCCCGTGGAGCCGCTCGCCGGTTTCGCCCCGAGTCCCGTATATAGGGATATACCCGGGACCGACCTACTAGATTTCGTAGAGTATACCGACGGGGTGGACCGGTGTCAACGGTGGGACCCGGCCGGATGGGCCTCCTCGTAGAGCATCCGGAGCCCGTCGAGCCTCAGGTGCTCCTCGACCCGCTCGATACAGCGCGCGACGTCCGCCAGGAGGCCGGCATTGCCCCCGGTGGCGATCACCGTCGCCCCCCCGCCCATCTCGGCCTGCATCCGCTCCACGAGGCCCTCGACCAGGCCGGCGTAGCCGTAGATCGCGCCCGACTGGAGGTTGGTCGCGGTGTTCCGTCCGATCGCCTCTTTCGGCCGCACGAGCTCGACCCGCGACAGGCGCGCGGCGCGGTTCACGAGCGCTTCCACCGACGTGACGATCCCGGGCGCGATGGCGCCGCCGATGAACTCGCCCCGCCCGTTGACGCAGTTGAAGGTCGTGGCGGTCCCGAAGTCGATCACGATCAGGGGCGGCCCGTATTTCGCGGTCGCCGCGAAGGCGTCCACGTACCGATCGGCGCCGACCTCACGTGGTGCGTCGACGGCGAGCGGCATCCGCGTGTTCAGGCCCGGCTCGATGAAGAACGGCGGCCGGCTGAAGTACTTCTCGCACATCCACTCGAGCGTCTGCTGGACCGGTGGCACCACGTTGGAGATCGACACGCCGTGGATGTCGGCCGCTCGGATCCCGCGGGAGTGCAGGAACGTCTCGATGAAGAGCCCGTACTCGTCGGCCGTCTGCTCGCGCCGGCTCGTCAGGCGCCACGAGACGAGCAGGCGTTGCCCGTCGAACACGCCGATCTTCGTGTTGGTGTTGCCGACGTCGGCGACGAGCAGCATCGGCGATCTCCTTCCCTCTTAGAGCCGGCCTCGACCGGGCGCGGCGGCGGCGTCCTCGCCCGAGGTGACCGTTCCCGCGATCACGCGCGTGATCGCGCCGCCGACGTCGATCAGGAGCGCACCGTCCACGTCGAGGTCCACCGCGATGCCGGAGACAGCGTCCACCGTGACCCGCCGTCCGATGGTGTCGCTGAGCGCTCGCCACCGTTCGCGGACGGGACCGAAGCCCTCGTCCTCGAGGCGCGCGCGCCACGCGTCGAACTCCTCGAGCAGGGCCGCGAGCATCGTCTCGCGGCCCGGCGCGCGTCCGGTCTCGAGCGCGACCGAGGTGGCGCTCGCCGCCAGCTCGGGCGGGAACTCGCGCTGGCCGAGGTTGACGCCGATGCCGACGGCGAGCAGTGGCTGGGCGCCCAGGCGAGACTCGAGCAATATTCCGGCGATCTTCTTGCCCTCGACCAGGACGTCGTTCGGCCACTTGACGCGGGCCTCCACGGCGGCGACGCGCCGGAGCGCCTCGGCGGTGGCGACCGCGGTCGCCAGCGACAGCGCCGGCAAGAGCGATTGGGGGAGCCGCGGCCGGACGAGGATGGAGGCGAGCACGCTCGACCCGGCCGGCGCCTGCCAGGTCCGCCCGCGCCGGCCCCGGCCCGCCGATTGCTGATCGGCGACCACCACGGTGCGGTCCGCGGCGCCGCGCTCGGCGAGCGCGAAGGCCACCGACTGGGTGGACTCGACGGTCTCGAGGCGGACGATCACGCCCGTGGGGCTAGCGGCCACCGTCATCGACCCAGCCGAGGCTCGCGACGAGCTTGGCGCGCAGCGCTTCCTGCTCGACGAGCCGCTCCCGCTCGCGGGCGACGATCTCGGCGGGCGCCCGCTGGGCGAACTCCGGCCGCGCGAGCTTGCCCTTGAGGAACTCGACGCTCTCGGTGGCGCGGCTGATCTCCTTCTCCAGTCGCTGCCGCTCGGCGGCGAGGTCCACGACGCCCGCCAGGTCCACGTAGAGCTCCGAGCCGCCGATGACGGCCATCGCCGACATCCGCGGCCGCGTCGCTCGCGGGTCGACGGTCAGCCGGACGCGCGCCAGCGCGTCGACGAGCGCCGTGTTCGCGGCGAAGAGCTCCCCCGCGTCCCGTCCCGGGCGGACCGTCGCCGCGAGCGTGGCGCCGGGCGCGATCCGCATCTCGCCGCGGATGTTACGTACGGCGGTGACGAGGTCCATGATCGCGGTCATCTGGCGCTCGGCGTCCGGGCTGCGCTGCTTCCGCGACACGCGCGGGTACGGCGCGATCATGATCGACTCGCCCTTGTGCGGCAGCCGCTGCCAGAGCTCCTCGGTGATGAACGGCATGAACGGATGCAGCAGGCGCAGGGTCGTCTCGAGCACCCGGGCGAGGGTGGCTTGCGTGCGCGCGCGCGGCCCCGGACTCTCGGCGTGGTAGAGCGAGAGCTTGGCGATCTCCAGGTACCAGTCGCAGAACTCGTGCCAGAGGAACTGGTACACGGAGGACGCGGCATCGCTGAACCGGTATCGCCGGAGCGCCGTGCGGACGTCCGCGATGGTCGCCGCCAGCCGGCTCTCGATCCACACGTCGGCGAGCGCCGGCGGTGTTTTCTTGGCCAGCGTCGCGTCGAAGCCGCCCAGGTTCGAGAGGACGAGCCGCGCGGCGTTCCAGATCTTGTTGGCGAAGTTCCGGTAGCCCTCGATGCGGTCCTCGGAGATCCGGATGTCCCGGCCCTGCGCCAGCGCCGCGAGCGTGAAGCGGAAGGCGTCGGTGCCGTACTTCTCCATGATCTCCAGCGGGTCGGCGACGTTGCCCTTCGACTTCGACATCTTCTGGCCTTCGGCGTCGCGCACGATCGCGTGGAGGTACACGTCGCGGAACGGCACCTCCTGCATGAAGTGGATGCCGAGCATCGCCATCCGCGCGACCCAGAAGAACAGGATGTCCGGTCCGGTGACGAGCACCGAGGTCGGATAGTAAGTTCTGAGCTCGGCCGTGTCGTCGGGCCAGCCGAGCGTCGAGAACGGCCAGAGACCCGAGGAGAACCAGGTGTCGAGCGTGTCGGGGTCCTGCCGGAGCGGTCCCCCGCATTTCGGGCACGCCCGGAGGTCCTCCCTCGATACGTGCACGGAGCCGTCGGCGTCGCAGTGCCACGCCGGAATGCGATGACCCCACCAGAGCTGGCGCGAGATGCACCAGGGCCGGATGTTCTCCATCCAGTGGTAATAGGTCTTCACCCAGCTGCGCGGAAAAATCTTGATCCGCCCCTCGCGCACGGCCTTGAGCGCGGCCTCCGCGAGCGGCTTCACCTGCACGTACCACTGCTTGGAGACGAGCGGCTCGACCACCGTCTTGCTTCGATAGCAGACGCCGACGGCGTGCCGATAGGGCTCGATCCGCTCGATCAGACCGAGCGCCTTCATGTCCTCGACGATCCGACGTCGACACTCGAAGCGATCCAGGCCGGCATAGCGCCCGGCCTCGGCGGTCATCCGACCGTCGAAGCCGATGACGGTCTTGATCGGAAGGTTGTGACGCCGCCCGATCTCGAAGTCAACCGGGTCGTGGCCCGGGGTCACCTTGATGACGCCCGTGCCGAACTTGGGATCGACGGCTTCGTCCGCGACCACCTTCACCGTGACCGTCCCGTCGACCGATGGAACCTCGAGCGTCTTTCCTACGAGGTGCGTGTAGCGCTTGTCCTTGGGATGCACCGCCAGGCCGGTGTCGCCGAGCTTCGTCTCGGGTCGCACCGTTCCCAGGGTGACCGGACCGTACTTGATGTAGACGAACTCGTCGTCGCGCTCCTCCCGCTCCACCTCGATGTCGGACAGGACCGTCTGACAGGACGGGCACCAGTTGACGATGTAGTCGTCGCGGTAGATCAGCCCTTCATCCCAGAGCCGAACGAACGACTCCCGCACCGCGCGCGACAGCCCGGCGTCCATCGTGAAGCGCTCGCGCGACCAATCGCACGAGGCTCCGAGGCGCCTGAGCTGCCGGACGATCGCGCCCCCCGACTCGGCCTTCCACTGCCAGGCCCGCGCGAGAAACCCCTCGCGGCCGAGGTCCTCCTTCGTCTTTCCCTCGGCCGCGAGCTGGCGCTCGAGGATCACGTGCACGGCGATCGACGCGTGGTCGGTCCCGGGGAGCCAGAGGGTGTTGAAGCCATCCATCCGCTTCATGCGCGTCAGCGTGTCCTGCAGCGTCATGGTCAGCGCATGACCCCAGTGGAGCGACCCGGTGACGTTGGGCGGCGGCATCGAGATCGAGAACGGCTTGCCCTTGGCCGCGGGATCGGCGCGGAAGTAGCCCCGTTCCTCCCAGTGCGGATACCAGCGTCGCTCGACCGCGGTGGGATCGTACCGGTCGGGGATCTCGCTCGTCGGCGCGCTCGCCGGAGGGACGCTCACGGGAGCACCGGGCCGGCGGCGGCCAGGCGCCACCGGGCGCCGCCGCGCTGGAAGGTCAGCGCCCAGGGCGTGTGCGCGGCGGTCGCCGCCACCGAGACTGACTGAGGATTGGCGGTGGAATCGGCGGCGTCGCAGGCGGCCTCGGGTCGCAGCGTGGGCGGAAGCCGCCGACGGATCTGGGCGTCGGGCACCAGCCGCGCCAGGCTGCTCTCGTCTCCCGCCGCCAGCGCGTCGAAGAGCTGGGCCACCATCGCCCGCAGCTCGCGGTGCCACGCGTTGACCTGGCGCCCGGCCCGCAGGACGAGCGTCCCGCTCTCGAGCGAGGAGCGGAACACGTCCTCGGCCTCGGTCTGTCCCTCGCATCCCGGCGTCCGGCCGGGATAGTCGGGCTCGTAGCGCACGCGGATCTCGTCGCCGCGCACCGAGTACGCGCGCGCCATCAACCCGTCGGGGAACAGGTCGGTCGAGGACCAGACGACGCGGAGGTCGTCGCCCTGCTGGCGGACGAGGTCGAGGCGGAGCGCGCGGATACCGCGTCCCGTGGCCGGGCCCTCCCAGGCGGCGACGAACTGGGAGGCGCCGCTCGGCGCTGGCCGCCACGGGTACACCGTCGGGCGACCGTCGCGCGAGAGCGTCGTCAGCAGCGCGGCCTCCCCGCCCAGCCGACCGTACACGCGCACCGAATTGGCTCCGGGAACGTCGCTCATCTGAAACGCGCCGACCACGAACCGGCCCACGCGGACGACGTCGACCTCCGCGGCGCCCCACGCTTCGCCGAACGCGTCGAGCCGGTCCTGGAGGAATCCGGGCGACGCGTAGAGGCCGCCGGTGCCGAGACTCTCGACGATCTCCTCGTCGAGGAGCGCGTACAGGTCGCGATAGGCGTCGGGTGACGCGTCGGCGGCGCCGTTTCCGAGCGAGGCGCGCGAGCGGGCGAGCTGGCGGAACTGGTCGAGACGGTCGACCGGGCCGGCGGCGTCCGGCCGGTCGGTCGTGAGCGCCGTGGCGCCGAGCATCACGAGACCGACGAGCAATCTCCGCGTCGTGCCACCCGCTAGCCGGCTCACGCGCCTATGGTACAACAGACCTGTGCGGTTCCTCGTTCTCGATCGGTACATCGCGCGCGAGCTCGTCTCGCCGTTCGCGTTCGGCGGTGCGCTCTTCACCTTCTTCCTCGTCATCGACCGGATCTACCACCTGACGGACCTGGTCATCACGAAGGGCGTGCCCTTCTATCTCGTCGTCCAGCTCCTCGTCTTCATGCTCCCGTCGTTCCTGGCGCACACGCTGCCCATGGCGCTGCTGGTGGCGGTGCTCCTGGCCGGTGGCCGTCTGGCGAGCGACCTCGAGGTCGTCGCCTTCAAGGCCGCCGGGGTGAGCGCGCTCCGGCTGTTCCGCCCGGTCCTGGCGGCCTCCCTCCTCGTCACGCTGGCCACCGCCGGCCTCACGCTCGTCCTGAATCCCGCGGCGAACGGCGAGTTCCAGCGCCAGCTCTTCCGCATCCTCCAGGCGCGGGCGGTGAGCGGCCTGCAGGAGCGCATATTCAACGACACGTTCGGCGGCCTGACGATCTACGTCGAGGACGTCAGCGCCTCCCAGGTCGCGCTGCGGGGCCTCCTCGTCTCCGACGAGCGCGACGACAAGCTCTCGCGGATCATCAGCGCCCGCGAGGGCCGCCTGCTCACCGACGAGGTGAACCGGCGCATCACGCTCCGCCTGATGAACGGCGCCGTGAACGAGGCCGACATCCTGCCGGTCAACCCGCCGAAGACGACGGCGGACGCTCCGGCGCCGACGGGCGGGGCGGCCGGCGCGTCCCGGTATCGCTACACGCGCTTCGACATCTACGACATGAGCCTGTCGGTGGATTCGCCGCTGAAGAGCGCGCCGCGCGGAGAGAAGCCCGAGAAGGATCTCGGCCTCCGCGAGCTCGGCGCGAAGATCGCCGAGTATCGGAACGATCCGCAAAGCCGCGCGCCGTTCCAGATCGAGCGTCACAAGCGCTACGCGCTGCCGCTGGCCGCGCTCGTCTTCGGGCTCGTCGCCTTTCCACTGGCGATCCGCTCCCACCGCGGCGGCCGGAGCATCGCGCTCGTCGGCAGCCTGGCGATCCTGGTGACCTACTATCTGGTGATGACATCGCTCGAGGGCGCCGCGCTGCGCGCGCGGATCCCGCCGGTCATCGCGATCTGGACGCCGGCGATGAGATTGCTCAGCAGCGGCCTGGCGGCGCTGGGGAGTTCTAGGCGCCCTGATGAATCGATAGGTTGAGGGTACGCTCCGTTAGGCTTTTCCACCCTCGGGAAGTCCTCTTACCCGCCCTAAGGAAATCTCGTTAGTATTTAACGTGAAGGGCTGTAGCCGCATACCCCTGGATTGGTCGATATGTCGAGTGTGCGTCATGGCGACACAAATACTGTGCAGTCCAACGCGATCGCCTTTTCCGAGGCGAACGCGCCGGCCGCGCTGTTGTCCAGCCATTCCGGTTCGCCCTCCGAACGGGCCGACGCCCTCGAGGAATACTTGATCCGGCGGCTCGACGACGTGTGGATCGCAAAGTCGATCCTGTACGCATCCGGTGACCTGGATCCGAGCACGGTACCCAGCAAAGTCCCGCCGCCCGGCACCCGCGCCCTGATGGGCGATGATCCGCGGCTGAAGAAGATGTCAGACGCGCCCACCCTGGCGGAATTCTTCCAGAAGCGGCTGATGTCGAAGGCCCATCTGCTGCAGAGCGCGAAACTGGCGCTGGATTCTGGCCACGACGAGAAGATCGTACTGGCCTGTCTCCTGCATGACATCGCGGTCTGCGGTCTTATCCGGGCCGATCACGGATACTGGGGCGAGCAGTTGATTGCGCCATACGTCTCCGAGGAAATCAGTTGGGCCGTGCGCACGCACCAGGCACTGCGGTTCTTCCCGGACGAATCCGTCGGCTACGAGTACCCGGAATCCTACGTTCGATGGTTCGGCGAGGATTATGAGCTGGAACCATACATTCATGAAGAATACCGGCAGGCGCGCAAGCACCGGTGGTACATGACGGCCCGGCTGATCACCCTCAATGACCTGTATGCCTTCGACCCCTCGGTGGAGGTGTCGATCGACATCTTCACCGACATCATCGGCAGGCACTTCAAACAACCCCGCGAGGGGCTTGGCTTCGACGGCAGCCCGTCCGCGCACATGTGGCGGACCATGATCTCGCCGACCAGGTTCCTGTAGCTGGCGGGACGGTCAGCCGGTTGCGGTCGCCGCCGGCGGCATCGCGTCCAGCACCGCGCAGCGCCCGATCTCGATGTCGCGGGCCAGGGCGTCCAGCGCGTCGTCCCCGCCCCGCCGAAGGTGCACCAGCAGGTCCGTGTGCAGGGCGGCCAGCTTGCTCGCGGTGTAGGCGGGGCGGGTGATCGCGGTGATGAACTGCAGCTCCTCCTCACAGCCGGCGTAGGTGTCGATCAACCGCGCGTTCCCGCTCAGCGCCACGATCGCGCGGTGGATCTCCTGGTGGGTACGCACCACCTTCGGCCACGGGGCGTCCGGCGTGAGCCGCTCCAACGCGGCGGTCGCTCGCACCACCGGGCCCAGCGACACTTCCCGGGCCAGCGCGATACGCAGGCTACCCACCTCGAGCACCGTGCGGTACGCGTAGAGCTGGTCGACCCGCGCCCGGCCGAGCTCGGGGACGCGGGCGCCTCGGTTGGCCTCGTGCTCGAGCAACCCGTTGGCCACCAGGGTGCGCAACGCCGAGCGCACCGTGTACCGGCCGACCCGGAAGCGCTGGGCCAGGTGCTCCTCCTTGAGCCGCGAGCCGAGTGGCAGCTCGCCCGCCAGCAGCTCGTCGCGCAGTCGGTCGGCCAGTTGAGCGGCCGCGGCACTCAGCTCACGCACGGCCCGAGTCTGGCAGAGCACGGCTCACCGCGCGGTGCTCGTCAGGGGCAACCTGGGCCGGCGCAGCTCCTCGGCCAGCTCCTCGGCGCGTTGCCTGGCCGCCCGCGCGCCTGCGTCCTTGACCTGCTCGTAGCCGCGGATCTGGTCGGGGACGGCGGCCAGGGCGACCGCAATCCCGTGGTTCGACACCCGCAGCTCGGCGACCACGAGGTCCAACAGCCCCCGGTACCAGTCGATCAGCAATCGCTCCTGCACCCGGGAGCTCTGCCGCCGGAAC
>Ga0137403_10005209_pt1 | contig 15118 bp, 8 predicted proteins | sample CZOMad2_1_16fung_FD_122057 | JGI IMG/M metagenome (GOLD analysis project Ga0137403, IMG submission 122057) | Vadose zone soil fungal communities from Angelo Coast Range Reserve, California, USA - CZOMad2_1_16fungal (Hybrid Assembly) | ecosystem: Environmental > Terrestrial > Soil > Vadose zone... | reverse complement strand
TCGATCTTCGCCAAATCGAGTAGATCGTTGATAATTTGCAGCAAGTATTGCCCGCTGTTTTTGATCGCGCGCACGCACTCGAGGTCCTTCGCGTCCTGCAGACGCTCGAGCAATATATCCGCATAGCCCATGACTCCGGTCATCGGATTACGGATCTCGTGGCTCATGTTGGCCAGGAACTCGCTTTTGGCCCGGTTCGCCGCATCCGCTGCGTTTTTCGCGTTGACCAGTGCTTGCTCGGCCTTCTTGCGCGCGCTGGCGTCCCGCACTAGGCCGGTGAAAAAGCGGCGCTCGCCGAGCACGGTTTCACTGAAGCCAAATTCCAGAGGAAATTCGTCGCCATCTTTGCGCCGGCCGCGCATTTCGACGCCGCTATCCATCGTTCGACGCGCACTGGTTCCCAGGTATTTGGCCAAGCGATCAGCGCCAGAACCCGAGAGATCGGGCACGAGCCGACCTATGTCGATTCCAACCATCTCGCCTGCCGAGTAGCCGAAGATCTTTTGCCCTGCCGGGTTGACCGACTCAATGGCGCCCCGCTCGTCGATGGTGATGATGCCGTCCACCGCTGTTTCGACGATCGCTTTGAGGTGCGCCGCCGCTTCCATCACCGCCCGCTCCGCCTCTTCGATGATCGTGATGTCTCGGTTGACTTCCAAAATCACATCGCCGTCCGGTCGGACGATTCGCTGCATGCGGCTAAGTACCGCTACCTGGGCGCCGCTCTTGCGGATATGCACCAATCGGCCGTCCCATTCCCCAACATCATTAATTTTTTTCTCGATGTCGAGCCGCGATGCTGGATAGGCGGTTTTGAGCAGCTCGTCGATCGAACGGCCGATGGCTTCTGCGGTGCCGTAGCCGTAGAGCTTTTCAGCGCCCTCATTCCAGTACTGAATGGTACCATCGGCGGTGCTGGAAACGATAATAGCGTCGAGTGACAAGTCCAACAGTCGCGCCTGTTCCTCGCGTTGTTGCTGCGCCCGCTTGCGCTCCGTGTTGTCGCGGGTAATGGCGGATATACCGACGATATTGCCGTGAGCCACCACCGGCGAAAACGTCACCATGGCATCAAAGCGACTGCCGTCCTTGCGCACGCGCATGGTCTCGAATTGCGTCACCGACTCGCCGCGCATGACCGGCTCAATTAGGCGCTCTCGTTCGGCGATGAGTTCAGGTGGAGTAAAAAGAGTCGCCGGCTGCCCTAGCATCTCCGCTTCGGTCCACCCGAAAAGCGTTTCCGCCCCGCTATTCCAACTGATGATCTGAGCGTCGAGCGTAAACGAATAAATCGCGTCCTGAGAAGAATTCACGACGGCGGCCAACAATGCCAACTGTGCCTCGGCGATCTTGCGGTCGTGGATATCGATAGTGCAGCCGGCATAGCCGAGAAATGTCCCGGTGTCGGTGAAACGAGGCTTGGCCAGCGACTTCATCCAGCGATACTGGCCGTCGGCGCGGCGCATACGAAAATCGGCTTCAAATTGCTCTCGTTGCTTCAATGCCGTCAGATAAGCGGTGATATAGCCTTCGCGATCGTCCGGATGCAGGTACTTCGACCACCCGGATCCGACTAATTCAGAGTCGTCGGCGACGCCGACAAAATCGCGATAGGCTTGATTGCAAAACTGCGTTTTCTGTGGCCCGGCGATCCAGATCAGCACCGGCGCGCTATCGGCCAACGCTCGAAAGCGCTCTTCGCTCTCGCGCAGCCGTTCCTCTGCGCGCTTGCGTTCATTGACGTCCATATTGATGGCGAGAACCCGTTTCACTTCGCCGTCATCGCCGTAATAGCCTTCGCCCCGTAACGCGATCCAGCGCACTTCGCTCGAGCCGTGCATGACCCGGTATTCGATATTGAAGGATTGCCGTCGCCGCAGTGCCTCATCACGCTCTGCCTCGACCCGCGCAATGTCGTCGACATGGACTAGTTGGCGCCATTCGGCGTAGGTTTCCGCTGGATAAGCGACGTCGTAGAGATTCAACATCTCCGCCGTCCACGACAGACTGCCGGTCTGCGGGTCCCAATCCCAGATCCCGACGTGGGCCGCGTCCTGAGCCAAGCTTAGCCGTTCTTCGCTGCGCCACAGCGCCTCCTCGGCGAGTTTACGCGCGGTGACGTCAGTCAAGCTGACGGAAACGCCGACGAGATTTTCCCTTGCATCGATAACCGGCGACACTGTCAGGATCACGTCCAACAGACGACCATCCTTCGCGCGGCGAGCCGTTTCCAACGTTTGCGCTTCGCCCGCGCGCAGCCGCTCGAAGAGCGTTTTTTGTTCTTCCAAGCGGTCATCGGGAGTGAGCAGAGTGATGGACTGGCCTATCGCTTCGGCCGCCGTGAAGCCAAAAAGGTGCTCGGCTGCGGGATTCCAGCTTTCAATGATTCCCGGAGGAGTCAGGCCGATGATGGCGGTCATGGTGTGCTCTACCATCGATGACAGCCAGGCGCGGGTCCGCTCGCTCAGCTTGCGCTCGGTGATGTCACGCAGCACCACTGCGTAACCACGCAGCGCGCCGTCGCCGTCAACCAGCGCCGTGTAAATCACGTTGGCGATAAACCGCGAGCCGTCCCTGCGAACGCGCCAATCGTCGAGCTCATAACGACCATCGGCTGCCGCGACCTCTAAATCATCGGCCGGCTGTCCCGCGCGGATCGCCTCGTCTGGATAGAAATAAGAATGATGTCGGTTGAGAATTTCCAGCGCCACGTAACCCGTCAGCCGTTGTGCGCCGGCGTTCCAGCTGCTCACGCAGCCGTCTTTGTCGAGCATGAAAATCGCGTAGTCGTGCACGCCGTCGATCAAAATGCGCATACGTTCTTCGCTCTCGCGCAGCTCAACGAGCAGCCGGCGGTTTTCCTTTTCGCGATCGTAGAGCCGCAACAACGCCCGCGTCGTCGCGAGCAGTTCCGCGGGATCTAAGGGCTCGGTCAGGTAGGCGTCTGCACCGATCTCCAGGCCTTGAACGCGATCCGCGAGGGCCACCCGCGACGCCGAGACTTGTAGAACCATAATGTCGGCGCTCGAGCGCTCGCTCTTGATCTGGCGGCAGACCTCCAGGCCGTTGATATCGGGCAGTTTGACATCGAGCAAAACCAGTTCCGGTCGAAGTTCTGTGACGATGCGCAGCGCCTCCGCGCCGGTGGCGGCTTGCAGCACCTGATAGCCGGCGCGTTGCAAGATGCGAGTCTTGGCATAACGCCCGGCTTCATTATCGTCGACGTTTAGAATTGTATGGGCTTGAGGCTCGGTCATGATGTTATCTGAATTGGAGTGGTGGAATGATGGAGTATTGGAGTAATGGGTCCTCCCAACACTCCATCACTCCAGTACTCCACACTCCAGTTTGTTTACTCCATCACTCCGTTCCGCCATCCCCTCCCCGCGGCTTGTCGCAGCACCAAGTCCAGCAGCCGGTGCATACGTTCGCGCGAAACAGTGCTTTTGTCGATGATGGCGCAGGTTTGGCATTCAAGATTGCGTCGTTGCCGGTCGGTGAGGCTTGCCGAGGTAACCACAACCACGGGTATCCTGTGCATCTTCGAGTCGGCTTTGAGTGAATCGAGCACGTCGTACCCGGACATACCCGGCATATGGAGATCGAGAAGCACTAGCTGAGGTTTGATCTCGCGCGCCATGCGCAAGCCTCCGACACCGTTTTGCGCTTCGTAAGTGATGCAGTTTTCGGCCCTAAATAAACCAGCCACCACGTAGCGCGCCGCCGGCTCGTCGTCGATGATCAGAATGTTACACTCAGGCGAATTTGAAGCAACCATTTCCGCTATCGTTCCGTATTTTCATCCTTCACATCTACATTTACGCTTCGCTCAATCCAGCGGTAGTCTCGTCACCATTGCGCGCTTTACTCTCCGGCTGATAGCGCAACGGCAACGTTAGAGAAAATTTCGAGCCCACTCCCAGCTCGCTCTCCAGGTCGATCCGCCCCCCCAACAACTCGGCCAACTTGCGGCATAGCGGTAAGCCCAATCCCGTCCCTTTGAACTGGCTCTGCGCGGGATTTTCCAACTGAGTAAACTCTTCGAATATTCTCTCTTGGTCCTGGGGCCCAATCCCCACTCCGGTATCGTTAACCGAAAACGTCACCGTGCCGCCGTCTTCGTCGTACCGCGTACTGACCCGCACCTCGCCGCGCTCGGTGAACTTCAGCGCATTGGAGATAAAGTTGCGCAGTATCTGCGATACTTTGGCCTCGTCGGTATACAATAACGGCACCCCCTCGGGCTCTTCGAATACTAACTTTACCGATTCATTGACCAACAACGCGCGCAGCATGCCGCGCAATGCGCTGAACAAATTGGCCGCTTCGAACTCCAACGGGTGCAATTCTGCCTTGCCCGCCTGGATCTTGGCCGAATCCAACAAGTCGTTGACCAGCTCCGATAGCGAGGCGGCCTCCTTGCGGATGAAATCGACCTGCTTCTCCTGTTCACTGGTCAACTCCCCGTCGGCCCGGTCGAGCAATAGACTCGATAAGGCGAAAATCGAATTGAGCGGCGTGCGCAGTTCGTGGCTCATATTGGACAGAAACCGCGTCTTCATCTCGTCGGCGTGCCTCAGCTCCTTGGCTTTCTCGTCGAGCTCCGTATACAGCGTCACCATGCCGCGATTGATGTCCTCCAGCTCTTGGTTCAGTCGCTCCAATTCCTCCTGGCGCTGGCGCAGCGCCTGCTCGCGCGCCAGCGCCGCCTGCTGCTCGATTTCCAGCGCCAGGCGGCGCTGCTGCTCGGTCAGGTCCAAGACAATGACGCAGATCGCGCCCGGCAAATCGTCTAGACCAAGCGGGCTCGACGCCAGTTGTACCGGTAACGCCCCGCCGTCGGCTTTAACGAGCATCAAATCTCTGCGCTGGGGCGCCGCGGCGTTTTGCAGGAACTCCGCGTAGCTCGCCCGGTCTTCTTCTTTCACCCAGGCAGTGAAGGACGAACCGATCAGGTCCTGCAAGGGCCTGTCCAAAAGCCGCGCGAAAGCGTGGTTGCAATGAAGCACAGTACCCTCTTGAGACAGGGTGACTGCTCCTTCGCTCATGGTTTCCATCATGACGCGATAAGGCCGCTCCGCGGCTTGCAGCGTGAAGACCTGCTCGCCGTCCGCACCGTGCACGACCACGGCATCGACCTCGCGGTTATAAATCGCCCGCAGCACGGCTTGCGCTTCGGCCAACTGCGACTCCAGGTCGGCCACTTGGCGGAGCAGTTTCAGTTCCTCTTCCGTGCTCATGCCATGTCTTCCCCACCCGAAACGCCCAGATACTTGAGCGTATCTTTAGTGTTCGACAAATTCCCGATCAAACGCCGGACTGGCAGCGGGAAATCTTTGATTAGGGTCGGCACGGCGAGGAGCTGCTCCTTGGCGGCAATCCCCGGCTGTTGACAGATATCGATGACTTCAAGCTCGTACTGGTCAGGAAAGTTCTCCTCGCACAGCCGTTTGAGATTATCGATCGCCTGAAGCGATTTTTGCGAAGCGCCCGAGACAAACAGGCGAAGTGTGTAAACTTGCGCGGTAGGGTTCTTGAGCGCTTGCTCGAATTCTTCAACTTTGTCTTGCTTAGGTTTTCTTGGCATAGGGTTTCCGCCTAAGGGCTCCAAACGAAACATTCCAGGGCTCGAAGCCGAAGAGCATCACGAAGTCGATTCGAAGTCGGCTTCGCCTTGCGTCATTCCGGCGTAGGCCGGAATCCATTCCGGGAGTCATTTCTACTCCACATTCCCCCTGGATGCCGGCTTTCGCCGGCATGACGGGTGTTTCCATTCGCCGGATTGGCGCTGTATCACCCTGTTAACGTTTCCAACACAAATCATCGTGTTCTCATCCCTGAGCGCGCCGGGCGCAGATCCAAGCCCACCAATACCCGCTCGGTATTGGACAGGTCGCCGATAATTTTTTTTAACGGCTGCGGTAATTGCCGCACCAACGTCGGGATCGCCAGAATCTGGTCCCCCGCGGCGAGCTGCGGCTGCTCCAAGAGATCGATGATCTCGATCCGATAGCGGCCGGCGAGATGCTCCTCGCATATTTTTTTTAAGTTGGCGAAAGCGGTGAGCGACTTGGGCGTCTGCCCGGCGACGTAGAGTCGCAGTTCGTAACGCGAATCGTCGGCTGCGACGGCCATCGCCGCAGTTTCAATGGCGTCGTTATGGTTCTTTGCGATCTTCACCGTTTCCTCCCCGCGCCCTGAGCGGACGCCGTCGCTTGATTTTCGCCCCGCCGTTGGCGTCGCGCAGCTGCGCCGCGTCGAGACGCCCCTGGGCCACGGTTTCGTCCTGCATGCGCAACTCGGCGATTTCCTTCAGCACGTCTTCCTCGTACGCGGCGAACTGCTCGCGCTCGGCGCGCGAGCGCGCTTCCAGAGCGGCGCGTTTATGTGCGAGATCTCGCCGGCGGCGCGCGATTTCCGCTTGCCGCCGCAAGGCTTCGGCATTTTCTCTGGCTTCCTGCACCACCCGCGCCGTGCCCGTCAGCACACCGCCCGGCCCGGTATAAACATTTATCAGATCGACGCCGTGGTCGGTGAGGATAAATTCTCGGATCTGATTCGAATGTGTCATGCCGCGCGCTTTGAGCACGTACAGGCCGCGGTTGCGCTCGCCGTTGTGTTCCAAGTTGCGCAACAGGATCCACGTGTCCATCAGCGAAGAGATGCCGATCTCGGAATGCCCAGCGTGCGCGTAGTCGCCCGTCAGACTGGTAAAAAGCGCCGTGATACCCCGCGTTTTGAGCAGGTCAATCAGTCGCGTAAGCGTCGACTTGACTTCGACATCGGTACCGACGGCATTCAAATTAGTCACCGGATCGACCACCAACACCTTGGGCTTGGTCTCGTCAACCAAGCGGTGAATGATCGCCAGGTGCAATTCGAGCCCGTAAACCGTCGGGCGCGCGGCGTGAAAGCTGAGCCGGCCGTTCTTACTCCAGCGCTCCAGATCGACGCCGATGGAGCGCATGTTGCGCACGATCTGGCTTGGCGACTCTTCCAGCGCCAGGTAAAGCGCGCGCTCGCCGCGCGCGCAGGCCGCATCGACAAAATGCGCCGCTAGGCTCGACTTGCCGGCGCCCGCGGTGCCGGAGACCAGCACGCTGCTGCCGCGATAATAGCCCTTGCCGCCGAGCATCGAGTCGAGTCGGGTGACGCCTGTGGAAATGCGATCGGCGCTCGCCGGATGATTCAAGCTGAGCGACGTGATCGGCAGCACGGCGATGCCGTGAGCGTCGATCAGGAACGGATATTCATTGGTGCCGTGGCTCGAGCCGCGGTACTTGACCACGCGCAAGCGGCGGGTCAGCACTTGGTCGTGCATTCGATGATCGAGCAGGATAACGCAGTCCGAGATGTATTCCTCGAGGCCATGGCGGGTGAGCGTCCCCTCGCCGCGCTCGGCGGTGACGATCGCGGTGACGCCCTTGCTCTTGAGCCACTGAAACAGCCGGCGTAGCTCGGTACGCAGGATGCTGGCGGAAAGCGACGCGAACAACACTTCGATGGTGTCGATCACGATTCGCTTGGCGCCGATCGAATCGATGGCGTGATTCAAACGGATGAATAATCCTTCGAGGTCGTATTCGCCGGTCTCTTCGATCTCGCTGCGCTGGATGTGCACGGCGTCGATGAGCAGTTGTTTGCGCTGAATCATCTCGGAAAGATCGAAGCCGAGCGAGCGCACGTTCTCGGCCAGCTCCTCGGCGTTTTCTTCGAACGCCATGAAAACACCGGGCTCGCCGTAATCGCGCGCGCCGCGCACAAGGAACTCCATACCGAGAAGCGTTTTGCCGCAACCCGCGCCACCGGTAATCAAGGTGGAGCGGCCGCGCGGCAGCCCGCCTTCGGTGATTTCGTCGAGACCTTTGATGCCGGTCGGCGTTTTAGCCAAAGCCTGGGGCTTCGGTTGGCCGTTTCGGCGCGCTGCTATTTTAGAATTGCTATTCGACCGCGGCTGATTTATTGAAGTAACCATTTCGGCTATCTTTTCGTCTCCGCGTTGTTATTCACCTCTACCGTCAATACCGCCGGCTCTTCAATACCTTCTGCTTGATCCTCTGTTACGTAGCGCGCCGGCAGCGTCAGCGCAAACTTCGAGCCCACTCCCACCTCGCTCTCCAAGTCGATTCGCCCCCCCAACAACTCGGCCAGCTTGCGGCATAGCGGTAAGCCCAATCCCGTCCCCTTGAAGTTGTTGTGCGCCGCACTCGCTAACTGAATAAATTCCTCGAAGATTCTCTCCTGATCTTCGCGTGCAATCCCGACCCCGGTATCGCTAACTGAAAATGTCACGGCGCCGCTGTCTTCGTCGTAGCGCGCTGTGACCCGTACCTCGCCGCGCTCGGTGAACTTCAGTGCGTTGGAGATAAAATTGCGCAGTATCTGTGATACCTTGCCCTCGTCGGTGTACAACGAGGGGAAACCCTCCGGATCTTCGAATACCAATGTGACCGCTTCATTGACGAGCAAGGAACGGAACATGCCGCGCAACGCGCTGAACAAATTAACCGCGTCGAATTCCACTACGTGCACCTCGATTTTTCCCGCCCGCACCTTGGCTAAGTCCAGCAAGTCGTTGACCATCTCCAGCAGCGAGTCGGCCGCTTTGCGGATGAATCCGACCTGCTTCTCCTGCTCGGCGGTCAACTCTCCATCGACCCGATCGATCAATAAGCTCGATAAGGCAAAAATCGAATTGAGCGGGGTGCGAAACTCGTGGCTGATATTCGACAGAAACTGGGTCTTCATCTCGTCGCCGTGTCTGAGCTCTCTCGCCTTCTCGTCGAGCTCCGCATACAGCGTCACCATGCCGCGGTTGATGTCTTCCAGCTCCCGGTTCAGTCGCTCCAACTCGTCCTGGCGCTTGCGCAGGCGCTCTTCGTTCTGGCGCAAAGCCAACTCGCTGCGGTGTTTGTACAGGCCGATTTCGATCTGGGTTTTTAACTCGCGGTCGACAAACGGTTTGAGGATATAGCCGAACGGCTCCGTGCCGAGAGCTCTGGCAAGCGTGTCGGAGTCGGAATGGGCGGTAAGATAAACGACCGGAATGGCATGGGCGCGGCGCATGTGCTCGGCTGTGTCGATGCCATCGAGAGCGCCTCTGAGCCTGATATCCATCAGCACCATGTCGGGGCGCTGCTCGCCTACCATGGCGATGGCTTCCTCGCCGCTCGCTGCGCTGCCGATCACCCGATAACCCAGTTGCTCGAGTTTGTTGGCGAGGTCGGCGGCGACAATCGCTTCGTCTTCAACGATTAACACTTTGGTTTTCGTCACCGCCCCTCACCTCGACCATCATCGATGTAAGAACGAGCATTCAAGGTTAGCTCAAACCGCGTGCCCTGGCCGTTGCACAGCTCCGATGCGCCGCCGAGCTGCTCGACGAGCATGCGTATCAGACGCAAACCGAGAGTATCGGCGCAGCGCCAGTCGAGCTCCGGCGGCAGTCCGCGGCCGTCGTCGGAGAACACGACACGGATACGCCCGTCGTCCAGACGCTTGGTCTCAATGGTAATCTCGCCCTCGGCGCGCTCGTGAAAAGCATGTTTGAGAGCATTGGTGGCGAGCTCGTTGAGAATGAGCCCGCACGGAATCGCCACGTCGACAGGCACAAATACGGCGTCCTGCTCGATGCGCAGGCGCACCTTCGACGCCAGCGCGGAGTGCGCTTGCAGCAGGTCGCCCATCAAGCTGCGCGTGTACTCGCCCAGCTCGACCCGCGCGAGGTCGTGTGAGTTGTAAAGCTTCTCATGCACCAGCGCCATCGACCGTACGCGATCACGGGCGTCATGAAACAGCTTGCGTGCCGTGGTGTCGGCAAGCTTGTCGGACTGCAGGCTGAGCAGACTGGAGATCACCTGAAGATTGTTTTTGACCCGGTGATGGATTTCCTTGAGCAGCGTCTCTTTCTCACGTAGCGACGCTCTGATCTGCTCGACCCGTTGTTCGATCTCCGTTTCCATCGCCTGGTTGAGCTTGGTGAGTGCATGAGTCTTGCGAAAGAGATCGACGAACACATCGACTTTCGATTTGAGAATGAGCGGATTGACCGGCTTGCTCAAATAATCCACCGCCCCGGCGCCATAGCCCTGCAGCACGTCTTTGTCTTCCTGATAATAGGCGGTGAGGAAAATGATCGGAATATGTTGGGTGCGCTTGCGCTGCTTGATTATTTCCGCCAGCTTGAAGCCGTCGAGGTCCGGCATGTGGATGTCGAGCACGATGACGGCGAACTCGTCGCCAACCAGGGCCAGCAGCGCTTCGTTGGCGGTGCGCGCCCGCACCAAGCGATAGTCCGGACGGGCCAGAACCGAGTCCAGAACGTCCAGATTGCGCGCGTCGTCATCGACGAGCAGGATATTTACTCTGTGCGTTTCAGTCGCCGCCAATGATTCTCCACCGTCGCTCATTTGAGCTTCCAGGCACCGAAACTAAATTTTTAGTTCAGCCGCTTGCTTGGTTCAACCACCGTTCGATCGAACAGCTTGAACCCCCTGAACCTTGAACTCTTGAACGTTGAACTCCGTCTTTACCGATACAGCCACACGCGCAACATTGATAACAGTTGATCGGTATCGACCGGCTTGGCGACATAATCCGAAGCGCCCGCGTCCAAACCTTTCTCTCGATCGCCTTTCATGGCTTTAGCCGTCAGTGCAAGAATCGGCAGCGAGCGAAATTGCGGATTCTTGCGAATTTCTCTCATGGTCTCGTAACCGTCCATCTCCGGCATCATGATATCCATCAAGATGACGCTCAAATCCGGTGTCGACTCGATGATCTCGATCGCCTGGCGTCCGTTGGTGGCGCTGACGACTTCGAGATCCTGATTTTCCAGAATCGTCGCGAGCGCGAATATATTTCGCGCGTCGTCGTCCACCACCAGCACTTTGCGCCCGCGCAGGACTTCATTGGAGCCATGCAAGCGCGCGAGCATCTTTTGTTTCGCCTCTGGCAAATTGGCCACCGTGCGATGGAGGAACAGCGCGGTTTCATCGAACAAGCGCTCCGGCGACTGCACGCCTTTGAGCACGATGCTCTTGGCCATGGTCTTGAGCTGGCGTTCTTCCTCGGGATCGAGATCCTTGCCGGTGAACACCACGACGGGCAGATGGACCAGCTTGGGCTCCGCTTTGATCCGCTCGAGCAGCTCGAAACCGCTCATATCGGCCAGCCGCAAATCGAGCACGCAGCAGTCGAACTGCTGACTGAGCAAGGCTTGGACCGCCGCGCCGCCGGTGCCGACGGTGACGATCTCGAGATCATCATGGGCCAACAGCTCGACGATGCTTTGGCTCTCGGTTTCGTTGTCCTCCACGACCAGAAGGCGCTTGAGATGGGGCGTGATGAAGCTGTGAATCCGGTCGAGGCAGGCTTCGATGGCGTCGGTGGTCACCGGCTTGACCATGTACGAAAAAGCGCCGTGAGCCAAGCCGTGCTGGCGCTCCTCTTCCAATGAAATGATCTGCACCGGAATGTGCCGGGTGGCGGGATCGAGCTTGAGGTTATTCAGCACCGTCCAACCGAGCATATCGGGCAGGAAAATATCCAAGGTGATCGCCGCCGGCAGGTACTCGCGCGCGAGCTCCAGGGCTTGCTTGCCTCTGTTGGCGATCAGCCCTTTGAAACCTTTCTCCCGCGCCAGGCCGAGCAACACACGCGCGTAGTGCGGATCGTCTTCGACGATGAGCAGCGCCAAATCGCCTTTCTGAATATCGTCGCGGTCGTCAGGAATGTGCTCCTCGAAAGCGGGCACGGCAATCGCCGGGATGACGGCCGCCGGCGCGCTCGCGTTGCGCGCAATCGCCGAGCTCGAATCGTTGTAGTTCAACGGCAGATAGAGCGTGAACGTGCTGCCCTGGCCCGGCGTGCTGATTAGGCGGATTTCGCCGCCGAGCAGGCTCGCCAGCTCGCGGCTGATCGCCAGCCCGAGACCCGTGCCGCCGTACTTGCGGCTGGTGCTGGCATCGGCTTGCTGGAAGGCTTCGAAAATAATCCGCTGCTTCTCGAAGGGAATGCCGATGCCGCTGTCGGAAACTTCGAAGACCACCACTTCGGCCGCTTGCCGGAGCACCGGATGATCGGAACTCCAGCCACCTTGCGAGCGCGCCACCTTGAGCTGCACGCCGCCCTGAATGGTGAACTTGAAGGCGTTGGAAAGCAGGTTCTTGAGCACCTGCTGCAGACGCTTGGAGTCGGTCACCATGCTGTTGCTCAGGCTTGGATCGAGGTCGACGTTGAAGGACAGCCGCCGGCTCTCGGCCTCGTGGCGAAACGGCCGCGCCGTGACCTCGAGCAGTTTAGAGAAGAAGATCTCCTCGAGCTCCACCGTGACGGTCCCCGACTCGATCTTCGACAGGTCGAGGATATCGCTGATCAGGTTTAATAGATCGCTGCCGGCAGCGTGGATCGTGCGCGCGAACTCGACCTGCTTGGGCGCCAGATTATGATCAGGATTTTCGCTCAACTGCTGGCCGAGAATCAAAATGCTGTTGAGCGGCGTGCGCAACTCGTGCGACATGTTGGCGAGAAACTCGGACTTATACTTCGAGGTCAGCGCCAGCTCGGTCGCCTTTTCTTCTAACGCGCGCCGCGCCTGTTCGATCTCCTGGTTTTTGCGCTCGACTTCGACGTTCTGCTCGACCAGCTCTTGGGCTTTTTGTGCCAACTGCTCGTTGGTTTGCTGCAGCTCCTTTTGTTGCGTCTGCAACTCGATGGCCAGCTGCTGGGATTGTTTGAGCAGCCCTTCCGTCTGCATGGTCGCTTCGATGCTGTTCAGCACGATACCGATGCTGGCGGTGAGTTGTTCGAGAAATGCCAGATGCCCCGGCACGAATTCCTTGATTGACGCTAGCATGAGAACCGCTTTGACCTGGTCTTCAAAGATTACCGGAAAGATGACCAGGCTGCGCGGCAAAGCATTGAGCATAACGGAGCCGATCGGCACGACATCGGAAGGCATATCGGTGATCAGGATACGGCGTTTTTCCAAGGCGCATTGACCGATGAAGCTGGCTCCGAGGGCGAGCCGCGCGGGATAACCGTTCTCGTGGGCGTTGGCATAGCTCGCCAGGAGCTTGAGATGCGTGTTGTCGACGTCCATTTGGTAAATCAGTCCCTGGTGCGCGTTGACCAGTGGCACCAACTCCGAGAGCAGCATTTGACCGACGGCGACGAGGTCGCGCTGGCCCTGCAACATGCCGGTGAAGCGGGCTAGGTTGCTCTTGAGCCAATCCTGTTCCGTATTCTGCTCCGTGGTTAGGCGCAGGTTGTCGATCATCGTGTTGATGTTGTCTTTCAGCTCAGCGACCTCGCCGCGCGCTTCTACTTGAATCGACCTGGTCAGGTCGCCCTTGGTCACGGCGGTAGCGACTTCGGCAATGGCGCGCACCTGGTTAGTCAGGTTGTCAGCCAGCAGGTTCACGTTACCGGTGAGATCTTTCCAGGTGCCCGCGGCGCCGGGAACATTGGCTTGACCGCCGAGACGTCCTTCGACGCCGACTTCGCGTGCCACCGTGGTGACCTGAGCGGCGAAGGTCGCCAGGGTGTCGGTCATGTTGTTGATCGTCTCGGCGAGCGCCGCCACTTCACCCTTGGCGTTAACTGTGAGCTTGCGCTTCAGGTCGCCGTCGGCCACCGCGGTCACGACTTTGACGATACCGCGCACCTGTTCGGTGAGGTTGGCGGCCATGACATTGACGTTGTCGGTCAAATCCTTCCACGTGCCGGCGACCCCGGGTACTTGCGCTTGACCGCCGAGCTTGCCTTCGGTGCCCACCTCGCGCGCCACCCGACTCACTTCGCCGGCAAACGCGTTCAATTGGTCGACCATCGTATTGATCGTGATCTTGAGCTCGAGGATCTCGCCTTTGACATCGACGGTGATCTTGCGCGACAGATCACCGCGCGCGACGGCGGTGGTCACTTCAGCGATATTGCGCACCTGGGTGGTCAGATTGGCGGCGAGCAGATTGACGTTGTCGGTCAGCTCTTTCCAGGTGCCGCTCACACCCGGCACGACGGCTTGGCCACCGAGTCGGCCTTCGGTGCCGACCTCACGCGCTACGCGGGTCACTTCGCCGGCGAAGGAACGCAACTGCTCGACCATCGTGTTGAGGGTTTCTTTGAGCTGGAGGATTTCGCCGCGCACGTCGACGGTGATTTTGCGCGACAAGTCGCCACTGGCGATGGCGGTGGCCACCTCGGCGATGTTACGCACTTGCGCGGTCAAATTACCTGCCATGAAATTGACGCTGTCGGTCAAGTCCTTCCACGTGCCCGCCACGCCCGGCACTTGCGCTTGGCCGCCGAGCTTGCCGTCGGTGCCCACCTCGCGCGCCACCCGCGTCACTTCCGAGGCGAAGGAGTTGAGCTGATCGACCATCGTGTTCAGGGTATCCTTGAGCTCGAGGATCTCGCCCTTCACATCGACAGTGATTTTGCGCGACAGATCGCCGCGCGCCACCGCGGTGGCGACTTCGGCGACGTTACGCACTTGCGCGGTTAAATTGCCGGCCATGAAGTTGACGCTGTCGGTCAAGTCTTTCCACGTGCCGCCGACGCCCGGCACCTGGGCCTGACCGCCGAGCTTGCCGTCGGTACCGACCTCACGCGCCACCCGGGTCACTTCCGAGGCGAAGGCGTTGAGCTGGTCCACCATGGTGTTGATAGTGTCTTTCAGCTCGAGAATTTCGCCGCGCACGTCGACGGTGATCTTGCGCGACAAATCGCCCCGCGCCACTGCCGTGGTTACTTGAGCGATATTGCGCACCTGCGCCGTCAGGTTGCCGGCCATGAAATTGACGCTGTCGGTCAGATCCTTCCATGTGCCGCCAACGCCGGGCACTTGTGCTTGGCCGCCGAGGCGCCCTTCGGTGCCGACTTCGCGCGCCACGCGGGTGACTTCGCCGGCAAAGGCATTAAGCTGGTCCACCATCGTGTTGATGGTTTCCTTGAGCTGGAGAATTTCGCCGCTGACGTTGACCGTAATCTTCTTCGATAGATCGCCGCCGGCGATCGCCGTGGAGACTTCGGCGATGTTGCGCACTTGCGCGGTTAAATTGCCGGCCATGAAGTTGACGCTGTCGGTCAAGTCTTTCCACGTGCCGCCGACGCCCGG
>Ga0137403_10005206_pt1 | contig 15120 bp, 13 predicted proteins | sample CZOMad2_1_16fung_FD_122057 | JGI IMG/M metagenome (GOLD analysis project Ga0137403, IMG submission 122057) | Vadose zone soil fungal communities from Angelo Coast Range Reserve, California, USA - CZOMad2_1_16fungal (Hybrid Assembly) | ecosystem: Environmental > Terrestrial > Soil > Vadose zone... | reverse complement strand
TCTTTTACTGTTGGCGATTTCGACCTCTTTACCAATACACAGATCTCCGAACACTGGAGCGTGTTGGCGGAATTTCTGCTGAGTTCCGATTTTAGTAATCAGTTTTCAACCGAACTTGACCGGATGCTCGTAACCTACAAGCACAACGACTACTTCAAAATATCGTTCGGCAAATTCAACACCGCCCTCGGATACTACAGCAATGCCTTTCATCGCGCGCAGTATTTCCAGACCGGCGTCGGCCGGCCCGTCATGTATTCCGATGAGGACAATGGAGGCAATGGCGAGAATGGGCTGCAGCAAATGCTGCTACAGACAGATGGCCGGAAGATCCTGCTGCTGCCCGCGTGGCCAAAGGGATGGGATGCCGATTTCAAGTTACACGCACCTTATAATACTACCGTGCAGGGGCGGGTCGTCAACGGGAAGGTGATGGACCTTATCGTCACGCCCGCTTCGCGGGCGGCTGATGTATCTGTGTATTCACAGGATCAATGAAGAAGATGGGCCATCTCAGCCCTTTACAAGGGAAAAGATCAGGCGGTCGGGAATTGCAAGCAGTAGAAAGTCAAGTGTACGAGAAAATCGTACACTTTAAAATGGAAGCGCTTGATGGTAAAATGCGGGAATCAGATGCTGCAGATATCAGCGGAAAATTTAGCGAGTAGCCCGTTTTTAGATTTTCCTCGAAAAAAACGTGGCGTAGCGGGCTTGGAGCATTGAAATACAGCATTTTATTCTATTTTTTCGTTTACGATCAGAAAAAAATGTTCATAAATTATGTTCATGGAGATAAATTAACTCTTTCAACTACTCCTTTTTTGAATCCATTCCTGAGCATTAGCGAATCAGTAATAAGAAAAATCGGAATTCCCGATTTTTCTTATTACTGCATGTCGAGTCAAATACATTTCTCTCCTAACGTTTCAAAATATTCCTGACATTTGCTTCCTATTGCAAATAATTGAATTGATTTAAAATATGGATTTTGAAGTCTATTGCGATGAAAGTGGCTTAGAGGCATTGTCTAATAAGGAAGCTCATTTATACACGGCCATTGGGAGTATATGGCTGCCTTCTGCGTACCGGGATGAGTTAAAGGAGAAACTTGCTACTATAAAGCAAAAATATGGCATCAGGGGGGAACTGAAATGGAATAAAATTTCTCCTACCTATATTGATCTTTACCGGGAAGTGATCAACTATTTTTTTGAGGCAGATTATTTAAGATACCGCGTTATCCTAATTGAATCAGAAAAAGTAGATGGGCTGACCTTTCACAATGGTGATGTAGAGCTAGGCTTCTATAAATTCTATTATCAATTATTGCATCACTGGCTATTTGACAATAACAAGTACAATATTTTTGTTGATCTTAAAGTAAATCGTAACAAGGGCCGGCTAAAAGAATTGAAGAAGTTACTGGATGAGGCTAACCGCACATCGGATGTTTTGCAGGTGCAGGGACTACCTTCAGAACAGTCTTTGGGTATTCAACTGGCAGATGTTCTAACCGGCCTTGTTTCTGCTAAGTTCAATCAGAAAATTACCAGTCAAGCAAAAAGGACATTGATCAACCTGGTGGAGGAAACCTACCTGCATAAGCCAATTGAGCCTACTTCCAAATGGGTAGAAAAATTTAATGTGTTCAAGATCGAGATGGAGGGCGGCTGGTAATGGCATATAAGAAAATTAAATCACATAGCATGTCTGAAGCTGTGTTAAGACAGCTTTGGGCGGATACTTATTGTGACCCGGCTTTACCTATTTTTACCTTTGATAAAATCCGGGTACAGTTCTTTCCTGAAATGTTCAATCATGCTTTTTATGAAAGTGCTGATAGAAGAGCGAAAGACAAATCTGAACTCTCTTTAAACAGGTGTGAAAAAATGCTTTGGATCAAGGATACCTTGGAGGATGTTGACGCGATTCTAAAAAAGGGATGGGATTCGAAAGCGAAAAGTTATGATGGAAGTAGGAGGGTGGCCGTGGTCAAGGGCAATTTCGTCGTGGTATTAATTATTTTTTCAGCTACTGTTGCAAGATTTGTTACAGCGTACCAGATTGATGACGGTGGTAATTTGCAGAAGTTGTTAGCAGGACCGGACTGGGCATAAAAAAAACGCTGATTAACTGGTTCAGCGTTTGAGACCTTTGAAGGTTCCAAACCAAGGGTAAAGAACACAACAAAGATACAAAATTGTATTTAAACATGAATTGTATTTAGAAGCTCAACAAATTCAATGCATTATGAGTGAATTTGGTAAGAGAAAGTAAAAAAATCTGCAGGTGAGTCATAATATTGATGATATAGGGAAGTTAAAGGAGGCCATGAACAACGGTGGCATTGGAATCTATTTAACATAATGTTAATTATAAGACAGATTTGAGTTGATCAGCATAGGCAGGATATTTTAGACAATGTGCTATAAAAACGCAACAAAGAGCGTGCGAAATCGGACAGCTAATAATAAACCGGCAATCTTAACTATTTGATTATTAGCCTGTAAACAATCTGGCATTTTCTTGGCGGACTATTTGGTATGCTGATAACATACCTGAAGACAGCCTGGCGCGGCATTGTCCGCAACAAAGTATACAGCGGCTTGAATATACTTGGCCTGGCCATCGGCATGGCAGTGGCTTTGCTCATCGGCCTCTGGATCTATTATCAATGCAGCTTCGACCGCTTCACACCGGGCTATGCGCAAGCCTACCAGGTGAAATACAATTTCTCGGACGATGGCGTCGTCAAGACCTCGCCGGACATAGCCATTCCGCTAGCGAACGCGTTGAAGAACGACATACCGGAGATCGACCGGGTGGCCCTGGCGTTTGGCCCCGACAATTATGGCAGCGGGTCCGATATATTGCGGGTAGGCGACAAAAAGATCTCGCCCGTGGAACTGACCGCCGACGACGATTTCCTCAAGATCGTCCAGTTGCCCCTCGTCGCAGGCAGCGCCGACAACGCCCTTAGCGATCCCAATAGCATTGTTTTGACGGAATCAGTCGCCAGGGCTTTATTCGGCAAAACCGATCCCATTGGAAAGCTCATTCCCGTCACTAGCTGGTTAACCTGGAAGGTAACCGCCGTATTAAAGGATCTGCCTCCTAATAGCACATTGCAGTTTGGGTGCATTATACCATGGCGTTATTTTAACAACGGATGGGCGAAGATGTCCAGCACGAATTGGGACCATAATTTGTTTAAGCTCTATGCCTCTCTCAAGCCCAATGTGGATTATTCGCAGGTTGCGCCCAAGATAAAAGGGCTGGTGCAGAAATACGCCCCCACCACGTATGGCATGATGAAGCAGCAGGTGATCATGCAACCCATGAAAGATTGGCATTTGTTTAACGTCTATAAAAACGGTGTGCCTGCCGGCGGGCTCATCGACTATATCCGGATGTTCGGCGTCATCGGGATATTGGTGCTGGTTATCGCGTGCATCAATTTTACGAATCTCTCTACCGCGCGATCCGAAAAAAGAGCCAGGGAGGTCGGCATCCGGAAGGTGATCGGCTCTACCCGGAAAGCGCTGATCGCACAATTCCTCCTGGAGTCGGTGATCCTTACTTTTCTTTCTTTTGTATTGTCGCTGATCCTCATCCAGGGGGTATTACCCTCTTTCAATGCCCTGGCCGGAACGCATATCGACATACCCTTTACCAATGGCTGGTTCTGGCTGATCATGGTGAGCTATGTGCTGTTGACGGGTCTGTTGGCAGGCAGCCGTCCCGCGTTCTATTTATCGTCATTCAGTCCGGTGAAAGTACTCAAGGGGAAGATTGCCGTTGGAACATCGGCTGTTCAGTCCAGAAAGATATTGGTGGTGTTACAGTTCACCTGTTCGATCGCGCTCATCAGCAGCACGATCGTCGTTTATCAACAAATCCAGTACGGTCTCAACAGGCCGAGAGGCTACGACCCTAACCGGCTGCTTTTTACCGAGGGGTCGGGCACGGCCTTTCCGGCCCTGAAACATGACGTCATGGAGACGGGCGTGGTCACCAGTATCACGCAGTCGTTGAGTCCCATGACCGATGTCTATTCACACAATGCCATCGATGCATGGCCGGGCAAGCAGGCAAATGAAGCCATGATAGCAGCTGGTTTGGCGGTGGGCGACACGGATTATTTTAAGACGGTGGGAATGCAGCTCCTGGCCGGGAGAAATTTTACCGGCAATCCGGGCGACGACTCCGCCTCCGTGATCCTGAATGAGGCTGCTGTTCGGCGCATGCGGCTCAAACAACCGCTGAACCAAACGATCCATTGGGAGTTGTCCTGGGTTCCACGCAATCTAAGAGTGATAGGTGTCGTGAAGGATGCGTTGACCAATGCGCCGTTTTCGCCGGCAGAGCCTGCTATTTATGTGTGGCAGCCTGGCTGGTCTTTCACCACCACGTACAGGCTCTCGCCCAACGTCAGCACCAGCGCGGCACTGGAGCGGCTCAGACCGATCTTCAATAAGTACCGCCCGGACTTTCCGTTCCAATATCATTTTGTGGATGACAAATATGCCCAAAAGTTTGCCGTGGAGAAATTAGTCGGCCGGCTGGCCGGCATTTTCGCCGCCCTGGCCATCTTTATTTCCTGCCTGGGACTCTTTGGGCTGATCGCCTGCGTCGCCGAGCAGCGTACCCGGGAGATCGGCATCAGAAAGGTGCTCGGCGCCTCGGTATCGCAGGTCCTTGTGCTCATCACAAAAGATTTCATCATCCTGGTCGGGATCAGCTGCCTGATCGCTTCCGTCGCGGCGTTTTACTTTTTGCGGCATTGGCTGGACGGCTATTACTACCGCATCCACCTGGGAGCAGGGGTATTCCTCGGGTCGGCCGCCGGAGCCATCGGCATTGCCATTGTTACCGTCAGTTTTCAGGCGGTGAAAGCGGCGCTGATGAATCCCGTGGAGAGTTTAAGATCTGAATGACCTACGCATAAACATATTCTTCTAGGATCAGCCGCTATCACAGCTACCACCACCCTCCTGTTCCTGGTCGTTGGCCTGATGAGCGCCTGACCGCGGACAAGCCGGTGCTCACCGAGGAAGAAGCCTTCGATGTAGCCGCATTTATCAATTCCCACCACAGGCCGGAAAAAAAGAACAAACAAATCGACTATCCGGACCGGAGTAAGAAACCTATGGACTATCCTTATCCGCCATATACGGATAATTTCCCTCAGCAACGCAATCAGTTCGGGCCTTTCAAAGGCCAGGATTAACGTTTGCATCCGGGGACAAGCCTATTGACTCAATTGCAAAAAAGCCGACCGGCGCTGATGCATCGATTGAGACAGATTGATTAATTCGGAAATGGATCGGTTGACACGGTGTTGGAAAGAGAATGATCTTGGAGCGATCAGAGGGTATTTCGGGGGATACTGATTCCTGCTCTTGGGCAAGGATGCTGACCGCTTCGTCAGCTTTGCCTGGGATGGCCTTATTTCATCGTTACAACGGCCAGGTTTGACATATCGGGACGATATTCTGGTATTACCACCCTGCTCTTGTCGAATTCTTCGGAGTCCTTCAGGTTGATGTTGACCTTATGGCTCTTCCGGGATTTGATAGTAACGATTTTCTCCAGGCGGTCCCGGTGAAGGCCAAGCCCCTGGATCGTGACATAATATTTTCCAGCGGGCACACCTTCGATAATGATGTTTTGGTCTTCGTCGGCTGAAAATACCTTGTAAATAACTCCGGCCCCGGTACGATTGAACCGGTCGAAAATGATCAGGACAGAATCCTTGTGCGCTGCTGCCGGAGCGAATTGATTGAACTTGAAATGAACGGTTCCTTCAGTAATGATATTGGATTTAGCCCTGGGCGCTTTTTCAGCATGGGCCGCTACAATGAAGAGAGAAAAGATTAGGTAAAAATAGATTTGTTTCATGTGATTGTTATTTCTCTGTAGTGTTCAAACTACATGCCTCAACATAATTCATTGATTTTTAGTCATATATAGAATGGCATTTTCTGGAATATTCCATCCACCGGAAGATTTTTCCCGGAAAGGGAATTACTCCCATTCGCAAATCAAATAAAGCTTACGTGTTGATTTCCAGTAGCAAGCATATATAGATTCAACAAGCTGAATCTATAGGAGAATATCTTCGATCATATTCAGCTCTTCAGGACTGAACCAGGTATTGTTAAAGCATTGCAGTGAATCGCTAAGCTGTGCCGGCTTGCTGACCCCGATCAGCACCGAAGTGATTCGCTTATCCTTCAGGATCCAGGCAAGGGCCATCTGGGCCAGGGTCTGATCCCTTTTTATCGCGATTTCATTCAGCCGGCGGATCTTGTCCACTTTATCCGGGGTGACCTGGTCTTCCTGGAGAAAACCGGTTGGTTTTGCCGCACGGGAGTCCGCGGGTATGCCTTTCAGGTACTTATTGGTCAGCATTCCCTGGGCCAGCGGAGAAAAGGGAATGCAGCCCACTCCCTCTTTTTCGAGAACGTCCAGCAGCCCGTCTTCGATCCAGCGTTCGAACATGGAATACTTCGGCTGGTGAATGAGACAGGGCGTGCCCAGCTCCCGCAGGATATGCAGGGCCTTTGCGGCCTCATCCGCACTGTAATTGGAGATCCCTACATATAATGCCTTTCCCTGCCTTACGATCAGGTCGAGCGCTGCCATCGTTTCTTCCAGTGGAGTATCCGGGTCGGGACGATGGTGATAGAAAATATCGACGTAGTCGAGCCCCATGCGCTGGAGGCTCTGGTCCAGGCTGGAGACCAGGTATTTTTTGGAACCCCACTCTCCGTATGGGCCTTCCCACATATAATAGCCGGCCTTCGTGGAGATGATCATCTGGTCGCGGTAGCCTTGAAAATCCTGCCGCATGATGCGCCCGAAATTCTCTTCAGCCGATCCGGGAGGTGGACCGTAATTATTGGCGAGATCGAAATGAGTGATCCCGGAATCAAAGGCCAGGTGCAGGATCTTACGGGCATTCTCCTGTATGTCGACATGACCGAAATTATGCCAGAGGCCCAGGGATACTGCCGGTAACTGCAGACCGCTCCTGCCGCAACGACGATATTGCATGGACTGGTATCTTGCTGGCGACGCCGTATAACTCGAACTCATAAGTGAAATGATTGAAGCCCAAAAATAACTAACTTTATCTCTCCTCCAATTTAAGCTTTATGTATCCTCGTAAGCTACTTTTCCGGATCCGGTTCATGCTGATCTTCTTCATAATTGCCCTCATGCTCAGCGGCATCACCGCATTCCCGGTCTACTCTGAATTAAGATGGCTGCTCGGCACCGGGTATGTCCCTTCCGGCACGCTACGTGACTGGCTGCAAAAGGTCTGGCTGGGGGTACGCGATACCTGGGAACGAAACCCTTTTATCTTCTATGGCTTCGACTGGCTGGCCTTTGCCCACCTGGTCATCGCGATGTTGTTCATCGGGCCCTTGCGTGATCCGGTAAAAAATAAATGGGTGATCCAGTGGGGCATGCTGGCCTGCCTTGCGATCATTCCCCTGGCCCTGATCGCGGGACCCATCCGCTCGATCCCCTGGTACCATATCCTTATCGATTGTTCTTTCGGGGTCTTTGGCCTGATCCCGCTGGGGGTCATACATCACTGGATACTTGAGTTGGAGGCTATAAAATCCGCAAAATCAGCACTATGAACCTGCTGGAATCATTGGAAAACGAACATTCCAAGCGACAGTGCGACCGCATCGTAAACTATATCGGCAGTGATAAGGAACGCTTCGCCGGACTGATGCGCCTGTTCTTTAAAGGGGAATACCGTATTGCCCAGCGGGCAGCCTGGCCGGTGAGCTATTGCGTGCGCCGCCACCCGGAGCTGATCCTGCCTTATTTCAAGCCCCTGCTGGATCAACTGGCCAGGAAAGACCACCATGTCGCGGTGACCCGCAATACTCTCCGTCTGTTGCAGGATGTGACGATACCCGAAAAATATCATGGCCGGGTCATGAGCATTTGTTTCGATCTTATCCAGTCCCCGGCTACAGCCATCGCCGTCAAGGCATTTTCGTTGACCGTTCTCGAACATCTCGCAAAGGATTATCCCGAGATCCTGCCGGAACTGCGGCTGATCATCGAGGAACAATGGGACGAGGCTCCCCCGGCCTTCCGTTCGAGGGCGAAGAAGGTTTTGAAAAGATCCGGGGGAAACTGAGCGGCCGCTTCCGGCTAGTACAACAACCTGGTCTTGATCGTTTGCTTTACTTCCTTCAGCAGCTGCAAGGCCTGGTTGGACAGCTTCTTATCGACATCCAGCACCACGTACCCGATCTCGTCGTTGGTCTTCAGGTACTGGCCGAGGATATTGATATGGTGCCTGGACAAGGTAGTATTGATCTCCGACAGCACCCCTGGCACATTCCGGTGGATATGCAGGATACGGTGCGTGCCTTCCTGTGGCGGCAGGCTCAGTGGAGGGGTCGTGTGCGAACCGATCGTCGTCCCCGTCTCCAGGAACTGGAACAGCTTGTTGCTGACATCTCCGCCGATATTCTCCTGCGCTTCTTCCGTAGAGCCGCCGATATGCGGGGTCAGCAGCACATTGGGGAGATTCTGAAGGGGTGTTTCGAAGCGGTCGCCGTTCTTTTCCGGCTCCCAGGGATAGACGTCGATTGCGGCGCCGGAGATCTGGCCTTCCTGTATGCATTTTGCCAGTCCATCCAGGTCTACCACCTCTCCCCTGGCGTAATTCAGGAGGATAGAGCCTTTTTTGAACTGTTTCAGGACGGTCTTGCTGATCATGTTCTTCGTCTGGACAGTATCCGGGACATGAAGGGTGATGATGTCGGCCTGGCTGACCACTTCTTTCAGGGTTTTTTTGGCTTCGGCGTTCCCCAGGGGCAATTTGGTCACAGTATCATAGAAGATCACCTTCATTCCCAGCCCTTCCGCCAGGATGCTGACCTGGGTGCCGATATTACCATATCCAATGATTCCCAATGTTTTACCCCTTAATTCATAACTCCCCTTCGACTCCTTCAGCCAGATGCCGTTATGGGCGGCCTTGCTCTTGTCGGGGATCCGGCGGATCAGCAGGATGGAGGCTCCGATCACCAGCTCGGCTACGGAACGGGTGTTGGAATAGGGGGCGTTGAAGACTACTACCCCGTGAGCGGTGGCGGATTTAAGGTCGACCTGGTTCACACCTATGCAAAAGCAGCCGATAGCCTGTAATTTCTTTGCAGCATCCAGCACTCTGGGCGTGATCTGGGTTTTGGAGCGTATGCCCAGCAGGTGAACGTCCTTTATTTCATTGATCAATTGTTCCTCGGATAAGGCCCCGCCCAGTTTGCGTACGGAAGCATAACCCGAATCCTTGAAATGCTTTACTGCCGCGTCGCTGATATTTTCTAAGAAGAGAATGTTAATCTTCTCCTTCGGATAACTGGTCGATTTCTTCTCTGCCATAATTTTGTGGGTCTTTTTGCGTTATTTTTTCGAAAATGATTGCGCAAATTTCCCATTTAAATAGGATACGAAAAAAACAAAAATGGGCCTTGCGCATTTTTAATACATGATTATTTTACTTTTGCGTTCTTAAACTAAAAATTATACCTATTGAAAGCCTGTGTTCATCTGATATTCGCCGTTTTCCTTATTACTACCATCTCCTGCGGGCAGGCAGCACAGCCGCCGAAGACCGTTCAGAAAGCAGACAGCATCCCTCCGTCCGCTCCCGCCCTCAACGCGACGGAATTACGCCGTTATTCGGGCATTGCCGGTCATTTCCTGGATTCGCTCGCTGGCGGCCGGTTCAATGGCAGCATGCTGGTGGCCAAGAACGGCGTGATCGTCTATGAACGCTACAAAGGCTTTAAGTATCTGGATAAGAAGAAAGACTCTCTCGATCAGCATACGGCCTTTCATCTGGCCTCGGTCTCCAAGACGTTCACAGCAATGGCCACTTTGAAATTATGGCAGGAAGGCAAGCTGGACATACACGATCCGGTGGCCAAATACCTCGCCGGCTTCCCTACCGAAGCCACGACCATCCAGATGCTGCTGAGCCATCGCAGCGGTCTGCGTAACTATGTTCATTTTATGGACCGTTCGGGCTGGGACAAACGAAAATTCCTCAGCAATAACGATGTATTGCAATATATCATCGCGCATCCCAGGGACGTCCAGGGACCTCCCCCCGGAAAGCATTTCGAGTACTCCAACACCAATTATGCTCTTCTGGCCCTTATCATCGAAAAGGTTTCCGGCCTGTCTTATTCCGATTACCTGTCAAAGACCTTTTTCCAGCCCCTGCAGATGGAAGATACCCATGTATTCAAGACAGGCGATTCAGCTACGGCCATGGAGTCCTTTTACCAGACCGGGCGCAAGTTCCGGGTAGAATTCCTGGATCAGGTATATGGGGACAAGAACGTATTCAGCACTGTAAGGGATCTCTATAAATGGGACCAGGGCCTGCGTTCAGGACAACTGTTCACCAAGGGGGTAATGGACAGCGCCTATGCACCCTACAGCTTTGAAAAACCAGGCAAGCGGAACTATGGCCTGGGCTGGCGGATGCTGCTGATCCCGAACGGGAAGAAGCTGATCTATCATAATGGCTGGTGGCATGGCAACCGCACCGTTTTTGTCCGGATGCTGGATGAGAATGCGACCATCATCGCCCTCTGCAATAATGATTACAAGCGGGTCTATTCCGCCAAGAAACTCTGCGACCTCTTCGGTGATTACCGGCAGGGGAACGAGAATTTCGAGGAAGGTGAGAATGAATCGGCCGGACCCGGTGGAGAGCCCCAGAATCCCACCGCAACGACCCCGGCTGCTACCGCTCCTGCTGTCGCCGGCCCTGTCCCCCCGAACACCGCCCCGGCTGCGACCACCGCCACCGCTACTAAAAGAACGGTTCACCACCGCCGTCGCATTCATCACAAAATTTCGAAACCACATCCCCAGAATTGAGTAAATTCCGGCATGGAAATTTTTTCGGCTGCACAGATACGTGCCTGGGATGAATTTACTATACAGCATGAAACCATATCTTCCACCGGCCTGATGGAACGGGCCGCTGCTGCCTGCTTCTCCTGGCTGGAAAGCGGTGGATATCTCGACAGTTCTTTTACGGTCTATTGCGGCAAAGGCAATAATGGAGGGGACGGGCTGGCTATTGCGCGGATGCTGTCTGCCCAGGCCTGCCCGGTGACGGTCCAGATCCTGGAATTCGGCCACCGGGGAACGGATGATTTTCAGGCGAACCTTGCCCGCCTTCATCCGACGCCGGTAGAAATAAGCTTTGTTCAGGCAGAAGAGAGCTTCCATGCCATTCCCTCGGGCAATATCGTCATCGACGCCTTATTCGGTTCGGGACTGAACCGGGCCCTGGAGGGTGTGACGGCCGCGCTCGTCGGCCATATCAACAGTTCGGGCAACGAGATCATTGCCATCGATATTCCCAGTGGGTTGTCTTCAGACACCAGCTCCAGGGGCAACCCGGCCATCAAGGCAACGCATACGCTCAGCTTCCAGTGCTTCAAGCCCGCTTTTTTAGTTCCTGAGAACGAAGAGTTCACGGGCGAGCTGCATATCCTGGATATCGGGCTGCACGAGGATTATCTGAAACAGGTTCAGTCCGAACTGGAGCAGGTGGATGAGGAGATGATCCGGTCCATTTTCAAGCCCAGGAAGAGCTTTGCCCACAAGGGCAATTTCGGTCATGCCCTGCTGGTAGCAGGCAGCTATGGTAAGATGGGTGCCGCTGTGCTGGCCGCCCGTGCCTGTCTGCGGGCCGGCGCCGGATTGCTCACCTGTCATGTGCCTGTCTGCGGGTATCAGATCATGCAGGTCAGTCTTCCGGAAGCGATGATCGTTACCGATAAGAATGAAAGGATCACTACCGACCTGCCTGGCGAGCTCAGTGGCTATTCGGTGCTCGGCATCGGGCCCGGGATGGGCACGGATGGCAAAACAAGGGCATTGCTGGAGACCGTTTTTGCGAAATTCTGGAAACCGGTGGTGCTGGATGCGGACGCGCTGAATATCCTTTCCAACTTCCCTTTCCTGTTGGCGCTCCTGCCCCCCTACTCCATCCTTACTCCTCATCCGAAGGAATTCGAGCGTTTGTTCGGCAAGTCCGCAGATGATTTCGCCCGGCTGCAGCTGGCGCGCGACAAGGCCCGGGAGCTTCAGTGCGTGATCGTGCTGAAGGGGCATTATACCTTTATCGCCATGCCAGGAGGCAAAGGCTATTTCAATTCCACCGGCAATCCCGGCATGGCCAAGGGCGGAAGCGGCGATGTGCTGACAGGGATCCTGACAGCGCTGGTCTCCCAGGGCTATTCCCCCGGTGAGGCGGCCATCCTGGGCGTATATCTACACGGCCTGGCCGGCGACCTGGCCGCCGATGTCCTGTCGCAGGAGAGCATGCTGCCCTCCGATCTGACAGATCACCTGGGAGCGGCGTTCCTTTCTATCGGAAAAGCCGACCCGTCCGAACTGTATTGACAGTCGGGGTCTGACCGGGCACTTTCTTGCGCCGCCCCTGCCCCACTCTATCATTCCTCTCGTGCGGCATTCCGCTTGCCAGGGTCACCTGGTCTTTCTTTTTCTATTTTGCCAAATTCCGCAAGCGTCTTATTTTTGCTCCCCGTCCATTCTCGGGATGTAGCGCAGCCCGGTAGCGCGCTTCGTTCGGGACGAAGAGGCCGCAGGTTCGAATCCTGTCATCCCGACACATAAGGGTAACAGATAGACTCAAAGGCTCGTAAACCTCACTGTTTACGGGCTTTTTTATTTTTTTCCATATCAATTCGTTGTAGAAAATATCAGGGTTCACGGAACCAAAACGGTGACCAGATTTTGAATTCGCGCGACCATTAACTTTGGTCGCAGAATCGAGCTAATAGCCTAGTCATCAAAGTTTTGCATTCGTTAATCTTGATATGTTTTAGGCTTTTTTGGGGCCATTTTTCGAGGTCGAAGGGACCGGTAAAGCGAAGTTTGATTTAAGTTGCCTCTATCTTGTGCCTGCCTTAGGCCAACCGATATGTGCAGCGCGACGAAGACTGGCTTTCACAACCTGGCGATGAAAAGGAGCGATGACCAATATGTAGGCCCGGCCCAAGAGGTTGTGGCAGTGGACGACGGTTGAGACAATCAGTTGGCCACCGAGGGGTGGAGACAAGTCCGGAGTGCGGAGTACTGACAGTCTGAAATCAAGGTGCTTGTCGTCCTCGCCCAAGACAATCTCGGTTTCGCTTTTGCTGTAGACCTTGAAGATGCCAATGCGGTCAGCGTTGGCTTCGCCGGAGAGAGTTGCAAGGTGTTTGGCGGTCTTCAGACCAAAGCACGCGACGATTGCATCTCGGATGTTGGTGAGCCATCCGATCCAAGATGGCTGCTGCAAAATGAGGAATCGCCACAGGACATCTGGATCGCTAGAGGTGCCAAAGGGAAGTTGAATCGCAAATGCGTCTGCGAGATTCGTTGATTCATAAACAGTAGCGACGGCAGACTGCGCGGGGAGAGCAACCGGCTTTACTAGCATGAGTTCGCTTGGCATGAATGGCACTCCTGAGGCGTCAGTGCTAGGCTTAGATGGCCCAGCGAAGACCTTGACCACTTCATACATCCCGGGGTCGAACTTAGCTATGGCGAGTGCCTGTTCCACGTATGGTGAAGCGACTGGGTTTGAACGCATCGATTGGTAGTGCTGGTAGTGCTCCGCGCTCTTCCACTGCGCGTACATCGTGACCTTTGTTCCGTCGACACTTCGATGGAGCGCCGCCGAGATGAACCCTGGCACGTCACGAACGGATGTATCGGTAGCGCGTGCGAGTATGTCAAGCAGTTTCTGTTGATTCGATGGTTCGACCGTGAATACGTTGATGAGCGTGATGAGACCTGTGTTCTCGGCAATCGTAGTCATAGAAGGTCTCCAGCGTCCGAGAGAGAACTCGCTCCTGATCCTCGAACTTTATCAGGACGAAGACATCCGCCCAGCGACCCAAAAGCCGACATCGGACATGGACTGCAACTGGCCGATAGCGGAGACTCGTGTCGTCTCTTCGTGATGCCAGATCCGTTCATTCACTAAGAGTCAATGCAGAGACAGACTCCGGGCGGGCGACCGCTCACGGGTCTGGATGAGTCGGCTCACGACCCCAATCCAACCCGCGGTGATCTTCGGATTCAGCGAGCGCTTGACCCCGGTCAGCGGCCGCTCGTGAGTTCAGCGTTGAGGTCAACATCCAGGCGCTGCTATGGCACCACGACAACCTTCCCGCTGGCTTGGTCGTTCTCCATATACCGGTGGGCCGCAACGATATCGTCCAGGCGGAAGATACGGTCGATGTTGGGTCGATACACGCCTGCCTCGATTTCGAGGACGACCCCCTGCAACACGGTCGCGCCCGCGCTGCCCTTGAGGTTGTCGCTGTGGAAAGCCGTGAGCTTGGTTCCGGACGGGATCATCGCAATCGGTTCGAAGTCCCGGATCAGCCATCCACTGAGCGAACCCGTCACACACACCGTCCCGCCACGACGGACCAGGTGCAGCGAGTCCACCGCCGTGCTCGCCCCGACGAGATCCAGAACATAGTCCGGACCCCCGGGCCAGACCGCGTGCACGCTCGCCGCCAGCGACCCACCGTCGTCGACGAGTGCGTAGTCGACGCCAGCCGCGGTCAACGCGTCGATCTTGCCTGGCCGCCGGGTCGTGGCCGCGGTCGTGACACCGTAGCCGGACGCGATGGACGCGGCCACCACCCCCACCGACGAGGTCCCGCCACGGATCAGCAACCGCCCCTGGCCACCCGGCACGACCCCCAACGCGTCCAGCGAGCCCTGCGCGGTCAGGTACGTCTCGGGTAGCGCGGCCAAGACGTCCCACGGCAACGTGGTGGTGACCGGCATCAGCAGTGAGTTCGGCAGCAACGCATACTCGGCATAGCCGCCGTCGAACTCCCGGCCCATCTCACCCATCACCGCCGCAACGGTCGTCCCATCCGGCAACCTGGGATCGGTCGAGGCCGCCACGATTCCCACGCATTCGATCCCGAGCACGCGCGGGAACGTCACGTTCGGGGCATGCCCCTGACGGGTCCTCAGCTCCGACCGGTTCAAACCCGCGCCTTTCACCTGCACCAGGCT
>Ga0137403_10005205_pt1 | contig 15120 bp, 13 predicted proteins | sample CZOMad2_1_16fung_FD_122057 | JGI IMG/M metagenome (GOLD analysis project Ga0137403, IMG submission 122057) | Vadose zone soil fungal communities from Angelo Coast Range Reserve, California, USA - CZOMad2_1_16fungal (Hybrid Assembly) | ecosystem: Environmental > Terrestrial > Soil > Vadose zone... | reverse complement strand
AAACCCGGCTTCATCAATGTGCGGATCTACCAGGGGCACGTGCTCGATGCGCTGCTGAACGCCGCGAAGATCTGGCGTGGCCTCGACGTCGAGGGCATGTACGACTGGTTCGTGACCGAGGTGCGGATGCGCTTCTCGCGGCCGATGCCGTTCCAGATCGGCGGCGACCCGATGGGCGAGCGCACCGAAATCGTACTCCGCGCAGCGCGCGAGAGAGTGCGCGTGGTCGACTGGCGCGCCGCACTGGCTACGACAGAGGTCAAGAGGAAGTGAGATGGGACTCGCGCGCGGGCCGGGCGAGGAGTAAATGCAGGGCATGGCGCACACGCTCCGGCACAGGTTGGGCCATCCTGTCGAGACCACGATCGAGCTGCTTGGAGGCAAGTGGAAATCCGACATCCTGGGCGTTCTCAAGGAGCGGCTGCGCCACTATGCGGAGATCCGGAAGTCAGAATCTGCGAAGGCTTCCGATATCGAGCCGCCGACTCCATTAGAACCCGAGAAGCCTGGCGGAAGCGAGCAGCAGGTTCCAGACAACGGGCGCGGCCAGGCTGTGCGCCTTTCTCCTGAGGCAGGACACGTCATGCAACTCTATGTAGTGGAGCACGGCATCGCGGTCGAAGGCGGCGAAGGGATTCCCGACGAGTGGCGACCGCTCACGGACAAGGGCCGGCGCCGGTTCCAGAAGACCGCCCGCGCGTTTGGGAAGCTTGGCCGCAAGCTGGACCTGATCCTGACCAGCCCCCTGGTCCGCGCAGTGCAGACCGCGGAAATTCTCGCCGGCGAGACCGAGCCTGAGGAGGTGGCCGTACTGGCGGAACTGGATCCGAAGTTCGACGTCCAGGCGGTACGCAACGCGATCGCGAGCCGCGCGGGCAAGGCGGAAGCAGTCGCCATCGTCGGTCACGAGCCGCAGCTCTCTTCGGTGCTGGCCGCCCTCTCCGGGGTTTCGCAGGCAGAGATCGATTTGGAGAACGGGACCATCGTCCGCGTCGACGTCTCGACGCTGACCGATGGAGCGTCCGCGGATCCGCGCTGGTGGCTCAAGCCAAAGGGTACTCGCAAGAAGGGACTGCCGCTGCGGAAGCAAGAAGCCCTCAGATCAGGACCGGCTTGAGGTCGACGCCCGGCGTGTCCGCCGGGGACAAATCCTCATCGGGACATCAGGACCGGGAGGCCCGCCTCGCGCAGGGCCGTCCGTGTGACGCCACCGAAAATCCACTCGTTCAAGTGGGAGTGGCCATAGGCGCCCATGACGACCAGATCGGCGCCGAAATCGGCGGCGTGCGACAGCAGAATGTGCCCCACGTCTTCGCTGCCGGACGACAGGCGTCGGACCTCCACGTGCACGCCGTGACGCGCAAGGTAGCGCGCGATATCCGCCCCCGGCTCCTGGCCGTGAGTGGTCCGGCGGCTCTCGGGGTCGACGACCAACACCTCGACCACCTCGGCCCTCACCAGCAATGGCAGGGCATCCGCCACGGCCCGGACGGCCTCGCGCTCCGCGTTCCACCCCACCAGGACGCGGCGGACTTGGGATGCCCTGCCGCGTGGCGGGAGCACGATGACCGGCCGGCCGGATGTCAGGACAAGGGACTCGACGAGACCAGGGGGGCTGGCCGTCTGGCCCGCGGGGTCCGGGCGAGCAACCACCGCCAGGTCCGCGTAACGCGCGTGCACCTCCACGTCCCCGCTCAAGTACGGCACCGTTCTCCACTCCGACCGGAGCCCGTGACGACGGACGGCGTCTGCGAACAGGGTCCGGTGGTCCGCCTCGATCGCCTCGAGTTGCGCGCGGTGTGCGTCGATCACGTCCCAGACGCCCTTGCCGCGGGCGAACATCTCGGGCGGAGTAGATGCGGGAAGCGGCTGCATGAACACGCCGGTCAGGTGCGCGTCGTGATCCTGAGCCAGTGAGGCAGCAGACTCCAAGATGCCTGCAGTGTCGCCCTGCCCATCGACGAAGACGACGATTTCCCCGAGCTTGATCGCCGCTCCCACCATCCTGACGCTATCGCCCCCGCTCAATGAATCCACCGTGGGGGTGTCGTGGACCAGCGGCGCGGCCGCGCTTTCTGCCCTGTTCATGCTGATACTCCTCGTCCGGCTCGTGGCCGTTTCCCCCCCCGGGTAAAGATGCGGTGGGAGCGTCAGCGATTCGGCTGCCCCGTCTCGCTGTCCATCTGGGCGAGCAGCAGCTCGGGGTAACGAGCGCCCGCGGCGGCGCCCGCTGGAACCGCGCTCTCGATCGGGCGCAGGTCATCGGCGTTCAGCTCGATCTCGACCGCATGGAGCGCCTCGGCCAGCCGCCTCCGACTGCGCGCACCGACGAGCGGCACGATGTCCTTCCCCCTCGACAGCACCCATGAGATTCGCCGCCTGCGAGACCTCGATGCCCTTGCGGTCGGCTACTTTCCGCAACGCCTCGACAAGGGCGAGGTTGTGCTCCAGGTTGTCGCCTTGGAATCGCGGGCTGAACTTCCGGAAGTCGTACTGCGAGAGCGAACGCTGGTTGTCCCAATGGCCGGAGAGCAGACCGCGCGACAAGACGCCATAGGCCGTGATGCCAATCCCCAGCTTGCGGGCTGTCGGCAGGATCTCTGCTTCGATGCCGCGCGACAGCAGGGAGTACTCGATCTGCAGATCGGAGATCGGGTGCACCGCAGCGGCCCGGCGCAGCGTCTGGGCATTGACCTCGGACAGGCCGATGTGTCGCACGAAGCCGGCCTTCACCATCTCGGCGATCGTGCCCACCACATCCTCGACCCGGGCCCCGTCGCTGATGCGCGCGGGACGGTAGACGTCGACATGGTCGGTGCCAAGACGGCGCAGCGTGTACGCGAGGAAGTTCTTGATCGAGTCGGGCCGCAGGTCCTCGGGCAAGAAGTTTGCCATCGGGTCTCGTTGCACGCCGAACTTCACCGAGAGGACGATCTTGTTGCGATTGCGCCGCCGCAGCGCCTGGCGGATGAGCAGCTCGTTGTGCCCCGACCCATAGAAGTCGCCGGTGTCGATGAGGGTCACGTCCGCATCGAGCGTAGCGCGAACCGTGATGCCAACGCGGCTACGGGGATTCAGCTCGCCGGCGTGGGGTTGTGGCGCTCGTCATCGTCCCAGGAATCGTACGATGCCGTCCGCGACCGCTGCGGGTGCCTCGCGCTGCGGGAAGTGACCGATGCGATCGAGCACCATGCGCTCGTAACGCGAGCGGAAGAAGCGCTCCTTGCCCTCGGAAGTCGAGGGGTCGTTGCACGGATCGCCGCCGCCGTGGATGACCAGGGTCGGAACGGCGATGGCCGGGTCCCGCGCAAGCTGCGCTTCTAGATCGGAGTAAGCGGGATCCTTCGGCGCCAACCCCCACCGGACGCGATAGGAGTGCAGCACGATCTCCGCCCAGTCCGGATTGTCGAACGAGGCGGCCGTCGCCGCGAACTCCTCATCGGACATGTGCCAGCCCGGGTTCCAGATCGTCCAGATGTAGCGCGTGAGCTCGCGGCGCTCGTTTCGGACCAGCGCGGCTCCGCGGTCGAGCGCCATGTACCAGTGGTACCAGTAGTTCTGCACCTGCTTGATCGAAAGAGGCTGCCCGGGGTCATTGGTCCCCCAGCCCACGGAGAGCGCCACGCAATGGGTGACGCGGTCGGGGGCGAAAGCGGAGGCGATGTAGGCCGCGCGGGCGCCCCAGTCATGCCCCACGACGGCGAAGCTCCGCAGCTCCATCGCGTCAGCCAGATCCAGGACGTCCTGTCCCAGAGCAACGAGCTGTCCGCTTCGCGGCGTCTGCGGCGAGTGGAAGCGCGTCGGGCCAAAGCCGCGCAGGTAGGGAACGATCGTTCGGTGGCCGGCGGCATGCAACGCCGGAAGAACGCGGTCCCAAGTCCGCGCATCGTCGGGCCAGCCATGAAGCACCAGGAGCGGCCGGCCGTGCGAGGGTCCCGACACCTCGCAAGCGATCGACAGCGAGCGCGTGCTGAAATGCTCGAGTTTCGGTTCGCTCATGGAAATGCCCTCAGCGTTTCCTTCACCGCACAACGCCGACATGTTAGCTCGGTCCCGGGCCGAAAAGCATCGCGCGAGGGTACTTCCTCTAATGTCGCCCCTGGGAATCGGAGTCTTGATGATCGCGGTCGTACTCGCCGTGACGCTTCTCGTCAGCGGGGCCAGCAAGCTCGGCCTCGTGGATCGCGCCGCAACGCTGGCTGCTCGAGGAGAGACGGCTGAAGCGCGTCAGCTCCTCGAAGGTCTCGTGACCTCTTCGAACCCAGCCGCGCTGTTCGTGCTTGCCTGCATCGAGCTGGAGGAACACCGGCTCGAGAGCGCGTCACGCCTGGCGCAACGATTGGCCTCGGTGAGGCCCGGCGCGCCCGAGGCGGTCGTTCTCGCCAAGCTGATCGAGGAAAGGAAACGCGCACGGGACGATCGATGGACGGATGTTGCCGCTCGGGCCTGGAGCGCATCGGGCCGACCGACGCCTGCTGCGAAGCCGCTTCTTGGGACCATCGACTCTCATCGGCCCATCGACCGAGCAGCTCTCGGCCACGTGCAAAGGCCCGGAGACAAACTGCTGCTCGAGTTCGGCAGCGATCAGGAGGGATCCCCAGATCTCACCGAAGCTGCCATGACCGAAGCAAACGCCGCCGAGCGCCCTCTAGGCGTCCACCTTGTGGCCATGCACGTTCTCGTGGATGAAGCCCTGCCGGAGGAAAAAAGATTGCTGGCGCGAGGCGCCGCGCTCGCTCTCCTCGCCCGAGTCGCTCGCTCCCATCCGGAGGACGGTTATCTCTCCAGCGGAGTGGTGCTGCTCCGGGCGGACGCCCAGGCGCCTCTGACTGGGCCAGATCTCGCCAGCCTGGAGGAAGCGCTCAAGCGGAAGACGTTCGCGCTGCCCATCCGTCCCCTCTATGAGGCGTTCGAGGCCGCGTACGAGCAAGTCGACTCCGGTCAAGCGCAATCGCGCGCATTCTTCGAGGCCACTCGCGCGCTCCCCCTCGAGATCCATCTGGCCCTTTCGCGAAGGGCTGCTGCAACTGCCGACCTGGCGTTGCGTGATCGTGCCGCCGCCGTGCTCACCGTCGCTGGCTCGCGATTGGAAGCGGGCGCCACGTTTCTCGATCGCATGATCGGGTTGTCGCTCGAAACGAAAGGGGCCGAGCTCAGGGGAGACCCTAGCGCGATCGCGGCTCTCGGGAAGAAACGGGCGTACCTGAGCGACCTGATGTCCAAGGGCGGGGCGTTCTGGCAGTACCAATGGCCTATCGCTTCCCTGTGGCGAGATCATTTCGTGCGGAACATCACCGACGAGGTCGGCTACCACGAGCTCATGTCCCGGTAACCTTGCGAGGGTCCCTCGCCACTGCAGCGCGCAACACTCCGCGTTCCAGCCCGGGGGCCAACAAACGCACCGGCGGCCCCATGAAAAGCAGAATCGAGATATGGCGCCGCGCCGGCACGGCGACCGGGTGGAAAAGCGAAGCCGTCTAGTCGCGGCCACCGAAGGTGCGGCAAGGGCTACGCTTGAGCGAGGTCATTCGGCAGTTCCTGTTGTGAGATGCGCTCTAGCGCAGCAGCGCGCTCACCAGCTTCCTCGCAAAGCGCTTCTCGTCCCGATCCACGGCCCGTGTTCCGAGAAACTGGCGCAGAAAGGCGCGCTGAAAGCATGCGCCAAGCAGCAAAGCCGAGGCTGCCTCCGCGTCGAGCGCCTTCGAGAGCCGACCGATCCGTTGCTCGGCTCTAAGGTGGGCGGAGAGCGCGCTGAGGGCGAGCTGCGGCCCGGCGTTCTCTTCGCGGAGCGCCTGTTGGTGTCGGACGAGGATCTCCGGCTCCGAGAACAGCGAGCTGATGATGGGGACAGCCTCGGAATAGTAGGCGACAGCGGCGAGCGCGATCTCCACCAGCGTGTCCGGCACCGGATCCCGGCCCACGCGCGAGGGAAGGTCCTTGATCGCCTCGATGAATCGCGGCAGCCGTTCCCGCATGACCCGCACCAAGATCTCTTCCTTGCTGCGGAAGTGGCGATAGAGGGCCGCCTCCGACAGGCCGGCGGCGCGCGCGATCTCCTTGGTGGTGGCCCGCGCCAGCCCCTGCTTCCGCATGATGCCTGCGGTTGCATCGAGGATGCGTTCGCGCGTCTCCGCCAAAGCCACTCTCCCTTGACACGTTAGTGAGCGCTCACTAACAGTGGGTGAGCGGCCGCTCACAGCCTAGGGCGTTTCGCCCGCGATGTCTCGCATCGCGAGACGAGAAAGGAAGCGCGCATGACCCTCTACCCGATCGCCCTCTCCATCCACGTCGTCACCGCCATCCTCGGGCTGGGCCAGGTGGCAGGGATCGCGATCCTGGCCTCCTCGGCGCGGACCGAAGCGACTGTTCCGTCTGCGACCTGGACGGCATTGGGGCGCCTCACGCGGGGAACGACCTGGAGCCTCGCGCTGATGCTGCTCTCCGGCGCGCTCATCGACTACTCGGCCGGAGGGGGCTACCACGAGGCGTGGTGGTTCCGGCTCTCCTTCGTCCTCTTGCTCGTGCTCGGCGCCATCAACGGAAGGACCCGGCGCGCACTGCGAAAGCGTGAATCCTCTCCGCCGCTCCAGCGGATAGCCCGCGGCGCCTGGTCGATGTGCGCGATCATCGCGGTCGTCGCCGTGCTCATGGAGGTGAAGCCATGGTGACGTCGGGAATCCCGGCCCTGCAGGAGGCTTCAGCCGATTCGAGTATCGCGGAGCGCCGGCACCCCAGTCTCCGGGTGCTCGTCCTGGGCGCGACCGGTGGCACGGGGCGGGCGTTGCTCGAGCAAGGCCGAAAGGAGGGGCATCAGGTCACCGCGTTCGTGCGGTCGCCGCAGAAGCTCGCCGGGATTGGTGAGGGCGTGACCGTGCGCCCGGGCGACCCGCACAGCGTTGCCGAGCTCCGCGCCGCACTTCCTGGCCACGACGCAGTGCTGTCCGCGCTTGGCCCGCCCGGACCGGGGCGCACGACGCTCCTCGGCGACTGCGCAGCCAGTACCGTGGCCGCCATGCAGGCGGCCGGCGTGCTCCGCCTGCTCGTGGTCTCCGCTGCGGTGCTGTTCCCGGACGCCCCGTTCGCTTGGCTGCTTCGCCGCACTCTCCTGCGAAGCGTGGCAATGGACTCGGCCGAGATGGAACGTATCGTGATGGCCAGCGGTCTGAACTGGACCATTGCGCGGCCGCCGCGGCTGACGAATGGCCCGCTTACGGGGCGCTACCGCGTCGAGGACGGCCACCTGCCACGCCGCGGAATTTTCATCAGCCGCGCCGATGTGGCCCACTTTCTTCTCGGTGAGCTCGAACACGGGGAGCACGTGCGCCAGATCGTCGGCCTTGCCCGCTGAGAAACGTGAGTCGGCACTAGGTCGAGGCTGTATCGGCGATCGCACGCTCGGGCCCGCGGTCCGGCTCTGCCGGTTGCGAAGCCGAGCGCACATGTCGCAACGAGACCAGCACGAGAATCGCCATGCCCAGGACGACGAAAGCGCTGGTCCACGCCGTAACCTGGAGCCCTTCCGCAAACGCCCTCCGGGCCGTGTCGAGCAACGCCGCGCCAGGGCCGGGTAACTGCCCTGCTACCGCTACGGCGCCGCCGAGGGTGTCTCGCGCCGCCACGGCTGCTTCGTGCGGAATGCCATCGACGACGGAACCGGCCATGGCCCTCCGGTAGATGGCGGTCCCGATGCTGCCGAGGATCGCGATGCCCAGCGCTCCGCCGAACTCGGAACAGGTCTCGGAGATCGCCGAGGCTGCGCCAGCCCGCTCGGGCGGGGCAGCTCCGATGATCAGGTCGTTTGCCAGGGTGAACACCGGAGAAAGACCGAGGGAGAAGACCACAGTGCTCGCGACGATGATGCCGAGTCCGGAGCTGCCGTCGACCTGGGCAAGCGTCACGAACCCCACCGCCGCGATCACGAGGCCGGCGCCCATCATGAAGGCGGGCCGGACGCGGCGCGCAATCAGCGGCGACAGCATGGATCCGGCGACGAACCCGACGGCGAACGGCATCGACCACAGCCCTGCCTTCATCGGCGATAGGCCGAGCACCAATTGCAGATACTGGGCGATGAAGACATAAGGCCCGAACACGGCGAACGTGGCGAGCATGTACGTCGCAAGCGATGCGCTGAACGCGGGCGTCCGGAAGAGCCGCAGGTCGATCAAGGGGTCGGCGAGCTTTCGCTGCCTGCCGACGAACACGGCTCCGAGGGCCATTCCCGCACCGATGGAGAGCGCCGGCAACCACCCGACGCCGTGCGCGGCGATCTGCTTCAGCCCGTAGATGATCCCCAGCACGGCTGCGACAGACAGGACCGCGCTGAGCAGGTCAGGGCGGCCCGCGTTGGGATCCCGGAATTCCGGCAGCAAAATCGGCCCCAGGACCAGCAGCAGCAACATCATCGGGACGCTCACCAGGAACACCGAGCCCCACCAGAAGTGCTGCAGCAGAAGCCCGCCGAGGGGGGGACCGATGACGGCGCCAGCCGAGTAGCTGGAGATCCAGACGCCGATGGCGACCGCGCGCTGCTTCGGGTCGAGGAACATGTTGCGAATCAGGGACAGGGTCGAGGGCGCCAGCGTCGCCCCGGCGAGGCCGAGCGCCGCGCGAGTCGCAATCAGCATCCCGGCACTGGTCGAGAATGCCGCGAGCACCGACGCGACGCCGAACGCGGCTGCGCCGATCAGCAGCAGCCGGCGGCGGCCGATCCGATCGCCCAGCGTCCCCATGGTGATCAGCGACCCGGCGACCAGGAAGCCGTAGATATCGATGATCCACAGCAGCTGGGTGCTGCTGGGCTTGAGGTCCGCGCTGAGCGACGGCACCGCCAGGTTCAGCACCGTCAAGTCCATCGAGTAGAGCAGGCAGGGCAGGGCGATCACGCCAAGCCCGATCCACTCGCGGCGCCCGGCTCTGAGTGGGGGAGAAACCGTGTTCACGAGCGTCCTCCAGACTCACACGAGCATACCGATCGGTATGTATCCCGCTCGCATTCCCTTCGTCAAGCCCTTGATTGACACCGGTGGCCGCCTGCCGTTACATACCATCTGGTACGGAGCCGGTCGCGACGGGAAGGTATGCCGAAACGCACGACGAAACAGCGCACCAGGGCACCCGCCGTCACCCGCCAGAAGCTGCTGAGCGCCGCCTTCGAGGAAATCTACCGGTCAGGATTCCAGGCCGCGAGCCTCGATCGGATCCTGGCCAAGGCCGGCGTGACCAAGGGCGCCCTGTACCATCACTTCATCGACAAGGCGGCGCTCGGCTACGCGGTGGTCGACGAGGTGGTGAAGGGGCTGCTGCTGGAGAGATGGTTGGGCCTCCTGGACCAGCACACGGGAGATCCACTGACCGCGCTGCAGGGCGTTTTCCGGACACGTGCCTCCAGCCTCACCGCCGACGAGATCGAGCTCGGCTGTCCTCTCAACAACCTCGCCCAGGAAATGTCGCCCCTCGACGAGCGGTTCCGGCGGCTCGTGGATGCTACGTTCGACGCCTGGAGGAAAGGCTTCGCCCAGGCGCTGGAGCGCGGGCAGGCGGACGGCACCGTGCGGCAGGACGTGGATGCGCGGAAGGTCGCCGCCTTTCTCGTGGCCGCGGCCGAGGGCTCATACGGCCTGGCCAAGAGCGCCAACAGCCGGACCATGCTCCGATCCAATCTGGAGACATTGGCGACGTATCTGGACAGCCTTCGGCCGGCGCCCCGGGCCGCCCGGCAGATCCAATAAAAGTTCAAGATCCAGCTAAGCAGGACTTCGGGACGCCGCGCGGCGATCGTCGATTTGTCTCCGGACGAACGTCCTCACTGGCGGTGTGGCTAGCAGCTCGCGCGGCTGTGGAATCAAGCGCGCCTTCATTTGGCCGCCAACCATGGGAGAGATCGAAATGGCTCCTTCCGGCACCCTTTCGCGTCGGCACACCTCCTCACTCCTTCTGATCGCCGTACTGGCCCTCTGCGTCCTCCGACCCGGCGGAACCGCGCGCGCTGCGTCCCCGCGTGACGGAACGATCACCCCGACCGGACCTGCGCTCACATGGTCCGGGACCGCGACCGGAACCGGGTCCGCGAACGAGGCAACCTGCGTCGAAGGCGTCAACTGCGACTCCTTCACCCTCACCGTGGGCGGCGCGCCGGCGGACTACGCCGGCAAGGCGATCGCCGTGAAGATCCAATGGAGCATCTCGGCGAACGACTACGACCTCTACATCCACAAGGACTCGAACTCGAGCCTCCTGGTAGGCGTTTCGGCAGACGGCGCTCCCCAGAACGGCGAGGCGTCGGCCATCGATCCGGCCGCGACTGGCACCGGCGTCTACACCGTGCACGTCGTCTACTTCGCCGTCACTCCGCTGGTGGATCAGTACCAGGCTTCCGCGACGGTGCAGGTGAAGCCGACGGCGCGCACTGCCACCTACGTCCAGGGCGGCATTCCCTTCAGCTCGAGCGTGCGTCTGAAGGCGCCCGTGGCCCGCCGCGACGGCGAGCCGAGCAACCGGACCGACCCTGTCGGCAATGCCTACGTGAGCGCCATCCGCGGCGTGCCGGCCGGCGTGGACCTCTGGTACTTCGACCTGAACCCGTCGAGCCCGACCTACGACCCGAACCTGCGCAACCCGATCTACCGCGGGCAGCCGGACTCGTTCACCGACATGGAGTCCACGGCGGTGGGCGGGGATGGCGGCGGCGACGTCGACATCGCGGTCGGCCTGCCCGATCCGAGCACGGGCGCGAACAACAACCCGCCCACGCTCGCCGCGACCAGCCTGACCGCGGCCAACATCTCCGCGCAGCGCTCGACCAACCGGGGCGTCAGCTTCATGAAGAACCCGGCCGGCAACGTCAGTGGCGGCGTGCCGGTCGACGATCGCCAGTGGCTCGCCTTCTACGGCCCCAACACCGTCTACTTGCTCTACCGCACCGTCGCGCCGGCAGTGACGCAGATCCAGCGCTCCATCGACGGCGGGCTCACCTACGGTCCGGCGCGGACCGCGGGCGCCATTGGCCAGGTCGGCGCCATCGACGTCGACCAGCGAGACGGCACGGTCTACCTCGCGGGCAGCACCGGCCAGGTCTGCACCGGCGTGCCCGCGGCCATCGCTGGCGAGCCGCTCACCTACACCTGTACGCAGGCGGCCTCGGATCCGAACGGCGTGGCGCATCTCTTCTTCATCGTCAAGGTGGCCCCGGACGGCACCGTCTACGTTGCCTGGTCCAACGACCGCGACATCTTCCTCGCGCACTCGACCGACAAGGGCCAGACCTGGAGCATGCCGGTGCGGGTGAGCAATGGCGCCTCGACCGTCACCAGCGTCTTCCCGCACCTGGGGACGGGCAAGGCGCAGGGTTCCGTGGGCCTGGTCTGGTACGGGACCTCGAATCCGGTCAACGACGACAACGCCGACTGGCGCGCCTTCTACGCCTACAGCGCCAACGCCACCGCCGATTCGCCGACCTTCACCCAGGTCGAGGCTGGGGACCACGTCATCCACTCGAGCAACATCTCCGAGGGCGGCCTCACCGGGTCGGCCAACCGGAACCTGATCGACTATTTCCAGGTCTCCTTCGATCCCGTAGGAGCGGCGGTGATCGCCTACGCGGACGACCACAACGACTTCGACGGCCACACCTACGTGACCCGGCAGATCGGTGGACCGGGCGTCAACGGCACCGCGGTTCCCGCTCCGGTCGAGGGGCAATCGCTGCCCAGGGCGACGAGGCCCCCCGCAATTCCACAAGTCGTCGACTTCGCGCAGGACGTGCAGGTCGGCCTTCTCGGCGTGGTCCCGGTGAACGATCCTCTCGACATCCTCTCGGTGGCCTGGTCCTGCGAGGATCCCTTCGCCGGCACCCCTTCGTCGAACCCGAAGCTGGTGACGAAGATGAAGGTGTCCGATCTTTCCGCCCTGCCGGCGGCCGCGAACTGGCGAACGAACTTCTCCGCCAACGCGCCCGACGCGGTCCTGAGCCCGACCGGCGACTACTCCTTCGCCCGTTCGGACCGCGGCGATCAGTTCTACTTCCGCGCCTCGACTGATCCCACCCAGCCCTCGACCTTCTCCTTCGGGACGGCGGTGCGCATCGGAGACGGCTCGATCACCTATACCCGGCAGGGCGCGGCCGACGAGGGCCTGTTCGATTCCGCCGCTGGCACCATCACGGTGAAAGTCGCGCTCGCCAAGCTGAACGCGCTTCTCCCGGCGGCCCACGCTGCGCTCGCTCCCGGCGCCATCCTGGCGGGCCTGCGCGGGCAGACCTTCACCGCCGGCGCCAACGCGAAGACGGACATCGCGCGCGGCGGGACGCAGTACGCGATCGCCTGCGGCGCTGCCACGGGCGGCGGCAACGGTGGCGGGCCTCCCGGCAATGGCAAAGGCAACGTGGTGCGCGTGACCGGCGGGGGAGCCATTGACGGGAAGCGCGAGCGCTTCAATCTCCAGGCGAGCAACGGCTTCGGCACCAGCCCGCCCGCGGGCCAGATCCGCTACCGCGACAACGGAAACGGATTCGAGATGGTGTCCGACACCATCGACACCTTCACCCAGAACGGCTCCAACGAAGTGGTCCTCACCGGCGAGGGCCACGTCGGAAGCACCGCCGTGACCTTCACCGTGCGGGTGCAGGACAACGGAGAGCCGGGGAGCCGGGACTACTTCTCCATCGTCATTCCGGGATACCCAGCGGCCCAGGGAACGCTCACCCAGGGCAACATCCAGTTCCACTTCTAGGAACCGGCGGCCGCCCGAGGGGAAGCCGGTCCGCCAAGGCGGCGGGCCCCTCGGTCGAATAAACTTGACGGATAAGTATGCTTTCGTTACCCAACCCCCCGGGGCCCGGATGAGGGCCTGCAGGGGGCGACGATGAGGCTCACAGCACAAGAAGAATACGGGCTTCGTTGCCTGCTCCGGGTTGCGCGCGGGCAGGAATCGATGACCACGCCCGAGATCGCTGTGCGGGAAGGCCTGACCCAGGCCCACGTGCACAAGCTGATGCGGCTCCTGCGTCGCGGGGGGCTGGTGAAGAGCGTTCGCGGGCGCAATGGCGGCTACCAGCTTGCCCGGCCGGCGGAGGAGATCAGTGTTGGCGCCGCGCTGGCCGCCCTGGGCGACAGCTTCTACTCCAGCGACTTCTGCCGCGAGCACACCGGCAACGAGCGCACTTGCGTGCGCAACAGCGACTGCTCGATCCGCGCGCTCTGGATCGCGATCGACCACGCGGTGCAGCGCTCCCTGCAGAGCACGAAGCTCAGCGACCTGCTCCGCACCGAGCCAGAGATGACCGGCTGGATCCGCGCTCAACCCGACCTCTTTCCCTTGAGGACAGTCTCGTGAGCGCGCCCCCGACCATCCAGGAGCTCACCTCCCGCCAGTACAAGTACGGGTTCGTCACCGACATCGAGACCGACACCGTCCCACGCGGGCTGAACGAGGACGTCATCCGCCTCATCTCCGCGAAGAAGAACGAGCCGGCGTTCATGCTCGAGTGGCGCCTGAAGGCCTACCGCCACTGGCTCACGATGAAAGAGCCGCACTGGCAGAACGTGCGCCATCCGCCCATCGACTATCAGGACATCATCTATTACTCGGCGCCCAGGCTGAAGGGCGCGGGCCCGAAGAGCCTGGAAGAGGTCGACCCCGAGCTCCTCAAGGCATTCGACAAGCTGGGCATTCCGCTCGAGGAGCAGAAGATGCTCTCCGGCGTGGCGGTGGACGCCGTCTTCGACAGCGTCTCGGTGGCCACCACCTTCAAGGAGAAGCTGGCCAAGGCGGGCGTCATCTTCTGCTCGTTCTCGGAGGCGGTCCAGAACCATCCCGAGCTGGTCAAGAAGTACCTGGGATCGGTGGTCCCCTACTCGGACAACTTCTACGCCACGCTCAACTCGGCGGTCTTCAGCGACGGCTCCTTCGTCTACGTCCCCAAGGGCGTGCGCTGTCCGATGGAGCTGTCGACCTACTTCCGCATCAACGCCGAGAACACCGGCCAGTTCGAGCGCACGCTGATCGTCGCGGAGGAGGGCGCCTACGTCAGCTACCTCGAGGGCTGCACCGCACCCATGCGCGACAAGAACCAGCTCCACGCCGCGGTCGTCGAGCTGGTGGCGCTCGACGATGCGCAGATCAAGTACTCGACGGTCCAGAACTGGTACCCCGGCGACGCCCAAGGTCGGGGCGGCATCTACAACTTCGTGACCAAGCGGGGCGCATGCCGGGGCAGGGGCTCGAAGATCTCCTGGACCCAGGTGGAGACCGGATCGGCGATCACCTGGAAGTACCCGAGCGTCATCCTGCAGGGCGACGACTCGGTCGGGGAGTTCCACTCGGTGGCGCTGACCAACAACTACCAGCAGGCGGACACCGGCACGAAGATGATCCACATCGGCAAGAACACCCGCAGCACCATCCTTTCCAAGGGAATCTCGGCCGGCCACGGGCAGAACACCTACCGGGGCCTGGTCAGGATCCAGAAGGGCGCGACCGGCTCGCGCAATTACACGCAGTGTGACTCGCTCCTGCTCGGCAGCAACTGCGGAGCCCACACCATGCCGTACATCGAGGTGAAGAACACCTCGTCGCAGGTCGAGCACGAGGCTTCCACCTCCAAGATCGGCGAGGACCAGCTCTTCTACTGCACGCAGCGGGGCATCTCGCAGGAGGACGCGGTCTCCATGATCGTCAACGGCTTCTGCCGCGAGGTGTTCAAGGAGCTGCCGATGGAGTTCGCCGTCGAGGCCCAGAAGCTCCTCAGCGTCAGTCTCGAAGGGAGCATCGGATGACGCGGACGGAACCCATGCTGCGCATCAAGGACCTGCACGCCAAGGTAGAGGAAAAGGAAATCCTCCGCGGCATCGACCTCGAGGTCGGCGCAGGCGAGGTGCACGCCATCATGGGCCCCAACGGGTCGGGCAAGAGCACGCTCGCCCAGGTCCTCGCCGGGCGCGAGACGTTCGAGGTGACGAAGGGCGAGGTCCTCTACCAGGGGAAAAACCTGCTCGCGCTCTCTCCAGAGGAGCGCGCCGTGGCGGGCATCTTCATGGCCTTCCAGTACCCGGTCGAGATCCCGGGGGTCGGCAACCTGTACTTCTTGCGCACCGCGCTCAACGCGCTCCGCAAGCGCCGCGG
>Ga0137403_10005204_pt1 | contig 15121 bp, 13 predicted proteins | sample CZOMad2_1_16fung_FD_122057 | JGI IMG/M metagenome (GOLD analysis project Ga0137403, IMG submission 122057) | Vadose zone soil fungal communities from Angelo Coast Range Reserve, California, USA - CZOMad2_1_16fungal (Hybrid Assembly) | ecosystem: Environmental > Terrestrial > Soil > Vadose zone... | reverse complement strand
TAAGCGCCTGAATTGAAAAGGGAAGCCTGGAGCCATCGCGGTTGAGGAGATGCTTCTAAACCCGCCCCAAGCACACGAGTGACGCGAATGCCGGAAGGCGTGCCGGGTCCACGGAGTCCCGCGCCGGGAAATTGGCTCGGGGTTCACTTCGCGGTGAACATCTTCATCGCCACGACAATTCTCTGGCTGCTCCTTCGGCTGGCCGCCGGGCTCAATCCCATCTGGGCCATCAGCTCCATGATCGCGGCCAGCGATCCGAACGTGAAAGACGCCCTCCGCACCTTCTGGGGACGCATCATCAACGCCGCGCTCGGCTGCGCCACGGGGCTGTTCTTCCTCATCGTTGGCCGAGGAGGTGAGTGGACGCTCCCCCTGGCCTTGTCAGTGACCGTCCTGCTCTCCGCGTATGTGGTGCGCGTGCAGGTCATGTGGCGGCAGGCGCCGATCACCGCGGCCCTCGTCATCGCCGCCGTTCTGACACGTCATTCGGAAATGACCGCGGCGGAGGTCGGACTCCGGAGAGTGGGCGAAGTCATGCTGGGCTGCGTGGTGGGTCTGACCGTCACGTGGCTCATGGACAAGATCTGGTCGCCTTCCGGGGCTGGGGTCGGCGGGTGATGCCAAGGCCGGGCACGGGCGACGCGGGGCCACGCGCTGGCTCGTGCTCCCCAGTTGCGCACGGAGGCGCCGCGGTATCCTGAGAGGGCGAGTCGCCCAGAAAGGCGGATCATGAATGCCATCACTGTCAGCCTGATAGCGCTTGCGTGCGTGTTCGGAGCCGCGCTTCTTGGCATGGTCCTTCAGACCGTCCTGCCCCGCCATCACCTCCATGCCGATTCCAAGGACGTCGTGAAGCTCGGGATGGGACTGGTCGGAACGATGGCGGCGCTCGTACTGGGTCTCCTCGTGGCGTCGGCGAAGGGATCCTACGACGCGCAGAGCACCGAGATAACAGACCTTTCCGCCAACGTGGTCCTGCTCGATCGCATGCTCGCCCACTACGGGCCGGAAACGAAGGAGGTGCGCGCCCTGCTGCGCAACACGGTCTCCCTTACCATCGACCAGCTGTGGTCGCGCGAGCCTGGACGAGACGGCCGCGTGGGATCGCCAGCTGGATCGGGAGAGCAAGTCTTCGACAAGCTCCAGCACCTCTCGCCGCGGGACGACGCCCAGCGGTCGATACAGGCCCAGGCGGCAAGCATGGCGCTCGGGATCGGGAAGACTCGCTGGCTGATGTACGAACAAAATGTCACCGGGGTGTCGGTACCGATGCTGGTCGTCCTTATCTCCTGGCTCGCCATGATCTTCGCCAGCTTCGGCCTCTTCGCCCCGCGCAACGCCACGGTTTTCGTCAGCTTGTTCGTTTCCGCGATCTCGGTATCCGGTGCCATCATGTTGATCCTCGAGATGTACTCGCCATACGCCGGGCTGATTCAGATCTCGCAGGCACCCCTCCGCGCCGCCCTCGCGCATCTCGGTCAGTAGGTCGCCGCGTGCTTCTCAACCGACGAAGCCGATGATCGCGGTTCCGGGGCGACGAAGGAGGCGGTGCGGCCACGGTAGAGCGAGCAGCCGCGTTCCACGGTGCCTCCATTGTCCTTGACGATCTTCGAGATGCGCTGAGCACTCATCCGCCGCGGAGCCTCGGGTCGCGGCCACGGATCCGGGCGGCTTCGACCAATCGCACGATGTTGTGAGGAGAGCGTTACCATGAGGCGCATACGTTATGTAGTTGGCAAGTCCTGGCTACCACGGTGTGCGGCGCTGGTCGCGCTGTTCGTCGCGATGACGGCACCGGCTGTTGCGCAGGATGCGTTCACGCTCGACCGCAGGGCGCCGTCGAAAACCGAGTGAGCAGGCTCGCCGCTGTGCGGCTGGAGGTCACCGATGCGTAGCCCGTTCACCCGGTGTGCGGCGGTAGGGGGCCCACAGGCGGTCCTGGCTGACCAGGGAGGGGGTGCGAGAAGGCCCGCCCAGGAACTGGCCTGAAACGGCCTGGGCCGGCGACCAGACCCCCGCCCCGCCGACTGGTTGACGGTCAGGACGTGCTTCGGCACACTCGTCCGAATGCTCCGCGCCTATCTCGTACGAACGTGGACAGCGCAGACCCACCTCACACCTTGGGGCGCTCGCACGCATCATCGGGGACCCGGCCATCCGACTTGCCCATGGGGGCGTCTTCGCCTAGCCTGTCGTTGATCGCGGCGCGGTCGTAAGGGCCGGTGAGAAGCGAGGAGGGGCGAATGCGTCGGGGTGCAAAGCCCGCGAAAGCGAAGGTCGAAGCCAAGCTGCCTGTCGCCCGCAAGTCGCTGCCGAACGAACGCTCTAGGGTCCGCCAGCTCCAGAAGCGACTGGAGGAGGCGCTGCAGCGCGAGGCGGACGCGTTCGAGCAGCAGACGGCAACGAGCGAGATCCTGCGGGTGATCAGCCAGTCGCCGACCGACGTGCAGCCGGTTTTCGACACGATCGTGAGAAGTTCCGTGAGGTTGTGCGACGGGCTCTTCAGCGCGCTCCTTCAGTTCGACGGTGAGCTGCTCCATCATGTCGCCCACCACAACTTTACCCCCGAAGCCCTCGAGGTGATGCGCCGCGTATTCCCGACGCGCCCTACGCGGACCCGCCTAACAGGGCGGGCGATCCTGGAGCGCGCGGTAGTCCACATACCCGACGTCCTCGAGCTCGGTCCGGAGTTCTCGGTTCGCGCGCTCGGCTTTCGAAGCGGTCTCTGGGTACCGATGCTGCGGGAGGGCGCTCCCATCGGCGTCGTCGTGGTGGCGCGCGCCGAGCCCGGGGCGTTCTCCGACAACGAGATCGAGCTGCTGAAGACCTTCGCCGACCAGGCGGTCATTGCCGTCGAGAACGTGCGGCTGTTCAAGGAGCTGCAGGCTCGGACGACCGAGCTGACTCGCTCGGTGGATCAGCTCACGGCGCTGGGTGAGATCGGCCAGGCGGTGAGCTCGACGCTGGATGTCGAGACTGTGCTGCAGACGATCGTCAGTCGGGCCAACCAGCTCGCCGGGACGGACGGGTGCACGCTCTGGGAATACGACGAGACGGCGGAGGAGTTCCGTCGACGGGCGAGGAGCTTTGCAGACGAGCGGGCGGCGGCGGTCCTGGACTCACTCGGTCGTGACAGGGCGGTCCCCAAAGGGCAAGGATTGGGGAGCCGAGCGGTGCTCCTGCGTGAGCCAGTCCAAATCCCTGACATCATGATCGACGGGGTCTATGAGAGTCCCGCGCGGACACCGCTGCTCCAAGCGGGCCATCGGGCACTGCTGGCCGTTCCGTTGCTCCGCGAGGAGCAGATTATCGGCGTCCTGGGTGTCAGCCGCAAGACGCCCGGGGTGTTCGACCCGGAGACCGTGCGTCTCCTCCAAGCCTTCGCCGCCCACTCCGCCCTGGCCATCCAGAACGCCCGGCTCTTCCGGGAGATCGCGGATAAGAGCGCCCAGCTCGAGGAGCGCGTGCAGGTGCGGACAGCCGACTTGAGGCAGAGCCAGCAGGAGTTCCGGGCACTCTCCGGCAGGCTCCTCCTCGCGCACGAGACCGAGTCCCGGCGGATTGCTCGGGAGCTCCATGACGATCTGAACCAGGGCCTGGCTCTGCTGTCCGTGGAGATGGAGCTCCTCGGCCAGAACCCCCCGGAGTCGGCTGGCCAGCTCGGCGGCCGCATGCAGGAGCTGACGGCCCGGGTCAGGCAATTGTCCTCGTCCGTGCACGCCCTCTCGCACCGGCTGCACCCGGCACAGCTGGAGCAACTCGGGCTCGTCGCGACCGTCCGTGGCCTCTGCCGGGAGCTGGCTCAGGCTCACGGTCTCGAGATCGAATTCATCCACCACCAGATGCCGGAAGTGATTGCTCCCGATACGGCGCTGTGCCTCTATCGCCTCGTGCAGGAAGGGCTGCGCAATGCCATCAAGCACAGCGGCGCCCAGCACGTCGGCGTGGATCTGACGGGAAGCGCCGATGCGGTATCCTTGCGGATCGTGGATGACGGCGTCGGGTTCGACCCGAGGGGGATCGAGGGTCGGACAGGGCTCGGGCTCATCAGCATGCGAGAGCGTGTATTTCATCTCGACGGCGAGATCGCGATCGACTCACGCCCGTCGAAAGGGACCCGGATCGACGTCCGGCTCCCACTGGACGGCACGAGCCAGGCCGGGCGCGGATGAGCCTGGCATGAGGCGGCCGCGGGTTCTGCTGGCGGACGACCATCGCCTCCTTCGCGAGGCCTTCGTCAAGCTGCTCGAGCCCACCTGCGACGTGGTAGGGCAGGTGGCCGACGGCCGCGCCCTGCTGGAGGCCGCTCCCCAGCTCCGGCCAGACATCGTCGTGCTCGATGTCGGCATGCCCTTGCTCAACGGCCTGGATGCCGCGCGCCAGCTCAAGCGTCTGATGCCCGACGTCAGGGTGATCTTCTTGACCGTGAACGAGGATCCCGATCTCGCCGCGGAGGCGTTTCGGGCCGGCGCGTCCGGCTTCGTGCTCAAGGGCTCCGCGGCGTCCGAGCTGCTGCAGGCCATCCAGGATGTCTCGAAGGGGCGATCGTACGTGACGCCGCTGGCCACCCAGGGGATGGTGGACAACCTCCTCCAGCCACGCGACTCAGCGAAGGGCGCCCGCGAGCTGAGCCCGCGCCAGCGCGAGGTGCTGCAGCTTCTGGCCGAGGGACGCACGATGAAGGAGATCGGCGCCATCCTCAAGATCACGCCGAGGACGGTCGCGTTCCACAAGTACAGCATGATGGAAATGCTCAGGATCAAGTCCAGCGCCGAGCTGGTTCAGTTCGCCATCAAGAAGCGCATCGTGTCGCTCTAGCCCTCCCTGTTGGTCCTGGCGCTCGAAGCCTGTCACTTTTGCCAGTAGCCGCCCGCGTTACACGCCGGTTACGCTTGCTGCGGGATGAAGCCATTCCTTGCGGAGGATCGATTGGACCACGTGAGCATTTTGCTGGCCGATGACCATGAGGACTTCCTCGCGACCACGGTTCGGGAGCTCGCGGCGCACTTCGACGTCGTCAACGCGGTGGGTGACGGGGAGGCGCTTCTCACTGAGGCGGCAAGGCTCGAACCGGACGTGGTGGTCCTCGACATTTCCATGCCCGTGCTGAACGGGATCGAGGCGGCCAGAAAGCTGAAGGCCGCGGGCTCGGCAGCGAAGGTCGTCTTTCTGACCATGCATGCCGACCCGGACTATGTCCATGCGGCTTTCGCAGCGGGAGCCCTGGGCTACGTCATCAAGTCCCGGCTCGCGACAGACCTTCTCCTGTCCATTCGGGAGGCGCTGGCCGGCCGTCGCTTCGTCTCTCCCTCCATCACCCTGTAGCGGACGCCGAGACGCTACTTCGAAGAGGGGTCGGCGTTTGTCTGGAATACCGAGATGATCCGCACGTAGTAGCGTTGATCGACGTGCGCGGTCGAGCTCGCCCCATACGAGCCCTCGGGCCCGGATCCCTTGAAGAACCGAATGTCGTGTTGCGACTCGGTCGCGCAGCCCACGAGCCCGGCCGCCGCGATCACCGCGATGATGGGGACCAGATACGCCCTCATGTCTGCCCTCCCGTAGCCGTCCCTTCGTGTCGACCGGAGTGCCGGACGGCGAGCGACGGCCTGACGGCCGCCCATGTGAATGCGATGCTGGCCAGTACTGCTGAAGGAGAGACGCCCAGGGCGAAGACGAACCCATTCGCCGCGACGGCGCCGGCTAGATCGAGCACGGTGCTTCTCCCCTTCTCGAGGTTCTCTCGTTCCATGATGGGGAAAGGCTAGGCCCTCCCGACAGTCCCGGGCTACTGGCAGAACTACCAAGCGACGACGGGGAAATCCCACAGGTGAGCGGCCCTTGCCCCACCGTTTTGCCTGTAGCTTTTCCGGCTGGACACTTGGTAGTTCTGCCAGTAGTCCTCTACCCACCTAGGAGCTAGTGTGCCGGAGGGAGAAATGGCGATGCTCGACTCGGCTCAGGATCTGGTCGCGGTGTTCCTCAGCCTTGCGTTCGTGTGGCTGCTCTCAGGTCGGCTCGCGCTTGGTAAGCAACGCGAACCCCGCGGAGCGCCCCCAGCCCCCTCGAAGGCTCGACCTTCCGGCTTTAGCCGGCGTCCGGGCGCTGCTAGAGGAAACATCGGATCGCCTCATCAGGCCGAAGCTTCGATCGGAGGAGCAACATAGGCATCAAACGCGGTGTAATGATTTTGCTTCTCCCGGTCGTGCGCGCATTGCTCACCGCGCTCCCGGTGACGGCACAGCAGATCACCGGGAAGTCGGCTGGCCTTGGGGCGCATTCCAAACTGGTCTCGTGCCAGAAATCGACGTCGACCAATCGCCAAGGTGTTGTGAGGAGAGCGTTACCATGAGGCACATACGTCATGCAGTGGGCAAGGCCTGGCTACCATGGTGTGCGGTGCTGGCCGCCGTCCTCGTAACAACGGCGTCACCCGTCTTTGCGCAGGGATCGTACGTCGACCCCTTCACCCTCAAACACCGGACCCCCGGCAAGACCCTCGCGCGGGAGGGGGATGTCTCAGTCGGCGCCACGATCCGGACCGACGAGCGTTACAACAAGGACGGCCTGTTCAGTGGGCCTCGCGGATGGATCTACTGGAACTACCTGGCCGACCCCAAGGGCTACCAGAACCCCAACCTGTGGCCCGACAAGCGGCCGACCTACTTCTTCGGCGAGATGGAGATTCCCGCCGGCACCGAGTTGACGGTACGCGGTAGGTTCCCTCACGTGCGCTACTTCAAGTTCTCGATCTACGTGCACGAGAGGAACACGTTTGTCGCCGAAACCGGCGGCTCCATCGCCGGCATCCACATCGAGCCCGACCCGGGTTCCACCAACCCCTACCGCGTGGGCGCCGACCGCGATGCCAAGCAGCGCAACTTCACGATACGCATCTTGGCCAAGGACGCCCCGGCGAACGCGGCTGACCGCGCCAAGAACACGGTGTACCTGGGCAATCAAACCAAGACCATCTTCGGCGGCTTCCGCATGTACGTCTCCGACCGGGGCTACGACGGGGCGGGCTGGGGGCGGGCGGACGCGCCTTCCTTCGAAGGGCCAGGCATAACGTACGACGCCACGCTCGCCGACGGCAGCAAGCTCGTGGGCGACGAGGTCGTCAAGCGCATTGGCAAGCTGATGGGTGATGCGCCGCCGCCGATCGACGCCAACGCTTGGTACAAGCTGGTCAACAACAAGGACAACGACCCCTGCATGAGGCCGGTCACGGCGCCCGCCTGCGCGAATTCGCAGTTCTTCCTGTTCACGGGAATGAAGGACGCGGTGTATGGCGCCTTCATGCCGCCCGCGGAGCGGGCGAAGATCCCGGTGGCGAAGCAGATGGAGGGTGGCGGCGACCCGACGACTGCGTACATCGTCAACTACATATCTCGCAAGTACGGGCCCCTGTACGTGTTCCGGGCAAAGCTTCCGACCTTCCCGAACACGTGGGCGAACACCAAGATCATGCCCGACGGGGAGGTGCAATACTGGTCGGTCGCCACCATGGCGACGTTCACCAACGGCAGCCTGTGGGACGGCGTCTTCGATATGCAGGTGCCGGTGGATAAGGACGGCTACTACACCATCGTCGTCAGCCGCCCGGAAGACCGCCCGAAGAACGCGACGCGCGAGAACGGCGTGGCCTGGATCGACTGGGGCCCGGGCGAGGGTCTGGGTGATCCGCGCAACCGCAAGGACTGGGGCGCCCTGCTCATGCGCTACATGGTGCCGCACAAGGACTTTCAATACAGCCCGCTGAAGGCGGACAGGCCGGACAAGCTGGCCGAGGTGATGGGACCGTACTACCCGCGGGGCTACTACACGACCAAGGCAAAGTTCGAGGCTGAGGGGGTGAAGAAGCAGATGGCTCCGAGGGCGAAATGAAGGCACCCGGGCCCCTCAAGCTCGCAGGACTCGTCCTGATCCTTCTGCTGGCGGTCGCGGTCTATCTGCTGCTGTGGCCGGTGATCACGCGCAAGGCCGAGCATCGACTTGGCGAGATCGGGCTCACGTCGAACGAGAAAGCGGCCAACGGCCCGCTTCCGGGTGACGTGAGCCTCTACGCGAAGGAGCTGGCCTGCACTGAGAAGCTGCCGACGCCGGGCTACTACCCGTCGCTCAACGGTGCTGAGATCGCCGACGCGCAGCGCAGCGGCGTGTTCCTTTGCGCGACCTTCACCGGGTCCTTCAACGGCCCCAGCAAGGTGTTCGCCTGGCGGAGCGAGCACAGTTACCAGGCGACTTCGTACCTGAACAATCGCAAACCCGGCGAGCTATACCTCACCGGCGGGGACAATCCCGGGCTTAAGCCGCCGGTGGCCCCGGGCCCGTATGTCGCCAAGGTGGACGCGACCACCGGCGCGCAGATCTGGCGCACCTATCTGGACAACGCCAACGCGTCGGGCAACTTCATCGCTACGACCAACCTCAACATCCTCGCCAGCGGCAAGATCGTCACCTCGTGGTCCAACAAGATCGTGTTGCTCGACCCCGATACCGGACTGATCCTGAAAGCGAACACGCTGCCGACGGGCAAGGCGCCGGTGACGGATGTGAACTTCAAGCATCTGACCATCGCGCCGGACGGCACGCTGATCCTCAAGGACCAGGCACGGCCGACAGGGTGCAGGGAACAAGGCACCATCGCGATAATCCTGTGCGTCCAGAAAGGCCTCAAGCAGGCCAACTCGGTGATCGCCGCAGTGGATCCGAACACGCTCGAGGTGCTCGACTCGGTAGAGATGGCGGAGCCGGCAACAACGCCGCACATGATCACGACGTTCGAGGGCAGGATCGCCATCTACATTGCCGCGGACGTTAACGCGTACCGCTACTTCTGGGATCCGAAGACCAAGAAACTCTCGCAGGACGCAGCCTGGGTCGTCTCCGCCATGCAGAAAGGACAGAGTACCGGCGACGCGCCGACGCTCATGGGGGACTGGATCGTGATCCAGACCAACGGCACCGGCAGCAAGACGGTCGCAGCGAGCATCGTCGCCGTCAGTCAGCACGACGCCAAGAAGATGGCCACGATCTTTCCCTTTGGGCCGCTTAAGGAGGGGGAGTTCAGCTTCGCACCGCCGAAGCCGCAGGGCGACTCCGAGAACAACATGATCTACTCGGCCGACGCAGGCCTCGGCAAGGTGGCCGGCGTCAAGCTCGATCCGCGAACGGGCGAGATGAAGACGGCGTGGGTGCTCGACGTCTTGACCTTCGGTTTCCAACCGGTGATTGGCCCGAAGGACAAGCGGGTGCTCCTGCTCTCCAACATGAAGCGCAATGTCCCCAAGGAGCCGATCATGCTGACCGTGGTCACCGCCAACTACAAGGAACAGCTCACGTGGCGCGACGCGGCCACGGGCCGGCTCATCGCCGAATCCGACTTCTTCGAGCCCATGACCCACGGGCAGCTCGTCACGCCGGGCTTTGGCGGCCGCGTCTATTACCCGACCGACAAGGGATTCATCACCATGCAGGTCATGCCGGCGCCTGCGTCACGCTAGGCGACGGAGATGCCGCGACTTTCCCCGCGCCGATACACACCCAGCTGAAAAGGAGAAAGCCATGAAAGGTAATCGTACCGAAACAGGCGAACATGAAGGGTCTTCTCCAGCGCGCCACTTCCGAGTCCCCAAAACTGGCATAGCGGCGCTGATTGCAGCGGCGGCAGTCGCCGCCGGCAGCATTCCGCCGGCCGAGGCCCAGCAGGGGAAAGCCAAGTCGGTGACGTTCACGAACACGCGCGAGATGCGCTACTGCGAGATCCTCGTGGCCACGAAAGACGGCATCCAGGTCTACAACACGACGGGTGTGAGCGACTGCCCGGCGCAGGTGTGGAATACGCTGGATGTCGAGAAGATCAAGACGCAGTTCGGGGCGTCAGCGGTCCAGAAGAACGGGCCGCACTTCTGGCTGATGGACACCAACTCCGTGTCGGTGGGCCAGAAGGCCTCGCTCGCGGGCATCGAGGCGCGGTGGGTCGCCAGGCTGGACCCGGCCTTGCTCGCCAAGGGGACGCAGGGAACCAAACCGTACACGGTCTTCACCCCGAAGAAGACACAGAAGATGGTGTACTCCAAGGGCAAGCCGGTCTTCGAGCTCGTCGACCCTGAAGGCAACGCGTACGTCATGCAGGCGCACGAGGAGAAGTTCCCGCTGGAGTCGCTCGCGATGCTCGGCGAGCAGATGAAGCAGCTGCCCGCGGGCTGGAAGTACCGCACCCGAATCCCTACCGAGGACGTGGTAATGGACCTCGGGCCGGGCCAGACGATCTATGCCGTTGGCGACGAATTCCATCAATACTATACGCGGATCCCCAAAACCAAATGACCGGACTGGTTCCTGCATGCGGTGGCCGACGATCTCCAGAATGTCCAACAGGGCTGCGGCGTCGACAACGCGTGCAAGTACATTCCGTGAATTCGACGGTGTCGAGGCGACGTGGACGACAGTGCTCGAGCTGAAGAACGTCTTGTGACGCTCAGCCATCACCCGATACTCGTCCTCCTCGCCGCGGGGTCACTGCGCCCCTGTTGGCCGAGATGCGCATTGTTAGGGGCCGCGAAGGAGCGTGCTCGTGTGAAGCGTAACATGCTGCACCCGCTGCGACTTGGAACAAGTAGAGGAGGAGCGACTCCACCATGGCGACTGAACAGACCCGCCTCGACGAAGCCCGGGAGAACAAAGCTCCCTGGAAGAAGTTTGGCCCCTATCTCAGCGAGCGCCAGTGGGGCACGGTGCGCGAGGATTACAGCGAAAACGGAGATGCCTGGAACTTCTTCACCCATGATCACGCCCGTTCCCGGGCGTATCGCTGGGGCGAAGACGGACTGGCCGGCATTTCAGATGACAAGCAGCGGCTCTGCTTCGCGCTGGCCCTGTGGAACGGGAAGGACCCGATCCTGAAGGAGCGGCTCTTCGGCCTCACCAACAGCGAAGGCAACCATGGCGAGGACGTGAAGGAGTACTACTTCTACCTCGACAGTACGCCGACACACTCGTACATGAAATATCTCTACAAGTACCCTCAGGCGGCCTATCCCTATGCTGACCTGGTGGAGACGAACCACCGGCGCTCCCGGGATGAGATGGAGTACGAGCTCCTCGACACCGGTGTCTTCGATGGGGATCGCTACTTCGACGTCTTCGTGGAGTACGCCAAAGCCGCTCCGGAAGACATCCTGGTGAAGATCACGGCGGCCAACCGGGGGCCGGAGGCGGCGGAACTGCGCCTCCTGCCGACGCTCTGGTTTCGCAACGACTGGGCGTCGTGGATCACCGAATCCAACAGAGCGGCCGAGAAACCAAACTTGAAGCAAATCGAAGCAGCGGCGGGCACGAGCGTGGTCGTGGCAACCCATCCACTGCTGGGTGAGTTCATTCTGGGCTGCGAAGGCGAGGTGCCGCTGCTCTTCACCGATAACACAACGAACCATGAGCGGCTGTTCCCCGGGCAAAGGAACGAGAGCTCGTACGTCAAGGACGGCATCAACGACTGCGTGGTACAGGGCAATCAGAGGGCAGTGAATCCTGAACGGCAGGGCACCAAGGTCGCGGTGCACTATCGTGTGACGATTGCTCCCGGTGAGTCGGCGACGGTGCGGCTGCGGCTCACCGGCCAGGCTGCTGCCAACAAGAGTGGGAATCCCATGGCCTCCCCCGTTCCCTTCGGCCCGGAGTTTGACAAGACCGTGGCTGCCCGGTTGCAGGAGGCGGACGAGTTCTACCGCTCTGTCACCCCGCCGTCGGTCTCCCCGGACGCGGCCAACGTGATGCGCCAGGCCATCGCCGGCATGCTCTGGAGCAAGCAGTTCTTCTTCTTCGACGGTGACAGTTGGCTGGAGGAGCACCACTCCAACCCCCTCCATGCTGGATATCGAAGCTCCCGAAACTCGGAGTGGTTCCACATGCTGAACCAGGACATCGTCTCGATGCCCGACAAGTGGGAGTACCCCTGGTACGCGGCCTGGGACCTGGCCTTCCACACGCTGCCGCTCTCGATCGTGGACCCCGACTTCGCCAAGGAGCAGATGGAGCTGATGCTCCGCGGGGTCTACCTGCACCCCAGCGGGCAGATGCCCGCTTATGAGTGGAACTTCAGCGACGTGAACCCCCCTGTCCACGCTGCTGCGACCCTGTTCCTGCACCGCACCGAGCAGGCCCTGCGCGGCGAGGTGGACCTTCATTTCCTCAAGTCGGCGTTCAACAAGCTGCTGCTGAACTTCACCTGGTGGGTGAACCGCAAGGACCGCTTCGGCAGGAATGTCTTCGAGGGAGGCTTCCTCGGCCTCGACAACATCGGCGTGTTCGACCGCAGCGCCCCGCTGCCTACCGGCGGCCACCTCGAGCAGGCGGACGGCACGGCGTGGATGTCCCTCTTCAGCCAGAACATGTTGGAGCTCGCGATCGAACTCGCCGTCCACGACCCCGCCTACGAGGACATGGTCGTGAAGTTCGCCGAGCACTTTTTGTATATCGCCAACGCCATGAACCGCCCCGGTCAAGACGGCATGTGGGACGAGGAGGACGGCTTCTACTACGACCTCTTGCGGCTCCCCGACGGGAGCGCTACGCGGCTCAAGGTGCGCTCGATGGTGGGCCTCCTGCCCCTGTGCGCCACGACGGTATTCGAAAAGTCGCAGCGGGAGCGCGTCCCGCGGGCGATGGCTCAGATGGGGGATCGCCTGCGCCGTATGCCCGGGCTGCTGAAGTCCATCCATCCCATGGGCCCCGGGCATTTAGGCGTGGCGGACCGGGGGATCCTGGCCCTGGTCAACCCGGAGCGGCTGCGCCGGATCCTCTCCAAGATGCTCGACGAGAACGAGTTCCTGAGCCCCTATGGCATCCGCTCGCTTTCCAGGTTCCACGAGCAGCACCCATACGTCTTCCAGGTCGGCAGCCAGGAATACCGGGTGGACTACCTGCCGGCCGAGTCGAACACGGGGATGTTTGGCGGCAACTCCAACTGGCGGGGCCCGGTCTGGATGCCGGTGAACTTGCTCTTGCTCCGGGCGCTGCAGAGCCTCTACCTCTACTACGGTGACAACTTCAAAATCGAATGCCCCACTGGGTCAGGGACGATGATGAATCTCTTCCAGGTGAGCAAGGAGATCGCGGACCGGCTCAGCCGGATCTTTTTGCGCGACGAACGTGGCCGACGGCCCGTCTACGCCGGCAGCAAGAAGTTCCAGAGCGATCCCCACTGGCGCGATCACATCCTCTTTTACGAGTACTTCCACGGCGACAACGGCGCCGGGCTCGGCGCCAGCCACCAGACCGGCTGGACCGGGCTGGTGGCCAAGACCATCCAGCTGTACGGCCTTCTGGATCCCAAGCGGGCCCTGGAGGTGGGCAAGGAGGCCGGGTTCATTCAGGGCACCCACGATGCTGCGAGGGAGAAGGGATGAGAACGTGGCCCGGCATCCTGTCATCGATGAGATGAAGAGGGCGGTGGCGGCTTGACACGTCCGGTGGTGTGGGTGTGGCTGGAGATCCGATGACCGCCGAAGACTATGGCCGGGAAGCACGGCCATGCCATCCGTTCGTCGTGGTCATCATGTCGATCCTGGAGGACCCAAGCACATGAAAGAAGGCTGGCGAGAAGATGTTGAAGCTGCCATGACCACGATTGCCGTTCCCACCGCGGGCGCGAAGCGACCCTTCTGGCGCCGCGCACCCGCCTGGTGCGGCGAGGAGATGAAGCATCTTCTGCCGCCGACGATTTTCTTCTTCATCGGCTTCAACTTGATGCTCTGGACAAAGCGGATGATCTTGCAGGAGCAGCAGATCGAGTTGGCGGGCTGCGCATTCACTCACGATTCTAGGCCACGTCTCCTTCAAACAGTGACGCGCACCCATAACCCGTTTCGACGACTGGAGAGGTGGTCCATGAGACTCTTGCCTGTGCTCGCGGTGATCAGCCTGGCCCTCGGCTGCCCGCCCGCGTCTTCCGCCCAGACCGGACAGCCCGCTCCCACGAACATGGCCATGCGCGTGACGGAGGCGCGCAAGGCCAATGCCGCCCTGATGCGCCAGTACAGCTGGACCAGCCGCACGGAGGTGATCGACCAGGGGCAGGTGAAGGACCTGCGTCTCGACACGGTCACCTACGGCCCGGACGGGCAGCTCCAGCGCAGCGTCATGAACGATCAGAGCGCGCCCTTGCCCTTCGGCTTCCTGCGCCGGAAGATCGCCGAGGCCGAGCGCCAGAAGGTGGAGGAGTACCTGACCGGGCTCCGCAACCTGCTCGAGCAATACACCTTGCCGACGGCCGGCAAGGTGCAGGACTTCATGAGTCGCGCCACCGCCACCGGGCCCGACGCCAGCGGCTTGTTCGAGATGACGGGGCAGAACGTGGTCTCGGCGGGCGACACGTTCTCGCTGTGGGTGAATCCCCGCACGCGCCACGCGCAAAGGATCCAGGTGTCGACCACGTTTCAGGGGGATCCGATCAGCCTCACCGCGACCTTCAAGACGCTTCCCAGCGGGCTCAACCACGTGGCCTTCGCCGAGGTGATCGCGCCCGCCAAGCAGCTGAGCGTGCAGGTGCAGAACTTCGACTACAATCGCAACAACTGACCCCTCCAGAGGAGACCACCATGACTCGACGCGTGTTCGTGTTCGCCGGAGCGCTCGCGCTGCTGTTCGCGGGCGTGGCCGGCGCCCAGTTCCCCATCATCGACATGGTCGCGGAAAAGGTCGTGCAGAAGTACGCGCAATCGACCTGCGAGCAGCTCTGGGAGCAGCGGAGCAAGCCGAAATCGCAGCAGGAGCAGGAGATGATCCAGATGCTGCGCAACGACGGCCAGATGCGGGCCGCGTTCATCAACAAGATCGCGGCCCCGGTGGCCAACAAGATGTTCGAGTGCGGGATGATTCCATGAGTTCCGCCGGGTGCGCCTGCGGGTCGGCTCGCTCACGGAGGCGATGATGAGGCAAGACTTGGTTTGTGCACGCACGCTGCTGGTTGCGCTCAGCCTGCTCGTGGTTGCGGGCGCGAGCGCCCAGCAGCCGCCGGGGACGCCATCCGCTCCGGCGCCCGCGCCCTCTGCGCCCCCCGCGGCCCAGCCCACTCCGGTGCCGGCGCTCGAGCCGAAGGCCATCGAGGTGCTCAAGGCCT
>Ga0137403_10005203_pt1 | contig 15121 bp, 20 predicted proteins | sample CZOMad2_1_16fung_FD_122057 | JGI IMG/M metagenome (GOLD analysis project Ga0137403, IMG submission 122057) | Vadose zone soil fungal communities from Angelo Coast Range Reserve, California, USA - CZOMad2_1_16fungal (Hybrid Assembly) | ecosystem: Environmental > Terrestrial > Soil > Vadose zone... | reverse complement strand
CCGTGCAGAATGTTGAGGTAAGTCTTGTACGGAAAATCGTGCGGTGATTTGTTGGAATCCATGATTTGAGCTTAAATGCAGAGCACGCGCTGGTCGCAAACAACTGCGGTGGCAGGCATATCGCCTGCAGTTCTTTGTATGCAGCCGATACGGGTGCCTCTACAGAAAAATCTATTCTTCGGCGTCGAAATAATCGGTCTCTTCCCCCTTCACAACGACGCGATCCGCCGCTGATGACTTGTTGACTTTCCACTTCCCGCTGTCCGGGTAGTAAGCCGATTCGCCGATTGGATTATCCGCGATCACGTAAAAGACGAAATCTTCCTGACCAGAGTTGATCAGTTGATGCGGTTCGTCAGGCCTAAAAATGAATGCGTCGCCGGAAATGACTTCCATTGTGCCATCCTTGTGACGCGCGGTGCCCTTGCCGCTCACGATAAGATAAAGCTCCCATTGTGCTGAGTGCGCATGGTAAGGGAAATTTCGTTTGCCGGGAGGCACGCGATTCCATTCCAGATCGAATGGATGACGCTTGGACAAATCCAGCGAGCCGGGGTCGCGGCCCAGCGCTTCCGAAATCCCCTTAAAGGACACGGCATACTTCCCGCTTGGGGATTGCCACGCCTCTTCTTTGATCTCGTTTAGATTTGCTTTGCGCATATGGAAAACTGTAGCGGCGGTCTGTGACCGCCGCTACATGGTCCAGCGTCTGACACAGACGCCCTACAATTCGGATTTATTCTTCGCCATCGAAATAATCAGTCTCCGTCCCTTTCACAATCACTTCATCCGATCCCTCTTTTGCGACCGCCCATTTGCGGCTGTCGGGATAATAACAGGAATCGCCGGTTGCTCCGCCGCTTCGCGGATTATCTGCGATTACATAGTAAACGAAATCTTCATCACCAGCGTTGGTGAGCTGGTGCGCGTCGCCCGGCTGGAAGAAAAACGCGTCACCCGGTTCGACTTTAGTTATCCCATCTTTATCGCGAATGCTGCCGCGGCCGGAAACGACGAGGTAAAACTCCGTTTCAGCCGAGTGCGCATGGTATGGACAAAGTGATTTGCCTTTTGGAATTCGCACAAGCGCGAGATCAAACGGATGTCGTTTCGCCAAATCGAGCGACTCCGGTTCACGCCCGAGGGCAATAGAAATATTCTTAGATGCTCGGCCAAACTTTCCTTTCGGCGATTTTCGCTCCTGCTCCGGGATATCCTTCAAATTCACTTTACGCATATGAAATAATTGCTGATCACGGTCGCAACAACCTAACGAGACGAAACTCGCTTTCTTGCGGCCATTGAAAAGACAGCTATTCCTATCCAAATCATGTTCACGAAAGAAGAAGGATAAGCTCTGTAAAAGACCGTGTTTATGGCCAAGAGAAGGCTGCCGATGATATTAAGGTATTGGTAGGCATTTGAGTCTCCTTCCAATTTCTTGGAGGAAACCATCGCATAAGCGACAAGGAGAGCGGCGGCTCCCGCCCATCCGATCGCATCAAACCATACGTGACTGTTCATGCCCTATAATCTTTGCCACCTTAAGTACATCATAGCTTCCACTTTTTCGGCAGCTTTTGTTTGAGTTTTTCGACCGACGCAAAGAGATCCCCCAACTTTTCGACGCGGGCGATGGTCTTGTTGGAGCGGAATTTTAAGAGGTCAGCGTTTTTCCTTTTCAAACAGTTCTCAACTTCATCCCAAGTGACCGGCGTTGAAACGGTCGGGCCTTCTCTGGCGCGGAGCGAATAGACGCAGATAGTGGTCTTGTGCTCGTCGTTCTGGCTCCAATCGACGAAGACTTTCCCTTTGCGAACCGCTTTCGACATGTTTGAGGTGACAAGATCGCCATGCTCGCGTTCCAAATGCTGAGCAAGAGCGCGCGATAAGTCCTTGGTCTGGTCGTAGGTCACCGCCGTATTCAGCGGCACGTAAACTTGAAGCCCTTTTGACCCGCTTGTCTTGGCAAACGATTTTAATTTCATTTTCGCAAGCAGATCGCGTAGCCAAAGACCGACCTGGCAGCATCGGACGATGTCGGCGGGCACACCGGGGTCGAGATCGAACACCATCATGGTTGGGCGCGCGACATCGCGTTTGCGCGCGAGCGATGTGTGCAATTCGAGATCAGCGAGGTTCGCAGCCCAGACGAGCGTCGGCAAATCCTGAACTAGACAGTAATTCATCATGCGCTCGTTGCTTTCGCTCCAAACCTGGGCCGTTTGCACCCATTTCGGCCGATGCTCTGGGCAATTCTTTTCATAGAAAAACTCGCCTTCCACGCCATCGGGATAGCGCTTCATGGTGAGCGGCCGATCCTTCAAATGCGGCAAAATGACCGGCGCTACGCGAATGTAGTAATCGATCACCTGCCCCTTGGTGAATCCAACCTTCGGATAAAGCACCTTGTCGAGATTCGAAATCTGAATCCTGCGATTTTCGACGACTAGTTCGGCTTTCTCGGACATAACGGTATGAGATTCCTCGACTTCGGTCGGAATGACAAATCACGCAAAGAACCGCTCCGGTGAGAGCATGGGCTGAGGTTTGCAAATGCGTGCGACGCAATGTTCCCAGCTTTCGTGGCCGCTCAGGATCTCGATCTCGACACGCAAGAAATAAATCGGCACTTTCACTTCGGCTTCTGGCAAGCGGGGCATGCGCACAGCGTCCTTCTCCGTCGTCACGATCATCGCCAAATCGCGCCGGATGCAACGTCCGATAAAGCTCCGCAACTCCGCTTCGGTATAGTAGTGATGGTCGATGTATTGTTTCGCAAGATCGACATGTGCGCCCAAAGCTTTGAGCCCGCCCTCAAAACTTTCCGGCACTGCGATTCCGCAGATTGAGCCGATGAAAGTGCCGCGCAGGCGTTCGAGTGTCAATCGCTCGCCGGTATAAACATTCTGAAGATAGAGCGGGTTATGCGCACATTCGATGATCTCGGCGGTGCGATTGTAACGTCGGATGCGTTGAATGAGCGCGTCATTAGGTTCGCCCGTATTTTTGGTGATGAAGATGTAGCTCGCGCGTCGCAGATTGCGAGGCGACTCGCGCAAGGTGCCGCGAGGGAGCAGGAATTCATTACCGAATGGCGCCTGTCGATCCACCAGGACCATGTCGAGCCGATGTTTAAGATGCAGATATTGCAAGCCATCATCGAGCAACAATGTATCGATGTCCCATTTATCGATTGCGAAGCGCCCGCTTTTTACGCGGTCTTTGTCTACGAGGACGATCACGTCTCTCAAGTTATGCGCCAGCATGTACGGTTCATCGCCGGCAGTTAATGAATCGAGCAGTAACGATTTTCCATCCGAAACGATACGCGGTGGATCGACATCTTTTTTCTTGATTCGATCGAGCCACCTGCGTTTGCGCGGAACACTCTTGTAACCGCGACTCAGGATCGCGACCCGGCGACCGCCGGATTGGAGCGCGCGCGCGAATTTCTCGACGATCGGGGTCTTTCCCGTGCCGCCGACCGTCAGGTTCCCGATACTGATTACAAGACAACCGAGCGCGCGTTCGCGAAAAACGCGTTTGCGGTAAAGATAAAGCCGGAGTTGAACGACACGTTCGTAAATAAAAGAGAGAGAATAGAGAATCCCGCGCAGGGTACGGGCGCGAAAACCGTGTCGCCGCTCGAGGACGACGTCGATCCCGAACTGTTCTAGATTCTCAAGGCGGCGACCCATGATGAAAATGTGATTAGTGACTGCGGATCGGTGATTGGACAAGACGGGCGCCGCGATTATCGGCGGAGACAATAACAGTCCGGGCGTCGCGTTTCTCAATCTTGCGATGCATCGCTTCGGCAACCTGCCGCGGATTGGTCAAGGTGATGGCGGCGATTGTCGACCCACTGCCGCTAAGGAAAGCGCCGAGCGCACCAGCTTTTTCGGCGGCGGTGATGACGTGCGGCAGGAATGGAATCAGTTTTTCCCGATACGGCTGATGCAAGTGATCGCGAAAGGCGCCACGCAGATTCTGATAATTGCCCGAGGCGAACGCGGCCGTGATCGCGGATGCATTTGCCGAATTTTCGATCGCAGCCGCACGCGAAACTTGCGATGGTAGAAGCTTTCGCGCCGCTAATGTTTCAACGTCGAAATTGGGAATCAAAAGAACGAAAGATAATGCCGGTGAAACGTCAAAGCGTTGAACATTTTTCCCTCGCACAACCGTGAATCCGCCGAAAGCTGCCGGTGCGGCGTTATCGGGATGTCCTTCCAACTGGGCGCCTAATTGAAAGATCGATGATCTTTCGAGACGATTACCGCTCAAAACATTCATCGCAAAGAGAACGCCAAGACGCACCGTGGCACTGCCGCCTAAACCACGTGAAGATGGAACGTCGCCTTTGACCGAGATGGAAAATGAAAACTGCGGACAGCGCGTTCGCTGAAAAAACAAATCCGCTGCCGCTCGGGCGATGGGCGGCAGCCGGGATTTCGCGCCGCGTGTCACGATCACGTTGCTGTAAATACGCAGCGCAACACCTAGACAGTCAAAACCAGGGCCGAGATTAGAAGTGCTCGCCGGAACGCGAACTGTAACTTGTTGCATAGGTTAGCAGTCGAGTTGTGCACCCGACGATGCGGAGTGTACCGCGCCCGAACTGGGCGGCAACCGATCCGTTGCGCACTATTGGATTCGCAAGTATGCCGTTAAAAAGTCAGTGCGGCGGATGAAAACAAAATCTGGATGGATTGATGCGAGCTTGCTCCGCGATTTCGAAGCAGAGGGGACCGATACGCATCGCCTCTGCACGATTGAAGACGGCTGGGTAGAACGCTTCGGGCGCGACGTCCTCATCTCGTTCAAACGAGTTCTGGCTCGCGAGCACCTGATCCAGGAACTACACGTGTGGGCGACCGCTGTGCGCTTTGAGTTCGGACGTATTTTCGCCCGATTCGTGCCCCGCAAGAACGAAGAGCGCGAAGCGCCGCATCTGATTTTTGGTGATGCGGGTGAGAATTTACAGACGATCGCTACGGAGCAGCATCTGAGATTTGGAATCGACTTTGGGAGCGGCTACTCCGCGGGGTTGTTTGCCGATCAAAGAGAAAATCGGCGCTACGTGCGTCACATCGCTCCGAAGCGGCTTTTGAATTGTTTTGCCTATACCTGCTCGTTCTCGGTTAGTGCCGCGTGCGTGGGAGCAACTACGGTCAATGTTGATCTTTCCAAAAAATCGCTCGGGCGGGGTCGAGAGAATTTTACGCTCAATAGTCTGGCGACGATCGATCATCGCTTTATTGCGGACGATGTGATAGCGGTACTGCCGCGGCTCGCGCGCAAGGGCGAGAAATTTGAAATGATCATTCTCGATCCTCCGACGTTCTCACGCGCGCCCGGCGGAAGGACGTTCCACGTTGAAAACGATTTTGAGAAATTGCTGGTTAACGCGCTCGAACTGGCAGAGCGAGACAGTCGTATCCTCCTTTCAACAAATTGCTCCGTTCTACGCGAACACGCACTGGAAGTAATGGCTCGTTATTGCCTCAGGGCAACGCGACGCGCCGCAACGTTTCATCGGCAGCCTCCTCTGCCGGATTTCCCCCCGGGCGCAGGCGCGAGTTCGACCTGGCTACTATTGCGTTGAGCGAATCGATGCGCGCAAGGAACGGGCTGAATGCGAATCATTAAGGGATATGGACCAATCATCTGCAGAAAGACTCAAAGAGTTCCCGGAACGGGCATTACCCTGGGCGAAAGAGCAGTTCGAGACGGTTCTCAGTCAAACTGAGGATTACGTCCGCGAGAAACCGGCGGAGTCACTCTTATACGCGTTTATAGCCGGATATATCTTAAATCGGCTGCCGATTGGTCGAATTCTTGGTAGCCTATTTCGACTGCTTGTGATCGCGCTGAGACCAGCTGTCTTAATTTACGGCGCCACAAAGTTGTATCAGGCCGCTAAGGAAGATTAGGTCGAATCGATTACTCTCGGTCGGCGTTGCGAGTAGAATTAAGCCGCTAATCCATTAGCGAGAGAACCTGCGATCCATCTCAAGGCTCAAGTGTGAAACCGATCTTCAGTGTCACCTGCCAATGGCCGACCTTGCCGCCGTCGATATATCCACGGGTTTCGGCGACCTCAAACCAGCGCATGTTGCGAACTGTTTTTTCGGCCCGTGCCAGCGCATTTTTTACCGCCTCCTCAAATCCGTTGGGCGAGGAACCAACGAGCTCGATTTTTTTGTAAATATGATCAGACATGTGTCCATCATTTCGCGGTGAATCATAAAAAACAACAAAAAGCCGATCTTCCGCTGACATTAGAGAACAATCGCACCCTTGCTGATTGCTGGAGATCTCGACGCAAGCGTCTATAATTTGCTTTACAAAATGGGTTCGGTTTCGGCAGCCTCGGCGATGTGAGAAAAATTGTTACGGCCTTTTCATTGCTCGTAATTGCTTTCTCTTTTGCCCATGCTCAGGATCAGGAAGGCAAACTCGTCGAGCGCCTCCTCAGGCCAGACATGACTCTGCAAAGTACTGCGCAGAACAGAAAATTCATCGCCGACGGCGCGTCTATAAATAAACGGGCGACCGTAGGGGCATTTTACGTCCAGCCAAAATCCAGCTCGAAGAGTTTCTCTAACACGCGTGACTTTTCGACGCGACAAGTCAATTCTCAATCTTTTCGCGGCACTCGCACTACATTCGACACTTCGTCGCAGCAACCAATCGCAGGTTCACAGCCCGCTTATTCAGATCGAGCTGCGCGCGGGGTCCGCGATGCGCCTCAAGCTGACAAAGCAGCAGCTAGCCGTGTTTTCGCTGGGAACCGGCCCTTCCTCGGTCAGGGGAAAAGTCAAAAGGCGCTCAACCGCAAAAATGCTCCGCTTACGATTGAACAGGTGCGCGAGTTGCTGAATAAAAACAAGTAGCGCACCGAGCCGGTGCAATATTCTGTGTGGAATCATGCAACCGGATGAAGCTCTCGCGTTTCTAAAACAGGGCGCTGCGCAGATCATCAGCGAGAATGAACTGCGCCAAAAACTCGCGATCCAACGACCACTGCGGGTAAAGCTCGGGGTCGATCCAACGACATCGGATATTCATCTCGGCCACAGCATCGTTTTGCGAAAACTAAGGCAGTTTCAAGATCTGGGTCACCAAGCGGTTCTCATCATCGGCGACTTCACGGGGATGATTGGCGACCCGAGCGGCCGTTCGGCCACGCGGCCGCAATTGACCCATAAAGAAGTAATGGCGAATGCCGCAAGTTACCGTGAGCAGGCATTTAAGATTCTCGATCCGGCGCGCACCGAAACCGTCTGCAATGGTGACTGGTTTCGAACGATGTCGTTTGAAGACGTCATTCGCCTCAATAGCCGCGTGACGCTGCAACAGATGTTGCAACGCGAGGATTTCCGGGCCCGGATCGATAATCAGCAATCGATTCGTGCCCATGAAATTCAGTATCCGATCATGCAGGGCTGGGACTCGGTTATGGTGAAGGCAGATGTCGAGCTTGGCGGGACCGATCAGCTTTTCAATATCCTGGTGGGGCGCGAGTTCCAAAAAGAGGAAGGCTTGCCGCAGCAAGTCGTTTTTCTTCTCCCTATTCTCGAGGGTTTGGATGGGTCCAGGAAAATGAGCAAAAGCTTCGGCAATTTCGTTGCAATCAATGAGTCCGCTTCAGATATGTTCGGGAAGCTGATGAGCATTTCGGACGAACTGATGGAGCGCTATTATCCATTGCTTATTGGGCAGGCACCGCCAGCCGGTGCACCTCCGCTTGACGCCAAAAAGCAACTGGCATTCGAAATCGTGAAGATTTACCACTCAGCTGCCGTTGCGCGAAAAACGCTCGATGAATGGGACACCCGCTTTAGCAAACGTGATCTGCAACGTGCCGAGCTGCCGACGTTTTCAGCGACTGCACTGGACAAGTTTGATGCCGTCAGCCTGGTTTCGAGCGTTTATCGGGAAACATTCAACGTTCAAAAGTCCCGCAGTGAGGCCTCGCGGCTGATTAAACAAGGAAGCGTGGAGCTGGATGGGGTGAAGATTCGCGACCCCAAGGCAGCAATCAGCCTCATGCCGCGCCAGATTCTTCGGCTCGACAAAAAACACGCGGTGCGAATAGCATAAACCCTCCGCTTACAGTAAAAAAGCCACGAAAGTGCCGACTTCGTGGCTCTCCGAAACAAACTATGTCGGTCAAGCTGTAGCCGTTTGGAACATCGGCAAAAACGGCGTACGCTCAAGATAACTTGCGGCGATTCCTTCGAAGTGCGCGCGGATGCTGCGCAACTCGGCGGTCACAAACGTATCGACAAACCGCACGCGCCGATCGAGCCAGGCAAACAACTTGTTCCGGATCTCATAGTGAACTGCAAGCGTTACCTCCGTGCAGTTTGGCCGGATCTCAGCGAAGTCAACGATTCCCATCAGGTTAATATTCCCGCCCACGGACTCAAACGTGTACTGATCGGGTGAGTCGCTCTCCACCGACAGAAGGACCGTATGAGCCTCAAAACCGAGCGGACCGCGAAAGCAGAAATCAACCGTCTTAGACGAGGTCACAGTCGCCCTTGTCACCATAAGGAACTGCCGGCGATATGATTGAATGCTGGCAAGGCGGGCTTTGCATTCCGCCAAGGGCTGACTCATATGTAAGGTTTTTTGTAAAAGCATAGGAGTAAGGTTTGTTGGCTTAGATTTTTAGCAATGCCAATGCCATCCCCTTTCCCCCTAGGGAGCGAGTCGAAACGACCCACTCTTGGTGTAAATCTTATTTACACTGGTGTATTCAGGTCGACAGGCTAAGCTGTTCGCGTCGAATGGATCATCAATCGCCAGTCAACAGGAAGGTCGATCAGATCTTCAGTTAATCCAGTAAATAGCGGGACATCGACGATCTTCTTTAAAATGGCGAGATTGGTCATGGAGGCGATATCGTTCGTCTCAGGAACGCCATTTAACACAACGCCGGAACAACAGAGCCCGTGCTCAGCAATACTCCGCACGGTCAGCGCTGTGTGATTAAGGCACCCCAGACGGTTCTGCGCTACCACGAGCACCGGTAAGGACATCTCGGCGGCTAAATCGCTCATAAAATAATCGGAACGAATCGGAACCAGCCAGCCACCGACCCCCTCGACGATCACGTGTTCAACTCGATTTTGAAGCGCGCGAAAAGCGGTCAGAATACGTTCGATGTCAATGTCCCACTCCTCCATCAGGCTACCCACAAGCGGCGCAACCGGTGCCTTTAGCCAGACTGGGTTGATCTCCTCGATCCTCAACCCTTCGCTGCCGGCAGCGAGCAAAAACTCTGCGTCGCGACGATCTCCGCAACAGATCGGTTTCATTCCGGCGCAGCGCCTCCCGGAGGCGCGCAACAAACGCAGGAGCTGGACCGCCGTGTGCGTTTTGCCCACTCCGGTATCTGTCCCGGTGATGAAAAGGCTCACGCGACTTGCTTTGCGCGCTCCGATGTTGTGCGATTCGCGCTGATCGCTTGCACCATTGACCGGAAAATCTTCGCGCCGTCTATGCTGCCAAGCCGCGCATCGGAGGCGCGGTCTGGGTGAGGCATCAGGCCGAAGACGTTTCGCTCGCGATTGCAGATGCCGGCGATGTTTTCAACGGAACCATTCGGATTGGCCTCGCGCACTATCCGACCGCGGTCGTCCGCATAACGCAGAATCACTTGTCGATTTGCGTTGAGCTCCCGCAATGTTTCCGCGTTAGCGAAAAGACAGCCTTCGCCATGCGCAACCGGCAAGCGAAGAAGCGTTCCTTTCGGGCACCCGTGAGTGAACGGCGAATCATCCACTTCCACCCGCGTGGTGACCATGTCGCACACGAACTGCAGCGAACGATTCCGCACGAGCGCACCCGGTAAGAGACCGGCTTCGCACAGCACTTGGAAGCCGTTGCATGTCCCAAGCACAAGCTTGCCGGCGCGTGCGTCACTTACTACAGCTCGCATAATCGGAGAAAAACGTGCGATAGCGCCGCAGCGCAGATAATCCCCGTACGCAAATCCCCCTGGGAGAACGATGGCGTCAAAATCATTAAGTAACGTCTCCTTATGCCAGACGTATTCAGCACGCAGGCCTTCGAGGCTGTTAATCGCGGCAACGCAATCCTGATCGCAATTTGAGCCGGGAAACTGGATGACGGCGAATTTCACTTGCTCTTTTTTCGTTTTGCCGATTCGTCCTTCAATAGCTCGTAGTCTTCGATCACGGGATTCGACAGCAAATCGCGGCAAAGCTCGCGCAGGCGTGATTCGAGTTCGCCATTTCTTTCATCGAGATCGATCTCCATATATTTGCCAATCCTGACGCTGCGCACCTCCGGCATTCCAAGATGCCGCATCGCGTCGCGAACCGCGTTACCTTGGGGATCGAGCACTGCCGCCTTCGGCATCACGACGACTTTCACTTTCATCACCTCACCATATTTGCGGCGCACCGCGGGAACAAGGGGAATCCGGAACTCATGCTTCGCGGACAACGTCTTTGGGACTTTTGTCCTCACGCAAGCCGAGGAAAACTGGCTGGCGCAATTTTCCGTCACGCGTCCATTCAGCGAATTTAATCTCGCAAACGAAGACCGGATTGATCCATGTGCATTTTCTCATTTCAGACGGCGTGATTCCTTGCACCCATTTTCCATTTTGTTTCAAGGGGAGGTCTACAAACGGGAAATCGTCGCGCTCTTCAGCTCGGAATTTATCGTGTAAAATCGACAAGGACTTCGCGGTAAATCCGGTTCCTACTTTACCGGCGAACATCAAGCGATTGTCCGTGTAATAACCGACAAGGATCGCGCCGAAATGTTTGCGCGATCCGGCTGGCGGCGTGTACCCGCCAATGACGAACTCCTGCTCGTTCACACATTTGAGCTTAATCCAAGTGCCGCTGCGTCGCCCCGGTTCATAAACGGAATTGCGCAGTTTGCCGATTAACCCTTCGAGGCCACGGCGTTTCACTTCCGCCAATAATGATTTTGCATCGCTGCCAATCTCGCCCGAGTAGCGGATCGGGTCCGCGACGCCTTCACAAATTTTTGCCAGGAACTGCTTGCGCTGCACGAGCGGAAGGTGAAGGAGATTTTTTCCATTGAGTTGAAGCAGATCGAACACATAAAAGCGCACCGGCGATTTGCGGCCTTCGATTTCCAGTGCCTGGAGCAATTGAAACGAGGAGCGGCCTTCTTCGTCGAGTGCGACTACTTCGCCATCGATCACGCATTCGTCGATCGACAATTCCTTGATTGCATTAGCAATTTCGCGAAAGCGACTGCGCAGTTCATTTCCGTTACGCGAGGTAAGATTGACTTTGCCGTCGTCTTTAACGGCGCAGGCGCGGATGCCATCGAACTTCAACTCGTAACTCCAATCGCCGCCAGATGGAGACTTCTCTACCAATCGTGGCTTCATTGGTTGAATGAAGCGTGGTTTAGCACTCGGTAAATCGGCGAGCTTTTCTGCGTAATCCGGAGTTGATTTATTAGATCGGCGGCGTCCCGCAGTGGCAGAATTGCGCCCTACCTCTTTTTTTTTAAGTGCGGCCTTGATGCGCGTGCGCAGGATCGAGCTTGCACCGGATGTAGATTCCTTCGCAGATTCGTCGCGGTCAGATTCCCATTCAGCATCGCGATCTCTTGCGATCTGTTCCATTCTGCGGCCGGTTTTCGCCGATTGATTTTCGACCTTTTTGGAAGGCGGACGCACGCTTGCCCCAGTTTTCAGAAGCAGCCATTGATTCTTTTGCGAATCGCTGCGAATTCGAACGAGCGTCCATTCCCCCTTCGCTTTCTTTCCGTCGAGCACCAGATGTAATTTGCCCTCGCGCAGCGATTGAGAAGGCTGTTCGCCGTAAACATAATATGTGCCGTGGTCCCAGACCATGACCGTACCACCGCCATAATTTCCCTCTGGGATCACGCCCTCAAAGTTTTCGTATTCGATAGGATGATCTTCGACTTCCACGGCGAGATGTTTTTCACCTTGAACCCAGGGAAGCCCTTTCGGCACGGCCCAGGATTTCAAAACGCCTTCCATCTGTAGACGGAAGTCATAATGCAAGCGGCTGGCATCGTGTTTTTGAATCACGAAGCGCGATGCGCCTTTCACACCTTTGGGTTTCGGCTTGCCCCCTTTCGGCTCGGACGTGCGCGCAAAATTGCGCTTCGTTTTGTAAGTTCTCAGACCCATTAGTTCTTGGTAGACGTGCTCCGCGAGCGTCGACCTCCAATCTACCAGGCGACGGTCATAGACTGCTGCTACAATTTCAACTTGGAAGCTTGTTAAACTTCCGCAGGAATCGGCTCTCCAACCAGGTAGCGAGTAAAACGTCGGATCAAAATGTTTTCGCCAAGCTCCGCGATCTTTGCGTTCAGCAGTTCCTTGATTGTTTGATCAGGATTTTTGATAAAACCCTGTTCAAGCAAACAGACGGTGCTGTAAAATTTGTCGAGCTTGCCTTCAACAATCTTATTGACCACGTTCGCGGGTTTGTCTTTCACCTGCGCCTCGTAAATGGCACGCTCCGCTTCGATCGTCTTCGACGGCACCTGTTCCCGGCTTACGAAAAGGGGATGCGCGGCGGCAATATGCAATGTGATGTCCTTTACGAAATCGCGAAAATTCTCGTTCCTGGCCACAAAGTCGGTCTCGCAATTCACTTCCACGAGCACGCCGACTTTCCCCTGTAAATGAATGTAAGAAGCCACAATACCCTCCTTCGTCGCGCGCGAGGCTTTTTTCCCGGCGCCGGCGATGCCTTTCATTCGCAAAATTGCCTCTGCCTTTTCGAGATCTCCGCCACCTTCGGCCAAGGCGCGCTTACAATCCATAAAACCGGCATTGGTCTTTTCGCGCAGTTGTTTCACGAGCTGAGGGTTGATTTCCATAAAACGAAGCATTGAATCGTTGAAGTGTTAGACCGTTGGAGCGTTGGCGGACAGCGCGGAGTTGAGTTTCTCAACTCTCAACCAACGATTCTCCACATTTTTCCTATGCAGAAACGCCCGCCATTTCGACCTGCTCGCGGATTCGAGTTTCGCCGCTCGCCGAAACAATGGCATCCACCAGCTTTTGCAGAATCACGCGAATCGCACGAATTGCGTCGTCGTTTCCGGCGATTGGATAATCGACCATCTCGGGATCCGCATTGGTATCGACGATCGCGACGACTGGAATGCCAAGACGTCGCGCCTCATTGACCGCGTTTTGTTCACGTGTGGTATCGATTACCACCAACGCATCGGGCAACTGCGACATCTCGATTATTCCATCGAGATTGCGCCGGAGTTTCGCAGCCTCTCGATTCAATGCCGCCAATTCCTGTTTTCCCATTTTTTTGTATTCCGGCGATTGCTCGATCTGTTCGATGTATTTCAACCGGCCGATGCTCTTGCGGATAGTCGAGAGATTGGTCAGCGTCCCGCCAAGCCAGCGCTGATTGACGTAAAATTGTCCGCAGGCCAGGGCCGCTTCTTTCACGGCTTCTTGCGCCTGCTTCTTGCAGCCCACGAACAGGATTTTCCCGCGGCGACGGGTCACCTCCTGCAAAAATTCGGTCGCACGATGCAATTGCTGCACGGTCTCATCGAGATTGATGATATAAATTTGGTTCCGCTGCTCAAAGATAAACGGCTTCATCTTCGGGTTCCAGCGCTTGGTCTGGTGCCCAAAGTGGACCCCGGCCTCAAGGAGCTCAGGCACTAATTCTGGTGTATCTGCCATAAACAAATCGCGCCGGCCGACCGGCACAGCGAACGGGGAAGATGCTACAACGCCTGCCGAAGTGCAACCGCAAATTCGCTGTCTTCTAGACGTGCAAATCAATCAGGATTTCTTCTCGCTGTAGCGCGCGAGAACCCAACAGAAATCGGACAGGCGATTGAGGTAGCGGAGAATTTCAGGATTCAAATTCCTCAAGGCGGCGACGCGACGTTCTGCATGTCGCGCCGTTGTGCGCGCGTAATCGATTGCCGCGGAAACGACCGTTCCACCGGGGATAACCCAATCTTTCGGATAAAGCGATGTGTCTTTTTCAAGATCGCCAATCACCCCACCGACGCGATCGATCATTTCGGCGCTCGTAAGTTTGAACTCGTCTTTCACGTAACGCTCGATGTCTTCACGCGCAGTCGCAAGTTCGCCCATCAGGACGATCAAATCTTTTTGTACCAACAAAATCTGTTCGGAAATGAAGGCGTTTTCGGAAAACGCGCGCGCGAGGCCTAGCGCAGCATTCAGTTCGTCAACGCAGCCGTAGGCATCCACACGCGGATCGCTTTTGGAAACGCGCCGACCGTACATGAGCGCAGTTTCCCCTTTATCGCCGGTTTTAGTGACGATCGACATCGGCGACGATTCGAGTGCCAGAATGCTGGGGTCGCAGGCAATTCGTGGCGCCCATTACTCCACGTTCCGTCACTCCATTTGCTGCCGTGTTACCCGATGGCCGGCTGCGCCTCGGCTTCTTCCATGACAGGCGCATCAATCTGTTCGCCAAGTTCGACAAGCTTGATCTCGCGGTGCTGAGGGAATCCGGTGCCTGCAGGAATCAAATGGCCCATGATCACATTTTCTTTAAAGCCGCGCAGCCGATCGACCTTCTCGTCAACAATGCCTGTATCGTGAATGATCTTTTTTCTAACCTGATCTTCGAGCACTGAGACTGAGTAAATTTGAGTACGGTAATAGGCAGCAAAGCTATCGTGGTGGATACGAGCATGATCGCCCTTCCCAAGCTTGCAAGTAGTGTCTGACTTTTTGGTGAGAGAGTTCACCGGTACTGCTAGTATTCTATTGTCGGGACATGGATCTGTAAGGACAATAAAAAGATGACCCCTGTTGGGGTCATTTGGTGGTCCAGAGGGGATCCAAAGTGAAGCCCTCCTTTTCACTGAGTATGAATTGCTCATGCTGAGAGTAAACTTTCTTCTCTCCGAAGATCGCTGATTTCCCTTTCGACCTCTTCGGCCTCTTCTTCGGAAGCGCCGACGGCTTCAAGCACCTCTCGATAGGAAATTGGCACCCGCCCGTTTACCACCTCAGTGTATTCGGGGCAGGTTTCGTGAGAGAAGTTGCGGAGCTGCGACGCAGTCATGTGACCAAGTTTTTTCCAGACAG
>Ga0137403_10005202_pt1 | contig 15121 bp, 9 predicted proteins | sample CZOMad2_1_16fung_FD_122057 | JGI IMG/M metagenome (GOLD analysis project Ga0137403, IMG submission 122057) | Vadose zone soil fungal communities from Angelo Coast Range Reserve, California, USA - CZOMad2_1_16fungal (Hybrid Assembly) | ecosystem: Environmental > Terrestrial > Soil > Vadose zone... | reverse complement strand
CACAGTCGCAAATGCCATGATCCCCGCGACGACGATGATTGAAGCAACCGGGCCAACTCGCCGCAAGAGGTAGCCGATGCCATAGACATACAGCAACGCAAACGGAATCAACGCGCCGCTCATCAAGCGGCCCGACGTCAAATACGGGTGAGCGCGAGACGGATAAATGCATTCGCCAAAATCGAACCGGACGGAAAGCAGCGCAAGAAAGGCGAGCGCTGCGACGACTGTGAGAGCAGCGAGGAAGAGCGCCTGCCGCTGGAACGTTGATAGCATGTTGTGCTGTACTATTCCGACCATCGCGGCACAAAGTAACAGCAGAGATGAGATCGCATAAAATTCATCGGCGACCCGCCAACTCAATTCACGATTCTGCCACATAAGCTCGCCGCGCCAAAACCTAGCGATTACTTCCGACCAAAAAGTCCACAGCCCTTGTGGAGAGAAAATGGGATGGTGCCACCAATCAGCGAGAGGTTTCGGTCTCCAGGTAAGAAGTGCGATCGCACTTGCTGACCCAGCGACATCACCGAAATGAAACTTGCTCCAGAGCATCCATCCGCCGATTGGGATTCCAGCACATAAAATCGTCAGGATGGACGCAACAGTTGCGACGCCAGGTTGTTGCCGCAGCATCTGTAACCATTTCGCAACGATCGCGATGAGTGCGACAGTGAGCAAAGGCAGGTTACTTAACTTTGTAAGATAGCTTGCTGCGATCGCCAGACCGGTCATTGCGCCAAGTAACAAGCTCGGCGACTCCGCTCGCAACCATTGCAAAACGCAAACGAACAACACACCAAAGCAGACAGGGGACAGCACGTCGTTGCTAAGGACGTACAACACATCTTGTGGCATGAATGCAAGCAGCAATGGTACGCCGATGCTTAAGCCGAGACGCTCAAGCCCGAGAGTTCGCGCAATCACATAACCAAGCCACACCAGTATCGAGACAAGCAGGCAATTCAGGAAACGAATCCAGTACAACGATTCAATTTGTGTTAGTCCGATGTATTGCCCAACTCTCCACCAAAACCCAACCAACGCGTAATACAACGGCGGTTGGGAAGATTCCCAATTGATCTCCTTTTGCCAGGCAGCCCTTGTCACCTCAATAATAGGTGCTGCCTCTTCCGCTGATTGTTTCCACAAAGGTGGTGGAAATTTGCCGTTCGGGAATTGATCGGGCGTTCGAAGGAACTCCGGCGAGGCGTAGGGAACGATAAAACTGAGGGCTTCATTCGTTAGTACATTGAATGTACGCGGCAGCCGCCCGGCGGCGTACTGCGTAACAAGGTCGAAATGTAAGTCCTCATCGCCATTACTGAAAAACGGGAAGGCAGCGGCGAAAACAAAAACCCGAAGAGCCGCAATGAGACATAAGAGGAGGATCAGCAACCGTTGGCCGTGAAACATCGCAAATATGCTGGTGAACTTTTTGTAAAGAGGGAGCGCGCCGTGCTGATTCAATATTGCCGCTCGTTATAAGTTTGGATGCTACACCCACAGCGGCGAGCTTTGCTGCAAGCGGCTCTAAACATGTTCAATTAAGTAAGCGAATCCGGGGCCACTTCCGCAGACTCAGCAAAAGAACGCCGACAGACAGTAACGTTACAGCTGCTCCTGCATAGAGTAGAGGAGGCTGGTAGCGCAGCTCGAGCCGATGTTCGCCATCCTTTAGGGCGACACCTAGCAGCCCGCCATCCACCTTAAGTGCCGGTATCGCACGGCCGTCGCTGAAAGCATGCCAACCGGCATCGAACGGCATTTGAAACAGGACGATTCCATTTTGATTGAGTCGAATCGTCCCATCGATTCGTGTTTGTCTAAATGAGTGCATATTCATTGCTGTTGCTCGGCGCTCGGCAAGAGCGTCGGGGATCGAGCCTAGGCTCATTTGCTGCATTAATTCATCGAAGCTTAACTTCGAGAGCCCTGATTGATGGGCGACATCTTGCTCCGAAAGAACGACCCCGTGCAGCAGCGCCTCCGGCTTTGCCCGACTCGGGAGATGCAGGAAGAGATCTTCTGGAATGTAGCGGTCGAACGCGAGTCCAAACGGGAGACCCATCTTATCACGGAACAGATAAATGTCGCCATAGCGCCGAATAAATTCGAACTGCTCAGCCGTCTCGAACGGCACGGGAGTTTTCGTCAGGACGTACTTCTCACAAGCGAAAGTCGAAAGCAAAGGTTGTCCTACCAGCCCCGGTGTCCATTGAGCTTCTGTCGCTATATCACCGCTTGACACGGCATCCACCGCCAGCAGGAACTTGATGTAGTTAAGGCTGTTAAACGAGCTGTAGGACAGCGTGCCATAGTAGTTAAAGACCATTGCGTCGTTATAACTAGGACGCGTGGCAGGCCCCGAGCCCCAGGTCTTGGTGATTCGGAAGAAGGAGCTGTCGCTGGCTTTTATATCCCGGATGGCATCAACAGTCTCATCATTAAAACCGACGCGTTCATTCAATTCTTGCTTGGTAACGGTTGGACGATTCACAGTTATTCGATCGAAGTGGACAAGCTCGATCGCGGCCAGGAACAGAATGATGGAACCGGTGATGCTTTGTCGCTTTGCGATCTGACCGGCGATCAGCAAAGCTGCGTATAGAATGAGGAAAATTGCGACAGTCTGTTTAAGCTGCTTACTAATAAGCATCTGTATTTCATGGTTGGGCAAATACAGAACGCTCAGTAATAGAAGTAAGCTCGCGCCCAGAATCCATAGATTAAGAGGCTTGCGCTGGGTATAGCGTGAGAAAGCGGTCATGCTTAGGGTGATGATTCCAAGAATGGAGAACAATGAAAACGCCCGAAAGTAGGCACCCTTAAAAATCCAAAACAGATATCGGAACCACGGAAAAATCACTGGAACAAATACAAAACCCAGGAACAGGCCGTAGAGAATTCGCTGCCGGCGACTGGCTCCGATAAACGCTTGCGGAACCATAAGCAGACAAAGCAATCCGCAGTAGGTCATGGGCGCCTCGAAATAGTTGTTTAACCAGCCCCGAAATTCATCCCCAGTCCCAAGCATATCCGTTGAAAACGGTCGCAGCGCGGCTGTCACATAGTAGACGGGCGACTCCAGTTGAAATATCGCCGGTGTTGGTGCCCAAGTGAAGTTGCCAATAGTACCCGAGCCGCGCGGACTATTTAAAATAGATTGCGCGCTTCCAAAACAGATGACAGCCGCCAACCCAACACCCAGCAAAGCGAAAAGGGCAAGACGAGTGCAAGCACTGCCTAACTCCACCGGCCGCCATCCGTGTAATTCGAAGAGCCGGGTCGGAACATACAGGCAGAGCAATACCGCGCTCAGGTAGAAATGAAATACGGTAACCAGACCCATCAGAGCGACCGCGAACGGAATATAAATCCACCGGCCACGAGAGATGGCTTCTTCCATCGCGAACAACAGAAACGTAAATCCTACAGTCTCATCGGCGCTGACAATCCAACAGCTACCCGTGCACATGTAGGAAGAGAACGCGAGCAGGAGCGAACCCAATAACGAAGCGCCCAAAGTAAGACCCCGCAGTTGAAGAAATCGGAAGAATAGCAACCCAGCTATCAGAGCCTTGAACAGATGTTGGAATACCAGTGCATGAGCAATCACTTCTCTAGGCAGCCATATAACGGGCTCCCAGATCAGGCTACCCGTAAGATAAAAGAGACTTTGGCCCATGCCGACACAGAAAGACCATGAAGGAAGGCCCTCACGCCGAATGTAATCCGAGAGATGTACGAAATACGGATACGAATCGTTTACCGAGTCGGCTCCCACATCTTTATACAAGAGTAATTTATCAAGTAGTAGGAAGTTGCTGAAAATTAAAACTCCGACCAGTAAGAGAGATAATCCGGCCAGTAAAGCGGCCCAGCGAGGCCGAGCTAAGTAAGTATGGAACTGCGATGTCGGAGCGGCAACAAGCGTTGCCAGTTTTTCAGGGTTATGGCTGTTCATCCTTCAAACCGACAAAGGACCATCTATCATGTTTTGGAATCCCAGTAATGGGCGTGATGTTTCCTGTAATACGCCAGCGTCACTGCAAGGCCGCTTTCGAGTAGGACCTCAGGAGACCAGCCAAGCGCGTTCTGGATCTTGCTGAAATCGCCGTAATAGTCGCCAATGTCGATCGCTTTTTGATCGGCAGGGAACGGGACCAGCTCGTAACGTCCGTGCTTATTTAATCGCACAAGCAAAACCGCCAACTCCTCAAGGCTGATGTATTCCCTAGCCCCTAAATTGAAGAGTTGACCTTCAGATGCCGGGTCGCCGGCGGCCAGCAGTAGTGCTTTTACCACGTCGGTAACGAAATTAAAATCCCGCAGCTGTCTTCCGTCACCGTAAACCTGAATTGGTTCTCCTTCGATAACGCGACGAAGCCAAACACCCAGAAACGTCTGGCGCGCGTCTTTAACGCGCATACCGGGACCATAAGTATTAGTTAAACGCAAAGCGCAGGCTCGGATTTTATAAATGTTGTTGTAAAGCAGATGATAAGATTCACCAGCCAGCTTGTTAATTCCGTTCACGTCAACTGGGTTAGTTGGATGCTTTTCGTTTACCGGCAGATACTCCGGGCGGCCGTAAATCTGTCGGGTGCTGGCAAAAACAATTTTCACATCCGGGTTGTGCAACCGACATGCCTCCAGAATATGGAGTTGCGCAACGGCGTTGATGTTTAAGTCGGTCAACGGATCGGTCATCGAATCCAAGTGGCTTGTCTGACCGGCAAGATTAAAAAGGAAGTCGCGCTTTTTGATCAGCGCGGCCATAGCCTTTGTATCGCGGACGTCAGCAAGCTCAATGCTCACCTTGTCGCGGAAATCATGGATGTTGAAAAGATTGCCACCGTATTCCGGAATCAGACTATCAACCAACGTTACCTTTGCCCGGAAGGCGACAAGCTGCCGGGCCAGCGAAGAGCCAATGAACCCGAGACCGCCTGTTATTAGAACGTTGGCACCGGAAAAAAGTTCGTCGTCGAACGGCATCAGTGACATCGTACGTCGCGGCGATACGTTTGCTATACTTTTTGCACTTTTTTGCGAAGCTCCGCGGCGTTATTTATAGCACCGCCCTTATGACCGAGGAACGAGAGACTATCGAGCTATCGCTAGTGATTCCCGTCTACAACGGTAGTCGCACAATCGGACCTCTGGTTGAGCACATCCAAACGATTTTCGCGACCACGCCTTTCGAAGTCATTTTGGTCAATGACGGCTCCGACGACGAAAGCGAAATGGTCTGCTGTGAATTGGCCGAAAAATTCCCGCAAACCGTCGCATTCGTGCACTTAAGTCGGAATTTCGGTGAGCACAGCGCCGTCCTGGCCGGTCTCAGTCACGCTCGGGGTCAGTATGTGGCGGTCCTGGATGATGACGGCCAGAATCCGCCGGAAGAAATCATGCGGATGTTGCAAGAATTAAAACGTAAGAATTTCGATGTCGTTTACGGTCACTACATCGAGAAGAAACATTCGAGGTTCAGAAATGCGGGCAGTTGGTTCAACGACAGGGTCGCCACATTCCTTCTTCAGAAACCGAAGGAGCTTTATTTTTCCAGCTTCAAAGTCATGAATCGATTTCTAGTCAACCAAATCATCAAATATCGGGGCCCATACCCTTACACGGACGGTTTGATCTACCGAACCACGCGAAAGATCGGCCAGATACCGGTCGAGCACCGCGCTAGTGCCAGCGGACCTTCACGGTATACGTTTCGAAAACTTGTGAGGCTCTGGCTGAACATGTTTTTGAATTTTTCGATCAAACCGCTGCGATTTTCAGTTTACGTTGGACTACTCGTCTCCGCTTTTAGCGTACTGGCGCTAATTGCAATTGTGATCGACAAACTTTGGATCACTCGAAATATGACGTTTGGGATCCCGACGGTGCTTGCGAGTATTGTCTTTTTCGCTGGCCTCGAGCTAATGATTCTTGGGCTTGTTGGAGAATATCTCGGGCGACTTTATCTGGATCAAACAGGAACGCCGCAATATGTCGTTCGCTACACGGTGCAGGCTGGTCTCAAAAACGAATCGTCTGCCGTGGCAATCAATGGTGAAGATCGCTCAGAGCCCAACGCGGCAGCCTAGCGGAACTGCTTTCCCGCGAGCGAGGGTGACCGCACGCGCGCAATCGTAACTGAGTCAATGCAGCCGGAAGAATATGGCGTCATGTTTCGCGTCGAGGAGACGCACTGGTGGTACCAGGCACTGCATCGGCTGATCTTTCAAACACTGGAGAGCGAGCTCCCTGATTGGCGCGAAAAGGAAATTTTGGACGCCGGTTGCGGCACAGGTGCGATCTTGAAGCAACTGGGCAACCCCACGAAGAACGTCGGTGTCGATTTAGCGCCGGAGGCAGTTTCCTTCTGCCGGCAACGCGGTCTGAACAACGTACAGCAGGCCGACATTTGTGCCTTGCCATTTGCGGACGCCTCGTTCGATGTAGTGGTTTGCTCCAGCGTCGTTTATCACCAATGGGTCAAGGATCCCGCTGTGGCAATACGAGAATTGCACCGCGTCTTGAGACCCGGAGGATTGTTATTACTGAATGTCCCGGCTCTCCGATTTCTCCACAGCGCCCATGATGAAGCAGTTATGACTGCGCACCGATTCAGTAAGAGCGAGATTCGGCAATTGCTGCGCGACAACGGATTTGCTATTGGCCGTTTGACCTACTGGACGACCTTACTGTTCCCGCTGGCGGTGATCGCCCGGACGCTCGGAGGGTCTTCAACCGGCCGCGATTTTCATTCGGTCGCAGATTCACTTCCGCATCGTCTTTTTAAGCACATGATGGCACTGGAACTCCGGCTTTTAAAAAGAACTTCCCTGCCAATTGGCGTGGCCCTATTGGCGGCGGCCAGGAAACAAGAGACCGGTTAGCCGCAAAGGAATTTAGAAGCGAGCCGGAAGCTTTTACAGCGTTAGGACGATTTGTATTTGACCGAGCAACCGTACGGCTTCGTCTGTGGCGTCGTAATCGGTTTGCCTGCCAAAGATTGATCCAGCGCTGCCTTCACATAGTTTGTCGAGCTGGGAATATCCGCCGGATTCGGACTCGCTTTGCTGTCGATTGCCCCTTCGTAGGCGACTTTTCCTTCAGGATTAATGATCACCATGTTCGGCGTGTTCTTCGCGCCATATGCGCGTCCCGCTTTCCCGTCCGGATCCAGTAGCAACGCTGTCTGATGTGTTTTCCAGGAGGCGGTGATCTTCTGCGCCTGCTCCGGAGTTATGCTGCCCTCGGTGCCGGGCGCATTCGAATCGATAGTCAACCACACAACACCTTTGCTGGTGTATTGCTCCTGCAACTTTTGCATGTTGTCACTGCCGTAATGCTTCTTCACGAACGGACATTCCGGGTTGAACCATTCGAGAACGACGTACTTACCCTTGTATTGGGAGAGTGAGTGGCTGTTGCCCTTCGCGTCCGGCAGCGAAAAATCGGGAGCAGCGCTGCCCACCGGCGGCGGCTCGAGCGCAAATGCTGCGGTTGCAATGAATGATGTGAGAACGCTTAAGGCTATTTTGGTTTTCATAGGATCGTAATCGTTAGAAAACAACTTCCCGAAATGGTTCAAATTCTCAAGGCTAACCAAATTCTACCCTGCTTCTCCTCCGGCTCTGTAATGCCCTGCTTCGAAAACGCCGCGGGATTTCAACAAAATTATTGTGACGCCATCGTGCGTCCGACCGTTTCGACTTTCTCCAAGAGCATCCCTTTGGTGAGCAGCTCAGGAAAGACGATCGGCTCTTCGTTTTTCCCGGGATAAAGCACGTAGAGCGGAACACCCGGGCGGCCGAAGTGCTGCAATAGCTTCGTGATCACAGGGTCGCCATTGGTCCAATCGGCTTTCAGTTTCACGATCCCGTGACGCTGGAACGCATCCCGCACATCCTGACTTTCGAGTACATTGGCCTCGTTGAATTTGCACGTGAGACACCATGCAGCCGTGAAATCGACGAAGACCGTGCGGCCTTGCTCCAGTTCTGCTTGCAGACGCTCTGGTGTGAACGCCTGCCAACCGCCTCGAAGTTGTAAATCGCCAGAAGCAACTTTCGCCGACTGAAATTTGTCGCCGATGAAGTAAATGCCGCTGCCGATCACGAGCAGGACAATGAGCACGAGTACGAGGCCCTGCTTGGCAGCCGATGCCGTTGGGACCGCGAACGCGCCTTTCATCCAGCACGCGACACTGATCACCAGCAGAAAACAGCTCGCCCAGATTGCGCCTTCCAAGCCGCGCTGGGCGCCGAGCACGTAAAGCAGAAACAGCAACGTCGCCAGCAACAGAAAGCCCATGAACTGTTTCAGATGCAGCATCCACGGGCCGGGCTTCGGCAAAAATCGCAACCAGCCTGGTTGCGCGCTCAAAAGCAGATAAGGCGCACTCATGCCAGCGGCGATGGCGATGAACATCGCCAGGATGATCGTAGGCGATTGCGTAAAGGCGAAACCCAGCGCCGTGCCCAGAAATGGCGCGGTGCACGGCGTGGCCAGCACAGTTGCGAAGACGCCTTGGAAAAACGAGCCGAGAAAATCTCTGCGTTCGCTCGTCGAAAGCAAGCCGCGAGTCATGCCTTGCGGCAGTGAAATTTCAAACACGCCAAAAAGATTGAGCGCGAACACGAGGACAATCACGCTGAGTGCGAGAACGAAATAAGCGTTGGTGAACTGAAATCCGCCCCAGGTGACGTCCCGTCCAGCGCCTTTCAATCCAATCAGGAGCAGCGCCAAGGCGAGGAACCACGCAAAAATTCCCAGCGTGAACGCGATCCCGCTCCCCAAAATCTTTTGCCGGCTCTGGCCCGCCTGTTGAATGAACCCGAAAATCTTCAGCGAGATCACAGGCAACACGCACGGCATCAAATTCAAAATGATCCCACCGAGAAACCCAAAGAGCAGAAACGTGAAAATTCCGCGCGCCGGCGCCGGACGGCTCGCCGAAACAGCGGGCGTACTCGTGATCTGCCACGCCGCGCGATCATCGCCGTTCGGCTGCTGCGCAAACACCACCAGACCCGCCATCGACGACAGATTCTTCGACGCGGACTCAAGCGGAATGCGAAAAACAATCTCACCGTTGTTACGCGATTGAACCGCGGGATGACCAACGATCGTCTCCTGCTCCGCCAACGGAAAGAAATCGACTGCCGGATATTTCGCCAAAGTTTCGCTCCTAATTTTCAAGCGAAGATCGGACCCAACCCGGCTCCAATCGGCGCGTGCCACGTCAGGTCCAGCCAGGTTCTGCGGAAGCAAACGTCGATAACGCGCGAAAACGTCCGTGTTCGCGGGCTGGCTTGTTGATGCTACAGGCAAATCCAACTGCAATGTGGCGCTGCCGGGAATGCAAATTTTCTCGCACACGAGCCAATTGGCTTCGGTGGAAAGCTTTGCCGAGGAATCGTCGATCTTCGACGGCGGCGTAACTTCCTGCATCAGCAGGACTTCATTTTCGTAGCCGTAGGTTTCAATGTCGCCCGGATCGATCGTTTTCAGCGGAATTGGCCATTGGATATCGCCGACCTTCCAGCCCGGCGGCAGTTTCCATTTCATTTCCGTTGGCAGGCCTGCGTCGCCAGAAAATTTCCAATAGGTATGCCAGCCTGGAGCCATTCGCAGCAACAAGCCTACGGTAAACGACTTGCCAGGCACGATCGCGGTTGTATCGGCCAAAAGCTCTGCCCTAACGAGCTGTTTCCCCTGGTAGTTCTGTGCAAGGCCGTGCGGGGCAACAGCAACGAGCAGCCAGCAGAGCAGCGAATAAACGGATGATCTCGACGTAATTCGCATAAGATTAGGTAACATTCGCTGACCTCGACGGCAATTCAGTCGGCTGTAGCCGCTTCGCCGTGCGAAGCGTGACGTCGATCTCGGTATTCACCCGGTCGCGTAGCCCCAACGGCGACGGCTACAGCACCTACGGCACGACAAAAATTTTGTCAGTCCAGGGATCTTTAACTTTGGTCCCCGGAGTGTAACCGCTCACGTCAACGTACCTGCCGCTCGAATCAAATGGACTAAACACGTATCCCGGCTTGTCAGGCACCGCCTTGGCAGTTGGGAACGCCGTGGACGTGGAGGAGGCTTGCACCGGCTGCGATGGTTTTGGTTCGGGTTGCGTGGTTTCGCTGTAAGCGACAGGCGGATTTGTTCTGGCCGGTTTTTGAGATCTTTTCGTATCAGCCTTTCGACGGGGCTGCGGCGCCGAGGCCACGTGCGTCGATGCAGCAGGGTGACCGGGCGTGGTCACATCGGATTCTATTGCATCTGTCGTTCCGACCATGGTTGGCTCGTTACCATGGCGTCGCAGAGCGTAATGTACCGGCGCGGTCGCAACGCGATAAGAACCGACTGCCACGTCGCGTGTGACATGGTACGAACTCACGGCCACGTTGCGAGTGGTTCCGCATCCGGCCAGTAATACTGCCCCTAACACCATTGCTCGTTCAAATAGGTTCATCTCGTTTGTAAGATCGTTCCAAGTGCGATCTGTTCAATCATTTAATCGCCACAAGATCGCCAACCAGCATTGAAATTTCCTCGTCTGTGGTGGACCACGAACACATCAGACGGTAAATGTCCGGCTCCACAAATTTATAAAAGCGCCAGCCGCGCGCGTGTAGACCCCGCACGCATTCATCGTCCAATTGCACGAACACCGCATTCGATTCCACTGGGAACACATTTTCGATCCCTGCCTCGTTTCGAAGGCGCTGCGCAAGGTCGCGCGCCGCCTCGTTCGCGTGCTGAGCGTTTCGCAACCAGACATCTCCGTTCAATAACCCCAGCCACGGCGCAGCAAGAAAGCGCATTTTCGAGCCGAGGTGCCCAGCTTGTTTCACCCGATATTGAAAATCACGCGAGGATTTCTTGTCGAAGAAGATAACCAGCTCGCCCGCCGCAACGCCATTTTTGGTCCCACCAAAGCTGAGGATATCTACGCCCGCTTTCCAAGTGATCGTTTTCGGCGCGCAGCCAAGCGATGCGATGGCATTGGCAAAGCGCGCGCCATCCATATGAAGCAACATTTTGTGAGCCCGCGCAAAGGCGCCAATCGCCTCAACTTCATCCAGAGAATACACGGTTCCGAGCTCCGTCGCCTGTGCGATGCTTATGGCGCGCATCATGTGCCCGTGCAGTTCGACCTGTTGCGCGATGAGTTTTTCTGTCTCGCCTAGGTCGATCTTTCCGTCATTAGTTTTCGTCAAAAACAATTTGGCTCCCCGGGTATAAAACTCCGTAGCGCCGCCTTCGTCGGTCTGGATGTGGGCGCGCTCGTGACAGATCACTCCGTGGAAGGGTTGGCAAAGCTGGGCCAGACCGAGCGCGTTCGCCGCGGTGCCGGTGAACACAAAATAAACATCGCAATCGACTTCGAATAATTGCCGGATGCGTTCGCACACCGCCGCGGTCCATTCGTCCTCGCCGTAAGAGGGAGCATAATGCGCATTCGCTTCCATCAATGCTGTCCACGCCTCGGGACAAATCGCCGCCGTGTTATCACTGGCAAACTCGTAACGAACCGTGTCGGCGCGCATCCCGCCTTTTCTTACGTGGGTTTCTCCGCATGGCAATCAGCGCAAAAGAGAGATTGCCTGACAGCGGAGCCCTGGGCCTCCGAAATCTGCCAGGCAAATCCCTCTTCTACTTGCTCCTCGAATTGCGTACAGCAGTTTCACTTCTATTTCGGAAAAAGTGCGTCGGATGAGCGTGTTTCCTAGTAAATTTTTGCACCTGATGATCGCTTTTTGTTGCATTTTGCCTAACCCGCGGGCGCAGACTAACCTTCGCCAATGAGATCGCTCCAGAGCGACGTCGAGCAGCGCGGCACGCGTATTTTTGAGCTGGTCGACAAACATCCAGAGCGACTTTTCAGCAAGGCCGGATTTTATCAGCGCCTAATGGCGCTCTCGATGCATGACGAGCGATTCAAGACGCAACTGTTTCGCTTTGTCGCCGTTCTCCCGTCACTGCGCCGGTCAAGTGAGATTATTCAGCATCTCGAAGAATATTTCAGCGATAGCAACGATGGTTTCTCCCCGCTGATTGGCATGGGGGTTCGTGTGGCGCGCATCGTCCCGTGGATAAGCGCTCCCGTCCTACGGTGGAATGTTTCCGAAATGGCTCGCCAGTTTATTGCCGGACGAAATCCGCATGAAGTCATAGCGACATTGCGCAAGCGGCGGGCACAAAAAATCGGCTTCACCGTAGATGTTCTGGGCGAAGCCGTTGTGAGCGAAGCGGAGGCGGATGAATACGCAGCGCTTTACGTGGATTTACTGGAGAAACTGGCGCGCGAAACAAGAGACTGGACCGACTCGCTCGGAAAAAACGCGGAGCTTTTCCCGGTTGTAAATCTGTCGGTCAAAATCTCTGCCCTGTATTCGCAAATAAGTCCGGCTGCTCCGGCGGACGCGATGGCTCATCTCAGCACCAAGCTCCGGCCCCTTCTTCGCCGCGCGCGGGAGCTAGGCGCATTTATCAATTTCGACATGGAGAGTTACGCGCTCAAAAATACGACTCTAGAGCTGTTCAAAACCATTCTGACCGAAGCGGAGTTCAAAGATTGGCCGCATGCCGGGATTGTGATCCAGGCTTATTTGCGAGATTCAGAGGGAGATTTGCGCGATTTGATCGAGTGGGGCCGTGGACGCGACACTCGCTTCGCGGTCCGATTGGTGAAAGGCGCATATTGGGATTACGAGACAACGAAATCGGGCCAGAACGGATCGAATCCTCCGGTCTTTCTTCAAAAGCCCGAGAGCGACGCCAATTTCGAAAAGCTTACGCGCGTCCTTTTTGAAAATGACTCCGTTGTTACGCCTGCGTTTGGGTCACATAACGTCCGCAGCATCGCGCACGCGCAAGCGGTCGCGGATGAGCTCGGTATTGATCGTAGCCGCTTCGAGTACCAACTGCTTTACGGCATGGCCGGCCCCATCAAGCGCGCGCTGGTAGAGATGGGGTATCGCGTCCGGGAATATTGTCCAATCGGCGAGTTGCTGCCCGGCATGGCTTATCTGGTTCGGCGCCTGCTCGAGAACACGTCGAACGAAGGATTTTTGCGGGCAAAATTTGCCGAGAACGTGCCGGCGAAAGAATTGCTGCGCGATCCAAAAGAGCTGATCAAACCGAATGGAGCCAACCGGTCGGGTTCGCCCGTAATGGCTACAGCGGAAAATCGCCAAAACAAAAATGGCGCTTCACTTCACACAACAGCTGGCGATAGTTTCCGAAACGCACCGCTTGTGAGTTTCATTTACAAAGACAGCCAGGACAAAATGCAGAGCGCATTGCGCGAAGCGCGAAAGCGCTTCGGCGAAAAACATCCGTTGTACATCGGAGGAGAAAAGATTTGGACGGATAATTTGACGCCCTCGGTTAATCCAGCCGAGCCGACCGAGATCGTCGGCTACGGAACGGAAGCTGGGGTCGACGAAGCCGAGCGTGCCGTTAAAGCTGCGCGCGCGGCATTCGAAAAATGGAGATGGACGCCGTTCGAGGAACGGGCGCAGTTGCTGGAGCGCGCGGCCGCCATCATGGAACGCAGGCGCTACGAACTCTCGGCAGTAGAAGTTTTCGAAGTCGGCAAGCCGTGGTCTGAAGCCGACGCCGATATCCGCGAAGCGATCGATTTTTGCACGTTTTACGCTCAGCAAATGCGTCGACTCGGGCGCCCAAAACTCACGCAACAGGTGCCGGGCGAAGAAAGTTATCATCATTACTGGCCGCGTGGCGTCGCCTTCGTAATCGCGCCGTGGAATTTTCCGATCGCGATTCTCTGCGGCATGGCGGCGGCTGGAGTTGTTACCGGGAACGCCGTGATCATGAAACCATCCGAGCAATCGATTATCTGCGGCGCCATGCTCATGCAGGTGTTCGAGGAAGCAGGCGTTCCGCCGGGCGTGTTGAATTTTCTCTCTGGGCACGGCTCCGTGATCGGAGCGCATTTGGTCGATCACAAAGACGTCGATTTAATCGCGTTCACCGGTTCGCGCGAAGTCGGACTGAAAATTTGGGAGTCGGCCGGTATCACCCGCCCTGGTCAACGCGAGCTGAAGCGGGTGATTTGTGAGATGGGCGGCAAAAATGCGATGATCGTTGATGCAGACGCAGATCTTGATGAGACGATCATGTATTCAATTTATTCCGCATTCGGTTTTCAGGGACAAAAGTGCTCCGCGCTCTCGCGTCTGATTCTGCTCGAAGAAAATTACGATCGCGTGATGGAACGTTTAATTCCAGCCGCAGCGAGTCTGCGAATCGGCAATCCCGAGCAACCAGGCATCATGGTCGGCCCAGTTATTGATGAACCTGCTTACCGGCGCATTCTGGAATACATCGAGATCGGGAAAAAAGAGGCCACACTCGCTTATCAGGCAAAGGAAGTTCCGCCGCATGGATATTTTATTCCGCCGACAATTTTCACCGACGTAAAACCGAACATGCGCATCGCGCGCGAAGAAATTTTCGGCCCGGTGCTAAGCGTCTTGAAAGTGCGCGATCTCGACGAGGCGCTCGAAGTCGCGAATGGAACCGACTACGCGTTGACCGGCGGCTTTTTCTCGCGCAGCCCCGATAACATCGAGCGCATCAAAGCGCGACTTGAAGCCGGCAACGTTTACATCAACCGCTCGTGTACGGGCGCGATCGTCGGGCGTCACCCCTTTGGTGGATTTAAGATGAGCGGCAGCGGCACCAAGGCCGGCGGCGAAGATTATCTTCTGCAGTTCCTCGTCCCGCGCGTGGTGACCGAAAACACGAGCCGCCACGGTTTCGCTCCAGAACAGTCGCCTCAGTATCGCGACGAATTTCTCTGGCCTAAACCGCGACAGTAACCACTCGAATAGCGGGACGATCAATTCAGCGGTCGGCCTTTGCTGAGCAACTTCACCACCGTCACAATCATGTAGACCACGGGCCAGGCCGAGGTGAGAACAATCACGGCAAACGCCGCCATCTCCCTTGCTCGTTCCCGCGCCGCTTCGATACGGTATTCCCGTCCTAAATCAAAAAGATTCCTGAACCGAGATCTATCTTCTCCGTCGGAAGACCAGAAATGGCCGCGCCATTGACCGAAACCGGAATGAAAAAAATA
>Ga0137403_10005201_pt1 | contig 15121 bp, 17 predicted proteins | sample CZOMad2_1_16fung_FD_122057 | JGI IMG/M metagenome (GOLD analysis project Ga0137403, IMG submission 122057) | Vadose zone soil fungal communities from Angelo Coast Range Reserve, California, USA - CZOMad2_1_16fungal (Hybrid Assembly) | ecosystem: Environmental > Terrestrial > Soil > Vadose zone... | reverse complement strand
GGAGAAGATCAGGCAACCTGCCGATACAGCGCACAACAAGAGGAGTGATCTGTGATTCATGCCAAGAGTCTAGCGTAGAGCGCTTCGGAACGCGCGCTTCTTCAGGGCTAACGGCGTTATTTTGTGGCTCGCCGCTCTCCTGATGGCTCGCTGTTGTCGTCGGCTCTCCGCTGAAGCTGACGCTATACGAGTGAGAAGCGCCGGAGCTAGACATGAATCAATTCCAGATGCCTGGTTAGTTAGCGGGCAGCTGTCATTTAGGCACCGGTTGTCACTTCCGCCCCTTCGACGTTTTCGCTGAGGTGAGTTGTCTCGGTGTGGTCTACCGGTCGTGAGATTCCCACCTTCTTCATCTTGGCAATCAAAGTGGTCCGCGCCAGTCCGAGCCGGGCGGCTGCACCACGGGGCCCTCCGATGCCAGTAAATAAGCGGCGATTCTCGCTTTTCCTCTTTCGGGGAATATCTCTCAAAAAACCATTTTGTCAACCGTTTGTCAACTTCACGATTAGCCGGATCCTACTGCGCCCAGGGCGTTCCGGGGCAGCGTAACTCTCGGTAACCATGCTGCGCGAGGACAGTGCAAGGCACTGCAAGACCAATGGTTCGTTACGGGGGCGTAGTTCAGTTGGTTAGAACGCCTGCCTGTCATGCAGGAGGTCGCGGGTTCGAGTCCCGTCGCAGGCCGCGGACATGTGTCAGGCCGCTCAGACGGCACGCTGGGCCAGGTGGCCAGACCAGTCAATACAAGCGCGTTTTATCGATACTAATCCGACCGACGAACCGACGCCCTGTTCGAATCCTTTGGCCTTCGACAGAAATCTCACTACAATGCAACGAAGGCCCGCAAATGCCGCCAGACAGTCGACAAGTTGACGTGCAGCAAAAGCGTGGTGAGCCGAACCCCGCACCTACCCGTGGTGGCACACCTCAGGAACTGGCGACCGCGGCCGGTGCTGGTGACGTAAAGCTCACTGAGCCCAAACTCCTTCCGGACGAAGAAGAGCTGCGGCGAATCATTGACCTTATTCCACAAACAATCGTGGTTTTGAGTCCCGACGGGAAGGCCATTTACGCAAATCGCGTGGCACTTGAGTACACGGGGCTGTCTCTGGACGAAGTGCGCGCCGATAACTTCCGGGATCGCGTGTTCCATCCAGAAGACCTTCAGAGACTCCGCGAAGAGCGCCAGAAAGGTCTCTCTGGCTCGGTTCCGTTCGAAAACGAGCAGCGCGCTCGCGGGAAAGACGGCAAATATCGGTGGTTTCTGATCCGATACAACCCTTTAATCGATGAGAGAGGAAACGTCGTTCGGTGGTACGCGACAGGTACGGACATCGAGTATCGTAAGCAGGCTGAAACTAAACTTCGACAGGAAGAGCGCGAGCTACGACAACTCATAGATTTCCTTCCTCAACATGTGCTTGTGCTAGACAAGGATGGCACCTTGCTTCAAGTCAACAAGACGATGCTTGACTACAAGGGCTTCACCTTGGAAGAAATGAAAGGCGGGGGAACTCGCGAGCGGATCAACAGAGACGTTCATCCAGATGATTTAGAGAGAGTTCAAAACGAACGAAGCGCGGGCCTTTCAAGGGGAGTGTTGTTCGAGACGGAAAAGCGGTTGGTGGGTAAAGATGGCCAGTTTCGCTGGTTCCTTTTTCGCTACAACCCTGTGCTCAATGAAGCGGGAGACATCGTCCGGTGGTTCGCAACGGCGACCGACATCGAAGATCGCAAGCAGGCCGAAGATCGCGTGCGAAATGAAGCCGTCGCATTGCGAGAGCAAATCGATCGGGAGTCGATGTTCGAGGACATTGTCGGCTCTTCGGAAGCGCTGCGTAAAGTGCTTCGCCAAGTCGCCCGGGTAGCACCTTCCGATTCCACAGTCTTGATTCTGGGTGAAACCGGCACCGGAAAAGAGTTGATAGCTCGTGCCATCCATAAGCGATCGAAGCGCGCAGACCGGGCATTTATCGGTGTGAATTGCGCCGCGATACCAACTTCGCTGATTGCTTCCGAGCTGTTCGGTCACGAGAAGGGAGCCTTCACCGGCGCGACGCAACGGCGCCTGGGGCGCTTTGAATCGGCAAATGGAGGGACCCTTTTCCTCGATGAAGTCGGCGACTTGCCCCCGGAAATCCAGATCGCATTATTGCGGGTGCTGCAAGAACGTGAAATCGAACGTGTTGGCAGCAACAAACCCATATCAATTGATGTCAGAGTGCTGGCCGCTACTCATCACGACCTGGAGGCTCTCGTCGCCGAAGGAAAGTTTCGTCAAGATCTTCTGTACAGACTTAGCGTCGTGCCTATTCAGATGCCCTCCTTGCGCGAGCGAAGCGACGACATCCCCCTGCTCGTTGAATACTTCATTGGCCGGTTCGGGAAAAAAGCCGGAAAGAACTTCAGAACTATCGACAAGAAAACGGTTAAGATGTTCGAATCCTACCAATGGCCCGGCAACATTCGAGAGCTGCAAAATGTCATTGAGCGGGCCGTGATCCTCAGTGAGGATGACACCTTTTCCGTGGATGAAGCCTGGCTCAAACAAAATACGCCGCAATTCAGTGATTCACCAACTGCGCTGAATAGAGTGCTGTTGCGTCGCGAAAAGGAAATGATCGAGTCCGCTCTGGCAGAAAGCGGGGGCCGCGTCTCCGGTCCAAGCGGTGCAGCGGCAAAACTCAGAATTCCGACGCGGACTCTCGACTCAAAGATCAAACGCCTCGGAATCAACAAATTTCGGTTTAAAAGGCCGCAAGCCAACTGAATTATTCTCGCCCACCCGTCGCTCGAAAGGCGCCTCTCGAATCCTGATTAATCAGGAATCCCTGATGATTCAGGAGAAAACTACCCTCTAGGCCCTTGGTTTTCAATCGTTTGAAATGGCCCATCCATTGCGGAACCGAGAGTGCGGTCGGGAGCTGGCAATTCATGACGCTCAAGATCGAGCGGTTCCGGGCGCGAGTTCGGCTGAGCGGAGAGCTGCGATCCGAACATCTGGACCAGGTCAAAACCGAATTACAGAAATGCGGAGCATCGGCGGTTTTGGATTTGGAGGAAGTGAATCTCGCGGATGTCGAAGGCGTTCGCTTTCTCAACGCATGTGAGGCAACGGGGATATCGGTAGTCGACTGCTCGCCCTATATAAGGGAGTGGATGTCGCGGGAAGGCCGGCGAGAGACGACCGGCGACAAGCGCAAGAAGCGCCAAATTTCTTCGGAAGACGAACACAGGGAGCACGAATAGGGCGATGGACAAGTCAGGACAGAACGTTCCAGTTGCACGCTCGGAGGGGCACCGATTTTCCGAAATGAACGAAGCCGGCTTGCTTGTGGTAGCGAAGCGCGGCGAAACGGCAGCCTTCAACCTACTGTACCGCGCCTACGCGGGAAAGATTTTACGCACGGTCCACCGGATAACTCGGAACCATGAGGACGCTGAAGATGCGGTCCATGACGCTTTCCTTAGAGCATTCCTCCACATTCAAACGTTCGACGGTCGATCAGCGTTTTCCACGTGGTTGACCCGCATTGGCATTAACTCGGCATTGATGCTGCTTCGCAAGAAGCGCAATTCACGCGAAGTTACACCAGCGAAACACAACGAAAGCGAATCGCAGTGGGAAGCGACGGACTCCGCGCCAAATCCGGAGCAGGAATACGCGGAACAAGAACGATTGAGACTGCTTCGTGGCGCAATTGCGGGGCTTCGTCCCAGCATTCGCCGTGCTCTGGAGATACACACGTTACAGGGTCGTTCCGTCGAAGAAATGGCCTCGGAGATAGGCATTTCGGTTTGCGCGGCGAAGGGTCGTCTGTTTCACGCGAAGGCGGCGCTGCGGAGGTCGCTAGCGTTACGCAGCATCCGGCAACGTCACGAGCCGGCGACAAATCAGTTGAGGACGATTAAGTGCCCGAACTAATTCGGTTTGATGTGCAATCTCAGTCGATCGCTGACAGAAAAGGAAATTTCAGTTAAATCTGCGCTTGCGTCATCGGAATGAACCGAGCTGACTGATATGAACAACGGTACTCATCAAGCGGTCCCGACACGGTTCACTGAAGCCAAAAGCACGAGCCTTGTGCGAGAAGTCTTTACGAGCAACTTTTGGATGTCTGGTCTTGCGATGCTGAAGTACATTCCGCGTTCTTTCGGTGTGAAGCAGGTAGACGGAATGGCCTTCTTAACGGAATCGAAACACGACGAGTTTCGGAACAGGGTTCTTCGGATTACCCCTGCTAACCCGCGCCAATGGGGAACGATGAACGTCTCGCAGATGTTGCACCATCTCAATTTGGCATGCGGCAGTGCGTTGGGTTTCTACAAGCTTCCCGATGAGAGCTATCTCGTGTCGCGGACACTGTTTCGATGGATATTGGTTGACTGGTTTCCGGAGCAACCTGTAGGGCTGCGACTGCCAAAAGGTTTCAAGATTCCCCACGGCGCGGAATTCGACTTCGACTTTGAAAAGCAGCTGCTGCTCAAAATCGTGGATGCTGCCTGGCGTGCAAGATCACCCGAGAATTGGGGACCGCACCCCATGTTCGGAAAAATGACGTTGTCCGAATGGGGAAAGCTCCTTCAAATCCACATCGATTACCACCTAAAGCAATTCGCAGCCTAGTGTCGCAGTTCATCGAGTCAAGCGGAGGCGATATGAACGCAACATACAGAGCAATCGAACTCTCGGGACCGGGAAAATTCGCGGAAGCAAGAAAGCCGCTTCTCGATCCCGGTCCCAATCAGGTACGCATTCGCGTGGAGGCATGTGGGGTCTGCCACTCGGATTCGGCCACGGTGGACGGACTCTTTCCTATCGCTTGGCCGCGGGTTCCGGGCCATGAAGTCGTCGGGCGGATCGATGCGCTTGGTTCGGGTGTCCAGGGCCGGGCCGTCGGTCAGCGCGTGGGGGTCGGTTTTCTCGGGGGTTCTTGTGGCTATTGCGAGTACTGCCGCGATGGCGATCTCGTGAGCTGCCGGAACCAGGAATATACCGGCATTCATCATGATGGCGGATACGCCGAAGTGATGATCGCAAAGGCGAGCGGGCTCGTATCGATCCCAGACGACCTCTCGTCTGCCGGTGCGGCGCCGCTGCTGTGCGCGGGAATCACGACTTTCAGTGCCCTGCGAAACGCACCGGCGAAGGCCGGCGACCTTGTCGCTGTGCTCGGTATCGGCGGGCTTGGTCATCTGGCCGTGCAATACGCCCGCCATATGGGGTTCGAGGTCGCGGCGATTGCTCGTGGCACCGGCACAGCGGAATTAGCCAAGAAGCTCGGCGCCCACCACTACATCGACAGCGCTGCAACGGACCCCGCTGCGGCTCTGCAGACGCTCGGCGGCGCCAAGGTCATTCTGATAACCGCGTCCGGAGGCAAGACGGTTGCCGCGACGTTTAAGGGATTGCGTCCTGGCGGTGTCTCGATCGCCCTCGGGGTAGGGCCGGAGCCGATCGAGGTCACGAGCATGGATCTGATCTTCGCAACCCGCAAGGTCGAAGGTGCCCTGACGGGAACGCCGGCGGTCGGTGACGCCACGCTGCGGTTCAGCGCCCGGAGCGGCGTGTCCGCCATGATCGAGACGGTGCCCCTCGACCAAGCGGCGGCGGCCTACGCCAAGATGATGGCCGGGAAGGCGCGCTTTCGCATGGTGCTAGTCACAAAGAACGGTGCTGATCAGAGTTCTCCGCTGAAGTGAACTAAATCGGGACTAACAGGAGCAGAGCAAGAAGGAGAGGAATATGTCTACCCCATCAAAACCAAGAATGAGTGAATTTCAAACGGGTCCCCTTCAGTCCACCTCTGAGCGGGGCTCCGTTGAAGAATTGTTTGGCAAACAAAAGGCGTATTTTGACACCGATGTGACGAAGACCTACGAGTGGCGGGTCGATCAACTGGATCGCCTTGTCCGCATGCTTAAGGAGAACTTCAAGCGTTTTGCCGACGCCTCGTGTAAGGACTTCAAGACCGCAGCCCAGGAGAATGTCTTCGAAGTGTCCGCATCCATTGCATCGAGTGAATTCGCGAAGTCACAGTTGAAGGAGTGGATGAAACCGGTCGAAGCTCCCCTTCCAAAATTCCTCGCAAAATCCGGTCACAAAGGCATGGTGTACCGCGAGCCGTACGGGGTCACGCTGATTATTTGTCCATTCAATGGACCACTCCTGCTCTCGTTGCGTCCTGCGGTGGCTGCTCTATCGGCCGGCAACCCTTGCATCCTGAAGCTCTCCGAAGCGCTGCCGGCAACGGATGAGCTGCTCCTGGAATTGATTCCGAGGTATTTCGAGCCGGAATCATTTAGCGCGGTGATCGGGGCGCGCGAAACAGTCACGAATCTCCTGAAGCTCCCGTTCGACTTCTTGTTTCTCACGGGAAGTGTAGGTGTGGGCAAGGTGGTGATGCGAGCGGCTGCTGAAAATCTTACTCCCGTGTTGCTCGAACTGGGAGGACAGAACCCGGCGATCGTCGATGAGACAGCGAACATTCCGGACGCCGCCAAGAAAATTGTTTGGGGCGCGATGGCATGGGGAGGACAGTGGTGCACTTCCCCAGGCTACGGGGTCGTTCATGAGTCGATCGCGGAACAGTTCGTAGCCGAATGCAAAAAAGCTGTCGTCGAACTTTACAGCACAGACCCCAAGAGCAATCCGGACTACTCCCGCGTTATCAGCCCCGCCGCTGTCGAACGGCTTGCATCCCTGATCGATTCCAAGAAGGTCGTTTACGGTGGGAAGTCCGACGCTCCGGCGCGTTATCTCGACCCGACCATCCTCTATCCGATTTCCTGGTCCGACAAAATCATGGAAGACGAAATCTTCGGGCCGCTTTTGCCCATCCTTACTTATTCCGACCTTGGTACGCTACTCACAAAAATCAAGTCGTTGCCGAAGCCACTCGCCGGCTACATGTTCAGCCGAAATCAGCAAGCGATCGATCGGGTGTTGCAGTCCCTTTCGTTCGGGGGAGGCGCGGTCAATCAGACCAATGTTTTCTTGTTCATTGAGTCCATGCCGTACGGAGGAGTCGGAACCTCCGGCATCGGGAATTACTACGGCAAGTACGGCTACGACTCTCTCACGCATGCCAAGTCTGTCCTGATATCGCCGCCCGACGTCGCCATCGATCACTTGTTTCCGCCTTACACGAAGGAAAAGGTTCAAGCGCTCGATCAATGGTTCAACTATTAGGGTAAGGGAATGAAAACAACAAGTGAGCGGAACAAAAGGCTCGTTTTGGACGCTTTCGACACGTTGTTCAACAAACGTGACTACGCTGCGGCGGAGAAGTTTTGGTCACCAGATTACATCCAGCACAGTGCGCATATCCCGCCGGGGCGCGAAGGATTGTTCAATCTCGTGAAGAACCTCCCGCCGACCCTGAAATACGAGCCCGGTACGGTCCTGGCGGAGGGCGACTTCGTGATTATCCACGGACGATTTTCGGGGTTTCAGCCGACGAACTGGATTGCGGCCGACATTCTTCGCATGAAGGACGGCGTTCTTCTTGAGCATTGGGACGTAGTCCAGGACGAAGCCACCAAGGCAGAGTCAAAGAGTGGGCTGCCCATGTTCGGTGAGAAGTTCACGAAATAGCATCGGTAGGTAGTCACGGACAAAGTGGGTGCCAGTTATTGACCGGCCGTGGACCAACGCTGCCGTGGCCGGCCCCCAAACGCTCCCACGAGGAGGATTGTGGATATGGTTTTAGCCGGGATCAAGGTAGCTGATACGCCCCTCGTTCACGACGCGATGGAGTTGGCGAGGAATTCCTCAGAGCCGTACCTCTTCAACCATGCTATGCGCTCATGGCTCTTTAGTGCACTGATTGCCGAAGGCGCAAAAGCTACTCCAGATCCCGAGCTCTTGGCGGTCTCGGTGATCCTGCACGACCTGGGATTGACGGACCGCTACTCCGCACAGGAGCGCTTCGAGGTCGATGGGGCCAACGCGGCTCGCTCGTTTCTGAAAGAACGTGGCATTCCGGCACATCAGATCCAATTGGTGTGGGACGCGATTGCGCTTCATACGACTCGTTCCATAGCTCTTCACAAAGAGCCAGAGGTCGCGGTGATGCATTCAGGAATCGCTGTAGACGTGATTGGGGCGGGACTGGAGTTGATTCCTCAGGATAGTGTTCGCGCAATTCTCGCGGAGTTCCCTCGCTTGTCGATGAAGACGCAGTTCCAGGAGTGCCTCTGCGGTGTGGTTCGCCGAAAGCCGGCCACGAGCTATGACAACATCCTGCGGGATATCGGTACGCGTTATGTGAAAGGCTACACAGCTCCGAGCGCGGCCGATCTCATCGAAAATGCACCTTTTACCGAATAAGAGGATGAAAGGAGTCGCATGAGGAACGAAAACATCGCCGCCAAACCGGCAGTCGAGAGTGGACCCTTGACACGCCGGAGATTCATGGGCGTTGCCGCAATGTTGGCCCCCGGTCTCTGTGCCATGGGCCCCGAGGGCACCGCGCTACCTGCGGCGACTACCAAGCAAGCCAACCTCGATGAGCATAACCTCACCGAAGAAATCAAGAAGGAGAAAATCCGCCGTGCGATGTTGGCCGGTCCATCGTCCGTGACGGCTGAGGCGACCATCGCGGAAATGGATCATCACGGGAACCTGACAGTGCTTCGTCCCGGCACGAACGAGTGGGTGTGCATCCCTGGCGATCAAAACGTTGTTGGACGGCCGGATATGGCTCTCGATCCAATGGGCATGGTGTGGTTTAAGGATGTTCTTGCCAGAAAGCCAAAACCAACGAACACCTCCCCGGGCCTGATTTACATGCTGAACGGCGCAACGCAGAGAAGCTATACAGACCCGTTCGACACCACGAGCCCTCCCATCCCCATCGGTCCACACTGGATGATTCTTTGGCCCTTCGATGCCAAAGCCGCTGGTCTTTCCACTGTCATGCGCGACGCCGGAACCATGGTGATGTTCGCTGGAACACCGTACGCGCACCTCCACATCTGTGGGTCACCATGGGAGGGAAACGAATATCATCGAGGTGATCGCGGCCTATGGACGATGAGGTACGAGCGTCCCTGATTGACTCGTTCCACTGGTGTTTTTATGACTGAAAACGGATCTTGCACTTCCCGGCGTTCATTTCTTTCTAGTGTCGCAGGCAGTTTATTGGCAACGTTCCTTCCGAAGCGACAACTACTCATTGGAGACAACATGGCAACATCGAGTTCTGCTTATCGCGGCCAGAGCGTTGCGAAAACTCATCTGAAGTGGGATGTGTTCGTAACACCCAGTATTCCCGTCGTGACAACCGATTTTGCGCCCGGTGAACAGGAGCGGCCCTGGCCGCCGATCTCATCGACCCTGATCTACGGCTCGCGAGACGCCGTGGTGGTGGATTCCTTTATCACTCTGCAGCAGGCCCGGGCTCAGGCCGACTGGATCGGGTCCACAGGAAAAAACCTCACAACTATTTATGCAACTCACGGACACGGCGATCATTTCTTCGGGGCAAGCGTTCTTTTGGAACGCTTCCCTAATGCGCGCTTTGTCGCCGCGTCCAGTGCGATTCAAGTTATGAAGGAGCAAACCTCACCGGAATTTGTGGCGAAGTTCTGGGAATCGCGTTTCCCGAATCAGCTCCCGAAGCGTCTTGTGGTTGCCCAGGAACTCACGACGAACGCTATCGACCTGGAAGGCGATAGGCTGATTGCGATTCCGCTTGGGTTTACGGATACCGCGGGAACGACTTGCTTGCACGTACCATCGCTTGAACTGATCGCCGCCGGGGATGCCGCCTATAACGGCGTGCATCCGCGACTCATGGAAGCAAACCAGAATCAAAAACGTGACGAATGGATGTCAGCATTGGATAAGATGGAGTCGCTCAAGCCACGTATTGTCGTCGCCGGCCATAAGAATATGAAGAATGATGACGACGGCCCACGGGTCATCGGACAGACCCGGCAATACATTCTTGATTTTCAGGAACTCGCCGGAAAGACCACGACAGCAAAAGAGCTCTACGACCAAATGCTGTCTCGTTATCCGGAATGGCTCAATCGAGGCGCCCTCTGGAGTTCGGCGACTGCGATGAAGAAATGACTGATGATCACAACACTCCATGTGAGGACGTGCTGAGAAACGCTCTTATGAACCAAATTGGTGGACTGTCAGCAACCCGGAAGGTATCCGGGTCCACGCCGCGGATTAGTCCTGAGAAGTCGGCATCTCGCCAGCAATACAACGATCACTGCTAGCGCGTTTGTCGGAACCAATCCGGAGGCATTAATTTCCGATTCCGATCCGTCGGAAGCTGTTTGTCGACGACTAGGTTTTGCGACAATACGACATTATAATGTCTTCATGCCAATCGCGCATGACTCTCTTCTCTATTCGCGCGTCGAAACGGTCCTCGCCAGCGAGATCGCCGATGGCGACCTAAAGGTCGGTGACCAACTTCCGACCGAAGACAGCCTCATTTCGCGATTCGCGGTCAGCCGGATTACCGTTCGTCGGGCTATTCAGAATCTTGTGAGTCGCGGTCTTGTCGAGATTCATCGCGGCAAAGGCACATTCGTCGCTGCACCCAAGATCACACAGAACCTTGTAGAGTTGAGCGGATTTGTTGAGGATATGCACGCTCTTGGCCGTAAGCCGACGGCCCGCGTGATTGGTAAAGAAGTCGTGACTGCCGATGCGACCGTGGCGAGTCGACTCGCACTTACAAGAGGCGAGCGCGTCGTCAGAATTCGTCGCGTGCGCCTGGCGGATGGTATTCCGCTCTCCTTCGATGAGACCTTCCTCCCCTTGGAGATAGGCAAGAAAATCATCACCAACAACCTGAAGGTCGAGCCTATTTTTTCGCTTCTTGAACGCAAATACGATGTTCCGCTGATTGAGGCCGAGTACAAGTTGGACGCAGTACCAGCCGAGACCGAAGTCGCTGCGGCGCTGAAAGTCAAGCAACGCAGCCCGATCTTTCGCATTGAGCGAACTTCGTACTCGACAGGCGGCCGTCCAGTCGATTACGAAAGGCTGCACTACAGAGGGGATCTCGTCCAGTTCGTGACACGCCTGGTTCGAAAGGTGTCTCGTTGAGCCAGCTTCTGACGGCATATTCCATGCGCCGTCTGCAAGCCGCTATAGCTTCTTCCTGAGATAGTCATCGATCTCTTATCGCCCGTGCTCAGGTGGACGCCGAAAACTTCGAGAAGAAATGGCAGACGATTCCGTCTCCAGAAGCAATGTATTGCCGATCTGCGTGACCCTTCCATGAATCCGCATTGGTTGGGCCACGCGATCGAGAAAGGCTTCATTAGGCAACGGCTTTTGATTCGGGCCGGTCAGCTGCAGCACTGCAGGAGATCCGTTGAAGTCATTCGTAGCGAAGACGGGGGGGATGCCGCCGCTCATGCAACGCACGGCGCAGTCGCGGTGCACCTTGCCGTTGCCGGGATTCATGTTGCCAAAGTAGCATTTGCTGTCAACAATCTCACCAACTAGGTCAAATTCGCCCAAGTTTTTCGGTACCGCTTGATTCTCCTGTGCGTCACCAAGCGCAGAAATTGAACCGCCAGATAGCGTGATCATTTTTTGGTCATCTCGGTAAATCAGCCTTCCTCGTAAACGCACTCTTTTGCCAACGTAGGCGTCCACTTGGCCATCAGCTCCATGCTTTCCGTTCATTACGAGCAGATAACGTAATGGACTGCCGTTTGCGACGTCGGGTGATGAGATTAGGGTCGGGTATGGGCTTGCTTCGATGACCCCCTCAAACGTCCGTTCCATCCCAGATTCGAAAAACGATCGTGCGTAGGTCCGTTGAAGAGCTGCGAACCCAATGGCGCAGGTTGTCGCCGCAGCGAAAAGCACGACAATGACGACCTTCATCTTACGGGCAATCCCGGAAGGCGCTTTCGGAAGATAACCCACATAGAACTCAGTCATGCCATTACCTCTGACGTACCGATTAGCGAGGGCTCGACGCGAGTGCCGGGCGGTTTCGGTCTGGGGTCGATCCACACGCGCCCATCAACGATCCTCGTTTGAAACGTGCAGACCTTTTCAGTGAAGGGCGGAGGAGAAGCTCCGTCCTCAGGCAAATACTGATACCCGTGCCACGGGCATGTCACACACCCATCGATGATTTTGCCTTCACCCAGTGGACCGTTTTGGTGCCGGCAGACATTCGAAATTGCTGATATTTTTCCGTCGTACTTGAAAATCGCGACACGCTCCCCATTGAGAGAGACAACTGTGGCGCACTTCTCTGGAATCTCAGTGAGCGCGCAGGCGTTTACAAACCCTTCCGCAGCTGGACCGAGCGTCTTCCAATCCACTTTGGCTTCCCGTCGCGCAGCGGCCACATGTAGCGTGATGACAGTGAATAGCCCGACGCCGGTGCCAACTGCGAAGAGTGGGCTCGTTTCGGACTGCAGCAGGCCAAGAGTTACGTGAGCAACGAGCAAGGCATAAGCCACATACACGAGCATGTGCAGAGTCTTCCACACGGGCGGTGTCAGGTTCCTGAGCCAAAAGTCGTGGCTCGTCGCTGCCATGAGAAAAAGAATCACGAGAGCGAGAAAGCCCAGCTGCTGAAAGGGGAAATCCGGGAGGCTTCCGAAATCTTGATTCGAAGTCAACAGACTGACGAGCGGGTCCTTGTCACCGAGACTGTGGAACTGTCTGATTGCGGCCACGCTGTGGATTGCTCCCAGGAGAAAGGTCAGAACGCCGAGATGCCGCCGGTTATAAAGTAAAGGCAAAAACTTCGTGTCCAGCCTGCAGAGCGGCCCGATACAGAGGACGATGTGGAGAAGCAGGAAAGCTGAGGATCCAGCCGCGCGGATGATCAAGGTTTTCGCCGTAGCATAGGGAAAAAGAAACGCGCTGACTCCGATAAACAACGTCAGATAGAGCGTGACTCCAGCGGCCAGCACAAGATCGTAAACGCGTTTTTGGCGATTCCAGGCAATGGCTTGGTATTGATGGCTCATGGCGTCGCTCCCGAAGGTAGAGGGTGTGTGGTGGGACTTCGCGACATGTTGGCTGTCGGCCATGAATAGCGGAACGCAATGCCACTGAGAAAAAGAGCAGGTAGCAACAAAGCAAGCACGAAAAAGACGCGACGATGAATTTTGCGTAGGGGCTGAATCATCGGTGCGGATTCCTTTCTTCCGGGGGCTCGCTAGTTCGAGTAATCCAGCGGCAAAGCAGGAGGGGCCAGAACGCTACTGAACCGGGGAAAATCAAAACGCGAAAGCCAACGCCGCTGCCAATTGCCTGCGAATCGATGCGTTTCACGCCGGTTGTGACGAAGGCAATCGCGAAGACCAACCCGGCTATGCCGTAAAGATACAGGGCACCTACTAGGAGATTTGCGACTCGTTCATACATTGCGACCACCGATGGGAATAGCCGCGCCAGTGACCCGAGAGGCGCGCTCGGTAGTGAGGCTGAGAACCAAATTTACAACGTCGCTAGGCTGAATCCATTTCGAAAAATCAGCGTTGGGTATCGCTTTGCGGTTTTCCGGTGTATCCATGGTCCCCGGCAAAACGACATTTGCAGTCAAGCCCGCGTCCTTATTTTCTAGCGCCACCGTGCGGACCAGCATCGCGAGGGCAGCCTTAAACGTAATGTACGCCCCGAGTTGGGGATGCGGTTCGACTGCAGTCAGACTCCCAATGGCCACAATTCGTCCTTTGCCGGATTTTCGCAAATGTGGGACCGCGGCGCGCAGCACGTAAAAACTTGAAGTCAGGTTTAGGTCGCGCATTCGCTCCCAGGTGGCGTCGTCAGTTTCTGCGACGGTTTGCCCACCTGCAAAACCGCCTAACAGGTGGACAAGCACATCGAGTCTGCCGAACCGCGTGATTACGGACTGAACCGCGTCGTTCACTGCGGTCGCTGTGGTGAAATCGACAGCCAGCGCTGTGAAATTGGGTCCTGGAAAGTCTTGCTGGGAAATGCTTCGGGATGCGCCTACAACGGTTACACCGGTCTCTAGGAACCGCCGGGTGATGAACGACCCTAGACCTCCCTTTGCCCCTGTGATGAAAACTACCTTCTCTTTCATGAACGTTAAGTCTCCTCAATTTTGTTAGTCACGGATGAACCAAGCCGCCGTGGAATGAACGCCCGTTCTTTCTCCACTTTCTGAGGAGGCCATCTATTGACAGCGGTCCAGAACCACCCAAGACAAGGGCCGCGAGGCAGGCGAGGTAGAGGAGGTCACATTCATAGCCCGGCGGGCCGAACTGGGCGCGCCCAGCCATCACGCTTATCAGCTTGATCGAGCTAAACCCATAGGGTAGATGGACGGTGAAGATTGCTACGAAGAGAAGCACGGCCATCGGCAGACTAACAAGGGGGAGGAAAGCTCCGAGCAAGACGGCAAGGCCGCCGATGAGCTCGGTCAAGATGGTAAGCCATGCCATGAAGTGAGGCGCCGGGACGCTCAGCGTATGCAGGATGGCGGCGAAGTTTTCGGGCCCCTTGGACAGCTTGGCGAACCCGTGCTCCATAAAACCATAACCAACAATCAGCCGTAGCGGAATTGGGGCCCAACGAGATAGCAAAGGCCCTTGTAAGAATGCAAAACGGCTGTTGCCTTCCCCTTCCGAGGATTGGCGAAGTTCGTTCATAGGCGAAAAGCTCCTTCGTTAATTAATGTCGAACATCCGAACGCGCGAAACAAAATAGGGCTAACTTTGACGTCTCGCTGCGCATCATTATGATGTTATAACATCGTGAAGGTTACAGTCTTTTGAGGAATTCTTTTATGGACCTCTTGCCCTTCGGACCTGGAATGCGCCCTGATAAGCGGCTCGCTGGGCCGCAGCGGCCTTCTTTCGCGGAAGCGCTACGTTTCTGGTTCAAATTGGGCTGCATCAGCTTCGGCGGTACCGCTGCTCATATCGCCATCATGCAAGATGAGTTGGTTGAGAAGAAGCGGTGGATCAGCAATGGGAGCTTCCTCCATGCCCTGAGCCATTGCATGATGCTTCCCGGCCCGGAAGCACAACAGCTTGCGATCTACATCGGCTGGAAACTGCACGGCAAACGGGGCGGCATTGTTGCCGGAACGCTCTTCGTGCTGCCCTCCCTGTTTGTTCTGCTGGCGCTGAGCGTGATCTATGT
>Ga0137403_10005199_pt1 | contig 15123 bp, 16 predicted proteins | sample CZOMad2_1_16fung_FD_122057 | JGI IMG/M metagenome (GOLD analysis project Ga0137403, IMG submission 122057) | Vadose zone soil fungal communities from Angelo Coast Range Reserve, California, USA - CZOMad2_1_16fungal (Hybrid Assembly) | ecosystem: Environmental > Terrestrial > Soil > Vadose zone... | reverse complement strand
GTTTGTGGGTTGTTGGCGGAGGCGCGGGGGGAGGTGGCGCAGTAGGGACTGCGGGTCGCCATTTTGCTTTTTGTTTTCTTTCCATTTGCGATGCACCGCGTCGGGTCTCGCCCCGACGCAGCCTCACGCAGTGAACAAGAAAAACAAAAAGGAAACCGTGTGCCCCGCCGCCGGCAACCTCGGCGCACCGCGAAGATCCTGACCGACATGGGCCACAGGTTCGGGCCGCCGCACCCGGCCAACCACGTCGCGGCCATCCTGGTGGGCGCGCCCGCGCTGGGCGGCAAGCCGGTGGCCGGCATGCGCTTCTTCGGGGCCAACGATCCGCGGCGCAACTACTCAGGTTTGGCGCTGGGCTATTGAGGCGTCGCCTTAGTTTTCTACGCTCACCACATGGGCCTGGATCTTGCCGTCCACGGCGCCGCGCCCGAAGCGCTGGGCGATCGCTTCGGCGGCCCGGTCGGTGGCTTCGCCGAGCCGCGATGCGTCGCGCGCCTCGATCTCGTTGCGCAGCGGTGTTCCCTGGCAGTACGCGATGGCCGGTACACGCGGCGACGCTGCCCGGCTGCGTGCGGCCAGCGTCTCGATGTGAGCAGGCTGCGTGAAGCCGCCCTCGGCAAGATCGCGCTCGATGGCCTGGCGCTCGTGATAGCCGTGAGGCGTGCGCGCCAAGAAGCGCGGCGGGTCCTTGGGAAAAAGCGCTTCCAGCGCGCTGGTCACGGTGTCCGCGAATTCGTTTTCCGTGATGCGGTCCCAGACGTTGAAAATGAAAACGCCGCCTGGCCTGAGCACCCGGCGTGCCTCTGAAAACGCTTTTGGCTTGTCGGGGAAAAACATGACACCGAACTGGCACACCACGGCGTCAAAGCTGCCCCCCGGAAAAGGCAGCTGCTGCGCGTCGGCCTGCTGCCACTCGACCCTGCGTGTCGTGCCGGCCGCCGCCGCCTGGTCGAGCATGGCCTGGTTCAGATCCGTGGCGACGATGTCGACGCCGTCAGGCAGCACGCAGGCCAGGGCACGGGTCACCACACCCGTGCCGGCCGCAATTTCAAGCACGCGGGAAAGAGGCCTCGCACTGAGCCGCTGCGCCAGGTCGGCCGCATAGGGTTTGAAGATCAGCGGCACCAGGCAGGTGTCGTAGAGCTGCGGAATGGCGCCGGCAAACACTGGGTCGGTATCGGACACGAGACTCTCCTTGCACCGGTTGGCGAAGCGCCTCACGGATTCGGATTGTCTTCCGTCTCCTTGTTCGGCTCGTCGTCATTGACGTAGACGTCCCACTCGGCCCGCACCTGCTTGCCCTCGGCGTCGATCAGGAAGGTCATTCTTTCTCTGCCGACGAATCTTGTTTGCGGCACGTACTTGAACACACCGTCGTGTTCTTTGTGCAAGCTGCCGTGCTTGGGTTGTATTTCCGTGTCGACCCAGGTGCACCGAAAGTTGCCCACGTCGACCTTCTCCCCCGTGTGGGCGGGGTGGCCGAAGAAGCCTTGCTGCTTCAGCAGCTCGCAGGTCTGCCGTGGTATGGCCGAGGTCTGGCCTGCGCCTGGCGATTTCTTGCTCCAGTAGAAGGTGGCGGCGATGTGCACGGTCGTCAGGTCGGATGTGGCGGCGAGGCCGGCCGAGAGCTGCGTCGCGATGGCGGCGGTCAGGCCGAACCCGCGCAGGAGGGTGGCGAAAGCGGAGGGGGTCATGGATCGATTCGGTTGACGATGTCGGCACGAGTATCGGCCAAGCCGGGGATTGCCGACCCGGTCGCAGGGGTAGGGCACCATGCCGTTTCAGCGCGGCCGCACAGCCTCTGCTACCGTCCCCGCCCATGCACACGTTCAACCTGTTGCTGTTGGCCGGCGGGCTGCTGGTGTTCATGAGCTTGATGGCCGGCGTGATCTCCACGCGTCTGGGTTTGTCGTTCCTGCTGGTCTTTCTGGTGGCCGGCATGCTGGTGGGCGTGGACGGGCCGGGTGGCATCAAGTTCGACAATCCGTTGTTGTCGGCGTGGGTCGGCAATGCGGCGCTGGCCATCATCTTGCTCGAAGGCGGCGTCAGCACCCCCTTGAAGACGTTTCGCCAGGGCCTGGTGCCGGCGGCGTTGCTGGCCAGCCCGGGTGTGGTGTTGACCGCGGCCATGGTCGGCGCGGTGGCGATGGCGGTGATGCAGGTGGACTGGCGCTACGGCCTGCTGCTGGGTGCGATCGTCGGCTCCACCGATGCCGCGGCGGTGTTCTCGCTGTTGCGGCAAAGCGGCTTGCGGCTGAACCAGCGCGTGTCGGCGGTGCTCGAGCTGGAGTCGGGCATGAACGACCCGATGGCGGTGTTCCTGGTGCTGGCGCTGATCGCGGTCATCAAGAGCAACGCCGGCTTCGCCGAGGTCATCACGCTGCTGATCCGGCAGGTGGGTTTTGGTGCGGCCTGCGGCCTGCTGGGCGGCCTGGGCGTCGCGTGGCTGCTGCGGCGCGTGACCCAGCGCGCCGAGCTGCCCGCCGCGCAGGGCGGCCTGCTGTCGCTGATCGTCGTGTCGGGGGGCGTGTCGGTGTTTGCGCTGGCCGGTCTTCTGGAAGGCTCGGGCTTTCTGGCCGTCTACCTGTTCGGCCTGTGCATTCGCGAGCGTGCCGAAGAAGCGGCGCATGCCGCGTCGACCGCGCTCGACGGTTTTGCCTGGGCCGCGCAGGCCACGATGTTCTTGTTGCTCGGCCTGCTGGTCTCGCCGCACCAGTTGCTGGTGACGCTGTGGCCGACGCTGGCGGTGGCCGGCATGTTGATGTTCGTGGCGCGCCCGCTGGCGGTGTGGCTGTGTCTGCTGCCGCTGCGTTTTTCGCACCGCCAGAGTTTGTTCATCGGCTGGGTCGGCTTGCGCGGGGCGGTGCCGATCGTGCTGGCCTTGTTCCCGCTGCTGGCGGAGCTGCCTGACAGCTACCGCTTCTTCAACGTTGCATTTGCCGTCGTGCTGGCATCGCTGCTGTTCCAAGGCGTCACGCTGTCGACCGTGGCCAAGCGCTTGGGCGTGGTGGAACCGCCGGACGAACCGCCGCCCGGCATGCGTGCGGTGCTGGGCCGGTTGACCTTGGATGCCGGCTTGTCGCTGCAGGACGTGTTCGGTTTCTTCCAGCTGCCGCTGCCGGACAACGCCGGGCCGACGCTGGCCGACTGGATGACCGATACGCTGGCGCGTGGCCACGAGGTCGGCGACGGTGTGGAATGGAAGGGTGCGCACTTTGCCGTGAGCCAGATGCAGGACGGCCGCATCTCGCGCGTCGGTGTGGCGCTGCTGCCGCACAAACCGGAACAAAAGGGCGGTGTGGGCCCGACCCACAGCCCGACAGGCTCCTAGGGCTTGCGAACAGCGTCACCGAAACAAAACTTTTCAGGCCCGGGGCCTTCGGGCGCTGAGATCTGATGCGATAGTGGCCCCGGTCGACCCGTCCATCCAACCCGAAGCGCCTCTCATTCATGAACCTGCCCCTATCGATCCGTTTTCTTCTGGCTGCTGCCGGCTTGGTGCTCGCGGCGTCGGGCGCAACGGCCCAGTCGTTCGACTCGGTCACTTTGCAGGGCGACCCAGAAAGCAGCGGTTCGGGCCGGGTCGGCGGCGTCTTGATCTCGGCACCGCGCTACCTCGGCTCGGACGAGCAGCGCACGCTGCTGCTGCCGTTCATCGACTACCGCTGGAAGAACGGGTTCTTTGCGGGCCTGGGCAACGGCATCGGTTACAAGTTCCCTTCGTCGCCGCAGCTTCAGTACGGCGTGCGCCTGTCGGTCGACTTCGGCCGCAAGGAAAAGCGCTCGCCGCTGCTGACCGGCATGGGCGACATCGATGCATCCCCGGAAGCCGGCGCCTTCTTTAACTACCTGCTCACGCACGAGTGGTCGCTGAAATCGTCGCTGCGCTACGGCGCGGGCAACGACCACGCCGGCCTGCTGTTCGATCTGGGCCTGCACTACGCCACGCAGCTGGCGCCGCAGTGGCGCCTCGGGCTGGGGGTGGCTGCCACCTGCGCCAACGCCAGCTACATGCAGGACTACTTCGGCGTCACGCCGGCACAGAGCGCGGCCACCGGGTATGCCGTGTCGAACGTCGGTGCCGGGGTGCGCGATGTGCGCGGCAGCGTGACGCTGATGCACTTCATCAACCGCAACTGGATCGCCAGCGCCGTACTGACGGTGGCGTCGCTGCAAGGCGACGCCAAGAACAGCGTGATCGTGCGCGAGCGCACGCCGGTGACGGGCGTGCTGGGGCTGAGCTACGGCTTTTGAGCTACACAACCAGCCGACCTGTTTGAAACGCCGTTACAGCACCGCACAGGCGACCGCCACGACGAGCAGTGCGGCCGGGTAGCCGTACTTCCACTCAGCTCGGGCATGACGTCGAAGTTCATGCCCCACACGCCGATGAAGGCGGTGGCCAGCGCGAAGATGCCGGCCCACGCAGCCAGCTGTTGGTGGTTTCGGCCTCTTCGATCGTCACCCACAGGCGCTCCACGTTGGCCCGCCCGGCGCCGGGGTCGAAGATGTGGGTCTCGATCTCGTCGAGTTCGGAGGCCAGCGCATCGACGGCCGGAAAGTAGCTGTCGACCACCGCGTCCATCAGCGCGTCCATCACGAAGCCCGAGCCGTGGTGCAGCCGTTGTGGCTGGCAGAGGTGGCGTCGCGCAACGCGACTCAGACGAAGCAGTCCGGGCCTTTCAGGTAGTCGCTGATCGATGCAACATCGATGTCGGCGATTTTTTTGCCTTCTTGGTAGGCGATACCGTGGATCAGCGTGGGGCCCCTCCGGCCAGACGGATATTGACACGCCTCGCCGCGGCGCCGAAGTGCCCAACCATCCCGTTTTGAAGATTGTGCAGACATTGGCAAGGAGGGTGTTGACCTGAACGCGAGGTGGACTCCAAGACAGTGGCGCGCGACTCCTGAAGGACGCGACCGGCGTCAGCATCGAGAACCTCGATGCACAGGCTAAACTGGTGGCTCATTTGCACCGGAGTGCACCATGACCACCTTGCTGGAAACCGTCGAAGCCGCTGCCCTGCAGCTTTCCCCGGAAGAGCGTGCCGAATTGATCGAGCGTCTGATCGACACCGTGTTGCCGGCGCCGCCGCTGCACCCGGCGTGGGAGGCAGAAATTGCGCGCCGTGTGGCTGACATGGAGGCCGGGACCACAGAATCCATCCCCGCCGAGAAGGTGTTCGCTGAGTTGCGCAGAATGATCGAGGCGCACGAGCCCAACGCGTGAACCACTGCTTCAGTCCGGCAGCGCGACGCGAACTGCTGGAGGCCGGGCAGCGGCACCTGACCGACGGCGGCCAAGTGATCGCCGAGCAGTTTGAAGGTGAAGGGGCCATCCAGCGTGCGCTGCAACTCTTGGAATTCATGCCGCAGCTTGGTAAACCCAGCTACCCGGGCGTCCGAACATGGGCCCTGTACCGTGTGGCCGGCGAGGTGATCACTGTGGTTGCGGTGGCGCATCCGAGCAGGGAACCGGGATATTGGGCGGGTCGGTAGAGGAGGGCATGCTATCGGCACCGCCTGCGTGCGGCAACGTCAATATGCAGGCCGGGAAAACGCGCACTACTTGCGCATCAAGGTGCTCTTGCCGAACAGGCTTTCGATCAGGTCGACCGCCACTTCGGCGGTGCGGTTGCGCACGTCGAGCGCGGGGTTGAGCTCCATCACGTCGAGCGAGGCCATGCGGCCGGTGTCGGCGATCATTTCCATGCACAGCTGTGCCTCGCGGTAGGTCGGTCCGCCGCGCACCGTGGTGCCCACGCCGGGCGCGACATCGGGGTCGAGGAAATCGACGTCGAAGCTGACGTGCAGGTGCGTGTTGACGTCCAGCGTGGCCAGCGCCAGCTCCATCGCGTGGCGCATGCCCATCTCGTCGATGTAGCGCATGTCGAAGACCTCGATTTCCATCTCGTGCACGAAGCGTTTCTCTCCGGCGTCGACGCTGCGAATGCCGATCTGCCGCACCCACTTCGGGTTGATGGCCGGCACGTGGCCGCCGATCTCGACCAGCTCTTTCGGGCCGTGGCCGCACAGGCACGCGACCGGCATGCCGTGGGTGTTGCCGCTCGGCGTCAATGTGTTGGTGTTGAAGTCGGCATGCGCGTCGAGCCACAGCACGCGCAGCTTGCGCTGGGTCTCGCGGCAATGGCGCGCCACCGCGCTGATGGAGCCGATGCCCAGGCAGTGGTCGCCGCCCAGCAAGATGGGCAGCCGACCGAGCGCCAGTTCGGCATGCACGGCGTGGTGCACGGTCTGGTTCCATGCCACCACCTCGGGAAGATGGCGGTGGCCATCGACCGGCGGCAGCCACGGGTTGGCCGGGCCGCTCAGGTTGCCGCGGTCGATCACCTCGAAGCCGTGGCCTTCGAGCACCGGCACGATGTTGGCCACGCGCAGCGCCTCGGGCCCCATGCTGGAGCCGCGGGTGCCGGCGCCGATGTCCGTGGGGGCGCCGATGACGCTGAGGGCGGGCTTCATGCGGTTCAGAGGTCCGTGGTGAAGGAATCCTTGTCGTGCTCGGCCAGACCGAAGCCGTATTCGGCATCGAGAACGGCCCACGCTTCTTCGGCGGTTTCGACGAAGTGGAACAGCTGCAGGTCGAGCGCGCTGATCATGCCGGTCTCGACCAGCAGGTCGAAGTTGATCAGCTTGGTCCAGAACTCGCGCCCGAACAGCAGCACCGGACGGCGCCGGCACTTGCCGGTCTGGATCAGCGTCAACGCTTCGAACATTTCATCGAGTGTGCCGAAGCCGCCCGGGAAACACACCAGCCCGATGGAACGCATCAGGAAATGCATCTTGCGCAGGCCGAAGTAGTGGAACTGGAAGCACAGCTCGGGGGTGATGTACGGGTTGGGTGCTTGCTCGTGCGGCAGCACGATGTTCAGGCCGATGCTTTTGCCGCCGACTTCATGCGCGCCGCGGTTGCCGGCTTCCATGATGCCGGGGCCACCGCCGGTGACCACGTAGACCGGCGTGGTGAGCCGGCGTGATTTCTCGGTGACGATGGAGGCGAAGCGCTGCGCTTCGGCGTAATAGCGCGACATCGTCAAGTGGGTCTTGGCCAGGCGCAACGCGGTGTCGTTGCCGGCCGATTCGGCATCGGACACGAGACGCTGAGCGACGTCGGGCGGCACGATGCGCGCGCTGCCGAAAATGACGATGGTCGATTCGATGCCGAGTTCGCTTTGCACCATTTCAGGCTTGAGCAGCTCGAGCTGCATGCGCACCGGGCGCAACTCTTCGCGCAACAGAAAGTCGGTGTCGGTGAACGCCAGGCGAAAGGCGCTTTCGGGGCCGTCGTACAGCGATGGCTGCTTGTGTTCCTCGGCTTCTTCTTGGGCCGAAGGGAAGTTGCGCGCGGTCAGATTGGTTCGTTTTTGCATGGCTCGGAGCTTAACGCGGTCGCCCGGCGAAAACCATGGCGGTGGCTCAGCGGCGGGACGCACACACCTTGCAGCCGGGGTCGCGCGAGGTGCGAATTTCAGTCCATTCCATGCTGCGCGCATCGAGCATTTGCAGGCGACCGGCGAGCGACGAGCCGACGCCCGCGAGCAGCTTCAAGGCTTCAGCCGCCTGCATGCTGCCGATGATGCCGACCAGCGGCGCAAACACACCCATCGTGGCGCAACGCACCTCCTCCGGCGCGGCCTCCGCGGGGAACAGGCAGGCGTAGCAGGGCGCATCGGGCTGGCGCGTGTCGTATACCGAGATCTGCGCGTCGAAACCGATCGCTGCGCCCGACACCAGCGGCTTGCGGTGCGCCACGCAGGCGGCGTTCACGGCCTGCCGTGTGCCGAAGTTGTCGCTGCAGTCCAGCACCACGTCGGCAGTGGCGACCCATTCGTCGAGGTGTTGCGGGTCCGCACGCAGCCGGATGGCACGGACCTGGACTTCAGGGTTGATCTCGCCGATCGTTTGCGCGGCCGACACGGCCTTGGGCTGGCCGACGCGTGACATGTCGTGGGCGATCTGCCGTTGCAGGTTGGTCACATCCACCGTGTCGTCGTCGACGATGGTGATGCGGCCCACACCGGCCGTGCCCAGGTACAGCGCCACCGGCGAACCCAAGCCGCCCGCGCCGATCACCAGCGCGTGCGACGCCATCAGCCGCTCTTGTCCTTCCACGCCCAGTTCATTGAGCAGGACATGGCGTGAATAGCGCAGCAGCTGGTCGTCGTTCATGGGCCGGGATACACAACAGGGACAACAGGGGACTTGTCAAACAACAACGCCCGTGCAGACACGGGCGTTGGAAGAGCCGGCGGGTGCGCCGAAGCTCAGTTCGTTTCGGTTTCAGCCTTGCGTTCGACGATGGTCTTGGACACCAAGACCGGCTTGCCCTTGAGCTGGTTGATCGCCTGGGTCAGCTGGAAGTCTTCGGCGCTGCCGAATTCGGGCAGCGGCTTGAGCGGCGTCGCGGCCTTGGCGTTCTCTTCTTCGAGTTTCTTGCGAGCGTCTTCACGGGCCTTTTCGCGGGCTGCGTCTTTCACCTCGGCGCCCTGGCCGCTTTGCAGGTGCTTTTCCAGATCGGCTTCGCGCACGCGCAGTGCGGCAAACAGGTTGCCTTCGGCGGTTTCGTCGAGCATCACGTCGGGGACGATGCCCTTGGCTTGAATGGAACGACCGCTCGGCGTGTAGTAGCGCGCCGTGGTGATCTTGAGTGCGGTGTCGGGCGAGAGTTGACGCACCGTTTGCACCGAGCCCTTGCCGAAGGTCTGTGCGCCCATGATGGTGGCGCGGTGGTGGTCTTGCAATGCACCGGCGACGATCTCGCTGGCCGAGGCCGAGCCTTCGTTCACCAGCACCACCATCGGCACCTTCTTCAGCGCCTCAGGCAGTTTGCGCAACGGGTCACTGCCGCCACGGCGCAGATAAAACTCGGGTGCCGCCTTGAATTCGGACTTCGACTCGGCGATCTGGCCGTTGGTCGACACCACCATCACATTGGTCGGCAAGAAGGCCGACGACACGGCGACCGAGGCTTCCAGCAGGCCGCCCGGATCGTTGCGCAGGTCGAGCACCAGGCCCTTGAGGTTGGGGTCTTGCTTGTAGAGGTCGGCCAGCTTGTTGGCGAAATCGTCCACCGTGCGGTCCTGGAACTGGCTCACGCGCAACCAGGCGTAGCCCGGCTCGATGACCTTGGAGCGCACGCTCTGGACGCGAATTTCCTCGCGCGTGATGGTCACCGGGAAACTGCGGCTTTCGCTCTTGCGGAACACGGTCAACGCGACCTTGGTGTTGGGCTCGCCGCGCATGCGCTTGACGGCCTGGTCCATCGTCAAGCCCTTGACGGCGGTGTCGTCGATCTTGGTGATCAGGTCACCGCTCTTCAGGCCGGCACGGAAGGCGGGTGAGCCTTCGATCGGCGAAACCACCTTGACCAGGCCGTCTTCCATGCCGATTTCGATGCCGACGCCGACAAAGCGGCCGGTGGTGCCTTCGCGGAATTCCTTGAAGGTCTTTTTGTCGAAGTACTGCGAGTGCGGGTCGAGGCCGGCCACCATGCCGCCGATGGCGTCGGTGATCAGCTTTTTCTCGTCCACCGGTTCGACGTAGTCGCTCTTGACCATGCCAAAAACCGCGGCGAGCTGTTGCAACTCTTCAAGCGGCAACTGGGCCGCGGGATTGCGTGCAGTGGCCTGCAACTGCATGGTGGCCAGGGCGCCGGCGAGGGCGCCAACGGTGATCCAGCCAGCGACTTTGAGTTTGGCACCCATAAACGACCTGCTTCCTGCCTGAGACGGAGATTTCACGCGGTTTCCAGTATAAGTGGCTATGCGGGATTGGAGACTCGCCGCCGTGGGAAGTTTCACGCATTTTCCCGAGGCTTGAACCGCAAAACACGGAGGCCTTCGGCGCGTTGCGGTTGATCGCGGAGCGCCTCCGCGCAGGCGCGTCGCCGGGCCGCCTCTGCAGCGCGGCAACGCCGCAACGCGGCTGGACATGTCTTCCTAAGTCGGGTATCTCTATGATGGCCCGGGTCGCCAGTTGACTCCTCAGCTGCGTCTCCCCGCCATGACCTGAACTGAACGCCCTGGTATCCGATGCGAATTCTGCTTGTCGAAGACGACGCCATGATCGGCAAGGCCATCTGCCAGGGGTTGGCCCAAGCCGGCTTTGCTGTGGATTGGGTCACCGACGGCCGTGCTGCCGAGTTGTCGTTGGCGAACGACGTCTATGACCTGACAGTCCTGGACCTGGGCCTGCCCAAGAAGGACGGGATGTTGATTCTGGACACCTTGCGCCAGGCCGGGAATTCCATCCCCGTGCTGGTGGCATCGGCACGCGACACGGTGCGCGACCGCATCGCCGGCCTGGAGGCGGGCGCCGATGACTACGTGCTCAAGCCCTTCGATCTGGACGAGCTGGTGGCACGCGTGCGCGCCTTGCTGAGGCGGCATGCCGGCAGCGGCTCCCCCCTGCTCAAGTTCGGCTCGCTGGTCCTCGATCCGGTACGCAAGGCGGTGACGCACGGCGGCGACGCGATCGAGCTTTCGGCCAAGGAATTTGCGGTGCTCGAGGCCTTGATGCAGCGCCCTGGGGCCGTGTTGTCGCGCGAGCAGCTGGAGGACTCGATCTACGGATGGGGCGAAGAGGTTGGCAGCAATGCGATCGAGGTGCACCTGCACCACATCCGCAAGAAGCTCGGCGCGGCGGTGATCAAGAACGTTCGAGGCGTCGGCTACCGCGTCACGGAAGTCTGAATGCATTCGATCGAGCGCTACCTGCTCGGGTGGATCATCGGGGCGCTGACCCTGGGCGCAGTCGTGATCGTGATGGTGACGTATTTCATCACCCTCAACGAGATGAACGGAATTTACGATGCCGATCTCAAGAACGTCGCGGAGGCGCTTGGCGCGCATCACCGCGCGGGCCTGGGCCCGGGGATTCCGGGGGAGCCGCGAATTCCGGTCCGTACCGACGTGGCGCAGCCGGCGGAAATCGTGACGATCACCTGGACGCACGACGGGCAACGGGTCTTTTCCTCGGACCCGCGTGTGGCCATTCCCTTCATGAACCAGGAAGCCCTGTCGTACCTGCGTGTGGCAGATGAAAAATGGATCGTCTATACCGATGTCAGCCCGAACGGGGTGGCGCAGGCCGCACAGCGCGTTTCCGCGCGGCGCGACACGGCCGCCGAGTCGGCCTCGCAGATCGTCGTGCCGATGATCGGGCTCGCCGTCTTGGTCGGCGTACTGGTCGTGGTGGCCTTGCGCCGCGGACTCAGGCCGCTCGACATCGCGGCGCGTGACGTGGCCACACGCAGCGCCGCGTCGCTGACGCCGATCGAGATGAACGGTGTTCCGGATGAAATCACGCCGCTGGTCTTGTCGATCAACGACCTGATGGCGCGTCTGTCACAGGCTTTTTCGACGCATCGGCGCTTTCTGGCCGACGCGGCCCATGAACTGCGCACGCCGGTGACGGCGTTGCGCCTGCAGCTGCAATTGCTCAAGCGCTCGAACGACGAAACCGCGCGGCGCGACGCCATCGTCGAATTGCAGGCCGGCATCGACCGTTCTCAGCGTCTGATCGAGCAGTTGCTGCAGGTCGCCCGCTTTGAACCCGACGGCGGACAGAGGCGCAACGATCCTGTCGACCTCGGCGAGCTGGCACGCACGGTGGTGGGCTCGATGAGCGTGAAGGCCGAGCACCATGACATCGACCTGGGGGCCGGCGGCGATGCGGGCGTCGCTGTCCATGGCGACGCCGGCCAGCTGACCGTGTTGTTGAACAACCTGGTGGAGAACGCGTTGCGCTATACCCCCGCCGGCCGCAGCGTTGATGTGGACGCCGTGGTTCAGGAAGGCCGCCCGACCTTGCGGGTGGTCGACGGCGGTCCCGGCATCCCGGAATCGGAGCGCGAACTGGTGTTCGGGCGCTTTTATCGCTGCCAGAACGCACCCGATCAGGCGCGCGACCCGGGAGGCAGCGGCCTCGGGCTGGCCATCGTGAAGGCGATCGCCGAGCGGCACGGCGCGTCGGTCAGCCTGCACACGCCGCGATCGGGTCAAGGCCTGGAAGTCCGCGTCGTCTTCTAGTCAAAGGAAACGCCGGGCCGCCCCAAGTTTGCTTTGCTCCCCTCGGGGGGCGGACGCGCGAAGCGCGGCCTTGGGGCTCACCTCTACCCCGCTCTCAAGTAATCTCGCCGGCATCCGAAAACGGGGGGTCGACGCGGTCTCCGTTGGGACGGGTCGTCGCTTGCAAAGAGAAGGATGACCATGTCTGCCAAGGCAATTCAGAACCTCAAATTGGCCCAACACGGTGCGCGGGACCTTGCCGCGACGTCCGGGTTTTTCGCGCACCACGGGCTGTGGTCTCCTGGCGTGCGGCTGTTTCGCCAGCTCAATTTCCGCGCCAAGGCCGCGATCGTGTCGGGCGTGTTGCTGTTTCCGGTCGCGCTGCTGGGCTGGACCTTTCTCCAGGACAAAGCCGCCGCGATCGAGTTCTCGGCCAAGGAGCGGATCGGCGTGCAGTACGTGCGCGAGGCCACCCCCTTGATCCGTCTCGGCCTGGCCTATCAGCTCTACAGCCTGCAGAGGCTGACCCAAGGCGAAGCCCTGCCGGAGGTCGCCGAGGCGCTGAATGCGCGCGACGCGCAGATGCGCAAGCTGGAGTCTGCCGAGCGGGCCCTGGGTGCCGATCTGGGGACGAGCAAGGCGTTCGCCGCCGTCAAGGCCGCGGCCGACGCCGCCACCAAGGCCAGCCCCGAGACATTTTTTGCGGCACATACGGCCTATGTAGACGCCGTGGTGGCCCTGGTCGGCCAAGCTGCCGATGGTTCCAACCTGACGCTCGACCCGGACCTCGACACCTACTATCTGATGGACGGCGCGCTCGGCAAATTGCCGGTACTCGTCCAGGCCGCCGCCAATTTGCGTGGGGCGTCTGCCTCGGTGGCCGCATCCGGTCTGCCTGCAAGCAGCGACCTGCAGCGCATCATCACGTCATCGGCCGCCGTCTCCGAGCTGCTCGATGCACACGTCGAATCCGCACTGGACAAGGTGTATGGCGAGCACCCGGACTACAAGAGCGAGTTCAAGTCCGACGAATGGGTGCCTCAAATGCGCAGCTTTCGCGCGCTGGCGCTGGCCGCAAAGGCCGACAGCGCACAGTTGATTCGCAGCGGCAGCGTCGTGGTTGACGGCTTGACCGGCCTGCAAGGCAAGATGATCGAGCGCCTCGACGAACTGCTGCAGGTGCGCGTCGACGGCATGCTGCGCCAGCGCACTGTCGTGACCGTGTCGGTGGCGCTTGCCCTGCTGTTGGCCGGTTATTTCTTGTGGTCGTTCTACCTGGTCACGCAAGGTGGCCTGAATGAAGTCAAGCGCCACCTGGTGGCCATGACCGGCGGCGACTTGACGACCCGCCCGCATCCGTGGGGCCAGGACGAAGCGGCTGCATTGATGCTTTCGCTGCGCGACATGCAGGTGTCTCTTCGCAACATCGTGTCGAATGTGCGCGGGTCATCGGAATCGATCGTGCATGCGAGCGGCGAGATCGAATCGGCGTCGCGGGACCTGTCTGCGCGCACCGAACAGACGGCGGCCAGCCTGGAACAAAGCGCCTCGTCGATGGAAGAGATTTCGTCGACCGTCAAGAACACGGCGGACAACGTACGCGAGGCCGCGCAGGTGGCTTCTGGCAACTCGCTGTCGGCCGCCCGGGGCGGCGCCGTGATCTCCGAGGTGATCGAGACGATGCAGGACATCAACGCGTCGTCCAAGAAGATCAGCGACATCATCGGGACCATCGACGGCATCGCATTCCAGACCAACATCCTCGCGCTGAACGCGGCGGTCGAAGCGGCGCGCGCCGGCGAACAGGGCCGCGGCTTTGCGGTCGTGGCCAGCGAGGTGCGCAGCCTCGCTCAGCGCAGTGCAGAGGCGGCCAAAGAGATCAAGACACTCATCACCACGAGTGTCGAGAAAGTCGAGTCGGGCACCCAGATCGTCAAGGGCGCGGGAGACACGATGCAAGAACTGGTCGTCAACGCACGCCGGATGAACGACTTGCTGTCGGCGATTTCCACCGCGGCCTCGGAGCAGAGCAGCGGGGTTTCGCAAGTCGGCTCGGCGGTCAGCGAGCTGGACCGGATGACGCAGCAGAACGCTGCGCTGGTCGAGCAGACGGCCGCCGCCGCCTGCGCGCTGAAGAGCCAGGCCACCCACCTGACCCATGAGGTCGACAGGTTCAAACTCCCTGCACAGGGCTGAAACAGCTCGTTGGTCGCCGACAGGAATCTAAAGGGTGGCTGCAGGCCTCATGAAGCCTAGCGATGCCATCAGTACTCAGTAGTTCCACCGCTCATGCCGCGCAGGCAGACCATTGAGCAGAACTCGTGTCTCGCGCCATGCCGGCATGAACCGGTCCATCAGCACAAGAAACTTCGGCCCGTGCGTGGGTTCGAGCAGATGGCTCATCTCGTGCACGACGATGTACTCAAGGCATTGCTTGGGCTTCTTGGCAAGCTCCGTATTCAACCGGAGGGTACGAGCAACCGGGTTGCAGCTTCCCCACTTGGTTTTCATCTGCTGCACGTAGAAATTTTCTACCGTGACGCGGAGCCGCGGTTCCCACACCGCGATGAGCGACGGCAGCTCAGCCTTGAGCAATTGCCGATACCAACTCGACACGATCGCCTCACGCGCCGCTTCGTCGGTACCCGGCCGAACACTCAACAGCAACTTGGAGTGACGCAGCTCCACGCTGGCAGGGCCATCCGTTTCGGCCAGCTTCAGCAGAACGCGCCTTCCCCAAACGTAGTGACTTTCGCGGTCGATGAATTCGCGCCGGCTCTCCCGTTCTTGCTCTCGCAGCTTCTTCTGCTGGCGTTTGATCCACCCGAGCTTGGAAATCGCGAACAGTCGAATGGTGTCGAGCTTCATCCGCGAGGGCGCCGCCAGCCTCACGCGGCCGGTCGGCGGGTAGACGCTCAGGTGGACATTCTTGATGTCCTTCTTGACGACCTCCAGAACGATGCCGCCCAACTCGATCTGCGTAATCATCAGTACGCTTTCTGCGCCTTGATGATGAGGAAGATGCGCTCGACTTCCTGGGCATCGTTGTGCAACAGCGGCAACAGGGCACGCTTGATTTCGTTCTCGCGCGCCTGAT
>Ga0137403_10005196_pt1 | contig 15128 bp, 8 predicted proteins | sample CZOMad2_1_16fung_FD_122057 | JGI IMG/M metagenome (GOLD analysis project Ga0137403, IMG submission 122057) | Vadose zone soil fungal communities from Angelo Coast Range Reserve, California, USA - CZOMad2_1_16fungal (Hybrid Assembly) | ecosystem: Environmental > Terrestrial > Soil > Vadose zone... | reverse complement strand
CGATCATGGTGATGCCGAGGCTCGCCAAGACGCTCAAGGCAAACGAGATTCTGGTCAAGGACGAAAGCCGGCTGCCGACCGGCTCGTTCAAGGCGCGCGGGCTTGCGATGGCGGTATCGATGGCGAAGGCGCTCGGCGTCGCCCACATGGCCATGCCGACCAACGGCAATGCCGGCGCGGCGCTCGCCGCCTATGCCAGCCGCGCCGGCATCAAGACCACCGTGTTTTGTCCGGAGGACACGCCGGAGGTGAACGTTCGCGAGATCGCGCTACAGGGCGCAACCGTCTACCAGGTCAACGGCCTGATCGATGATTGCGGCAAGATCGTCGCCGAGGGCGCGGCGAAAGTCGGCTGGTTCGACACCTCGACGCTCAAGGAGCCGTATCGCATCGAGGGCAAGAAGACCATGGGCCTCGAGGCCGCGGAGCAGTTCGATTGGAACCTGCCCGACGTCATCTTCTATCCAACCGGCGGCGGCGTGGGACTGATTGGAATGTGGAAGGCGTTCGCCGAGCTCGAACAACTCGGGTGGATCGGATCCAAACGTCCGAAGATGATCGCGGTGCAGGCTGAAGGCTGTCCGCCAATCGTGCAAGCCTTTGAGCGGAATGCGGAATTCAGCGAATTCTGGCACGGCGCAGCCACGCTCGCCAGCGGTCTGCGCGTCCCGAAGGCTATGGGCGACTTTCTGGTCCTTCAGGCAGTGCGGGAAAGCGGCGGCACTGCAGTATCCGTATCGGATTCCCAAATGATGAAAGCCGCCGAAGAACTCGCCGCCCGCGAAGGACTGTTCATCGCTCCTGAAGGTGGCGCGTGTATGGCCGCGCTGAAGAAGCTCAGACAGTCCGGATTCCTCAACAAGCGCGACCGCATTCTTATCTACAACACAGGCTCCGGCTACAAGTATCTCGAGACCTGGGCCGGGTATTACGGCTCGTCATCCAGCACTCACTAAATGCGAGTCGCTTCTCGCCGCCTGCCGATGATTTTGCCAAAGACGCGCAACGTGAAGAAGCGATGCCGGCACTCCCGGCATCGATAAGGTGCGAGAAATGGCAGCAGCGGCCAATCCAGTAGCCGCCGCTGGGACGGGCGCACATGATGTGAGCCGCACTTCGGACACGAGAAAGTTATTTGCATTTTCTTCATGCAGCCACGTGATCGCTTGATTCCTGCAGCAATCCCGAAAGGGAAAAAGCATTCGGGGTTCCAAGGATCGTGGCTGTCAGCCTCCTGCTTGAAGCATCGTGAGATAACAAAAACTACAGGCTACTGACGTCGGGCCTCCGAGGCCCGTCAGCGTGTGCCTGGCAATGGAAATCTTCCATATGTATGAATTTCACACAAGGGATTCTTCGCATGTCCGGTTTTCCAGAAACCGGAAAAGGACCTGGGACAAGAAGCGGAATTGGCGCAAGCGTAGCGTGGAAATAGGTTTACAGTTGGCGGCGCCCCGGGTATGTTAAGGTCACTCTCTCGTCCGGATCAACGCCTTATCAAAACATGAGCGGCTGCGAATGCAAGCCCGATAGGGCGAAGCCAGGAAGAAAGGAAGGGAACCATGTCGCGAACAATAAGCCGAATGGCGCTGGCGTCAGCGTTGCTCGTCGCCGGCTTTCTGTGGATGACAGTGGGTGTCTCGGGCCAGACCGCAGGCCAACCCAGCACGAAGAACGGCGAATGGCCGTACTACACTGCCGACGTCAAGGGCACGAGATACTCGCCACTGGATCAGATCAATGCATCAAACTTCAACAAGCTGGAGGTTGCCTGGCGCTTCAAGACCGACAACCTGGGTCCCTTTCCCGAATACAAGTTGGAGGGGACGCCGCTCATGGTCAAGGGTGTGTTGTACACGACCGGCGGCACCCGGCGGTCCGTTATCGCCCTCGACGGCAAAACGGGAGAGCTGATCTGGTCGCACAGCCTCCGCGAAGGCAAGCGAGCCGCCAACGCTCCGCGTCAGCTTTCGGGCCGTGGCGTGGGGTACTGGACCGACGGAAGAGGTGACGAGCGCGTGCTCTATGTCACGACGGGTTATCGGCTGGTGGCGCTCAATGCCAAGACCGGCGCCATTATCAACTCGTTCGGTAAGGACGGAATGGTCGACCTGAAAGTTGGCGTGGTGAAAGGGGTCAACGAGCAGATCGATTTGGAAACCGGTGAGATCGGTGTCCATTCAACGCCGATCGTGGTGAAAGACATCGTGATCGTGGGCTCTTCCATGAAAGAGGGCGCGACCGTGCCGACGCACAACAACACCAAGGGGCTGGTGCGCGCTTTCGACGTGCGGACGGGCAAACAGCTTTGGAGATTCAACACAATTCCCGGACCCGGCGAGTTCGGCAACGACACGTGGGAAAACGGCTCGTGGGCTACCAATGGCAACACTGGTGTCTGGACGCAGATCACAGTCGACGAAGAACTCGGACTGGTCTACCTGCCCGTGGAAACGCCCACGTCCGATTACTACGGCGGACACCGTCCGGGAAGCAATCTTTTTGCCGAGAGCCTCGTGTGTGTCGATCTCAAAACCGGTCAGCGGAAATGGTTTTACCAGATAGTGCATCATCCCATCTGGAATTTTGACAATTCCTCTGCGCCGATTCTCGCTGACATCAATGTCGACGGCCGGATGATCAAAGCCGTGGCGCTACCGCACAAAGTAGGTTGGCTGTACGTCTTCGATCGCGTGACCGGCCAGCCCGTGTGGCCGATCGTGGAGCGGCCAGTGCCGCAGTCTGACGTGCCGGGTGAAAAGACCTCGCCGACGCAGCCGCACCCGACCAAGCCGCCGGCCTATTCCCGCCAATTTCTCAAGCCGGAAGACATTGTAGACTTCACGCCCGCTCTGCGGGAACAGGCCCTCCAGGTTCTCGAGAAATACAAGATCGGGACGTCACCTTTCACGCCGCCAATATTGGGGAACATCAACGGCATGCTTGGTGCGATAGGAGCGGGGACCGCTACGAACTGGCCCGGATCAGCGTATGACCCCGAGACCCACACGGTCTTTGCGCAAGCGGGGAACGTCGTGAGTGCGAGATCGCTTGTGGCACCACCCCAGACATTTTCAGACATCCGGTATGTGGAGGGACTGGGCGGCGTACCATTTCAGGTTGTCCTGGGACCGGGCGACTGCTGCGCCGCTGACGGGAGCCGGACTCAAAGACCCGAAAACGCGCCCCCGCCGCCTCCGACCGCGGCTGGTCCTCCTGCAGGCGCGCGTGCCGGAACCGGCTTGAATGTCCAGGGGCTGCCCATCGTAAAACCGCCGTATGGCGTCCTCTCGGCAATCAATCTCGACCGCGGCGAGATCATGTGGCAGGTCCCGCATGGCGACACGCCCGATGCGGTACGCAACCACCCGGCTCTGAGGGGGATCAACATTCCAAAAACCGGTCAGCCCGGTACTTCAGGCGTCGGACTGATGGTCACAAAAACACTCGCCATCATGGGTGATCCCCAGATCACCACGCCGCCCGGAAGGCCGCGCGGCGCGATGCTTCGAGCATACGACAAGAAGACCGGACAGGAAGTCGGTGCCCTGTTGATGCCGGCGGCCCAAAGCGGATCGCCAATGACGTACATAGTCGACGGCAAACAGTACATCGTTGTGGCCATCAGCGGTGGCCCTTATTCGGGCGAATACGTCGCGTACAGTCTGCCGGAGTAGCGAACGTCAAAGAAAAATGGGGTCGTTAACGACCCCATTTTCCTTTGACACTGATACATGGCTCCTGATAGTTTTCGTCCACCCTATTTCATCCAACAAAGTCTCGCGATATAAGACCACTTCACGGGAGGTCCACAATGCGGTCATCTGCCGCCGCTTTGCTTTTGGCGATCCTTTTCGTCGTCCCGCTTGGCGCGCAGGCGCCCTCTGGTGAGATCAGCGGCGTTGTCAGCGATCCCACTGCGGCGGTAGTGCCCGGGGTGACGATCACGCTCATCAATCCATCCACGAATGCGACGAGATCCGTGCCCACGAATGAAGCGGGTTTGTACGTCATTCGGGCTCTTCCGCCGGGCGTATACAACTTGAAGGCGGAGTTAGCCGGATTCCGCACGGTCGAGCGCAGGAACATCGAGGTTCAGGTTGGCAGCTCGAACCGGATCGACGTGACTTTGGAGATCGGCGAAGTGAACAGCATCGTTGAGGTCTCGGGAGGAGCGCCGGTGCTGCAAACCGAAACTGCATCCATTGGGACAGTCATCGAGAACCGGCGGATCGTGGAATTACCACTCAACGGCCGCAACTATCTTCAACTGGCATCGCTCATTCCGGGCGCGACAACCAATGGACCGTCTTCCAGCCAGGGAAAGCAACGCATGGGTGGCCAGCGTAACAGCTTCGCCTTGAACGTCAGTGGCCAGCGAATCCACTTCAATCACTACGCGCTGGATGGAGTCGAGAATACGGATCTGAACTTCAACAGCTACATGCTGCTGCCATCCATTGATGCCCTGCAGGAATTCAAAGTCGAGTCCGGTCTGTTCGACGCCGAGTACGGCCGCGCCATCGCGCAAATCAACGCTTCGACTCGCTCCGGAACAAACGAGCTGCACGGAACTGTTTTCGAGTTCATACGGAATTCAGCGCTCGATGCCAAGAACTATTTTGATCGGCCGAATGAGCCGATTCCGCCATTCAAGCGGAATCAATATGGGTTTACGGTAGGCGGACCGGTTTTCCTGCCGAAGATCGTGAACGGTAAGGACCGATTCTTCTTTATGGTGAACTGGGAGGGTTTGCGCGAGCGTAAGGCACTGACAGCGTTGCCAACCTTGCCACTGGCGGCGGAGCGCAACGGCGACTTCTCTGCCAACCCGGCAATCATCTATGACCCGGCGACACGCGTCTTCGATGCCGCCGGAAACGTCATCGTCGCGCCCCGGCCGTTTCCCGGCAATATCATTCCGCAAAATCGTATCCATCCGGTCTCCAGGAAGCTCCTGGCCTACTTTCCCCTCCCGCAGGTGAATACGAGCTCCGCGAATTTTGTGAACAACGAGGGCCGGCGCGTAGACGCGGACCAACTCACTTATCGTTTCGACTTCACGGAGCACGCGAAGTCTTCCTGGTTCTTTCGTCACAGCTTCTCCACCGAGCACGGCTACGATCCTTTTGCGATTCCCGACATGGGAATCAATACGGACACGAAGGTCCATCAAGGGGTGATCGCGAACACGCGCGTATACGGAGCGAACAAGGTGAACGATGTGCGATTCGGGCTGAGCCGCCTGGAAAATGCGCACATCTCCCCGCGCGCGAACAACGTTAACGTAGTGAAAGAGCTTGGAATCAACCTTCCAACGGACAATCCGCTCTATTGGGGCGTTCCGAACATCAACATCTCGGGCCTTTCGGGACTGGGCGAGGAGAGCGATGCACCGTTCCTCAATTACGACACCACCATTCAGTTAGTGGACAACTTTGCCTGGACCGTCGGCAGACACTCTTTCAAGTTCGGCGGCGAGGTCCGGCGGGTCCGCTATAACCAGATTGGCGGCGTCGTCACGCGCGGACGGTTTGGCTTCGATGGCCGCTATACACAAAACCCTCTCGCGGCCGCGGCCCAGCGGGGAGGCGCAGCGGTAGCCGACTTTCTGCTCGGCCACTTCAACAGATCCGAAGGACAGGTAGGCGCTCCTATCGCGAACTTTCGCTCGAATTACTTCGCACTTTACGTGCAGGACAACTGGAAGGTTACGCCGAAACTCACGCTGAACTACGGACTGCGATGGGAGAACGACCAGCCGTTCCAGGATAAGTACGACGCGATCGTCAACATCGACTTCCGCTGGGACAACTCGATGGAGCCCGTCTATGTGCGCGCAGGCAACGGCGATCCTTTCCAGGGGAATCCGGCGTTTCGTCTCGCTCCGGACATCAAGTATGTGCGCGACGGGCGCTTCGGCCGTCGAGCCTACAAAAACGATCTGAATGACTTTGCGCCCCGGCTCGGGCTTTCATATGCGTTTACCCGGAAGACTGTCCTGCGTGCCGGAAGCGGAATCTACTACGTGCGTGACATTGGAAACGCCGTATTTGACATTGTCCGCAACGCGCCATTTACCATCCGCCGCGACGAGCCGGCCGAATCGTTCCGGCCCAACCTCAGCTTCGATCAGCCATTCGCGCGTACCGGCGCGCCGACTTTCATCCTGATCAACCAGTTCGGCGAGCCGTCGTCATACGTGGCGCAGTGGTCGTTCGGCGTCCAGCGAGAGCTCGACGGTGACACGTCCCTCGAGGTGAATTACTTCGGCTCCGCCGGCATAAAGCTGCGCCGGTTGATGAGCTACAACAATCCTGAGCCGAGCAGCCTGCCGAACTCGAACGACGCGCGCCCGTTTCCAAAATTCGGCAGCTTCCAGACTATGAGCGCGCCGAGCCATTCCACGTATCATGCGCTTCAAGCGAAGCTCCAGCGGCGCTTCTCGCGCGGTTTCACGCTGCTCGGCTCGTTCGCTTACGGCAGGTCGATCGACAACGGCAGCGGCGTCCGGACCACCGATGGCGATTCCCTTACACCATCGAACAACTACGACCTGCGGCTCGAGCGCGGACTGTCAGCTTTCGATTTCCGGCGCCGCCTCACAACGTCGTGGTTATGGGATCTGCCTCTTGGAGCCAACACGTTGCTGCGTGGATGGCAAGTGGGCGGCATCCTGACCATGCAGGACGGCTTTCCATTTACCGTTCTCTGCGGCCCTGGAAATATCCAGAATGGTGGTGGAGCTTGTTATCCGGATGCAACGGGCGCCAACCCGAATCTTGCTCGAAACCAGCAAACCCGCACCCACTTCTTCAACATCGACGCATTTGTCGATCGGCTTCCGTTCGGACCCCAGTTCCGCTACGGCAACTCCGCTCGGAATACGGTTATCGGCCCGGGCATTCTCAACTTCGACGCCTCGATCAATAAGAAATTCACGTTGAGCGAATCGAAGTACGTGGAATTTCGAACCGAGGTCTTCAACCTGCCGAATCACCCGATCTGGAATCCGCCCGGCAGAACACTGCGGAACCCGGACTACGGCGTGATCACCAGTACAAGAATCGATTCGCGCCAGATTCAATTCGCGTTGAAGGTTGTGTTTTGAGCAATTTCGTAGTGACATGGCGTTCACGCGCGGCTGAATCCGGAGGAGCACATGAGAAGAAGGCAGTTCATTCTGCTGGCTGGCGTCACTGGAATCGTTCCACCTGAGGTCCGTTCTTCGACCGTGCAGGAGAGCGGTCGATTCGACGAGATCGCCAAACTCATTTCCGCGAAAATGGCGGAACACCACATTCCCGGTGTGGCTTTTGGCGTTTTGAAGAATGGCCAAATCACTGCTCGTGGTTTCGGCGTTACGAACGTCGACGATCCGCAACCCGTCACGCCGGAAACAGTCTTCCCCATTGCTTCCATTTCGAAGACTGTTGCGGCGACCGCCCTGATGACGCGGGTACGTCAAGGTCGCGTGGATCTGAAATCACCCGTGCGGCGCTACCTTCCGGAATTCCGGGTTCAGGACGAGATTGTCAGCCGGGAAGTCATGCTGTGGCATCTGCTCACCCACACGCCGGGTTGGGAGGGACAACTCACCGCGGAAGACCGGGGCACTGACACCCTCAATTTCTTTACAGCAGGGCTTCGTGACCTGCCACAGCTAGCGTCGCCGGGTTCGGTGTGGAGCTACAACAACACGGGATTCGGAGTGGCAGGTCGCGTCATTGAAGCGGTAACGGGAAAAAGCATTCATGAGGCACTCCGAGAGTTGGTGTTCGCGCCGCTGGGTATGTCGCGCGCGTTCTCGCGAACCGGTGAAGCGATGACGTATCGGTTTGCCGTGGGACACCGGCAACAACAGGGGCAGCCCGGGGTGATTCGACCCTTCGATCTGTCTACAAATGTTACAGCCGGCGGCGTGGCGACGACCGTCGATGATCTGTTGCGATATGCGGCCTTTCATCTCGGCGATGGGATCGGCGCTCAAGGCAAGCTGGTCCTGTCGCGCGCTTTACTCGAACAAATGCGAACGGCGCAGCTTCGGAAGAACAGCACCGATGATGAGATGGGAATCGGGTGGCAACTACGCCGGATCAACGGCGTTCTGACGGCCGCGCATGGCGGCACGCTTGGAGGTCATTGTTTGCACCTTCAGCTCGTGCCCGATCGGAATCTCGCGTTTGCCATCCTCACGAATCATACCGACGGGTGGCGGCTGATCCAAGACGTAGAACGCGCCACTCTGCGATCGTACGAGGGGCTCGCGCTAAAACCAAACCAGCCCATCGGGCATCGAGGCGTCAATGAGGCGATGACCGCGCACGCAAGTCCCCTGACGAAACAACCCAGTCTGGAAGCGTACGTCGGACGTTACCGCCGGCCGCCGGTCGGAACCGTAGAAGTGCGCGAGCAGGATGGCAAGCTCGTCGTAACCAACCAAACTGGCGGGGAGACAAGCAATACCACGATCGTTTTCTATGGCCCCGACGTCGCGTACGCGATCGCCGGCTCCTACACAGGAATGCCGATGGAATTCGTCCGCAACCAGACCGGGGCTGTCGGCTGGATTCGCATTAACGGCCGGATTGCGAAAAAGGCGGATATTTAGCCGGCAATTGCGCTAATTACGCGATCTTATAGGATGTGCGCATGTTTACCAAATCGTTTACTTTTGGTCTCTCGATGCTTCTATTTCTCGGCGGCCCCGCAGTTGCGGCGACAAAAGCCATCAGACTTGGAAAGCTCGTCGACGGAACGGGACGGGTCCTCACCAACGCAATCGTCATCGTGGAGAACGATCGGATCGCCGCTGTAACGAGTGCCGCCAACACGATTCCAGCCGGCGCGGAAGTGGTCGATCTGAGCCGCTACACCGGAATTCCGGGAATGATCGACGCGCACACACACATGACATACGGACCGGGTGCGACCACGCCCGGCACTCGCAGCACGATCGTAAATATGGTCCTCGGGCAGGATGCGCTCAAAAAGACCCTCGAGGCAGGCGTCACTACAGTTCGCGACATGAATGCCGCGGACTATGTCGATGTCGCCATGCGCGATCTCGTCAACATGGGTGAGTGGGTTGGACCGCGCATGCTCGTTGTCGGTTGTGGTCTGCGCGCGCCGCGCACGCGGTACAACCCCGCAGGCAATGCTCTCGGCTGCGGTGAAGGCAATGGTCCGGACGAGTTCGCGCGCGCGGCCCGCCAGCAGATCGCGGCAGGCGTCGATTCGCTGGAACATGCAACGGATATGGATGATGAAACGATTGCCGAGATGGTTCGCAAGAACGTCTATTACGTGCCGACCATCGATCACAATCGCTATTATTACGACAACGCCGAACGCTTCAATTACGCTCCTGGCGCGAAAGAACGTCTCACGGATTTCATCGCCCGAAATCTCGAGACCGCGCGGAAGGCCGTCAAGGCAGGAGCCAGGCTTGTCATGGGTTCCGACGCAATCTACACCATGTTCGGCCAGAACACGCGCGAACTCGGCTGGTTCGTCAAAGCCGGCATGACGCCGGAACAGGCGCTGGCTTCGGCTACGAGTACAGCCGCAAAGATGCTCGCGATGGAGAAGTCGATCGGCGCGGTCGCTCCGGGGTTCTATGCGGACATCGTCGCGGTCGAAGGCGATCCACTCGGGGATATCAATGTCGTAATCAATAACGTCCGCTGGGTCATGAAAGGCGGTGCGGTGGTAGTGGATAAGACGAAAAAATGAGTCGCGAGACTCACGATTCGGCCGCAACCGCCGCGATCAGCGCCTTGATGTATCCAAACGCGAAAGCGAAGCCCTGGTAACTATTCGTGTCGCCCTGGATCTTCGGAACGTGATCCGGCATCATCATCCCGTCAAATCCGACCTCCTTATAAACGCGCATCGCCTTCAACATATCGACATCGCCGTCGTCGATGAACGTTTCCTGGAAGTTGAGAAAACCTCCACGGATGTTTCGGAAATGAACGTTGAAGATCTTCTTCCGGCTGCCGAAGTAGCGGATCACATCGAAGATTTCCTGCCCGGGCTTCTGTAACATCTCCGCAACGGTGCCCTGGCAGAAATTCAGGCCGTGGTAGGCACTCTCCTTGATGGAAACAAATCGCTTGAGACCTTCAAACGAGCCGAGCACGGTTTCGACGCCCCTGAAACCCCGGCCTCGAGGCATTCCAGGATCTTGCGGGTGGCAAGCCAGCTTCACCTTGTATTCTTCAGCGACCGGAACCACGCGCTCCACGAAATACGTAATGCGCTCCCAGTATTTGTCAGCATCAATGGGTCCCGCTTCGGTCAGCGGTGGATCCTGTTTCGCTTTGTCGTAGACGAACGTGCTGTATTCGGCACCACCGCGGCCCTTCGTCGATTCGGTGCGAGGCACACCGAGAAAAGTCATGTTGTATTTGAGACAAGGGATACCTGCCTTGGCCGTGTTCCGGATCATCTGGCAAACGTCATCGATCTCTCGATCCCGCTCCGGACTTCTGCCCAGCATGATATTTGGAAGCTCCGCCTTCGTGATGTAGTTGGAACTCATTGGCAGCGGCACCACGTCAAGTGTGAGGCCGAACGACTCGATACGCTCGCGGAGCCGCGAAAGACCATCAACCGACCAGCGCTCGTCAAGACGCTCAGAAGGAAGCCGGCTGCAGATGTAATTGACTCCGAACCCGGCCATGACTCGGAGGATTTCGTCCGAGTCGCCGTGCTGCGTCCCAACCTTCATCAGCGCTTTCCGCTGCTTCCCCTTGCTGTTCGCAGACTGACGCGCTGGGCTGGCGGCTACTTGCGCGGCCGCAACAGCCTCGGCCAATTGGCCGGCTGCGATTCCGCCTCCAGCCATACGCACGAACTTCCGGCGGTCCATGTGGCCTCCTTACTTTGCGCAGTCTATTACAATCAGGCCCTTCCTTAAAGCTTGACTGCTACTGACCCATTTACTCGTGAACCCGTGCATTCAGCCGCGGAGCGGCGACAGAGTGTAGCCCCGGGCGCAAGCCCGGGGTAGGTGTCGTTTTGGAAACGGAGCCCCGTAAGGGGCGAGAGATACCGAACGACTCTTTCGCCCCTACTGGGCTGAGATCGTGCCGAAAGAAGACCCCGGGCTCGCGCCCGGGGCTACACTCTGTCGCCGCTCCGCGGCTGCACATTATGAAAACACCTGCCTTGCGCCAAGGGGCAAAAAGCCGGGTTTTCAACGTGCTGAAGGGGTACAATCTGTTTCACGTCGACAAACGCACGAACTGAACAGGAGGGTTTCCAATGAACCACCGATTTCTCGTTTCCTGTGCTCTGGTGGTGATGGTTCTGATGGCCCTGCCGGCCGTCGGTCAGAAGACCTGGACTCCGCCTCGGACCGCCGATGGTAAGCCGGATATTCAGGGAATCTGGACAAATGCCACCGTAACACCTTTGGAACGGCCTGGTGAGTTCGCCGGGAAACAGCTCCTGACGGAAAAGGAAGCGGCTGAATTCGAAAAGAAAGCGGTTTACGACGCTAACGGAGATCGCCGGGATGGAGCTGCCGATGCCGACGTCGGCCGTGCCTATAACGAGTTCTGGCGGGATCGGGGAAAGGTCGTATCCACAATGCGGACCGCGTTGATCGTGGATCCACCGGACGGAAAAGTTCCTCCTGTAACACCGGAAGGTCAGAAAAGAAACGCCGAACGCGCAGAAGCCAGACGACGATTGGGCGGTGCGTTTGATGGTCCGGAGAACCGATCCTTACAGGAGCGCTGTCTCGTCACACCGCAGTCCGGACCTCCCATGCTGCCTGCGAATTACAACAGCAACTACCAGATCGTTCAAAATCCCGATTATGTGGTGATCGTGACGGAGATGATCCATGACGCTCGAGTCATTCCCTTGAACGGTAGCCCGCATCTTCCCAAAAACGTCCGCCAGTGGTTCGGAGACGCACGCGGCCATTGGGAGGGCAATACGCTCGTCGTGGAGACAACCAATTTCACCGATAAAACGAACTTCAGGGGATCGAGCGAAAACCTCCGTATCATCGAACGATTCACGCGGACCGACGCGGACACGCTCCGCTACCAGTTCACGATCGAAGATGAGACGACCTGGGCCAAACCCTGGTCCGGAGAAATTCCCATGAAGACGGCTATCGGGCAGCTATTTGAGTACGCTTGTCACGAAGGAAATTACGGCCTGGCGGGTGTCCTTGCCGGGGCGCGTGCCGAAGAGAAAGCCGCTGCGAAAAAGGGAGCGAAATAACATGAGATTCGTTTGGAGTTCGATTGCAATGATTGCGGTGATGGTGACGGCAGCTCAGGCGCAGGTCACATTCACGAAGGATGTTGCGCCCATCTTGCAGAACCACTGTCAGGTATGTCATCGGCCGGACACGTTTGCGCCGATGTCATTGCTCACCTACGAGGACGCGCGGCCCTGGGCCAGGTCGATCAAGGAGAAGGTCGCCCTTCGGGAAATGCCGCCCTGGTACGTCGACAAGAACGTGGGCGTCCGCCATTTCACAAACGATGTGTCGCTTTCCGACGAGGAGATCGCGACTATCGTCAAGTGGGCGGACAGCGGCGCGGTGAAGGGAGACCCCGCAGACATGCCGAAGCCGCGCCAGTTCGAAGATCTGGACAAATGGCACATCGCTACGCCGGATCTCGTCGTGACGCTGCCGAAAGATCTCATCGTGCCGGCCAAGGCGCCCGACCGGTGGGTGGACATCGTCGTGGATCCCGGCCTGAAGGAGGATCGATATCTCCAGGCGATCGAGACGAAACCGACGAAGGGCTTTAGAGTGGTCCACCACGCCGTAACGTCGATGAAGAACGACGAGGACGGCGATGTCGCCCCCGATGGTGGCAGCAACGACCAGGGAAACTTCCTCAATGAATACGCCCTCGGCAAGAACGGAGACGTGTTCGCGGACGGCGCGGCCCGCTTGATCAAGGCTGGGACCAAGTTCAGCTTCAACTTGCATCTTCATGCGATTGGCCAGGAGATGGCGGCGAATGTTGCTCTGGGCCTCAAGTTCTATCCAAAAGGGTATGTGCCAAAATATGTCCAGCTCACCGACCGGATCGGCCGCACCGCCGATCTCGACATTCCTCCAAACACGGACAACGTGCGGACCGATGGCTACACTACTCTCACCAAACCAACGCGGATTCTGTCATTCCAGCCTCATATGCATAACCGCGGGAAGGCGCAATGCATGGAGGCCATCTACCCGGGCGGCCAGAAAGTCGAGATGCTGAGCTGCGTCAGTCGATACCAGTTCGCGTGGCATCTCGTGTATCTCTACAATGAGGACGAGCAGCCGCTGCTGCCTGCAGGCACCGTTCTGCATGTCACTTCGTGGCATAACAACTCGGCCTCGAACAAGTTCAACCCGGATCCGGACGCGCAGGTGACCTATGGACAGCGGACCATCGACGAAATGGGTTTCTCCTGGGTCAGCTATTACTATTTGTCCGACGAAGAGTTCAAACAGCAGACTGAAGCTCGAAAGGCAAAACTGAAGAGGCTAGTTGAATGACAAGGCGGTGGAATTGGGCAGCCGGTATCGCCTGTTGTTTCCTTCTGGTTCTGGCCGCCGTTACTCTCGGCGGCCAGATCCGGTTTGCGACAGGTCAGGATGTCGCTCCCGTGTTCGAAGGATGGGAACAAAACCCCGACGGAACCTACAGCATGGTCTTCGGGTACCTCAACCGGAATTACGAGGAGGAGGTCGACATCCCGATCGGGCCGAACAACACAATCGAGCCATCCGGTGATCGAGGCCAGCCGACTCATTTCTATCCCAGGCGCCAGCGCTTCGTGTTCAAAGTTGTCGTGCCAAAAGACTGGGACAAGCAGCAGAGACTGGTGTGGACACTGACCTCGCGGGGAAAGACCAACCAGGCGAAGGCTTGGCTCCAGCCGGAATGGGAATTGAACGATGAGGTCATCGCTGAAAACAACGGAGGCGGTGTTATCGCTGCAGGCAATGAAGCCCCGTCGATCAGGGGAAGTTCAGTTCAAACGGTCACCCTGCCGAATGCGGTGACCTTGACCGTCACGGCCACCGACGACGGACTTCCCAAACGGACCTTGCGCCCGGGCGCTTCCACCTCCGTTTCAGACCCCAACCTGCTTTCCAACCAGGATGCCGCCCGCCGCGAATCGGGCGTGCAGATCAAGTGGATCGTGTATCGGGGTCCGGGCAAAGTTCAATTCAGCCCGGCTACCAGCGGCGCAGCAGTGTACGGCCAGCCCGTCACACTCACGTCGAAAGCGAGTTTCAGCGCGCCCGGTACGTATGTGCTTCGGGCGGTCGCCAACGACGGGCAGCTGTCGCTGGCGATCCTGGAGCTGTTGCTGGGTGACCAGCAGAGCGCGGAGTCGAGCGATCTGCCCCGTGGGTTGAGCCTCAGGGGGACTAGTGTCGCTCGGCTCAGCGGAGGTGGCCGGGGCATCACCGGCAGGCAGCAGGGCCGCGGGAGTGAGGATTGGAGTAGGAGAAGGCGGTTGAGCAGCCATCACCGGTCCATCGCTCGTGGCGGATGAGTCTTCCGGTGAGAGCGTGCCCCCGAGCATGCGCTGGATGACCGCGGTAGCCTCGGCTAGCCGACCCGCTTGCGTGAGTCGGGTCGCTTCCTCCATGCCGGCGGGCATTCTGTGGTTCATTGTGGTGAGCTCCTCTTATAACATTGCAGTAAGTGCCTTCTAGATGACGCGCCGTGCTGTCACCCTCGCGACGGAGCGCCGCTTTCAGCGAATTCGATCGGCCAATGCCGCTCTGACTTCCGCGCTGGCGCGGAAGGCGCCCAGCACGGTGACGGAGTCGATGGTAGCTCGGGCCAGTTCGGCAGGAACGTCATCGGCGATGATCGCCAAGCCTAGCACTTGGATCTGGAGTTTGTGTCCGCCCGCCTGAACCGCCTCCAGATCATGTCGGGAGTAGTGTTGTAGGCCGAGCACCAGGGTTTTGCGTGCCACCGTCTGCTTGACCGCCTCGGTGTGGATCGCGAGCTGGTTCCGCACGGCGGTCCGAATGAAATCCGTGCGATTGGAGTAGAAGCCTTCCTGCACCAGGAGATCGATCTGGCCCAGATCGATAAAGCCCAAGTTGATGGTGATCTTCTCCGTCTCGCTAG
>Ga0137403_10005194_pt1 | contig 15128 bp, 17 predicted proteins | sample CZOMad2_1_16fung_FD_122057 | JGI IMG/M metagenome (GOLD analysis project Ga0137403, IMG submission 122057) | Vadose zone soil fungal communities from Angelo Coast Range Reserve, California, USA - CZOMad2_1_16fungal (Hybrid Assembly) | ecosystem: Environmental > Terrestrial > Soil > Vadose zone... | reverse complement strand
CGGACGGAGCCGGAGCCGAGGTAGCCGAGGGGGCCGAGGTAGCCGAGGGGGCCGAGGTAACCGGAGCCGCTGCCGACGTGACCGGGGCCGCAACCGAGGTGACAGCCGAGGCGACCGGGGCCGTAGCTGACGTGACCGGGGCCGGAGCGGACGGAGCCGGAGCCGAGCTGGCCGCCGGAGCCGGAGCCGACGAGGAAGCCGGGGCCGACGGAGCCGGAGCCGAGGTGGTCGAGGCCGCCGCCGAGGCGACCGGGGCCGCAACCGCGGTGGCAGCCGGGGCGACCGGAGCCGGGACGGAGACTGACGGGGCCGGGGCGGCTGGAGCCGAGCTGGCCGCCGGAGCCGGACTGGCCGCCGGAGCCGAGCTGGCCGCCGGAGCCGGAGCCGGAGCGGACGGAGCCGGAGCCGGAGCCGGAGCGGACGGAGCCGGAGCCGAGGAAGCCGGAGCCGAGGAAGCCGGAGCCGAGCTGGCCGCCGGAGCCGAGCTGGCCGCCGGGGCCGAGGAAGCCGGGGCCGCCGCCGACGCGACCGCCGCGGTGACCGACGATGCGGCAGAAGCGGCAGCTGACGGTACGGAGGCTGACGGCGCGGAGGTCGCTGCGTTCGCCTGACGTGAGAACACCAGCAAGACGATCAAGATCCCGGCAGCCAGGATCGCGCCTTGCACCGCTCGGCGAGCGATGTGACGCAAAACCGGCTGCGGCATGAGCAGCTCCCACCCCACGGGGGAAGACCGGACGCGGCCCGAAATGCCCGCCACCACAAGCCCGAAACATGCAGGCGCAATATATTTCAGGCCCATTCGTCGCGGTCACCCGGAACCCGCACGTTTGCGGAGTCGCCCGCAAACGTGCATGCTGTACGTCCACCACCGTACAGTGCGGACCTGGCCCGGACAAGAGCCCCCGATGGCGACTGAGATCGCCGCCATCCGCACCCCCGGGGCGATAAATCCGCGATAGCGGTGATTATCGAGGATCATCCGGGACAAGATCCGGATATGGGCAGCAGTCACCCCCCGGGACCGGCGCTGGTAGCCGACGCGGCCGACGCCGATCCGGTGATCCTCCTGGCACTCGGCTGGCTCGCCGGCATGCGGGCCGAGAACACCCGCACCGCCTACGCCCGCGACATCGGCATCACCCCGCAGCGGCGGCCCAGCCGCGCGCCAGCATGGCTGGCCTGGTGCCAGGAACAACACGTGCACCCGGTCACCGGCGTCACCGCGCTGCACGTGGCCCGGTACGCCAGGAAACTGCACGCCGCAGGACTATCCCCCGCGAGCACGGCCCGCAAGCTCACCGCCGTGGCGGGCTGGTACGCCTGGCTGGCCCGCCGCGGCCACATCGCCGCCAGCCCCGCCGCCGGCATCTCCCGGCCCAGCGCCCGCCCCCGCACCACGCCCGCACCGGCCCTGACCCGCGACCAGGCCCTCGCACTCGTCCACGCGGCCGACACCGCCCCAGGCCCCCAGCGCGCCCGCACCGCGGCGCTGGTAGCCGTCCTGCTGTTCACCGGCGCCCGCGTATCCGAGATCATCAGCGCGGACACCGGGGACCTCCGCACCGAGCAGGGACGCCGGGTACTGCGGGTCACCCGCGCCAACGGCCGCCGCCAGGACCTCATGCTCCCCGGCACAGCCGCTTCCCGGATAGACGCCTACCTCACCGGGCGGCCCAGCCTGACCGGCGTCCCGCCGCTATTCGCCACCCGGACCGGAGGACGGCTGTTCGCCGCCGACATATGGCGGACCGTACGACGCCTCGCCACCCGGGCCGGCCTGCCAGCCGACCTGGCCAGCCACCTCGGACCCCGCATGATGCGGCACACATTCGCGGCGCTCTACCTCGACGCCGGCAGGCCGCTCCGCGACCTCCAGAACGCCATGGGACACGCCGACCCGCGCACCACCCAGCGGTACGACCAGACTCGCCATGGCCCCGACATCGACCTGGCCCAGCCGGACCGGCCGGCACCCCCGCCTGCACACCAAGCCCGCGATCCAGGCTCAGGACAATGGCCCCGAGGCAGGCCGCATTGCCGCGCCCTGCAGCCACACCGCGCCGCCAGGCACATCCCACCGCGCTGATCACCCGGCACGATCCGGATGGCCGGAGAGCCAGTGCTCCAGCGCCCGGGCCACTGCCCGTTCGATGAAACTGCCCCGGGCGGCGTCAGCAGCGCCATACGCGCGGGCGCCCCCCTCAAGCAGGCTCTGACCCGGCACCCCGTGGACATGCACGCTAACGGTCATGTCCTCACGGTAAGGCCAGCCCCCGTCACGTCGGCGGCTGGCCTCGGCGGCTCTCGGTGAGCCCTTCGGCGGCGGCAGGCTGACGGGGGCTGGCGCTACCGTGCCAGGGCGATGAAACGATTCCACACCCTTGCATCACGACGATGACCGTGGCCGCGAGCGCTGCGCGCCGCGTGAGCACTGTGCTGCCTGAGTCGCGAGAGGAGGGAGTTGCCCATGACGGTGAGCCTGCACACCGGCTATAACACGGCGTACCTGACGAAAGCCGTAGGAACGGGTGCCGACTACCTCACTGGCGCGAAGGGGGAGCCGCCGGGCTACTGGCAGGGCGCGGGGGCACGGGCGCTGGGCCTGGCCGGCGAGGTCAACGCCGACGTGATGCGGAGGCTGTATCACGAGGACATCGGCCCGGACGGGCAGGTCCTGGGCCGCCGGCAGCGGAAGGCGGACTACCCGGTTGGCGGCCGGAACTCGATGTACGAGCGGATCGAGGCAGAGGTGGCCCGGCAGAGGGCCGAGCGGGGCCGGTTCTGGATGCCGGAGGATGAGCGGGCGCTCCGGCTGAAGCTCCGCAGTGCCTACAGGACGCTTGTCCCGTTCTATGACTACACGTTCTCGGCGCCTAAGAGCGTGTCCGTGCTCTGGGCGTCGCTCCTGTCCGCTTCGGCCGAAGCGGAGGCCGCCGGGCGCGAAGCGGATGCCAAGCGGTTCGCGGAGCGGGCCGCGCAGGTCCGCGGAGCGGTGAAGCGGGCCAATGACCGGATGATCGCCGCGGCGGAGCGGGACCTCGCTTACGTGCGCACCGGGCACCACTCGAAGACGACGGGGGAGTGGCGGGACGCCGAGGGGTTCATCGTCGCGAGCTTCGAGCAGCACGATGCTCGCGATGGCAGCATGCAGCTCCACGTGCACAACGCGATCGCCAACCGGGCCCGCCGCTTGGACGGAGCGGATGACACGTGGCGGGCGCTTCACGGTCACCCGCTGTTCCGGAACAAGCTGCGGATGGGGACGCTGGCTGACCGGTTCCTGGCCCAGGAGTTGGAGCGGATCGGTCTGCTCAGCGTGCTCCGCGAGGACGGGATGGCGCTGGAGGTCGGCGGGATCAGCGACGCGGCCATCGATGAGTTTTCCGCCCGGAGCAAGGAGCTGCGCGACAAGGCACGGGAGCTCGAATGGGCCTACGAGCAGAAGCACGGACACCCGCCGGGTAAGCGGGCTAGGTGGGCGATCAGGCAGCAGGCAGCGACGAAGACCCGGGACTCCAAGGATCACAATCCGCCCGCAGCCGGGCAGCAGGTCGCGGCGTGGGCGCGCAAAGCGGAGCAGAGCGGGATCGGCGCTCTGTCCTCGCTCTGCGAAGCAGCCGAGGCGTACTCGGCGGAGCATGAGCCGAGCGGACTGCCGGGCGAGGCGGAGCGGCGGAGCATCATCCGCCGGGCCGTCGCCGCGGTGCAGGCCGTGAATGCACACTGGGACCGGTCACAGTTGATATTCGAGCTCGGCCTGGCGCTCCCAGCGCTGCCCGGGCACGTCGGCCCGGAGGAATACCTCAACGGCCTGGCCGACGAGGCCCTGTCCGGCCGGGCCGAGGGGGTCACCGTCATCCAGATCGCCCCGGCACCCGGCCTGATCGACGTGACCCGGCTCGGGCTGCGCAAGGACGGCACGTCGATCTACCGGCCGCCCGGCGAGGAACGGTTCGTCACCAGCGAGCATCTCGACCGCGAAAAGCACCTGGTGGACGTGGCCCGGCTGCCGGTTCCGCAGCGGATTACGCCGGAGACGGCCGCGGCCGCGCTGGCCGGCACTGACCTGGATCCCTCCCAGCGGGAGGCGTGCGCGGGCCTGCTGACCTCGGCCCGGCTCATCAGCTGCCTCGTTGCCCCGGCCGGCACCGGCAAGACGCACGTCATGGCGGCGTTCGCGCGGATCTGGGCTGCGGAGACGAGCGGGCGGGTGATCGGCCTGACCGCCAGCACCAACGCGGCCCGGGTCATGGCCGCCGAGGCCGAGAAGGCCGGGGCGCCGATGATCACCCGGAACATCGCGCAGTTCCTGGGCAAGATCAAGGACTCGGACCGGACCCGCGGGCACATGGACGTTTACCCCGGTGACGTCCTCGTGGTGGACGAAGCCTCGCAGGTCTCGACGGAGGACATGCTCCGGGTCGTGGAGGTCGCCCGGCGGTGCGGCGCCATGGTTGTCACGGTCGGCGACACCGGGCAGCTCGAGGCGGTCGACGCCGGCGGGATCTTCCGGCTCATCGCCGCCCGGCATGGCCACTTCAGGCTCCACGAGGTCCGCCGGTTCCGGCACGCCTGGGAGCGGGATGCCTCGCTCAGGCTCCGTGACGGCGACATCGCCGTCCTGGCGGAGTACGACGCCCGAGGGCGGATCTACAACGGCCCGCAGGACCGCGTGTTCGATGATGCGGTCAAGGTCTGGCTCAACGGGCACCTGTCCGGCCGGGAATCCCTGCTGATGGCCACGTCGAACGAGACGGCGGCTCGTCTGGCGGCCCTGGCCCGTGAGCGGCTGGCCGAGCTGGGCATCGTCGGCCCGGAGGAGATCACGCTGGCGGACGGCAACCAGGCCGGCCGCGGTGACCTGGTGCGGGCCCGGCTGAACACCCGGATCGACGCGGACGGGCAGACGCTCGCCAACCGCGACACGATCCGCATCGAGGGCCTCGCCGGCGCCGGCGAGAAGCGGATGGCCGTCGTGAGGCGGCAGACCGGGCCGGGGGAGTGGTCCCGCCCGTTCTTCGTGCCCGCCGCGTACCTGCAGGAGTCGGCCGAGCTGGCCTACGCCGGCAACGTCCACGTCGCGCAGGGCCGCACCGTCGACACCGGGCACCTGGTGGTCGACGGCGGTGCCACCCGGTCCCTGGTCTATACCGGGGCCACCCGGGGCCGGGAAAAGAACACGATTCATGTCACGACCGGGCCGCCGGACCCGGCGCAACCGAGCCGGGCCGAGCGGGAGGCCTTCGCCGACGCCGCGATCAGGCGGCGGGCCGAACTACGCCGACAAGGCAACCCCGAGGCCGCCCGGGCCGTACCGCTGCGGATGCCAGACCGGCCCAGCGACCAGCAGCTCGCCCCATGGGAGGCCGTCCTGGCCCAGGCGATGCAGCAGGACGAGCCGGAGCGGACCGCGCTGGAGGAGATGCAGGCCGCACAGGACTGGGCCACGAACACCGGGTACCTCCTGCAGATCTCGGAGGCGTTCTGGCGGCTTGACGTCGTGCCGCAGATAGACGAGATGGTCCGCCAGCGGGTCAGTCCCGGCGAGTACGAACGATACCTCCAGGATCCGGAGCGGCCCGCGCTGCTGCAGGCGCTGCGGGCGCACGAGATCGGCGGCCGCCGGATCGAGGACTCGCTCGACGCCATCACCGCCGACCCGATGACCGGGCTCCGGTCGATCGCCGCCGGCATGCACGGCCGCCTGGGAAAACTCCCCGCCCCGGCGCGGGGCGAGACGAGAACCTGGGCTGAGCGGGCCCCTGAGAACGCCCCGGAGCCGGTCCGGGAGTCCGCCCGGATGCTCGACGCCCGGCAGGCCGAACTCGGCCGCCAGGTAGCCGCACAGGCACCGGAGTGGGCAGTACGGGCGTGGGGCCCGCCGCCTGCTGAGCCCGGGGCGCTGCGGGAAGACTGGAAGCGCCTGGCCGGCATCGTGGAGTCCTACAGGGAAGCGGCCGGGATCACCGACCCGGCACAGGCGATCGGCCCAGTGCCCGCCGGCCAGGCGCAGCTGCGCGAGGCGTTCCGCTCCTCCGTCGTGGCCCTGGAACTGCCTGACGATCAGGCCATGCTGCGGGCGATGGGGCGCGGTGAGCTCGAGGCAAGGGTGGCCGCGCACGACCGGGCTCTCGCGGTCGCGCCGCGGGATGTCCAGCCGGAGATCGGCGAGCGTGAGCGTGACTGGCAAGACGCTCAGGACCGCGCTCGCCTTGCCGGGTATGCCATGGACGCCGAGGCGGCAGCGGAGGCCGACGCCGCCGACGCCGCCGGGGACCTCGCCAGGCTCGCCGTGGCCGACGCCGCCCGCCAGGAATGGGCCGAAGCCCACGCCGGGCGGGCGCAGGAAGCCTGGGAAGCCGAGGCCGAGCTCCGGCGCCGGGACCAGGCCGAACTGGTCGCCCGGGCGAAACTCCAGGAAGAGATCGGCCGGATCGTGGCCGAGGCGGAAGGCCGCGAGTGGGTACCGCCGCAGCCGGAACCGGAGGCTGAGGCTGAGCCGCTCCCCGAACCCGAGGCGGAGTTCCAGGAGCAGCTCGGCCGGATGGTGGCCGAAGCCGAAGGGCGGGAGTGGGTACCGCCAGAGCCGGAACCGGAACCTGAGCCAGAGCCCTTGTCTGACGCGGAGTTCGGCCAGCACCTTGACCAGCTGGTTGCCGAAGCCGAAGGCAGGGAGTGGGTACCGTCAGGACCGGAGCCGGAACCGGAGGCCGAGCGGCAGTTCGAGTCCTTGTCCGATGCCGAGTTCCGGGAGCAGCTCGGCCAGATGGTGGCCGAAGCGGAAGGCCGGGAGTACGTGCCGCCGGACCCGGAGCCGGAGGCGGCGGCGGAGCCTCAGCCTGACTTCTTGTCCGCGGCAGAGTTCCAGGAGCAGCTCGGCCGGATGGTAGCCGAAGCCGAGGGGCGGGAGTGGGTGCCGCCGGAACCCGGACCGGAGCCGGAACCGCAACCCGAGCCCATGAGCGAAGCGGAGTTCCACGAGAAGCTTGACCAGATCGTCCGCGGCTCACAGCGCAACCCGGAGCCGGAACTGGAGGCCGATGCTGACCCGGAGGCCGCCGACCGGGCCGCGATGTACGCAGAGATCAGCCAGGACCTGGCCGCCATCGGCGAAGGGATCAGGGAACTCGCCGCGCAGGGCGAGGAAGCCGCCGCGAGCCGGGCCGAGGCCTACGAGGAGATCCTGCGGGAGCCCGCGGCCGGGCGGCAGCCCCAGGCGCAGGCGCAGGCGGAGCCGGATCCCTCATGGCAGGCCGGAGACGCTGTTTCCGAGGCCGGGCAGGCCGCAGCCGACATCGAACTCGAAGCGGAGATCTAGCCGGGCAGCAGAAGACCCCGGCGCAGGGGGGGAAGCGCGCCGGGGTCTTCCGCGCTTGTCAGGGGCGGCGGCTGAGCCGGCATCCGGTCTCGTCGCACTTAACGGCCTCCGTCAGGCGGCCGAGACAGTCAGGCAGGTATCGGTTGTGCCAGTTCAGGGCGCCCTGCAGGTCCCTGTTGTCCTCATCGCCGTAGATGCGGATCCATTCGGCCCGCAAGGTGCTGAGCTCCCACACCGCCTCGCCGTGGGCCAGGACGCAGACGGGCAGCTTCGCCAGGTAATCCGGGTAGTGCGGGCGCAGGAACCGGTCAAGCCACTCGCGGAGCTCGGCCAGGATCGCCCGGCCCTCGGCCTCGCTGACACACCACCACGGCGCGGGCGGCGTCTTGAGCCTGTTGCGGGCGACCGCCTCCGCCAGCTCCTCGCGGAAATGCTTGACCTGGAGGAGCAGCATCGCCGTCTGCCCGGACTCAGCCTTGAGCCGCTCCCGGAGGACGCCGACCTCGCCCTGAGTGCGCGCCAGCTGGCCGCGCAGCTCAGCAACCTGCGCGGCCAGCTCGGCGAGCGGATCAGGGTCGGTCACATGATCTCCAGTTCCGGTTCGGGTTCGGGTTTCGGGATGAGCCCTAGCGTCAGCACCGACAGCCACCACTGCCGGTAAGCAGCGTCAGCACGCTCGATTTCCTCCGGGGTCAGCGACCGGCAGGTCATCCGGTCACGGTTCCGTCCTGGCCAGCGGGCCGGGCTGGCCGCCGTGACCGTTAGCCGACGTCAGGACGGGCTCGGGTTCGGGCCGGGCGGACAGTTCCTCCGCCGGCATCTCCCGCGGGGCAGGCAGAGCCGGGGCCGGGACGGCGAGCCGCCGCACGCTGCGCCGCTTCCACGCCCGGCTGACCCGGACCACGACCGGGCTCAGGTCCATGTTGATCACGAGGGCCGAGTGCTTCGGCAGGCGGCGGAGCACGTCCGGCGGCACGATCCGGACCCGGTCGTCGTCCTCGTCGCCGAGCGTGCCGCAGACGCGAGAGACGTCCTCCAGGGTCTGCGGCTCGGTGATGCCGCGCAGCAGCATCTTCACGCCCGAGATCGCCCAGATGTTCGCCGCGCCATCCCGGCCGTACCGCTCCTCGAACTTGGCCAGCGAGTGGCCTACGGTGACGAAGCGGATGCCTTTGCCGGCGCTGTCGGCGAGCATCGACGCCAGGTCGACCGGCGCTACCTGACAGACCTCGTCCATCGCCATCAACAGCGGCGGGTCAAGCCTCCCGGCCATCGTCCTGCTGCCCGCCAGGCCCGCCTCGTAGTGCACGTAGCTGGCCAGCGCCCGCAGCAACGGGGTGATCACCGACCGGCCGTCGCCGCCGGCGATCAGGTGCAGCGTCCCGCCCTCAAGCGCGAACTCGCGGGCGCTGAAGCTACCGCACCGGTCAACCGCGGCGGCCAGCTGCGGGATGACCGCCCATTTCAGCGCCCGGGCGATCGTCGTCCGGATGCTGGCGGCGGTCCTGCTGCCGTCCTCCATCAGCGCCCGGACCGCCGCATGAAGCTGCGGGTTGCCGTGCTCGGCCAGCGCGGCCAGGGCGCGCTCTTGGCCGCGGCGCTGCGTCCACTGGTACACGTCGGCCAGGGTTGCGCCGGTCATCGCGGCGGCCAGCAGGAGCCCGGACATCGCGATCGTGCCCTGTTCCTCGAACCAGGCCAGGTCGCCGTACCCGTCGACCGCGCCGGCCAGCCAGTCGGCCATGCGGTAGGCCGTCAGCTCGTCGCGGCACACGCCGAGGAGGTCCCATGCGAACGTCGACGGGACGCCGCCGGTGCCCTCGGGGTTGAATACGTAGACCGGCCCGAGCGCGGTGCGTGACCTGCTGGTGAGGGCATACAGGTCAGCCCGGGTACTGGTGGTCAGCACCGGGCCCGGATGCCTGATGATCTGGTCGGCGAGCAGGCCGGTGTTGTGCGTCGGGATACATGCCTCAGTGACGAGGTAAAGGCTGTCCGGGCTGTCGACCGTGATGCACCTGACGGGGACCGACGGCACGGGCCGGATGTCTACGATGTATCGCTGCCGTTTCCTTACGCCAGCGCGCCCTGTTCCAAGTTCGGCCTGACGGACGGCTTTCCGGGAGAGCCGGAACAGCGCGCCCTTTTCACAGCTGATCCAGACCGTCCAGGTAGTACCGCAATCCTTGCCGCGGAATTTCGCCGGCAGGGTGGTCAGCGTCGCCTTGCAGCCCAAGCTTGCGGCAAGGTGCCGGACATCGCGGGCCAGCCGCTCGTTGGTCACCTTGAAGCTGATGCCAGTGCGCTCACAGCAGCCATCCGAGTCAAGAAGCCCGGCGAGGAGCGCGCGGCGCTGCGCCTCGGATGCCCTGAGATACATCAGCGGAATGTGCTTGTTTCCCAGGACGCCCAGCTCGCGCAGCCGACCCTGAATGCCCATGATCCTGTATGTCGGACAGCGACGCTGCGCGGACGGCCACGTGTTCTGCTTGCAGACCAAGCCTTCGGCTTCAATGGCCGCCACCACTTCCGGGTCCATGGTTGTAATCTCGCCGCCCCGCGAATGGCCGTCGCCCAGCCATGCGCCCAGCGTGTACGGGGGCACCAGAAGGCTCGCCTCGGGAAGAACGAGCGGGGCGGCCACGTCCACGCTGTAGTTCGCGCGGTGATCCGAGCCGACACGGACGCTCTTAGCCATCACGCCCGTGGTCAGGACCTGCGGCATCTGCCGCTTGTGCTGCTGACTGTGAGCCGGCGTGTCATGCCCGTATTTCTTCTGCCCGCTCTCTGACATTCGCGATGCGCGGGTATTCACAAGCCACAGATGGTGTTCATCAGCAGTGACCACCGTGCCGTCGGAGAACTCGATCTCATAGCACGGGCGGTTGTATCGCACCGGGTGGGCGCCCAAGACTGTGGTGGGACGACCGTCTGAGCCGAAGATGACGTCGCCGACGCGGAGCGCCCCCATCGTCGTCCAGCCGGACGGAGTCGGCACGGGCGTGTCCAAGGCCAGAGCCTTGTCCGTTCTCGGCGGTGCCAGGACGAGCATGTGCAGCTCGAAGGCCGCATACAGGCGGCGGCCATACTGAGCGCGGCCGAGGAGAGCCGCGAACTCGGTAGTCGCCATGGTGATCCTGGCTAGCAGGCTCAGGCCCGGACGGGACCGGGCGCCGTAGGACAGCGCGGCTATCCGCCCCCAGCGGAGCCACAGTTCGGGCAGCGAGGCGAACCCGCGGCCGGGGCGCAGCCACAGCCAGAGCCGGAACCTGATCGACCGGACCCGCCGCCAGCCCTGCCCGTGCCGGGTGAGTGCCAGCTTGGAGAACAGCACCAGGACCACGATCAGGACGAAGATGACGAACGCGGCCATCCGCTCGCGGTTGGCCAGCACCGCCACGAAGCGGATGACGGCGAACAGGAAGCGCAGCACGCCGCCGATGATCTGGCCGACGGTGCTCATGCTGCGCTGCCCTTGCTCTCAAGCTCGGTACAGATCTGGCCGAGATAGGCGCGTGCGGTTCCCTCGGTGAGCGGGATACGCCCGCAAAGCCGCCTGGCCGCCGCGGCGACGGCGGCCCGGTTCCCGTAGTCCTCGTCCCGCTCGTACCACCAGGCGAGGCGGGCCTTCTTCGACGCGCCCTCCAGCTCGGGCGGCTCAGTCACCGGCGGCGGCTCGATCGCCGGGACCTCCTCGGCGGCCGGGAGTTCCGGGCGCTGCGGAGCGGCCGGGAGCGGTGCGGCCCTGAGCACGACCCGGCGCAGGCCTGCGCCGGTCGACGGCGGGGCCAGCACGAACCGCAGGAGATACAGCAGAATCACGCCAAGCCCCTTGGCCAGCAGGGCCGCGGCCCCGCCAACCGTGACCCAGACGGACCGCTCAGCGGCGCCGAGGACGTGCCGGCGGACCACCGCCACGACCCGGTCGACCACCAGCGCCAGGAACAGCGAAGGCGCGACGTAGGCGGCCACGCTGCGCGGCGAGGTCACGTCCGCCGCGGCGTAGTTCTGCGCGGCCGATCCGGCGGCGCAGGCCACGATCAGCGCCCGCTCAATCCGCGCCGTCTGCCCGGCCATCGCCAGGCCGAGCGCCAGAAGGGTGAAGATCGCCATGCCCAGATCGAGCGAGGCCGCCTCGATCATGGACGGGACCGACTGCGCCTTAGCCGCGTAGACGTACTTGTACTGCGCGTTCAGCGTCACGACGAACAGCCCGGAGGCCAGCAGCCCCAGCAGGACCGTGGCGGCCAGCACCAGCCGCGAGCCTGGGGCCCGCTCGGCGCCGGCCAAGCGCCGGATGTTCGTGATGGCCGTCTCGCCGTTAGCCCGGGCGATCTGGAAGAGGCCAGGACCGCGCGGCGGGGCGGGCGGCTCGCCGGGCAAGTCCTCAAGGGTGGACGGCCAGCGCTTGAGGCCGGCCGCAGCCCTGAAATCATGGTTAACGCTCATCGATAATGACCTCCGGGCCATCGCTGGGAGTGAGGCCCGGTCCGCGGCGTGCTTACCAGGGCGAAGCCGCGGACCGGGTGCTTGAGAAGGGAAAGGGGCGGGTTCCCGGATCCCGCAGCCGGGATTGTCCGTGTCCGCCGGAACCCGTCAAGGCCGCCTGCGGCGCCGCTGCGCGGTCGCTCCGCGAGCCTTGACAGAACCCGGCGGACACTGGGGTCGGCAGCTATCGGGATCAGGGAGGGGACTGGGCTAGTGCAGAGCGCGGCCGGGCATTCGTGCGTCAGGACCTGGCCGACATCGGCGCTCACAGGTCGGCCTCGACGCGGTCCATGTAGGCGTGCGAGTCGGCGGAGTCCCACTCGTCCGCCCATTCGGCTTCCCGTGCGGCTTCCGCGTCGGCGTCGAGCTCCGGCTCCTGCCGGGCGGCATCCGGGGGTGGTCATAGTTCCGCCTCGGCCTCCGGCTCCAGGTCGGCCAGCGCGGCCTCGGCCTGGTCGGTCAGCGTGAACGGCACCGGCTCGTCCGGGTCAGGCTCGGCCTCGATCCGGTCGCGCGAGTCGACACGGACCCCGGGATCCCCGGCCCGGTGGCCGCCGGAGAAGAACGCGGCGATGACGTCGCCGACACTGGGGACGCTCACGGTTCCGCCTCCGGCTCCAGGTCGTCGGCTTCGGCTTCCAGGTCGCCGGCGAGCTCGTTGTCGTAGGCCTCCAGGAAGGCAATCTCGGCTTCTTGCCGCTCGGCGACGAGCTGCTGGTATTCGGGTTCGCTAGCGCCAGCGCGGTCCGCCTCGAGCGGGGCGTCCTGCGCCTCGTAAAGGTCGGCTAGGTCGGGAGTGGGCATGGTCAGATCTCCATCTCAGGTTCGGGTTCGTCGGCCTCAAGGGGCGGGGTGTCGCATGGGCCGGTGCAGACCTCCGCATAGAGGGCCTCCTCGGCCTCGGCGGCCAAGTAGACGTCGACCAGGTCGGCGTCCGGGTTGGCGATCGCTGCGGCGGTGGCGTCGGTGGCCGCCTCGAGGTCGGCGACGGCCGGAGTGCTCACGGCTCGGCCTCCGGCTCCAGGTCCGGCTCGTCGGCCCACTCGGCCATTTCCGCTTCGAGCCCCGCGTGAAGCAGCTCGATCTGCTCGGCGGTGAGAACATCGCCGTTGTACTCGGCGTCGATGTGGCTCAAATAGATGCCTCCATTTCGGGTTCGGGTTCGGGGAGCGGCTCGGCTTCGGGCATGGGCGAGTGCATCGCCTGCAGGGGACCGGCGTCGGCGGCCGGGTAGCCGATCTCCGTCACGTATTCCTGGCCGCTCACGATGCCCTCCGCCGCTGGCGGAGCATGGCGCGGCGCTCGTCCTCGCTAGCCCCGCCCCACACGCCGTAGGCCTCGCCGGCGTCCAGCGCATAGGCGAGTCGGCTTCCGGCTCGGCCAGCGCGGCCTCGGCCTGGTCGGTCAGCGTGATCGGCACCGGCTCGTCCGGGTCAGCCTCGGCCTCGATCCGGTCGCGCGAGTCGACACAGTGCCCGGGGTCCCCGGCTTGGGCGCTGGCGGAGAAGAACGCGGCGAAGACTTCGCTGACAGCGGGGATGTTCATATTTCGATCTCCATCTCAGGCTCGGGCTCCCGGTCGCAAGGGCCGGTGAACACCCGGGCATAGGTGGCCTCCTCGGCTTCGGCGGCGAGGTAAACGTCGACCAGGTCGCCGCTTTCGATCGCCTCGGCGGTGGCGTCGGTGGCCGCTTCGAGCTCGGCCACGGTCGGGGCGCTCACGGTTCGGCCTCTGGCTCGGGTTCGGCGTCCTCTGCGGCGAACTCGTCTAGCTCCGCCACCAGGCCCGCGTGCAGCAGGTCGATCTGCTCGGGGGTGAGGCAGCTGCCGTTGTATTCGGCGCTGACGTGGCTCATAGTTCTGCCTCCGGTTCGGCTTCAGGTTCGGGGAGCGGCTCAGGTTCGGGCATGTGCGAGTGCAAGACCTGCAGGGGCCCGGTGTCGACGGGCGGGTAGCCGATCTCGGTCCCGCTCATGAGGCCCTCCGCTGGCGCAGCAGGACCCGGCGCTCGTCCTCGTTCAGGCCGCCCCAGATGCCGTAGGCCTCGCGGGTGTCGAGTGCGTAGGCCAGGCAGGCATCACGGACCGGGCACCCAGCGCAGATCTCCTTGGCCTGCGCCTCGCGCTGCCGACGAGCGGTGACGAACTCCGCATCCGGGCCGAACCACAAGTCCGGGTCAGCAGTACGGCACGCGCCAGCGGCCCACAGTTCACGCAGGGACGGGGCTTCCGCGCCAATCCCGGCAGCGAGCCCGCGGACCCGGGCCCGGCGGGCGCGCTGGGTCCGCCGGTCGCGCTCGCGGACCTGCTCAGCCTTCACCGGGTCAGGCGCCGGGGCGGGCGGAGGCACAGTGCCGGGAGGAGCGATGTGCCAGCGGTTCACATGCCGCCCCTGGCCGGGATGCCAGTCGGGGACGCCCACGACGAGAGCCCTTTGCTGGAGGCGGGTCAGCTGCTTGTACAGCGACGCCCGAAGGCCGAACGCGCGGGCCAGCTCAACGGCGGTCAGGCCCGGGTGCTCGCCGAGGTGCGCGAGGATGGCCGCCTGCCGGGAGCCGAGCGCCGCGGCGGTCACGACGTCGCTCCGTTGGACCGCAGCCAGGGCGCGGACCGGAACCGGCGGATCTCCCGCATGACCAGCCACGCGGTCACGGCCGCGGCGAGGACCTCGGCGGCGATGAGGAGCCACGCTGCGGGCACCGACACGGGGACGCCGGCGACGGCGAACCGGACGTGAACGGGTGCCAGCGCCACGATCAGGGCGGCGATCAGGGCCTTCACTGCGCACCGCCCAGGGGCATCCAGAACCACCACAAGCCCCGCCCAGACGACCCCCACGCCCGGGTGAGCGCCTCCACGAGGACCAGGCCGCGGCCGCGCTCGGCGAAGTTCTCGCGCGAGGTGACGGCCGGGACGCCGAGCGGGCCGTCATCGACCACCTCGACCAGGACTGAGGCGGCGGTGACGGTGAGCCGGACCTCCAGCGTGCCGCCGGACAGGCCGGACCGGGAATGCTGCACCGCGTTGACGACCATCTCATCCAGGCACAGCACGGCGTCATCGGCTGCCGGGTAGCCCGCCAGGGCTTTGCGGGCGAAGTCACGCGCCCCGGCAGCCGCCTCCGGGCGGCCGGGGAGGACGACAGCGGACATCACAGGCCGGCCTCGGGCTTTAGGGCCAGCTCCGGGTGCGCGGCCAGTTCCTCGCAGCCGGGGACGGCCGAGGCCATCGCGGAGACGATGGCGGCGATGAAGCTCTCCCGCCCGGCTTGCGTCGACAGGTCAGGAGTGCTGTCAGGGCTAGTGCTAGCGTTCATATGG
>Ga0137403_10005193_pt1 | contig 15129 bp, 12 predicted proteins | sample CZOMad2_1_16fung_FD_122057 | JGI IMG/M metagenome (GOLD analysis project Ga0137403, IMG submission 122057) | Vadose zone soil fungal communities from Angelo Coast Range Reserve, California, USA - CZOMad2_1_16fungal (Hybrid Assembly) | ecosystem: Environmental > Terrestrial > Soil > Vadose zone... | reverse complement strand
CGGTGTAAATACGACGGCAAGGAGAATGTCCAGCAGGGCGGCGCTGCACGTTTATGACTTCAATAACGTTTCCAGCCCAGCCGACCGTCCCAACGCCATACGAGTGATTGGAGATTTGCAGTCGATTAGTCGCTGCCTCGGCAGCCATTTCCCCAGTATCGTCACCCATTGCGTTTTCACAACCTGCACCGATTACCCGCTTTGGCACGGCGACATCACTATCAGTTCGACAAAGGATTATCAATTCGGCCGATACGCTACCGTCGCCTCTAACATTGACCGTGTTGTTTACCTCAGCAGCACGCTACTCCCTGTATGGGCCGCAGGAAACGAGCGCGGACCTGATGGCCAACCCCAACCAAGCGCGGCTAATGGCAATGCCTTTCGGACATTCAGGCAGCCCAATTTTTTGTCATTCCACACCTTGGTGGCGGGGAGGTACTAGGCAATTTTTGCCTTGTACTTTGTGCCATTTTGACCCACTACACTGGGGATGCAAAAACATGCTGCCCGTTCTAACAAACGAAATACCAAATCGAGCCGGAAAAAGTCCGCTCCGTCTCCGGTCAAAGTCGGCGCCGAAATTCCCTCCAAAGATTCCTCGGGGTTTCTGGCGGCGTGGAATCAGTTGCTGGCAGACATTTTGTTGCCCTGCGTCCCACGACGTCGGGGAAGCAAACCGCGAGTGGCATTGGCCAACCTGCTGGCGGCATTGGTTTATCACGTCATGAATGCCAACGGCACCTTGGGCGAACACTTCGCCGTGCTCTTTGAAGATGCACTTTGCGATAGCGCCTGCTCCGATCGCCGGGCTCGGCTGCCTTGGCAGATCTTTAGTGATTTGATGCAACGAGTGCTCCGTCCATTGGCCAACCCGCGGCGGCACAAAGAAGCCTATTGGCGGGGGTGGCGCTTGGGGGCCATTGACGGCACCCAGCACAGCCTGACCAATACCCCGCAAAACAACGCGGCCTTGCCTAAAGCCAAAACACGGCGGGGACGTGCGGCCTTCGCTAAGATCGTGACCAGCGTGCTTTTGGAACTGGGGCTGCACAATCCCTTGGCCGCCGCCATCGGGCAGAAGGGACAATCGGAGTGGGAATTGTCTTTGAGCTTGTTGGCGCGCCTGCCCAAAAAGATGCTGTTGTTGGCCGACCGGCTCTCGGGCTGCGCGGCTTTTGCGGTCGAAGCCCTTCGGGCCTGTCAGCGCATCGGCAGTCAGTTCTTGTTTCGTGCCCGAACGCAAATCAAGGTCGCGGTGGTCAAGCGTTTTAAGGACGGCAGTCGCTTGGTGCGGGTGCCGGTGCGCAAAAAGGGCCAGCGCGGGGTGATTTTAGAATGGTTGGAGTTGCGCGAGATCCGGGTTCAAGTCAGGCGCAAAGGTCATCGGACCACGGAGTTGCGGCTGTGGACGAGCTTACTGGATCCGATCACCGCTCCGGCCGACGAATTGGTGGCCCTTTATGCACAACGCTGGGAACACGAACTGTTCTACCGGGAACTCAAACGCCAGTTGCGCAAGAACGCCATTTTGCAATCCCACACCGTGGCCACCGCCGCGCAAGAGATCGCCGCGCTGATCTTGGCGGCCAGCTTGCTGGCCAGGGAGCGGGACCGTGCGGCGGCCGGAACGGTTCCAGTCTTGCGGGTGAGTTTCATCAAACTGCTGGAATTGCTCCGTCCGCTGTGGCTGGTGTTGGCGTTGGGCGACGATCTGCTGCAGGACTGGCAGAAAGAAAAACTCACCGAACGCTTTTACGAACAAGCGCGCGGGTGCCTCACTCCTCGGCGGCGCCAGCGCTCCTGCCCTCGCAAGGTGCGCCAGCCTGTTAGCGGCTGGCCTCGACTCCTTGAGAACGAATATTCGACGGAACCGATCACCTTCAAATTGCTTTAACCATGAATCTCCGAAAGGCATTGGCACTAACCGCCTTTGTGCCCAGCACCCGGAAGGCAAATTCGGCCTCCTCATTGCGCTCCAGCGCAGAGTGGTAGGTTCTCTCGATAAGCTGCCAGCGTTCCTTATCCATTATGCGTTCGGCGTCTCGCTCAGCCTTCGCCGTAGCCACGATTTGGCCAGCCGCCAATCGCGCCTCACTGTTTCCTGTGACACCGCCAACGCCTCGGCAATCTCCTTTTCACTCAGTCCGCCGAAGAAGCGCATCTCCACAACCCGGCCCTTTCTTTCATCAAGTTCACTCAGCGCGCTCAACGCTTCATCCAGCGCAACCAGGTCCTCGCCGCGTTCCTTAGTAATTACCATCGTTTCATCAAGCGATACCTGGAGTGCGCCGCCGCCGCGCTTCTTATAGCTGCGGCTGCGGGCAAAGTCCACCAGAACCCGGCGCATCAGTTGCGCGGCAATGCCGAAGAAATGAGCGCGGTTCTGCCAGCGCACCTGCTGAGCGTCAATCAGCCGCAGGTAAGCCTCATTGATCAGCGCGGATGTTTGCAACGTGTGTCCGGCGCGTTCGTTTCGCATATACCGTCGGGCTATGCGGTGCAGCTCGGCGTGAACCAGCGGAATCAGGCGTTCGAGCGCCGACTGGTCGCCATCGTTCCAGGCCATCAGCAGTTGGGTGACTTCGTGCGCTGCAGCAATCGGCATAGTTTACGAGTCAAAGGCCCGCAATCAGTGTGGCCAGGATTATACGCCTGTGCGATGCGGCTTGTTGAGCTAAGTCCGCGCTGGCGGAAAAAACTCGCAGGGCTCCTTACCGCTTCTTATCGCGATTCCCGCATTCACCAGCGAGCAAGAATCGGAGGCGAGGAAATGTCGTTCAGATCCTCCTGGGGGAAGAGCATTTCCTCGCATAGCCGGGGAGAACAGATTCATCCCGGCAATGATCTTAAGTTAGAAAAGGAGAACCATGAAGAAAATGTCTTTGAAAACGATTTCCGGCGTAGCATTGGCCGTCGTTCTGCTTCTGGCCGCGTCACAGATTCCGGCCTCAGGCCAAAATGGAAAAGCTAGCAGAATAGAAGGTACCTGGCGTGTAGCGCTGACAATCCGTAATTGTCAAACTGGCGCTGAAATAGCCACCGCGCAAGGGTTGAATACCTTTATCCCCGGTGGCTCCATGATCGGAACGCCGTCCGCAAATCCAGCGCTGCTTAGAGCCGGCCATGGAGTATGGGAACACACCGGCGGCCAGAGTTTCACTAATACCGTCATTTTCTTCCGGTATGCCCCAGACGGAACCTTCGCCGGAACACAGAAAGTCACCAGACAGATTGAGGTCGCCCACGGCGGCGATGAATTCACGTCCACCGATTCCTTTGAGTTAGCTGATCCGAATGGGAATGTGGTGGGAAGCGGATGCGCTACCGGAGCAGGCCAACGCCTTGAATAGTCAGTCATGGTGTACGGGGACCAGTATATCGCTGGCGTAGGTAAGACAAGACAATTCAATGAGACGGAGCGGGCATCTGGCCCGCTTTTATTTTTGCCGCACGGCGTCATTGGAGCATCGAGTCAGCCCTTTCGGTTCTTAGCCGTCTTTTGTCTGCTGATACTCCCTCTTAGAAAGAAGACAAGGCGTTCTGTCACCGCCGCCTCGTCTCGTAATTCGCATTCCCATAATACCAAAACCGCCCAGCCGGAACGTTTCAGTTCTGAGCGCGCGCTAAGATCACGAGCACGGTTCCGGGCGACTTTATTTCTCCAATACTCTGTATTCGTTTTTGGAATTCGAGCGCCCCGAGCACAGTTGTGCCCATGCCAAAAACAACCGTGGATAAAAATCACTTTTCGACGCGAGCGAAAAACAATATCAGGACAACTGGCAAGTTCGTCCGCATATAAGCGATACCGATAACCGAGCGAATGTAATAGTCGGCGCACAAGCAATTCGGGTGCGGTGTCTCTGCTCTTTACCGCTTGCATAGTCCGCCGTCTGATTGCAGGCGTCTCCATAGTTACGATCGCCTTAGTACGTCAAATCTCGATTCTTTGACCGTCACGCCGCCGCGTCTGATCCGAGTCCGACGCACGGTATCCCGGTTTCTATGCTCGACATCAAAGTCAACATAGTTAACCTCATTGTCTCTACCGCCGAAACATTTGTGGAGAGCCTGTAATAGTAGAACGTCTTCCAGTTTTTGCGCGACCGGGTGAGGGTTATTCCGCGCGTGCGGTACAGTGCCAGGAAAGACGTAAATGCATGGCGGCGGCAGTTTGAATTGAGCGACTTCGGTTATTCTATCGGGAGCTACGGCGAGTTTGGGGCATGGTCGGTCAACAGTTCCGCAAAGCATATCCCATATGACGAGTCCATCAACGCGCTTCTGATTGGAGATAATGTCGGCGCTCAGTCGAGTATGTATTCCAGACCAGGCGTTGCGTCGCGGATCTGATGTTGGATTCGTGCAAATACTCCAAACCACAACTTCATTCGCCTGCTGCGGAGCCTCAAAGATAGTCGTGTTAGCCCCATCCAAACAGCCCTTTGCTTCAAAGGCGGCTAGCCGACCTGTTTCAAATTGGACTAAATAGTCGTAGCGATTCTTAGCGCCAGTGGGTTCCCAATCTTTTATCAGGTTCGCATCCTGCAAATGATTCAAGATATGCCTGATGAATACACGCTTGTCCCGCATAGTTGCGGAATAGACACCGCGCATCTTTTCCACTGCCCCACGCAAGATTCCCTGTTTATAGAATTCTTCTTCGCTCAACCCATGCGTCCCCAATCTATGAGCCTCTACGGTTAGCGCGTCAACGTATTCCTTAATGATTCGGAGACGCACCGCGTCGCGCTCACATGGGATAACGGGAAGGGCGATTAAGCCGCTACTATCCTGTTTTTTCGTGCGTTTTGGCAATCTCGAATCGGCTCGAAAATATGTTTGGCAAGATAACGGACAACTGGAACGACTACACCATCACCTGTCAAATGATAAGCCTCGTTGTAGTTAGATGGAAGCTTGTAAGTGTCATCTAACCCCATGAGGCGCGCCGTCTCACGAGTTGAGATCAAACGTGCCCTCACCGAATCGCCCTCAACAACCAAAATTACCTGTCGGCTTGAGCCGCCAGCGGGAGTTCGGAGACAACCGGATACATCGTCAAAACGGATTTCCGCCCGCTGCGCTTTATTGCCATCTTCATCATGACGAGTGCGTTTATAGACACCGCCGATAATGCGTCGTCCAAGCTTCTTCGCCTTTCGCACCTTCGCTCGATTAATAGGACTCATCATCGCAAGCAATTGACGGGTTTCTTCGATGGAGAACCAATCAGTACCCGTGGGGGGGTCCTCGATTATTGACGAGAACGTCTTTCGACGAATGCGAGGAGTCGGCAAGTTCCACCAAAGCCACTGATCCTTTATCTTGGAAGGCAACTTTGATTGAGCGCTTCGGAGAGCTTTCGTATGCCAGTTTTCCAAAGGTTGCCCGCTTAGCACTTCTTGAGGAACATTAACGCCGTTTTGGACCGCGATAATAAATAGTCGCGGTCTTGGCTGAGGAACGAACAGAGCCGCGTTGATTACTAGCGCACCGACTGAGTAATCGGCTATACAGAGTGCGGCGCAGATCGTTGCGAAGTCCTTACCGTCGTGTGACGTGAGCGTCCCACAGACATTCTCTAGGACGATGATCTCGGGTCCGCGGTCATGATCAACCAGCGCTTGCATCAAATCCCAAAACGGCCAGAATGTTCCTGATCGTTCGCCTTTGAGTCCAGCGCCTGCACCAGCTAGTGATAGGTCTTGACAGGGGAAAGATGCCCAGGCGAGGTTGGCGCGTTCTGGCAGATCAGCCAGTTTTATTTTGCGTACATCAATAGGTTTGATTTCGGGCTGATCGCCCCAGTTATCAGTGTAGACGCGGGCCTTCTTGTGGTCGAAGTCGTTTGCAAATAGGCAATGCCATTCTGGGCCGAGGCCCGCACGCACCATGCCGCCACCTGCAAAAAATTCATAGAACGTATACATGACGAACGGCCCTCTATATCAAGGATGTTACCCAGGAAGGGGAAACTCCAGCCGTTCGCCGCGAGGCGGAACGGGGATTCACAGGCATTCTACCTATGTGATTCGCATAGTCAAGGCGGGTTCTGCCTCTCAAGGCACAACCAGACCCATCAGGACATCTCTACACCATTCCGATCCAGACGGCTGGTCGGGCGCGGCACGCCAGGGTTGTCTTATTCGTGTGTTTGATACCCGCGTAGGTAGTGGCTTATCATCGATCCCATGGTGAATTGAAGAATCAGAAAATGAAAGAGGACGCGAGAGTCGAGGACAACTTCGAGCGCGCGGCGAAGATAAAGAAATGGTATTGCAGCCGGTGCCGAAAACTAATTCAGGAGTTTGAATACCAATACCCGTTCAAGGTAACTGGACGCTGTAGTGGCTGCGAGCACGAATACGAGACCGTGATGGAGGAATGATCAGGCATGATCGGGGTAGTTTAAACCACCCTAGGCTAACGTCTAAAGCTTGCCGCGCTGTAGTCGCTTTTACACAATGTGCGGTTTCACGGACTCGGACTTGCGGTTCACGGCTTTATAGGTGAGCCGCTTTCCGATGATAGATTGGAGCGCGAGAACGAATCGCTCTGCGTTAGTACGGATTACTTGGTGAGTCAACGATATTATTACCCTCTTCTTATTTAGGATTCACTGCCTAGCGGCGAGTGCGGCTCTGCGCGTCAAGACGTACGCGCGAATCGCGTCGACGTCCTCGGCTGTAAGCCACCTTTTGAGCGAAGGCATTCCCGCGCTCTGGTATTTTCCTTCCAGAACGATCTCGCGATACTTGTCGAAAGTCGCCGGGTGAGAGTAACGAAGATCAGGCGTCGCGCCTCCGCCCGCAGCGCCGAACCCATGACACACCCCGCACCACTGAGCAAAGAGAATCGAGCCCGCTTCGACCGTCTCTTGCGACGCAGTCACTCCGATCGGAGTTACCGTCCGTTTCTGCGCGACGACTTCCGGCAGCGGCTGCTTCCCGTTCAAAACGAAAGTCAGCAACCTGCCTGCCGCGGACGAAGCGCCTTTACCATCGCCGCCGGCCAGTGGGAAAGCGCCGCCCCAGCCGGCCATGATCGAAACGTACTGCACGCCGTCCAACTCATAAGTCACCGGTGAGGCAATGACGCCGGTTCCAACTGATACTTCCCAGAGCTTCTCGCCTTTGTCTGCGCTGTAAGCTACAAATCGCCCGTCGGCCGTTCCCTGGAAAACCAGGTTGCCCGCCGTTGTGAGCGTGCCGCCGTTCCAGAAGTTCGCGTACGGAACTCGCCATCGCTCCTTCTGATTGACCGGGTCCCACGCGAGCAGGAAGCCGGGCATCAGCGGCGCCGCCTCCTTGAAGATCGAGAAATCAACGCCGAGGTTCCACGAGCCTGGCCTGTATTCAAACTTCTTGTCTGGTGAATAAATGAACAACGTGTCTTGCGCCGGTATGTACACCAGCCCCGTCTGCGGGTTGAAAGACATCGGCTGCCAGTTGTGACCTCCGAGCGGGCCGGGCTTTATCAATGCAGCAGCGTCCGGGTAACGCACGCCCGCGTTCTCAACCGGGCGTCCGGTTCTCTTATCAACTTCTTTCGCCCACGAGATCGGAACGTACGGCTGAGCTGAGAGCAGCTCGCCGCTCGCTCGGTCGAGCACATAGAAGAAGCCGTTCTTCGGCGCTTGCATCAGCACTTTGCGCTTGCGTCCGCCGATTTCAAGATCCGCCAGGATCATGTGCTGGGTTGCGGTGTAGTCCCAGGCCTCACCGGGAGTCGTCTGGTAATACCAAACGAGTTCGCCTGAGTCGGGCTTGAGTGCGACGATCGACGAGAGGTAAAGATTATCACCGCCGCCGGGACTTCGAATCTCGCGGTTCCACGGCGAGCCGTTGCCCGTTCCAACGTACAAGAGATCAAGCTCAGGATCGTAAGCCAACGAATCCCAGACCGTGCCACCGCCGCCGATCTTCCACCACTCGCCCTTCCAGGTCTTCGCCGCGCGCTCCATCGCCGATGACTCGAAGGGCTTGGAAGGATCACCGGGCACGGTATAGAACCGCCAGGCCAGCTTGCCAGTTTCCGCGTCGTAGGCTGACAGGTATCCGCGGACTCCAAGTTCGGCCCCGCCGTTGCCGATCAGCACCTTGCCTTTTACAACCCGTGGCGCGGCGGTGATCGTATAAGGCCGGCTCTGATCAACAGTAACAACCTGCCAGATCACCTTGCCGGTATCGGCGTCGAGCCCGGCCAGTCTCCCGTCGAGAGTGGCGGCGTACACCTTGCCTTTGTAAACGGCCACGCCTCGGTTGACCACGTCGCAGCAGGCTTTCTGGCCGAACGTTCGTGGAACCTGCGGGTCCCACTTCCAGAGCTGCTTACCCGTGCGAGCATCAAGGGCAAAGACGACGCTCCAGCTTCCGGTTGTATACATCACACCATCGATGATGATCGGCGTCGCTTCAAGCCCCCGAGTCGTATCGGTGTCAAACGACCATGCGAGCCCGAGGTTCTTAACGTTGGCGGCGTCGATCTGCTTGAGCGGCGAGAACCGAGTTTCCGAGTAGTTCCGCCCGTGAGTGATCCATTCACCGGCTCGCGAATCCGCGTTGCGAAGCGCCTGGTCATCGATGGCTCTTGCGCCCTTGGCGGCCGGCGTTCGAGCTTTCTTCTGTGCGAGCGGCGTTTGAAGAAAAGCGGTGCAACCGAGAAGCACCATTAGCAATGCAGTCGTTATTCGTCGAGTCATATCGGCTCCTGAGTTTGAACGATGGGTTCTCGCGACACTGCTTCACCGAGACGTCTTAAATATCGCCCATGGCTCGGCGAGGTAGCCTGCCGGCGGCGACTCGCCTAAGAACTCCAATCCTATTATCCAATGCTCATCTGATGTTGGTTTGACGTGACGCACAATGCCATACACTCGGTAGACCGGGTCAATGTAGCCATGACATCGCAGTTTCACAGGCAACGGCAGCATCAAAAGTAATACCAACCCCTCCCGCACAGCTTTAGTCATGCGTAACGCCGCGCCACTTTTGCTCACGTTAATAGTTTCTACCACTTCATCCCATTTGCCATTCACACTATCGTGGCCCATGACGCGCGCAGGAAAGCGTGATTTGTATCTTCCGAATCCGCGGCGCTCGGCGCCCCGCATCGGTTCCGCGGGTTTTGTGTGTAGGGCCTCATGCGTTTGTGATGGCTTGATGTTGATCGCTTCTGAATTTGTCGCTGAGCCTGCTCGTTGCTTGAAGTCTGCCGACTCTGTCTTGGTAGCAAGCTTTGGTTCGGTGGCTTCCGGCACATCTACTGATAGCGGTACTCGGTCTCTCTTGACTAGCGAGTTGTCATATTCAACCCGCTTGCCAAAATTAGTAAGTACGGAAAAAGCATTTGAAACCTTGTTAAGTGCTCGCCTGATTCGCGCCTGCAAGTCAGGATCAAGGTGACGGTGCTTTTCATCCGAAGGGTTGAGCAAAGTCACGGTTTGCTGGTACGCCCTTTTCATATCTTCGGCTGTGGCCGACCGTTTGAGGGCCAGCACTTGATACAGTGTTGATGCGCATTCAACCCGCTCCAGAACACGCTCCAGTTCCAGAAAATGTGCTTGCAGTTGGGGACTGCTGTATTCGGAGTTCATGATTATTACCTGATGTTCAGAGTTCAAGCTCTAGCTTGCCGATTCTCAACGCCAGCAACCTAAGGGTTGAACTCTGAACTTTCGTCTGACTCTGAACACTCATGGTTGCAGCTTGTTCCTCTCTGGATATGGTGGCCGCTGCGGTTGCCTGGGCGGATTCTTCTTCAACTCCTCCATCACCACTTGAATCGCCTTCTCCAGTTGAGGGTCTCGGCCGTTGATAACGTCCGCAGGCATTTGCTCGACCTCAATGTCCGGCGGCACGCCTACGTTCTCAACTACCCAACCGTCTTCCGGGGTCCAGATGGCCAGGTTTGGCGCCGTCACGCCGCCGCCATCCATCAACACCGGGAAGCCGAGTATGCCGACCAGCCCGCCCCAGGTGCGCTTGCCGATGAGCTTGCCCAGGCCAAACTTGCGCCACATCCAGGGCAGGAAATCGCCGCCCGATCCGGCGGTCTCGTCGATCAACATTACCTTGGGACCCTGAATCGAGGCGGCCGGCGTTTTGAGATCCGCGCCGTAGCGCATAGCCCAATACGACGCCAGCGGACGGCGAAGAATGTCGATGTAGTAGTCGGCCGCCTGACCGCCGCCGTTGAAACGCTCGTCTACGATGATCGCTTCCTTGTAGGACTGTGGGTAGAAGTAGCGCTTGAAGTAGGCGTGCCCTTGCGTGGTTGTGTTCGGCACATAAACATACGCCACGCGGCCGCCGGTTGCTTCGTCGACTTTCTTCAGATTCCCTTCGACCCAGTCGCGATTGCGCAGCGCGGCTTCGTTGGCGATGGGCACGACCGGGACCGTTCGCGAACCGGAGCCATCGGGATTGGGACCGACGGTGATCTCGATGATCTTGCCTGAGGTGTTCTCGAACAAGCTGTAAAGATTCGCGGGCGGCCGCAGGTCCTGGCCCCGCACCGACAGCAGGTACTCACCCGCTTTTACATTAACGCCCGGCTCGGTCAGCGGTGAACGGAGCTGGGGATTCCAGTTCAATCCGCCGTAGACCTTCTTGAATCGGTAGCGCCCGTTCTCAACGGAGTAGTCCGCGCCAAGGAGGCCCCCGGGAACGTTCTTCGGCTGGTACAGGAAGTCGCCGCCTCCGACGCGATGATGACCGACCGACAGCTCGCTGCACATCCACTGGATGACTCGATTCAGATCGCCGCGAGTGGCAAGATGAGGCAGGAACGCGGCGTACTTCTGGCGCGCGGCATTCCAATCAACGCCGTGCATGTTGGTTGCGTAGAAGTAGTCTCGATTAATGCGCCACGCTTCGTTGAACATTTGCGTCCACTCGACGCGCGGGTCTATGCGCACTTCGATGTCGTCGACGTTGATCTTGCCCTGCCCGGGTTGCGGTTTCGGAGTGACTGCGACTATCGACCAGACGTTGTTTCCGATGTAGAGAATCTTCTTTTTGTCGGCGGACACCGTGTAGTCCCTGACGCCCGGGATGAACACGTCGTCCTTGCGTTTGTTGAGGTCATATTGGTGAAGCGAAGCCCTGTCGGGACCGCCGGGGGGACCGTCTATTGCCGGATCCTCGATGTAGTAGAACTGTCCGGCTGCGCCGGCGGCCAGGTCGCGGTAGTTGCCCGGTGGGAGCTGGATCGCGAGGATCCGATTCTCGATTCCCTCGAAGTCAATCGAGAAAGGCTCCGGCGCAGTCTTTGGCGGTTCTTTGGGCTTCTCTTCCTTCTGCACGCCCTTCTCTTCATCGCTCTCTTTTGCGAGTGGGTTGGGCAGGTTATTGCGGAGCACGGCGAGGTAGAGCGACTGCGTGACGCGCATATCGGCGTTGGACATTGCGAACCAGTCCTTAACCGGGCCGGCGTCGGTTGACCCGAAGAAGTAAAGATACTTGCCGCTTTCGTCGAACACCGGCTCGCTGACTTCGCTCAAGCCGTCGGTGATCTGAAACGATTTGTCCTTCTCAATTGAATAGGCGTGAACCGCTTGAATGTACGCCTTGGTGTTCAGCGTGTATGCGATCCATTTCGAGTCGGGCGACCAAACGTGATGGATCGTCTTAACGCGCGAGGGACCGTATTGATACTCCGAGGCGATCTTCTTTGATGCGCCGGTTTTCAAGTCGAGCCAGAAGAGGCTCCATGAATTGTCCGCGTACGAGATCTTCTGGCTGTCTGGCGACCACTCCGGAACATCGTAAAAGCCGGCGCCGGTGACTTTGATCTTGCGGACCTCCCCTTTGCCGTCCTGATTGCGAATGTGCAGCTCGTATTCGCCTGACTCGTCTGAAAAGTATGCGATGGACTTGCCGTCCGGCGACCATACGGGCGAACGCTCGTTTGCGCCGGTCGTATTGGTGAGGTTGCGCGAATCCCCCTTTTCGGCGGGCACGGTGATGATCTCACCTCGGAACTCGAACACCGCTCGCGCGCCAGTCGGCGAGATTGAGGCGTCGCGAATGTAGCGCGCGCCTTTCACGAATCGCGCTCGCGTTTCGACAAGATCAGCGGAGACCCCGATTGCAAGTTTGGTGCTTCGCGACGACTTCGGGTCGAAGATGTGAATGTAGCCGGCCTGTTCGTATACAATCTCCCCTCCGCCTGATGACGCGCCCATGACGGGAAAGTCCTTGTGATCGGTAAGCTGTTTGATCGCCTTCGATTTCAAATTGTAAGAGAACAAGTTGAACTCGCCGTTGCGATCGGAGCGAAAGTAGATCGTATCGCCGATCCACATCGGGTCGACGTCGTTCGCGCGGCTGTCTGGCTGAGGGAGCTTCTCGGCGGAGTTGTCACTGAACTTGTAGAGCCATATGTTGGAGGTGAGGCCGCCGCGATAATGCTTCCATTGAGTGAATGCCTCGGACAACGGGTTGTAAGCCAGCCGCGACCCGTCGGGCGAATAAATCGCTTTAGACGCGTTTGGCAGCTTTAGAGGTTCTTCAATGCCACCTTTGATCGGAACGGTGAATAGCTGTGAATACCGTCCGGTGAACACCGCTCGCGGGGAGGTGAACAGCACTGCTGATCCGTCGGGAGTGAATCCCTGAACGATGTCCGGACCCGGGTGCCACGTCAGTCTCGTAGGCACGCCGCCGGCGACAGGCACAATATACACGTCCGGATTGCCGTCATACTGTGCGGTGAAAGCTATCAACGATCCATCTGGTGAGAACGCGGGGTTGGACTGAAGGCCTTCATCGGCCGTCAATCGCTTGACGTTCTTGCCGCTGAGGTCAGCTACCCATAGATCACCGGCATAGATGAATGCGACATGGTCTTTGCTGATCGCCGGCTGAGAGAGCAGCCGCGTATCATTGATGTCCACGCCGTTCGCGCCTGCCACGGGCGGCAGGCCGGTCAGCATGAATGATAAGAGCGCAACGTGAAGAAAGAACTTTCGAATCTCACAAGGACTGGTGTGCATATCTCCTCCTGGTCAGAAAAAAAGCGCCGGCGAGCCATCGCTAAACCGCGTCTTGAACCTGTCTCATCAAACGTAATGGATGGCGCGGAGAATATCAGAAGCCTCGAAACACGACAAGCAACAGGGTGCGCGCTGCAACAGGGCGCGCGCCAGGAGACTCCGGCAATACCACCCACGGGAGTGGGTGGATGGTTCACGGCCAGCCTACACACGGGCGAAGCTGGGATCCACGTTTTTTCCTCCTGTCTCTCTCCTCGCGGCGCGAGGAGAGAGACAACAAAAACAAGGGGGGTGGGCGGCTCCCTTTGTAGGCAGGACTTGAACTATCCACCTACTGCCGTAGGTGGTATTTCCCGGAGCACTTACACCCCTACACGACCCGGCGCGGATCACTTCCGACGTAAACGAGAGCATCAGAGCCTCATTCGGGACCTTCGTGCACTTCGTGATGATTCCTCGTATAATGCGCTGGCTCGCTGCAGGTTTCAGCGACTGCGCGGCGATTCTTGCCATTCAAATGATACCGAGGTGGTTACGAAACAATGAACAGCATTCCTGAAATAGGGCAAACAGTTCTGAACTTCATCGGCGGGAAATGGGAGCCTTCCGGGTCGGACAAATGGACTGACCGCCACGACCCTGCCGATCAATCCATACTCGTGGCGCGCGCGCCGGATTCGTCAGGCGACGATGCACGGCGGGCGATCGACGCAGCGAACGGCGCGGCGGCGGAGTGGAGCGCGTTGCCTGCGCCCAGGCGTGGCCGGCTGCTGTTCGAATGGCTCAACTGGATGGATGCGCACAAGGATGAACTCGCCAACCTGCTTACGCGCGAGGAAGGAAAAATCCTTCCGGAGTCCGTCGGCGAAGTAAAGCGCTCGATGGACATACTGGAGTTCACCGCGGGCATGGGGCGCAGGCTTGCAGGGCGCGTGTACCCGGCGGAAGAGGACGGCGTGTTTTGTTATTCGAGCTCGCAGCCGCTCGGCGTAGTCGGCTTGATCAGCCCGTGGAATTTTCCTGTCGCGATTCCTGTTTGGAAACTCGCGCCCGCTCTTGTAGCAGGCAACACTTGCATTCTCAAGCCGTCGCCGCTCACGCCGTTGACCGCGACCGCGCTCATTCGAGGGCTCGAAGAAGCGGGCGTGCCTCCGGGCGTTGTAAATCTTGTGCATGGCGACAGCGCGCCGGGCATCGAGTTGATCTCAAATGAAAGCGTGAAAGGGGTCTCGTTTACCGGATCGACCAAAGTCGGAAAGATGATCGCTCGCGACGGCGGCGAACGGATGCTGAAGCTGCAGTTGGAGCTTGGAGGCAAGAACCCGCAGATCGTGCTGGACGACGCCGATCTCGATCTGGCGGTGACCGGGGTGGTCGCGGGCGGTTTCGGCTCGACCGGGCAGCGATGCACTGCGACGAGCCGCGCTATCGTGACGGAGAGAGTCTACGATGACTTCTTGAGCCGGCTCGTCGCGCGCGCGTCTTCGATTCGCATAGGGCCTGGCGTAAAGGCTGGGGTCGAGATGGGACCGCTGGTCGATTCACGCGCGATGAACGGCGTCGCCCACTACGTCGGGGTTGGCGTCAATGAGGGAGGAAAGTTGTGTGCGGGGGGCGCGCCCGCGAAAGACGGCGGACTCGAGCGCGGTCACTTCTTCTCGCCGACGGTGATCGAAGCAAAGCAGGGCATGGAGATAACTCAGGAAGAGGTATTCGGTCCGCTGGTGGCCGTGATTCGAGTTCGAGATTTGGAAGAGGGGATCAAGATAGCGAACTCGGTGCGCTACGGCCTGACTTCGACGATCTTCACGCGCGACGTGTCTAAGGTCTTTCGTTTCGCCGAGCGCGCGCAAGCGGGAATCATTCATGTGAATCGCCCGGGAGTGGGCGGCTTCTCGCACGTGCCTTTTGGGGGGATCAAGGAGAGCGGCTACGGCGGTCGCGAGGTCGGCGACGAAGTGATGAGCTTCTATACCGAGACGAAAGTGGTTTACGTCAACTACAAATGACAGTTCACGGCTGCTCATGTTTTTATTAGCGCGCGATAAACCTAGAATTCTGTTCTTGATTCTGGCCTCCCTTGGCGCCCTTTTGGACGCGTCCGTTCCTTCTTTTGCCGAGCGATT
>Ga0137403_10005192_pt1 | contig 15130 bp, 12 predicted proteins | sample CZOMad2_1_16fung_FD_122057 | JGI IMG/M metagenome (GOLD analysis project Ga0137403, IMG submission 122057) | Vadose zone soil fungal communities from Angelo Coast Range Reserve, California, USA - CZOMad2_1_16fungal (Hybrid Assembly) | ecosystem: Environmental > Terrestrial > Soil > Vadose zone... | reverse complement strand
GTCAAGACCGTCGCGACCAGAAGGCCTCCCATCATTGCATAGGCCATGGGTCCCCAGAACACTTCCCCCGCGATCGGCATCAGCCCGAGAACCGCAGCCGCTGCCGTCAGCAGGATGGGTCGAAGTCTGTGCGCCGCGGCATCGACGATGGCGTGCCAACGGTCCAGTCCGGCGCTTTCATTCGCCTGAATTTGGGCAATTAGCACGACCGAATTTCGAATGATCATGCCGGTCAGGGCAAAAACCCCAAGCATCGCCACGAACCCAAAGGGCTTGTGAGAGAGCAGCAGCGCCATGGTGACTCCAATGAGACCGAGGGGCGCCGTGAGCATCACCATCGCGAGCTTCTGCACGCTCTGCAACTGAACCATGAGAATGAACAGCATCAGGACAAGCATCACGGGGATCACGGCCAGCACTGACCGCTGGCTTTTAGCGCTCTGCTCGACCGCTCCGCCCTCTTCCAGGCGATAGCCCGGCGGCATCGATGCGCGAATCTTGCCGATGGCGCTCGCCAGTTGCTGATTGACGGTCGCGGCCTGAATCCCCGGAACGATATCCGCCTGTACAGTGATGGTCGGCAGCCGATCCCGGCGCCACACCACGGGCTCCTCGAGCCCGTAGGAAAAGCTCGCAATCTGCGCAAGCGGCGAGGTGTTGCCATTGGGAAGGCGAAGCTGCAGATCGCGGATCGACGCAAGATCCCTGCGATCCTGATCCACTGCGCGCCCACGCACGTCGACCAGATAGATATCATCGCGTAATTGCGTGACCGTGCGCCCTGACAGCAGGTCGTCCAATGATCTTGCGACCTGCTCCGACGTGACTCCCACCAGCCGCGCCTTCTCCTGGTCCACAGTCACGAGCACCGATCGACCCATGTCGTACCAATTGAAGTTGATGGTCCGAGCAGTCGGATTTGCCTGCAGCAGCGCAGCGACCCGATCCGCCAATGCCCGGACCTTGCCGATGTCCGGGCCGCCGACCCGGTACTGAATGGGCCAATCTACGGGCGGGCCAAGCTGCAGCGGCTCGACTCGCGACAGCACCGCCGGAAACTGCTCCTCCAGCGCTCGCTGTAGTCGGTCGCGCACCGTGTCGCGCACCTCGTAGCTCTTGGTTACCACGACTACCTGCGCGAAATTGGCGTTCTCAAGCTGCACATTGAGCGGCAAATAGAATCTGACGGCGCCGGCTCCAACGTATATTGTGTGATGGGCGATGCCGGGATCCTCGAGCAGGATCTTTTCCAGTCGCGAAACCTCACGCTGCGTGCCCGCGATTGATCCATTATGCGGGAGCGTAAGACTTATGAGCAGCTCCGCCCGATCCGCGGCCGGAAAAAACTGCTGTTCCACCAATGTGAAGGCGGCGAGCGAGAGAAAGAACAGCACCGCCGTCCCAGCGACCACCCACCGACGATGCCTAAGCGCCCAGGTCAGTCGCTTACGAAACGCAACTGTCATGCGGCCTTCTTGATGAGGTGCTTCGTGCGGAGGTCGCTCCTTAAGAAGGAGATTGCCGAGGTAGGGTAAGAATAGGACGGCGACAAGCCAGGACACCAGCAGCGCGATGGCGACCACCGCAAAGAGGGTAAAGCAGTATTCGCCCGCTCCACTCTTGGCAAATCCGACCGGAAGAAATCCGATGACGGTAACCAGCGTACCCGTCAGCCTGGGAAATGCCGTCGCGGTGTACGCGAATGCTGCCGCCTTGAAGCGATCGAAGCCCTCCTCGAGCTTGCGTATCATCATCTCTACCGCGATGATCGCATCATCTACCAGAAGACCGAGCGCGATGACCAGGGCACCGAGTGAGATGCGCTGCAGGCTGATCCCCGTGCGATCCATAACAACGAACGTGATCGCAAGCACCAACGGAATGCACACCGCGACCACCACGCCGGCGCGCAGTCCGAGGCTGACGAAGCTGACGAGCAATACAATCAGAACGGCCTCGCCGAGCGCGCGGGTGAAATGACCCACCGACTCCTGTACAACCTGCGGCTGGTTGGCAACCAGATGTGGGTCGATTCCCACCGGCACGTCTCTTTCAACCCGACGCATGGTGTCTGCGATGGCCTTTCCGAATTCCAGAATGTTGCCGCCCTTCACCATTCCCACGCCAAGACCGATTGCCGGCTGACCGTTGTAGCGGAAAAGTGGCGTGGGCGGGTCTTCGTAACTGCGGCTCACGGTTGCCAGATCGCGCAGTGGCACCAATCGGCCATTCACGCTGACGCTCACCTGCTCGATATTCGCGACGGAATTGAGCTGACCGCTCACGCGCACTGCTACGCGGTCATGGGACGCTTCGAGGACGCCTGAGGCATTGACCGCGTTCTGCGCACGCAGCGCTTCCGCAAGTTGATCGGGATTGATCCCGCGCCCCGCCAATTCGCGCGTCGAAAAGTCGACATAAACGACCTCGTTTTGCACTCCGATCAGGTCTACCTTGCCGACATTTCGAACGCGCAAAAGCTCCGAGCGGACAGATTCCACCGTATCGCGCAGTTCCCGATAGCTGAATCCATCGCTCGTGAAGGCGTAGATGACTGCGTAGACATCCCCAAACTCATCATTGAAGAATGGTCCCTGAGTACCCAGCGGCAGAGTGTGCCGGATGTCGGAGATCTTCTTGTGTACCTGATACCACTGATCGGGCACTGCCGACGGGGGGGTTTGATCCTTCAGCTGCACCATCAGGGTTGCTTCGCCCGGCTTGGTATAGCTTGAGATGTAGTCGATCCACTGCAGTGACTGCAGGGCTTTTTCCAGGCGATCCGTGACCTCGCGTGCTGTGTCCTCCGCGGTAGCGCCGGGCCAGATCGCACGTACGACCATCACTTTGATGGTAAGTGGCGGATCCTCGTCCCGGCCGAGCTGCCCGTAACTGAGCAGCCCGGCTAGCGAGAGCAGGACCATAAGAAATCCGACGAATGACTTGTGCTCAAGCGCCCAGGCCGAGGCGTTGAACTGGTTCATTTGCTGGAATCCGGTAGTAGCCGGACCTCCTGCCCCGCAAGTAGCTTGTGCACGCCGGCCGTGACAATGCGCTCGCCGGCTCGAAGTCCGCTGCCAATCTCTACACTGTCTGTGTCGTAACGAGCCACTTCGATCGGGCGCAGCTCGATGGTGTGGTCCAACTTCACGATCCACACCGCGCTCTTGCGATCCTTTTCGTACAGGGCGGTGGCGGGAATTCGAATCCCATGAGCGGCATTCCCGGATGCGAGCGTGACGATAGTGTTCAGGCCTAGGCGCCAACCGGGTGGTTGGCCAGGCAGGGTACATTTCACCCGATAGGTGCGAGTGACGGGGTCGGCACTCGGGGAGACCTCGCGCACGTACGCGACGAGGGGCTTATCGCGCGCCGACAGCAGGGCTGCGGAGACGCTCTTGGCATTGCGGACTGTATCCACTTGGGTATCCGCCACGTCGAACACCACGTCCAGCTCCGACGGTTGGGCGAGCGTTACCACCGCCTGTCCCTGGGCGAGTACCGCCCCAACGTCTGCCGAAACCCGCGTGATGACGCCCGCGCTCCCGGCGCGCAAGGTGGTGTAGTTCAACTGGCGGCGCCGCAGATCCAGGTCGGCCATGGCTTGTTGTAACCGTGACTTCGCCGTCTTGGTCGCAGTCTGCTGCTGTATAAACGTTGTGCGCGTCGTCAGACCGCGCTCGAGCAGGTGGCGATAGCTCGCTTCCTCTGACGTGGCACGAGCCAATTCGGCCTGTGCGGCGGTCACGACGCTCTGCGCCGAATCCACTGCCACCTTTTCATCCGTCGGATCAAGCTGAGCCAGGACCGCGCCCGCGAGTACCGAGGCACCGACTTCTGCCGGACGCGCAATCAACTTGCCCGCAACCTGGAAGCCGAGATCAGACTCGTGCCGTGCGCGAACCTCACCCGTGTAGGTGACTTCGTTACCATACTGCCCGGTCCCTACGACTGCGGTTCGCACGGGGCGAATGTCAACGCTTGCGTCGTGCTTCCCATGGCAGGCGGCGAGCCACACAACGACCCCTAGGAAGGCAGCCCTGGAGCTAAACCGTTTCGTGTTCACCGTGGTCCTTGTCCTCCAAAGTAGTCAGTGCGTCGGGATCGGTGTCCCGTGAGCCCGAAACCAGGTATCGACGGCGTTGTACCAAGGCTCTCGCGTCTGGGGATCGAGCAGTACATCAAAGCTATTGGACACTCTCAGCGTGTCAGCAAAATCGATCAGAAAGGTGAAGGTCGCCTGCGCTTGTGACAGTTCCGCATTGAGTGAGGCATCCTGAGCGCTGATCAGATCCGTTATGGACACCACGCCATGCGCGTACGCGTCGGCAACTTTCATGTAATTTTCATGCGCCGCCGAGGCGGCCTCGCGTGAGAGGGCAATCGCCGGATAGGAAGAGGTAATTCGCGCGAGTACTGCCCGCGCCCGCGCATCGACTGCATCCACGGTCGCGTCCCGCTCGGAGTCGAGTTGTCGGAGCTGATGTTGGCTCTGTGACAGTTTCGCCTCGAGTGCACCCCCGGAAAAGATCGGGAGTGTCGCCTGGATGCCGATGAACCACGCCGTGTTGCCCGGTGTTAAGGGCGTGCGCTCTGACCCCGCCCCACCGCGGCTGAACTCATCGGAGGCGATGGCGACAGCGGCGAGGTCTGGGATGTAGAAGGCGCGGCGCGCCGAAGTTACCGCACGCTGCTGGCCGGCAATCAGTTCATCGACTCGCTTTACCTCCGGTGAATATTGGTGCGCCTGGTTCAGTATGAACTCCTGAAAGACTGTCCATTTTCCGGGAGTATCGAGATATCTCTGAGTATGCGGACTAGCGATCCATTTGAGGGGTTCATCGATTCCCACCTCTGCCGTGACGAGCGTCTCCGAAGACTCCTCATGGATGAGCCGACGCAGCTCGACGGTCGCCTGCCGCACGTTGGCTTCGGCTGCGAGCAGGTCCTGGCGGGCAACTGCCATTTGGGCCACCCAACGCAGATAGTCGGACTGCGTCGATAACCCGACTGCTTCGCGTGCACGCGCAGTTTCGAAATTCTGACGAGTGTTCTCTACATTTTGCCTGCGGACGCCCTCCACTGACTTGGCGCGCAACACGTCGAAATATGTCGTTGCGGTTTGTCGGATGGTATCCAGCAGCTCCTGACGCGCCTGTTCATTCGCCGCCGCTGCGAGGCGCCGCGACACGGACCAGCCCGCCCACGCGCTGTCTTTGTAAATCGGCAGTTGTCCCGTTGCTCCTGCCGCGGTGGTGCGCTGCGCGAGCAAAAGCGGATTTGCGTGACTCGCGTCGATCTGCGTGTGGGACGCTCCCACCGCAAGGCTCGGCAATAGTGCACTGCGCGCTATGCGCGCCTCATCCACGGCAACGTCGGCTCCGAGCTGCGCTGCGCGAAGAGCGGGATTCGCGCTGATCGAGGCCTCGAGCGCCTGCAGTAAGCTCACAGACCGACGATTCTCCGTGTCTTCGGCGCCCAGCTGGACTGCATCAGTGAGGTCGTCCCAGCGTGGGGAGAAGCCAACGAGCTGCGCCGTGTGCATGTTGACAACGAGGCGCTTCTCGCCCGGAAAAGCAACCTCGATGCTGGCGGCGTCCTCTCCCTCTACGATGCGTTGAATATCGAGCACAACGCGGCGCGCCAGACGCTCACTCTGTTGCGTGTCGGAGGACGTGGACAGCAGGAGACCCTGTTCGACCTCGCTTCGACCGAGGAGCGAGAAGCTCGGCAATTTCCGCTGCGCCAATTGGTCCGCGAGCGAGCGAAGGTCAGCGTCGGACAGCCGCATCAGAGGCGCGACGTACACCGCATCCGTGTCAGGCGGAAGACTGGCGAGAGCTTCGGGCAGGTTACCGGTCGCGCGCAGCACGACGCTGGCACCCGTCGCGGCCTGTAGCTCGGTGGCCTTGGTCTGAAGCTCCGGTACCACTTGAAGCGCCAGTGGGTCGACGAGCACAACCAGGTGCGAGAAGCCGATAGTGCGGTGGAACGCCTCGACTTGGTCCTCGACTCGGTTGAATCCAGTGATGTAAGTGAAATTGTGACGGCCGCTTGTGCCTGTTTTTAACGACAAGGCCTGGAGCACCGGATCCAGAATAGACGCTGCAATGGTGGGTTTCGGCAGTTGAGCGCGGTGCGCAACCAAATGGCTTGCCGCGAATCCCAGGGCAACGACGACGTCAACCTGCGGATCAGCTTCAAGTCGATCGAGGGCCGCGTTCAATTTCGCCGCGCTCCAATTACCGTCAAGTCGTGTCTGGGGCGTTATCGCCAGTACGAGGCCGTCGCCATAGACCGCTTTGGCAGCTTGCTCGAGGTCGTTCGCGGTGACCCCTTCTCGTGCGGCGGGGCCATCGATGAGGACACCGACGCGCACTTCTCGCGCGGAAACGCGGGCAGCAACCGGGAGCAAGACGGCGATTCCCAGTGCCCAGGCGAGGTACTTCCATCGAAGTGCTCGGAGCACGGGAGCCACTAGACAGACAGAAGGCCCGCTGCCCGAAGCCAGGGCGACCGGCCTTGAGATGCGCTCTGCCGTATGGAGCTGTCGACCGACAGCGGTCCGCCGCCGACCACCGCGAATACCGCGATCATTACGGCCCAGAAGACGCCGAATTCGTAGCCACCGTCCGGCAGCGCCCACACATAGCCGATGTGAAAATGTCCGCCCCACAGCATCGACAGCAGCAGATACACCGATGCGAGCAATGCAACGGGTCGCGTGAAGAGTCCCATTACCAGGCCGATCGCACTGATGAGCTCGACCGATCCGGCGAGTAGAACCTGCATCGCGGGCATCTGCAGGCCGAGGCTCGCAAAATAAAGGGTGTAGATCTTGAATTGAAACGGCCCGCCGAGGACGTGGCTTCCGAAGTGCGGGACAAACATCAAGCCGACGTAGATTCTGATGAATGTCAGTGCCGCCACATTAAGCGATGAGTCTCGCGACTCCGCTGCCGCTGACGCGGCGCGCAGAATGAACTGGGCGAGCACCAGAGCGCCCAAAACCCAACCCAGGAGTTCGAAGCCCGGCACGCCCGGACCCGTCGCGACCAGCAGGTCGAGATCGTCCGGACGCAAGCCAGCCAGGTTGGCGGGAGGGTGCAGTCGCAGAATGCTGAACAAGCGAGAAACCACGCCTGTAGCGAGCGCCAACGCCGCAATGGCAAGGAAGGACCCGCGTAGCTGCCAAAGGGCGGCTATCAGCAGCAGCGCCATCCAAATCGTGGCCGATGCAGCAAACCAAGCAGTGACCGGTTGGCCAAGGACAACGCTCGACCCCCAGGCAATCATGATTAGCGCGACGGCCAGTGTCACACGCCTCACCCAGCGCACAGAGTTATCGATACTCATTAGATTCGCTCCTCAAGCTGGCAAGTCCTCTCGACAGGGTCGAGCCACCGTCGAAGGCCACGCGAGCGCTTAGCCTGCCGAGCCGGGCAACCCAGTGACCGTCGGTGGACCACGTTCTAAGATCGGCGTTGCACTCCGATTCGCGAGCGCCCAGTGCGCAATTTCGTCCTTTCGCGCAAACCACACGTCAGGTTTCGAACGCGCATAAGTCAGAAAGCGGTCGAGGCTGCGGACGCGGTTCGGATGTCCTGAGATGCGATCGTGCAGGCTGAAGACCATCATGCGACGGCGATGGCTGCCTTCCTCGTAAAGTTGGTCAAACTCATCGCGCAATGCTTGCTCGTAGGCCGCCGCATTCCAGCCAACGAACGGGAAGGAGACGATGTCATTGAGATGAAACGTGTACGGGACCGTCACGAAGTCGCCGCCTTTCAGTTTCACTATGAAAGGCTCGTCGCGGCTCGGTTCGTCAATGTGGTACAGGAATCCGAGGCTTTGCAGAATGTCCAGGGTTCTCGGCGAATTGCGCATCCAGTACGCGTTCCACCCTACAGGCCGCTCGCCGGTGGCCTTGACGATGCTTTCCACCCCGTCGGCGATAAACCGTCGTTCCGCATCCGAGTCCAGCGCGTAGCTGTTCTCCCAGGTGCGCCCGTGCGCAGCAGCCTCGTGTCCACGTCTGACGATCTCCCGTGCCAGATCGGGGGCTTTATCGACCGCACGGCCGATCATGAACGACGACATCTTGATCCGGTGCTTGTCGAACAAGTCTAGGAGGCGGGGGATTCCTTCGTAGACTCCGTACTGAAAGAACGCATTGGTGGGCAAGTCAGGACTGCCCTGCTGGATGGGATCCGGGATCACACCGCCCGCGCCTGAGATGGGCTGCCCGCCCGCTTCGAACATGAGCGAAAAGCTCACGGCCAAGCGTGCGCCGTGAGGCCAAGTCGAGGACGCTTTGGGTCCCCGCGTCTCCTGCGCCGCTTGCTTATCGGCCGACTCCCCCTGAAGTACCGCCGGGACTGCTAACGCTGCGGCCGCCGTGAGGAGCGTCCGGCGCGAGAGTTCGTGCCGGCCATCGGTGAATCGTGAATCCGACATGCTGGTAGTCCCCTCATCATTTGCCCGCGCCGGACTCGATCCACGCCGTTCACTCGCCGTGCCCGAACCACTCCCGCGCCGGACTGTGGGCAACGCCCGATGCATCCCTGCGAATCGCGGCGAGCTTGCGTGCCTTGAGTGTCGGGCAGAATTCAACGCACACCGGGATCGGGGAGAACCTTGATCCAGACGCGCAAATGAATCTTCCGGGATCGCCTGTCCGGTTTTCTAATTGCACGCCTGGCAGAATCGGCGCTTCGGGATCGCCTGTCCCGCCTTCGCGGACTTGCTGCACGTCGGGAGACTCGTTCTCTACTGCTGAGGCAATCCTGTCGACAGTCGGTTCGTGTCGTCAGGCGGCAAAGTGGGCCTGCAGTCCTGGCCGCCAGCGCCCTCGGCACACTTCACGACCCAATACCCATCTCTTGAAGCAGCGTCAGATTGTCTTCGATGTGCCAGTTGTCCGTGATGCGACCGTCCTCGACCTTGAGGAGATCGGTCGCAATGAAGGCAATCGGCTGCCCCTTGCCCTGCGTCTGGCCGAAGGAGCCAGTGAAATGGCCGTTGAAGCTCATGTGTACGGTGACGTAATCGCCAGCGACGATTATCTTCTCCACCGTCACCTTGAGATCCGGCACGGCAGCGCGGAACCGCTGCGAGGCAAATGCCGGCCCCTCCGGCCCCTGCGGACGCCCCGGCGGCAAGGTACGGTCGGTGAAGCTTTCCGCGATTGCTTGCTTCAGCAGGGCGACATCCCCTGTGTTCCAGAACTCATAGAAGGCGCGCACGGCTTTCAGGGTCGCAGCACGCTGTGCCGCCGGGATCTGACCGGTGATGACGAGTTCCTTGATCTGAATGCTGTCGGCGGCGAGGGCCGGTACGCACAGCGCAAGAGTCGATCCTACGAGAAGCCCTAGGCGCGTAGATGCGTTGATCACGGTTGCTCCTGCCGTTTGAGCGGCACGGGATGAGACATGCCACCGCTTGCTGCGTGAGAACCTTGAACCCGGCGCGAAAATGAATCTTCCCGGTTGGCCGGTTTGGTTCTTTAATTGCACGTCCGGAAGAACCGCGCACCTGTGGAGTTGCTTGGAGCGCGCGTGGTTAGTTGCGCTTCACTCACACCTCTGCGAGGGGTGATGTTGACGTCGGTCTGATCTGTACGCCACGGGATTCACGCCAGGCGCGCGGTGGTTGCCCCGCGTAGCGTTTGAAAACGCTGGTGAAGTGTGACTGGGTTTGGAACCCGACCGAGAGCGCGACATCCACCAGCGACATGCCGGTTGCGACGAGCATCTCTTGAGCCCGCTCGATCCGGCGGCGCAAGAGGTACTCATGTGGCCGAAAGCCCGTGGCAGCCCGGAACTGCGCTGCGAAATGCATGCGCGTGAGGCCGGCCGACGCAGCGACATCGGCAAGGCTCACGGGCTCATCGAGGCGGGCCTCGACATAGTCGATGGCTCGCTTCAGCCGCCATGGCGCAAGCTTGCTCCCCCTCGATCGCTCGGAAGTGCCCACGCCACTCGCTGAAGCCAGGAGCCGCGCGACGATGGCCATGCTGATGCAGTCCGCGTAGGTCTGTCCGAACGAGCCGTCAACCCGGTTGGCTTCAAGCAAAGCGCGCCCCAGCCAATCGATCACGATATCTTTGCTTGGAACCGCCTCCGAGCGAAGTATCGGCGCCTGGTGGCCGGGCATGTCGCGGGCGCATTCGGCGATCAGAGTGTTGGGTACGTGCAGGTGCAGGACATCGTAAGACCCGCGAAAGAGGCAACGAACGGGTAAGGCAGGCTCGGTTACGTGGACCGTCCCAGGTGTGGTGACACCATCCTGCACGGTTCGGCCGGACACGGAGAAGCGGATATTCATGGTCCGCAACACGATCTTCACGACGTGGCAGTCAGCGGCTGTTTCGGCGCCAAACTCAAGCGTCCGCTCGCTGCCGGCACGCCATCGCGTGGCGATGACCTTCGATGCTGATGAAGCCGTCGCGGAGGTCTGGCGCGGAACTCGCCACGCAGGCTCGTCAGCGATGATGTTTTCAGGGTGCATAGGGACAGCTGTGCGCGTACTCACGGGAGCGACAGTGGAAGCTTCCTACTTGCGGCCCATAGTGATAATTGGGCAAAGTGCTCATAGAGCTTTTCTGAAAAGTTGAAGATCGCCCGGAGCCGCTGTCCATGGCCGAAATCGAAGACATGCGCTTGCTCGTACGCGCCATCGCTACGGGCAGTCTCTCAGCGGCCGGGCGCGAGTTAGGCGTCTCGCCCGCCGTGGCTAGCAAGCGTCTGACGCGATTGGAAAAGGACCTTGGTGCGCGACTGGTGCAGCGCAGCTCACGACATCTGCATCTCACCGAGGAGGGTGCGATCTACCATGAGCGGTGCATTGCAATCCTGGCGGAGATCGATGAGGCGGAACGCGCGGTGGTCGCCAGCCGAACGCAGATTGCCGGCACACTGCATGTGAGTGCGCCGGTTGACCTGGGGCGTCAATGGGTGGCCCCGGCAGCGGCCGCGTTCGCTGCACAGCACGCTCAATTGCAACTGCGAGTGAGCCTTTCCGATGGCCTCGTCGACTTACTCGAGGCCGGCGTCGATGTTGCAGTGCGCATCGGCACCCTGGACGACTCGCGCCTGGTGTCGCGACGCGTGGCCCGCAACTGCCGCGTAGTCTGTGCGGCACCGGCGTACCTTGAGGATCACGGGTGGCCGCGCGCCCTTGCCGATCTCAAGAAGCATACGTGTATTGTGCTGCAGCGTCCCCGCATGCGCCCACTGCCGTGGACCTTTCGGACTAAAGCGGGAGCACGCACGCTGCGCACGGATGCTCGGCTAATCGCCGGAAGCGGAGACCTCGTTCGCGATTGGGCCTTGGCAGGCCATGGGCTTGCCTTCAAGTCTATCTGGGACGTCGCTGCGGATATCGCCGCGAACCGCCTGGTGCCACTGTTCGCAGATCAGCCCTCGACAGAGGCCGACATCCATGTTGTCTACCCTGCGCGACATTTCTTACCGGCTCGAATGCGTGCCTTCATCGACTGTCTGGGCAAGCAATTCTCGGCCAACGAAAAGAGAATTCTGGCCTACGGCAACGTACTGCGAGCCCGCCGGAGGTAAATGCCGCGATTGTCGGCGGCCAAGGTGCAGGGCGCGATCTCGAATCGCTAGCACGTAGCAAGGATTGGCGGCTTCGCATCCGGCCGGCAGGCTCGGCCAGGCTTGCCTGACCGACAGCACGTGCCGGATATGAAGAATCGCGCCTAGTCTGCGAGGCCCATGACGAATGCCAAGGCGACATTCAGTCGCGCGATGTCGCCATCGTCAAGGCGGCCGATCTTCCGACCAAGGCGGGCGCGCCTAATCGTGACCGGCTTGTCAGCCATCACGTGCGACCGCGTGCGCAGACCGTTTCGAGTACTGGGTTCGACTGCTACTCGAAAGTCCTCAGCGTCGTCCCCCTCAGAAGTCATCTGGCAGACCACCACAGAGGCATGCTCGGCAGGGAGCGCGTCAGTCTGCACAATCACCGCTGGGCGTGGTTTGCCGTAGTCCCCTGTAGCCGCAACAGTCACAACGTCGCCGCGCCTCATCGGTCATCGAACTCGGCGACGGCTTCGATCCACTTCAGCGCCTCGAGCTCGCGGGATGGGTCCAGCGCTGCGACTTCTCGAGCCACCCGTCGGCGCACCGTCCTAGATCGTGGGTCCGGCACGACTAAGCGGAGCTCCTTCAAGCCACGCGCACGCCGCCGTTCGCGCATGGCCTTCATTCGTTCAGCTGCTTGCACCATATGAATAACCCCTGGTGTCACGCGTTACAGCGTAACGCGTTACAGGCCAATGGGCAAGGAAGAGATTGATCCGGGAATTACCCGCTACGGAACGACTGAAACGCGCCTTCAAGTCCCCAGGGTGACAAGGTGGCTCATGCGAGCGCAACCGATGCCATGCGGTCTCACCCCAGCGCGCGATCGGGATGGGTAACTTTCTGGGTAACTCAGAAAGTCCCACCGCGCTAAGACTTTGATTGTGGAGGAATTTACTGTCGGGGTTCGAGTCCTCTCCCGGCACTATAGTGTATTAGTGCGTCTGATTCGCCACTGATCACGCGCCCGCCTTCTTAGCGACTTCGATGCCGACTAGCAGTGTCTCCTTATCGTGCGCTTAGATGTCTTAGATGACCGCGAACATGGACTTCACCAACTTCGAGCAACGCCAATACCCAACGGTTACGCCAAAGGTTGGCTATGCCGAGTGGGCGAACACCTATGAAGCCTCCGTGCCCGGTTTGCTGGACATAGGAATCCTCGAGCGAATCCACTCGATACGGTGGCCAGACACGCGGCAGTGTCTCGATCTCGCGTGCGGTACCGGAAGAACTGGAAGTTGGCTCGCTGCGAAAGGTGTGTCGCAGATCGATGGGGTGGATTTCACACCGGAAATGCTTACGCAGGCTGGGATGAGGAAGGTCTATCGGCGCTTGCAAGAAGCCTCGGTCGAAAATACGGGACTTCCGGGTGCCGCGTACGATCTCCTCATCATGAGTCTGGCAGACGAACATCTCGCTCGGCTGGAACCAACCTATCTTGAAGCGTCGAGACTAAGTTCCGACAACGCGAAATTCGTTGTTGTCGGCATGCATCCGTTCTGTTCTAAACGGGGATGCCGACTCACTTCAACGATCAGCAGGGGCGTCCCAAAGCTATCGAGACGCATGTTCGCTTGTTCAGTGATCATTTTGCTGCAGCAACTACGGGTGGCTGGCGTCTTCGTGAGGCGGTAGAAGGACTAATCGACGATCGATGGCTTGAGGTTAAACCCAAGTGGAAGTCCTTTCGCGGAACTCCTGTCAACTATGGATACGTCTGGGCGCGTGAGCTTTGAAGCTCCTCTGCAGCAGGTTCGATAGCTACTCCGGGGACCAATAACACAAGCTCTTTCTTTGTAGCTTCCGACGGACCCAAAACGGGACCAATCTCAGACAAACTGCGGACTCAACCTCCGGACTGTACTAAAACGTGGAGCACCTCACCGAAGGTAATTGACGACCCTCTTTGAGCACGGCGCACGAGGCCGGCGGGACGCTGAGCGTCGCTGGCACCACCGCGATGGCGTCCGCTTCGGCGGAAAAAACCCGCGCCAACGTGCGCCCACCACGCTCGCGCATGGCGACGACGACCTGGCGTTTGCCCGACTGGTTCTCGGCGAGCCGTCGGTCGATCCGATCGACCGCCAGGTTCTCCGGGCGGATATGGCCGCCGAAATACGCGCCGTCGATCTCGGCTTCACGTCCTTCACCACCAATGCGCAGCGCCTTGACGCCGGATGCCATGGCCTCGCGGAGTTTATGCGCCAACACGAAGGTGGTCTTGTATTGAACATCGAGGTCGCGGCAGAAGGCGAGCATGCTCTTGCCCTTCACCTCGTTGCAGAAGACCGCGATGGCCGTCAGATAGGTCCTGAGCGGCAGCTTGTGCCAGGCGAACAGGGTGCCAGACGTGATCGAGAAGTCGGCGCGACACGCCTTGCAGCGCCATCGGGTCGTCTCCGGCGAGCGGCGGCAATCGTAACAAATCTCGCAGCCGCAACCAGGGCACACCGGTTTGCCATCCGTGCGCGGCCATCGAACGCGAGCGAACACGTTCTCCGCCCCTCGATCGGACATTCGCGCCACTTTCGCGAGGCTGAGCGATCGGGCGGCCGCGGACAGGAGAAAGTGTTGCGTCATGGGAATCGGCTCGATGATAAGAACATATAGGGAACATCGCTGAGCCCATCGATCATGTCAACGCCGGTGGCGGTTGCTACATGATGCCGGATTTATTCGACGATCGCCATTGAGATCGGCCTCACACTCCGCCTGGTGTTTCACCAACCGCTCCGTCAGACCGAGGGGTTGCTTCGTTCAATCGCCGACGTGCTCGATATTTCCATTGCCATACCGGATCATACGACATTGAGCCGAAGGGCCGGCGGCCTGACAATATTGCCAAAGCACATTGACCGCGCTGAGCCATTGCATCTCCTGGTCGATAGCACGGGCCTCAAGATTTACGGCGAAGGCGAATGGCTCGATCAGAAGCACGGTATCCGGTCGCGCCGGCGGTGGCGTAAATTACACCTTGGCATGGATGCCGGCACGCATGAAATCGTAGCTGTGGAGCTAACACCGGATGACGCTGGAGACGTGTCTGAAATACCGCGGCTGCTCGATCAGATCGAGGCCGATGTTGATTCAATGACCGCGGATGGCGCGTATGATGGAGAGGCGGTGTATAATGCAGTCGCCGAACGTCATCCGGACGCTGCGGTTATCATTCCGCCACGAGTGACGGCGGTTGCAAGTGGCACGACCGCGACACAACGCGATCTTCATGTAGCAACGATCGCAAAGCATGGACGCATGGGTTGGCAACGTCGTTCAGGGTACAATAGACGAAGCCTGATCGAGACTGCGATGTTCCGCTACAAGACCATCGTCGGGCGGCGACGCCACGCCAGAACTCTGCCCAATCAACGGACCGAGGCTAAAATCGGGTGCAACATTCTCAACCGGATGACGGGCCTCGGCATGCCGGTCTCGGTCCGGGGCAACTGAGATGCGACCTGGCGCGGGGACGTCGATGAATGCCCGATCCATGCACCAACGCGAGGAAACGGGGGACGCTTCGG